>ERZ501023.26-NODE-26-length-53430-cov-6.754979_pt1 | contig 53430 bp, 45 predicted proteins | sample MGYA00248839_ERZ501023 | MGnify/ENA primary metagenome ERZ501023 (study PRJEB25958, sample SAMN03398596) | human skin metagenome | study: EMG produced TPA metagenomics assembly of the Human Skin Microbiome Metagenome (human skin metagenome) data set.
GGAGCCAGTCGTGTGCGGGGGTCTCCCCTGTTGAGCGAACTGGCGTGCTGACCGTTGAGTTTTGAGTTTTGAATTTTGAGTTAAAGAAGTTTTTTTGAAGCTTGAAACTGGAAACTCATAACTTAAAAGTATACAGAATTAACTATATAGGGGATTCAATCAGATGACCCAGCAGTCAGACAAACAACTCAAAACTCAAAACTCAAAACTTAAAACTATTACTAATCCTGTCATTATTCGCCTGGAAGACATCTCTAAAATCTACGGTTTTGGCGAAACAGAAGTCCGAGCGCTTGTTGATGTTAATTTGACTGTAGAGCAAGGTGAGTATTGCGCGATTATGGGCGCATCTGGCTCTGGGAAGTCTACAGCGATGAATATTATTGGTTGTCTTGATCGACCTACAGCCGGACATTATTACTTAGATAATGTTGATGTAGCGCAACTGAATGATGCAGATTTGGCACACAATCGCAATTTGAAGATTGGGTTTGTGTTCCAACAGTTTCACTTGTTACCCCAGCTGACGGCTTTAGAAAATGTCATGCTACCGATGGTTTATGCGGGTGTCAAAACAGAGGAACGCCGCGATCGCGCAATTGTAGCTTTAAAGCAAGTAGGTCTAGAAAATCGCGTTAATAATAAACCAAATCAACTTTCTGGTGGACAGCAACAACGAGTAGCGATCGCCCGCGCAATTGTTAACCGTCCGGTTTTGTTACTAGCAGATGAACCGACTGGCGCACTCGATTCCCGCACAACTGGGGAAGTGATGGATATTTTTGGAGAACTAAATGCTAGTGGAATTACGATCGTTATGGTGACTCATGAGCCGGATGTAGCGCGGCAGACTGGGCGAATTGTTTGGTTCAAGGATGGTCAAGTTATTCACTCCCACCTCACGCCAGCAGACATTAATACAGTTGCTGTGTCTTAGGAAGAGTCATTAGTCCCTAGTCCTTAGTCATCAGTTGACTAGCCCAAGCGCTTTATGTGGCTTGAATAGAGTACGAGGATCCGAAAAAACTAATAACTAGTTAGTCAGGGGAAGAAGTGGTAGCTTGTTAATTATTCTTCCCCTGTACAAGTTAAGAACGAGGACGGGGAGCGGTTAAAGCTTCCCATGCGGCTTTGGCGGCTTCTGCTAAGCGATCGCCTAGTTCTGATACTTCTTTAACTACAGACTCCCAGTTTTTCTCAGCTTCGTTTTTGATCATCTCAAAAGAGTGTTCAATGCGATCGCGCTCTATTAATTGTTCGCCTTCAACTTTTTCTCGCGCCCGCCGCACAGCGTTAAGATAAGCTTCACGAGTGAGTGTGCCTGCACTTTGCGCTTCTGCTTGAGCGCGTTTCTTTAATGCGTCAATTAGTGATTTTGTCTCATTTTTAAGCTCGTCACTTTCACCAGCCATTTCAGCTTCAACTAAATCGTTAGTTTGGCTGCTAATTTGATTACTTTGAGGGATGATTTCGACTTTAACGGCTGTGTCTTCGTTGTCCATGTTGTAAGTCATAGCTATGTCTCCTTAATTGAGAAATCTAAGTTTCATACCTACGTGATTTTGATTCCTGACAATTACAGGATGCTTCATAAACCACCCGTAACCACCTTTTTTCTTAAGTAGGCTATCCCAACATTTCAACTTTTGTTAGTAACAGTATTACTTAAGTCCCACTTCAATTGTATCTCTATAAACTTAGATGCATTGGGTAGAATCCTAACAGTTAACTTCAGTTTGGTCTACTACTAAAGCATAGGCAAGTTTAATCAAAGTAATTTGGTATTGTTAGTAACAAGCTGAATGTCGATGCTTGAGATAATTTAAAGCAATATTGGAGATATTTTTAATTTACTACTTTAGCAAGAGGTATTATTATAATTCTTTGTCACTTAAACGTTGTCTAGACCACGATTTTTGATCTTGATGGCAAATGCTCTGGCAGTACGTAATTTAGTTGCTATCAGCTTAGGAGCAGTAGCTGGTGCTTTAAGTCGATACTATTTAACTCTGTGGTTTAGCCAACGCTTCGGCATAAATTTTCCCTATGGTACTTTTTTCATCAATTTCACAGGCTGCTTTGCTATGGGCTTTTTTTTCACCTTAGCTAGAGAACAGCTAGTAATATCTCCAGAAGTGCGACTATTAATAGCTACTGGTTTTTTAGGCTCTTACACTACTTTTTCTACTTATGGATTAGATACAGTTATGCTTGTGTCTCAGCGCCGTCTGCTGTCGGCTATGTACTATTGGCTAGGCAGTGCAATACTAGGTATTATTGGCGTTCAGTTAGGTGTTCTATTAGCCAAAGCACTCAAGTAACGCCACTACTTAGTTACTAGTAGTATTTGTGAGGTTGATAAGAATGCACTGCTCAAGAGTTAAGCTGAAGTAATGTGGCAATTTATTGTAATTTTTAAATTGATTTGCCTTCGCTACATGAGTTTTGCGGAATGTCCCCGCAATAATGTGAAACATCACTTTCCTTTTTCAGTTTCAGGTTAAAAAATCGTTAATGCTAGACCCAATCCTAGATTCTCCGTTGCATGGAGGAATTGAAACCGCTCTTGTTCTGATAATTTTAATCTTCTTAGAGGCGGTGCTATCTGCTGATAATGCGATCGCCTTGGCTGCTCTTGCTCAAGGACTAGAAGATCCAAAACTCCAGCGTCAGGCGCTCAACTTGGGTTTGGTAGTTGCCTACGTACTGCGGATTAGCCTGATTCTTACAGCTACTTGGGTGGCAAATTTATGGCAATTTGAGCTATTAGGTGCTGCTTACCTGCTATGGCTGGTATTTCAATACTTTACTTCCGACGAAGACGATGGCAAGGAACATCACGGTCCTCGTTTTGATTCGCTCTTGCAAGCAATTCCCTTGATTGCCTTAACAGACGTAGCATTTTCTTTAGATAGCGTCACTACAGCGATCGCTGTTTCTCAAGAAACTTGGTTAGTTTTAACGGGAGCGACAATTGGCATCGTTACCCTGCGATTTATGGCAGGCTTATTTATTCGCTGGCTAGATGAATATGTCTACTTAGAAACTGCTGGCTATATTACAGTGGCGCTAGTAGGCTTACGACTATTGCTAAGGGTGTTTAACGATCAATTAGTACCACCAGAATGGTTAATGATTAGCGCGATCGCCCTAATCTTTGCTTGGGGATTTTCTAAGCGCCTCCCAGCATCAGTTGCCGAACCAGAAAAACCTAAAGTGAAGGCAAGCGAGAGGAACTAGGAAGATCCCATCACCAAAGAGGACAAGGGGAGAGGAAGACAAGGGGAACTCGGGGACCCCACGAAGTGGGGATTAGGGGCGAAGGGGAAAGAAGAGAAAAACCTCCCAAGAGTGTTTAATGGTCTGAAGCCTCCGACTTCAGGCGTGGAGAACAAGGAAAAATTTGGTGACGTGAGTGCTGGATCGGAGGTTCCCTTCAAAATGCGAGGTGATTACGTCATCGAGACACGCAGTGCGATCTGACGTTTGCGTCCTTGTTAGAAGAAGAGCGGATTTACCTATAGGGTTGTCCCCTAGTCCCCTTCTCGCTTGCCTTTAATTATTCGCGCAACCAAGAATTAAGGCTGGGTTGCCAGCTAACTAATTCTTCTTGCTTAAACCACAGGCTAACTTCATGATCGGCAGTCTCGACAGCATCGGAGCCGTGAATAATGTTGCGACCAATATTAACACCCAAGTCGCCTCTAATCGTACCTGGTTCTGCCGTCAGTGGATTTGTAGCACCAATCATTTTTCTGGCGGCGGCAACTACGCCTTCTCCTTCCCATACCATCGCTACAACTGGTCCAGAGGTGATAAATTCAACTAGTGAGGCAAAAAATGGTCTTTCTCGGTGGACACCATAATGTTGCTCGGCTAGTTCTCGACTTACCTGCATAAATTTCAAGCCAACAAGAGTGAAGCCTTTAGTCTCAAAGCGAGAAATGATTTCGCCTACCAGTCCGCGCTGCACCCCATCCGGCTTAATTGCTAAGAATGTACGTTCCAAAACTATCTCCTAAATATTTGTTAGTCCATAGTCATTAGTAGGCTAATGACTGATGACTAATGACCAATGACTAATTATCACAGAAAGTCTCTCTTAGCTCAGAATTCACTAGCAAATAGATAAGTTAGACTGGCTATTCGTGGGTGAAACATAAAGGTCAGGAACAAAATGGGTGTTGAATTAAACGCTACGAAAGCAAAAGAGAAGCCCCCGCTTGAACCCGCAGCAGAAAAGCAGGAGGGGCAATCATCTGACGATACAGCGATTAACGGGCATCAGTCAAAGACCAGCCGTAAACAATCAATGCCGATCGCTAAACCAGAAGTACCGCAAAAAAGCTGGAAAATAGAAGATAGCGAAGCTCTGTACCGCATTGAAGGCTGGGGGCAGCCTTATTTTTCAATTAACGCTGCTGGTCATGTTACTGTTTCCCCGAAAGGCGATCGCGGTGGTTCTTTGGATTTGTTTGAATTAGTCAACGCCCTTAAACAACGCAATTTAGGCTTACCTTTGCTGATTCGCTTTTCCGATATATTAGAAGATCGAATTGAGCGCTTAAATGCTTGCTTTGCAAAAGCGATCGCCCGCTATAACTACTCTGGTGTCTATCGTGGCGTTTTTCCGGTTAAGTGCAATCAGCAACGTCACTTAATCGAAGACTTAGTAAGATTTGGCAAACCTCATCAGTTTGGCTTGGAAGCAGGATCGAAGCCAGAATTAATGATTGGTTTAGCGATGTTAAACACTCCTGGGGCATTGTTAATCTGCAACGGCTACAAAGACCGAGAATACATTGAAGCAGCAATGTTATCCCAAAGACTAGGACAAACAGCGATTATTGTTCTAGAGCAAGTTGAAGAAGTGCAACTGGTAATTGAAGCTAGCCGTCAATTGGGAATTCAGCCGATTTTAGGTGTAAGGGCTAAACTGAGTACCCAAGGCATGGGACGCTGGGGAACATCCAGTGGCGATCGCGCTAAATTTGGTTTAACGATTCCAGAAATTATCCAAGCAGTTGAACAGTTACGCGCCGCAAATTTGATGGATTCGTTACAGTTGCTGCATTTCCATATTGGCTCACAAATCTCCGCGATTAATGTAATTAAAGATGCCATCCAAGAAGCTAGCCGCATCTATGTCGAGTTAGCCCAACTCGGAGCTAATATGAAATATCTCGATGTGGGCGGCGGTTTGGGAGTTGACTACGACGGCTCTCAAACTAACTTTTATGCGTCGAAAAACTACAATATGCAGAACTATGCCAACGACATTGTGGCAGAGTTAAAGGATGCCTGTGCTGAAAGTAAGATCCCTGTACCGACACTAATTAGTGAAAGTGGTAGAGCGATCGCTTCTCATCAATCCGTGCTGATCTTTGATGTTCTCAGTACCTCTAATGTCCCCTTTGGATCGCCTGAACCTCCCCAAGAAGCAGAACCACCAATCATCCACCACCTCTGGGAAACTTACCAATCAATCACCCGCGAAAATTACCAAGAAGCTTACCACGATGCAGTTCAATTTAAAGATGAAGCCATTAGTCGGTTTAACTTAGGAATTCTGCGGCTTACGGAACGAGCCAGAGTCGAGCGCATTTACTGGGCTTGTTGTGAGAAAATTATGACAATCACTCGACAACAAGAATACGTCCCGGATGAGTTGGAAGACCTCGAAAAAATTATGGCTTCCATCTATTACGTCAATTTGTCAGTCTTCCAATCTGCGCCAGATTGCTGGGCAATTGATCAATTGTTTCCAATTATGCCCGTCCATCGTTTAGATAAAGAACCAACACAACGCGGAATTCTGGCAGACTTAACTTGCGACAGTGATGGCAAAATTGACCGTTTTATTGACCTGCGGGATGTAAAATCTGTTTTAGAACTGCATTCTTTTAAGCCAGGAGAACCTTATTATCTAGGTATGTTCCTGAATGGAGCTTATCAAGAAATAATGGGTAATCTGCACAATTTGTTTGGTGACACCAACGCTGTCCACATTCACTTAACGCCCAAAGGCTATCAAATTGAGCACGTCGTTAAGGGTGATACAATGACTGAAGTTGTCGGATATGTGCAGTACGACGCTGAGGATTTAGTTGAAAGTATCCGCCAACGCACCGAGCAAGCGCTGCAAGAAAAACAAATTACACTTTCTGAGGCACAACGCCTGCTACAAACATACGAACAAAGCCTTAGTCGTTACACTTATCTGTCTTCTTAAGATACTAGAAGCAAATGCATATTCTTTAACTATAGGGGCATACAAATTGCCCCTATAACTAATATTCATGAAATTTATCTGCTTAAGCCTTAACTTAGTTATTAAGTAGAAATTAGAAGATTATTATATATTTACTTAAAACACTTTTATTAAGCTTTTACAGGCATTTTTATTAAAGATGCCACACAAGTACGAGCTAATTAGTGCTGTATGATAATTCCATTTTACTATGTGTAAGTAATGATGGGAACTTTTGATTATGGAATTAAGTCCTTAACGATCATAAAATTTAGCAAGCTTGTATAAGAGTGTGAGCATTCATTCAGCAAAAAGAATTAAGTAAACTAAAATATCAATATAATAGTACCTACTGGAAATAGGATAATTATCAGAAATAATAGTAATTAATATAAATATTAAACCAATGGTCTTGCCTATGGATTGTCCTAGTACTGAGATTTTTTAGAAAATTAGCACAACAGGTAAATTTTATTTAATTACACTAAGCTATGCTCATTATTTAATAAGTTCAAATACATTGACTAATTTTTTATTATTTATTTAAATTCTTTGTGATTAAAGTTGGAGAAACCCTTTATGCCTCATAATATGACACGAATTGGACGGCGCGCATTTGTACTTAGCTTAGGTGCTTCAGCAGGTGCAGGGATGTTTGCGATGGCGAGTAAATCTAGGCGAGGAAGTGATGCTCAGGAGGATCAAGATCGATTAACTCGTGACAAGCCGAGAGATTTTTCAGTAAATGGTGATGCTTCTTTACGTGAGCGAGCTGCGGCAAAAGGATTGCTTTATGGAGCGGCGGCTAGGGAGCAAGTTCTAACTTCCAACCCAGATTTTGCCAGTGCTTTCGCTCGAGAGTGCGGTATTCTTGTGCCAGAGAATGAACTGAAATGGCAAGGAATTCGTCCCCGTTTTGATCGTTTCAACTTTAAGCGAGCTGATGAATTAGCAGATTTTGCCCGCGATCACGATATGCTCTATCGTGGACACACCCTGGTGTGGCATAAAGCCTTACCTGCATGGTTTAAGGAAAAAGTTAACAGCAAAAATGCCGAGAAAATATTAACAGATCATATTAAAACAGTTGCCAAGCATTATGCCGGAAAGATGCATTCATGGGACGTTGTTAATGAAGCAATTGAGGTCGCTGATAAACGTCCTGATGGGCTAAGGAAAGGGCCTTGGCTTAATTTATTAGGTCCAGATTATATTGACATTGCCTTTCGCACCGCCGCCGAAGCAGATCCAAAGGCGCTGTTAGTTTACAACGAAAATCAGCTAGAACATTATAACAAACCTCGGAATGAAGCAAAGCGAACTCAGGTGCTGAAGTTGTTAGAGCGTTTGAAATCTAAAGGAGTACCTGTTCAGGCTTTGGGTATGCAGTCGCATTTAGGTTCAAAACCGCTCGGTTCTCAAGGTAAAAAGCTGAGGCAATTTGTTAAAGAAGTTGCGGATTTGGGTCTGAAAATTATGGTTACGGAAATGGATGTGTCTGAGAAACTGCCTTGGGATGTTGCAGCTCGCGATCGCCAGGTAGCAGCAATATATGAAGAATACCTCTCAATAGTGCTGGATGAGCCCGCAACGATCGCCGTGATGACTTGGGGATTAAGCGATCGCTATACTTGGATTTCTAAGCGTATCCAGAGGCAAGACGGGGCATCAGTGCGTCCTTTACCACTGGATGCTCAACTAGAGCGTAAGTTGGCATGGAATGCGATCGCCCGTGCTTTTGATCATGCTCCTCAGCGCTAATATTTAGCGTCAAAAATTGTCAATTTTTGCCAGCATCATACTTTCAGGTTGCTATTAGTATTAGCTGTACTAGGAATAGTGTACGTGGCACACTGTGCTACACCATCCCCAAAAGAGAGTGCGATCGTTTCTGCAATACACCCTTGCCCAACGTTGTATTTGCAGTCAATTACATCGCACTGGGATACATCACCCGCTCCTACCGCAAACCGCGCTGAAGACTCTGGCTCTTGGGTGTAGGTGTAACACTGAGCCAAAGCATCCATAAAAGTTATGTCAATTGCGCCTGCTGTACATTGCTTACTTTGGTTGTAGGTGCAACTATCAGCGTCGCATTGGGAAACAAGACCTAGATCCTTTTGAACCATAGCATCTTAATGCCGCTTATTTGATTACAGCACTTTATCTACTTTGGATACGAGAAATCGTATCGTAGGCAACACCCTATCAGGAATTAAGCCAATACCACTACTTTTTTGCTGATATCTACTTCCAGTCAAGCCGCAACATAGGAGTCATTAGTTACTAGTCATTAACGTCGTTCTCACAGTGGCGGCTTTAAAAGGTTGTACTAGGGACTACTTTAACAATATTCCTTGTGGATATGGTCAATTAATGACCCAGGACTAGTAATTAATGACTGATGAGTAAGAAGCTGGTGACAAGATTTGAACTTGCGACCGGCGGTTTACAAAACCGCTGCTCTACCCCTGAGCTACACCAGCAATTCAAAAATACTATATCAAAATTTGGCTTACTTCTACAACAGTCTTGAAGCTCTTAAATTCCTACTGCTGATTCCTACCTATACTTATCTCTACCTTGGATGTGCAATCGAGATGATTAAGATACCAACGGCAGAGGCTCTTTAATTAAAGTGTGCTAATCTCCATAAATTAACTGTTCCAATTTTAAAAAATTTGGTAGGGTTTTAAAACATGACTGGGCGCGGATAAGCATGGCAGCGTTGCAAGGACGAGATTTATTAAGTCTGGCAGATTTAAGTGCAGATGAAGTTCAAGAACTGCTGCAATTAGCAGCACAACTCAAATCTGGGCAGATCAACCTGAGATGTAATAAAGTTCTAGGATTATTGTTCTACAAAGCTTCTACGCGAACGCGAGTCAGTTTCTCTACGGCAATGTACCAGCTAGGCGGACAGGTGCTGGATCTTAATCCTGATGTCAGCCAAGTTAGTCGCGGCGAACCGATCCAAGATACAGCGCGAGTTTTAGATCGATATCTAGATATTTTGGCAATTCGGACTTTTGAGCAACAGCAACTAAAAACCTTTGCTCACTATGCGAATATTCCAATAATTAATGCTTTAACTGATTTAGAGCATCCGTGCCAAATTTTAGCAGATTTACTGACAATTAGAGAATGCTTTGGGGAGCTTGCTGGTTTAACGCTGACTTATTTAGGTGATGGCAATAATGTTGCTCACTCATTGCTATTAGGTTGTGCGTTAGTAGGAATGAATGTCAGAATTGCTACACCACCTGATTTTGAGCCTGATGGGGCAATTGTTGCTCAAGCGCGATCGCTCTGCATTGCCCAGACTGAAATCATGGTAACTCATGATCCAGAGGCAGCAGCAAAGGGAGCAACTGTACTTTACACTGATGTCTGGGCAAGTATGGGGCAAGAAGCAGAAGCAAGTTCTCGCATTCCTGTTTTTCAGCCATACCAAATTAATGAGCAGTTATTAAGCATTGCCGATCCCAAAGCAATTGTTTTACACTGCCTACCAGCCCACAGAGGCGAAGAAATTACGGATGCAGTTATGGAAGGTTCCCAGTCGCAAATTTGGAATCAAGCAGAAAACCGACTTCATGCTCAAAAGGCGCTGTTAGCAAGTTTGCTGGGGGCTGATTGAGGCATTAGTCATTAGAGTTTTGGAATTGGCAAATTGATTTTAGGTATGAGTTTAGTTGAGGTGCTAAGTCATTAATTATTGGTTTGAGTAACTTTTTTTGTGGATAACTTGGCTAACGCTAAAAATAAATTTTATTTAGCAAATAGGCGAGTATTTCAAATAGAATAATCATTCTTAAATTAGGTTGTGCCTCTCATTTTGTGTATGTTTTGCACCAGTTTCACTCATTGTTTAGGAGAAAACTGACCTTTCATGTGCTTATTTTCTGTTGATTCTCACTCTTGTCTTTGCTAATTTCATTGCTTCTTGCTAAAGCAGTCTGTGATCTTTCCTAAAACATCCATTGCTACTATCCCGTAAATCAAGATATCCAATCCATGCTCACCATACTTATACCTTAGAGATTTAACGTTAGGAGAATTCCAATAGAAATCAGGTTTCCAATACTACAAAGTAAAAAATATTAAAAACAGCAGCAATGCTAAAGCCATCAATTTTTTTCCAAGACTTCCTGATTATTATTTTGTGACATAGCTGTTACTTCTTTCAATAGACAACATAATTTAGTTCAGTAAATATTAGTCGTAGCTAAGGAGAATCTCAGTAATGAAGCGCTCTGTTTATGCCTTCCTGCTAGTATTAAGTGTACTGCTTGTCCTTAGTTCGGTTTATTGGCCTGTAACGGTTTACAGTCAAGCAGACTTAGCTAATGCTGAGGTTAAACTGGGTTTACCTTTGCCATTTGTAGTACAAAGTCAAGATCTAACCCTTTCATCTTTGCCAACGCATACGAAGATTCGCATTCCTTTAGAAAATCCGACAAAGATTCTGTTGCCAAAGTTTATTTCAAATGTGGCTATTGTCTTTGGGATGCTCAGTTTCATTTTGAATTTTCTCAAAGCAATTGGTTTGAGAGTGAGCAGGCGTTAAAAGTGAATTAAAGCTTTACTTATTTTACTAAGTTTATAATTTATAAAGGTATGACGACATGAATAAAAAGAGCCGATTCATAACTTTTATATTAATTCCTCTCTTTATTGGAATAGCTATACCTAAGCTAATTTATCAAGACGCAAAAAATGTTTCACAATCAGAAATAAAAATTGCAAAAGAAGATGCCCGTGACATATTGGAATATCCTTTAGATGGCTTACTAGTCATGAAGCTTGTAGTCCATGAGAAAACTCAGAACAAAATTTATGTAGATGCTTACAGCTTCTTTGGGCTAAGATACACTGTTGTTGAAGTTGATGTCACTCCTGGATTAGGACGTTCTATTACCCGCCTCTGTCCATTCAGACCGTTTTTCATTCCTACCGATATCTCAAAGTGTCAGTGAGTAGTTGAAATTGTACGATTCTTTTGCAACAAACTCATTAATTAGTAAGTATTTGAATAAATAGCTATACTTACCTACGGTTACTGAAGATCGCTAGGGAAAACATTTAACTGGGTTAACAAATACTATAGACTATGTATGAGAAAGCTACTCATCCTTATCCCACTTTTTTATATCGGAATAGGACTTGCGTTCTACCTTTCGCAAGATGGATTTCCACCCGATCTAAAACTGGATAGCCAATTGTATAGACCCTCAACCAGCGAGGGAATTTACAACGCATTAATTTTAATCTTCCTGTGGCTCCCCTTAATAGTGATGCAATGGATGCATCCGAACTAGCCAGGTAATTCACAGTTATTAGACCTTACCAAATATATCCAGCCAGACCCTATTTCATTTTTACCGATATATCAAAGTGTCAGTAAGTAGTTGAAATTGTACGATTCTTTGAGAACAAATTATGAACATTGCGCCCAATGTTCTACTCATAACAATTTAGGCTACAGCCTGATTATTAGTAAGTATTAGAGCTAGTTACTGGAACAATGCAAGCGGCTAATTAAAGCACTTGAGTAACACTACTCCGGGCGAGAGTAATTGGCACTTATCGAGTTTTGGAATATTAATTTGTGATCAAGGGCATTTTTGTAGTACGAATGTTCTATATACTTTTATATAAAACCTCACTACAAAATTATGGAATCCCTGACAGAAGCTCAACAACAATTGTACGACTGGCTAGCCCAATACGTTAGGCAATACCAGCATTCGCCTTCAATTCGGCAAATGATGCAAGCGATGAACCTGAAGTCACCTGCACCGATTCAAAGTCGTTTAGAGCATTTACGCGCCAAAGGCTACATTGAATGGACAGAAGGTAAGGCGCGGACGATTAGGATTTTACAACCTACAAAGCAAGGTGTACCAGTATTAGGTGCGATCGCTGCTGGGGGTTTACTAGAACCATTTACTGATGCTGTAGAACAATTCGACTTTGCTAACTTATTTATTCCTCCCCAGACATTCGCCTTACGAGTTATGGGCGATAGCATGATCGAAGACTACATTACCGAGGGCGATGTGGTAATTATGCGTCCAGTACCAGAACCAGATCAGCTCAAAAATGGCACAATTGTGGCGGCAATGGTAGATGGACACGGTACAACATTAAAGCGCTTTTATCGCTTTGGCGATCGCGTCTCTCTAAAACCAGCAAATGCCAAATATCAGCCGATTGAAGTTGCTGCAAGAAATGTGCAAGTCCAAGGCGCACTTATTGGTGTCTGGCGGGGTTACAACTGATAATGAGGTAATAAATATTACTTGATAATATCTGAATGTATTTAAAGCAGAATCTAGCCTTGCGACTGCGCCTTGAATATCCTGATCAACCGATTAACTTAGGGAAATTCTTAGTTGCTGCGGAAAAAGGAAATTACTCAGTACCACTAAGGGGATGTCCTAGAATACCGCCATTTATTCAATTACGGCAGTATCAGCAACAAGCAGTCGCTAACTGGTTTGCTAACAACGGCAGAGGCACACTGAAAATGGCTACTGGTGCTGGTAAGACGATTACCGCCTTGGCGATCGCCTGCGAACTCTACCAAAAAATAAGTTTGCAAGTATTATTGGTAGTCTGTCCTTATCAGCATTTAGTAACTCAATGGGCGCGAGAATGCGAGAAATTTAATTTACAGCCAATTCTAGCTTTTGAGAATGTCCACACCTGGCAAAGTCAACTTGCAACTGCACTGTATAATCTGCGTTCTGGGAACCAGCCTTTCTTAACAGTCATCACCACAAATTCAACTTTGATGGGAGGCTTGCAGTCTCAATTAAAGTATTTTCCAGCTAAAACTCTGATCGTGGGCGATGAGGTACATAATTTAGGTGCGCCACGTTTAGAACAAAGTTGTCGAGTGCCACATTTGTCGAGTGCCACATTATTTGTCTGCGGTGACACAATAATGTCCGTATTGACAAATTAATTTCCTTTTTTAGCTTTACTCCTTGCCCTTGGATAGTGGATCAACGCGACCAATACCAAGCTCGTGCAGGAGTGGTTGAATATCTTCAAAATTTAATCCGCAGTAGTAGTATTTTTTGTCCCGCATATTGATTAAGTAATAACCAACCTTTCCAGCTTGCAAGCGAAAAAGTTCAATTACTATTTTTTCTTTGGTTAGTCCGTATTGCTCTTCCCGATATTCTAGGCAGAGACGACTTGGCGAGTCTTCTGTACTACTACGTTCTGAATAAAAAACTTCGCCATGCCTGAAGTACCAGGCTTTGCCATCGCGTCTGACAGTTAAAAAATAGGAAGGGTAAATAATCGACATTTTGGTAAGTTGCAATATAAAAGAGTTGACATACTCCCTGACCTGAAGGTACAGGAATTCTAAATTGACAAATTAGTGTCTTCATCACCCATACTTTGTACTTAAATCCACTACTTATTAGCTAACCCGATTGGGATTCAAAACCTCTAGAAATACCGTCTATGTAAATGGTTGTGTTTTCCTTAATCCAATCTGTGGCTTCAAGATAGCCCAGTGCCACAGCTTGAAGACAAACTACAGGCACGTCAAACATATTAGTTGTACCACTATCACGGGCAGCTTGCAGTTCAGCCATGACTACTGGCGAAACATTGATTGGGTTTGTAAGAGAAAGTTTCATTGCTAGCAAAATTAAAATAGTGGATCACTAAGATTAAAAACATTCTCACGATGCCAATGAAGCGCTTCAAGTCTAGGGCGGTACTGCTCCTGAACTGGTACAAGAATATAATTACCTTGAAACTCTTTTATAGGTTTTGCATTTAGCGATTCTTCCCGAAGGTCATTTGATACTAGAACTGTGTAGTCATCATTTATAGTGAACCAACCATGATCAAATGCCCAGTGATGATTTTTACAGAGTGATATTCCATTATCAATCCTGTCATCATAAAATTCTGCAAAAGGTTTAATATGCGCCCCGTCTAAGATATTTTGACTAAGCGAGTTGATAACCTGCAAGCCACAGAAAGCACAACGATATTCATATACAGATACAACTATTTTCCGAAATGCAGCATCCCTAACAATTGATTTTGCCTCGTCCTGTAAGTCTTCAACTTTGTAAACTGCCCCGCCCTGCTCCCGAAGACGATCTTGAAATTCTTGAAAGGAGTCTATTTTTAACAATTGCTGAACTTGTTTCTTCTTTTCTGGAAACCAAGCTTCTACAACAATATTAACTAAGCTTTTTCTAGCAATCTCATCTCGTAATAATCTAAACAGTTCATCGTCCAGGTATGCATAATGTATAAATTCCCTAAGAGCGCGAACACTTCTAAGTTTAACTTTAGACGATAAAACTGATTCATACCCTGGTTTTGCTTTAAGATGCCAGAAACCGTCACCTGTCAGATGAAAGAAAGGCATTGCAATGTCTGCGTTGTGAGAATTTGAACCTAATTGATGCCAATACTTCAAAAATGTGACAACTAGCTCAGGTGAAAGAGCAATTTGATTTCTTGTAAGTAAGTTTCTTTCAAATAGATTAATAACTGATAAAACTAAAATTGGCTTATGAGGTGCAATACCTTTTGATCGGTCTACCCGTAAGCTAGCAAACTTTTTCGCATAGAATACAAGGTCATTACTCATTAATTTAAAAGTTTTTAGTAGTCAAATGAAGTAACTCTACCGTTTTCATCAACGGTTACATTAATTTTATTTGAGGCATAGCTACTGGGAGTTATTACCCAACCTGTCTCCTCTTCTTCTCCCCAAACATTTATTCTCTTTTCTGGAATCAGGACTTCCACTCTATATCCAACAGCTTCAGATATTTTTCTAGCATCCTCAAGTGATTTGCCAAGTATTTGCCGTAGTTGAGAAGGTAATGGTGGTGGGTTCATAGCTTCTTTAATTTAATTTTTTCGTTAATTAACCAATAATATTGAAGTTTATCAATTTTGTCACTATAGTCGTTACTAGTTGAACCAAAGATGTTTTATCAATGATTAATGCCTTTTAGATAATAGTTACTTACTAACTATTAGTCATTACTGTTATATTCCTCTCCAATTTCCTCTGTAAATGCTTCAACTTCTTCAATCACAATACGCGCTAACTCTGCATAAGAATGCAGCCGAGGGTTTTGTGATTCAAGAATATTGCCATCAATATTAACTTGCCAGCCTTGAGCTTTAATGAGTGCTCTTCCTACTCTGTCAATTAATATTCGACGCTCAAAATACCCTAAATCGTGAATGTTTTTCATATGGTTGAATAAACTCAATTTACATGATACGGTTGCTAGAGTGTAAATGCTGTTATCTAAACATAGCGCAATCTGCTTTCACTCGATTTTTGAAGTTTTTGTAGTGTTTAATAAGTGTGGAGAGTAGGCATCAGGGGGTAGTCCGTTTTTCAGAAGTGAATATTTTTCTATGTAATTCCCTTCAAAGATACTAAGGTTTTGTGTGTTTGTTATTTGGTTTCGTGATTTCATGAATGATTTGACCCAACTGGTTGAAAATGGAACACCCAAATAGACAGTTCCTGGAGGATTCCAGGTGGGATCAATAACGTCTCCTTCAAGATTGAGCAACCAAGCATGGGCTACAGGAATTGTTACTTCAGGTGCGATCGCATATCCTTCAACGTAAGTCAGGTTTTTTCTTTTAAAAACTAGTTTTTGGCAGTTCCAGTAACATTGTTTAGGGGAGCCGTGCTTAATGTTCTTAGGTAAAGGCTTGGCTTTCATTAAACTGCCGCAGTCCATTACTAATTCTTCAAATCCTCCGTACTTCCAATCCGGTTTTAAGTGAAGTTTTCTTATAAAGGTGGCTTGAGTTTCAAGGAACAACTTTAGTGATGATAATGATTCGCTATCTATCATGGGTAGATTCAGTATTTCAATCTGGCTCTATTAACACCTACTCTGTTAATATCTAGGTTCTTGTAGTTTTAACTAAATAATTTGAGCAGAAGCACGATCACTTTCTCCATCATGCTTAAAAATTAATATTTTAATTTCTGTCAAGCTCTCTATCCTTATTGTATTTCTCATATGTTTTGGGAATTTTAATTTCTTGTTCAACCCAAGCTCTTACATGATCAAGAGCTATTTGAAAATTGCTGCCATAATATACCTGTTTCCCTTTGCGAAAAGCTGTATATCAGTGAGTATCTGTATTTAATACATAAACAATGTAAGTTGGCTCATCATTTCGGATACTTTCTGAAACGTCTTTTCCTGTAAGGTCAATAATAGTTAATTGAACTCGATAATTTTTACCTTTAAAAGTATGTTTGAGAATAGGTGGCATTTGAGCTTTTATTACAACTTAGACTTGTCTTTGGCAGGTTTGATTCTATTGCTATCAGCTATTTTGTTGGTATCTAGTTTTTTGTAATTTTAACAAAACGAATTGAACAAAAGCACGATTGCTCTTCCCACCATTTATAAATCAATAATTACATCACCTCGGTTATAGGTCGTCATAAGCTTCCATTCCAGGTGCATCCCAGTCGTCCTTAAAGGAAATAAATCGATAAAGTGTCTCTTCTGTCTCTGCTCGCGTCCATTCTAAATCGCGGATTAATAATTGCTTTTGATTCTCCTCCGTAGGTTGAGAGTTCTTATCTGGCTCAACTGCTTCTACAAGGGGATGGTTATCAATGTCTTTGCTTGGCATTAATATCTATTATTTGTTTGCTCAATTCCATACTTGCTATTTAAGTATTCCCTGATATATAGCGCAGATTTATTAATAAAAATAACTTTGATATTAAGAATTGCTTTTTTAGCTCTAAGTTCCAAGTTAAATTGAATTAGTTCACTCAACCCATAATCATCTAATCTGTGAATTGCTCTGTTCAATGCCTCAATATATTCATTGAGCGATATATTCTATGCTCTTTAAAATACTTAGATCTGCCTCCATATCCAGAAAAAAATGATATTCTCCAGCCCACTCAACATACTCCACATCTTTTCCCTCTAAATCCTCAGCTGCCCACTCACTGATAAACTGCTCAGAGGTAACATGATACTTCTGTTCAAAGTAATCCAGTCTTTTTCGAGCTTGTTGTTGGCTATACTCCATACGAGCAAATTTTGCCGCGATCGCTTGCTTGATAACTGCCTCTGCTCTCTCCGGCTGGCTAGTTTTTAAAATTAGTTCCGCCATATTGCTAATCTCCTTTAACCAAACGATCAATCAAAGTAAGCGATCACCTTTTCCATTATCTTCTACCTAAATGCGATCGCTAATATCACATTTATTTCGGTAAATTTATTGCAGGGGAGCGTTCTGGAGATACTCGCTCAACCTCAAAACTCTCAATATTACTTTCAAAGCGATTGAAAATCACTCGCATCTCGTTATAACTTATTGCACTCGATACCCCACGCTGATCTGGACACTTCACCTGTAACAAGGTTTGAAACCCTTGATACTTTTTATTGAGATAAAAAGTTTTAGCACAGACTGGACTAACAAAACCTTCAATCGCAAGCTGGTTAAGAGCAGCAATGCCTAACGGACTATTCAAAATGTAATCCCAAGCTTGGGCTTGCTCTTTTGGAGTCATACGCCGCCATTGCTGAGATTGAGATTGAGTATTTTGAGGAGCTTTTTCCCTAGTCTCTGATGTTGCTGCTGAATAACTGGCGATTACCACACCCATCGCTAGGGCAATGCAGTTAACCAGCCGCCTCACCTTTTTTCTATTAACTAAGCGAAACTGTCTCACCTTTTTTCTATTAACTAAGCGAAACTGTAGATGAAACATACAAAACTCAAGTCTTTAGTTTTTTTGTATATTCTCTTGTGTTGAACTGCTGAATAATAGTAGAAAGAGCGATCGCTCTCCTCATCATCTACAAATGCGAGCGCTCTACCTTCGCAGTAACTGGTGAGGATAAACTGTTTCCACCCCTATTGTTTCTAGAAAGGAGTCAAGCTCCTCACGTTTAGCTGGAACAAGCTTCTGTGCTGTGTCATACTTCACCCAGCCACCAAATAATTCCACCATGTAGGCTTCACCATCCTCAAAAACTTCAACAATTGCACCCAAAGTACCCTCTGGGGCTATGCCTCCATCTGATAGAGCGATCGCTTCAACTAATTTTACTGAATCAAATAGCTGAAACTTGTTCATTGCGATTTAAGTTATTTTTTACGATACTATCGAAACGCTTCGACTCGGAGATTATACTGCTGTTGGGATGGCAATAAGTTTCAGCACGGCTGTAACTATTTTATAGATTTTATTTTTGATGATTCTTCTCAAATATCAATCACGCGAGGAGCGCGTAGTTGTCATCAATAATGAACAAACAATGAACCAACGTTGAATTCATCTGAAGGAATGAATTACATCCAACCCCTCTGTATCTTGTAACTTTACTTTATGACGAGGGAATATATCCTGGTAACTTTCTAGCTATTGAAGCTTCCTCAGTTCTAGCAGTAGCCGAACATATACTCTCTCATCCCTATCAATGGCAATGGTTTGTACAAAGAGCTTATCCCAGAAGTTGGACAGAACCGCTCCCTAATATTGGTTCACTCTGGGACTGGATTCAAACCCAAACTTTAACCCCCGAACAACTGTTGGAAATGATTAAAAAATAGGGGTCAATGGGGACTCCGAAGCGCAACTTGCCATCCATGAAATTACTATTCAGCAGATCTCTACAGTCAACACCAACCCCTGGAAATAGTTTTAGTAGACTATCTAAATAGCCACCAGCTGTCGCTAAGGTATCGGAGCTTAAAGCTTTACTTCCTCAACTGTTTTTACTGCTCCTGTTATTTGAAAGCAGACACTTACAACCCTTAACACAAAAGCATAGTTTTCATATCTAAATCTGCTACAAAAAGTGAGTAAAGGCAATTTTTTCTGGGCTGTAATGTTCCTAACTACGCATTGTTACCAAGGTACATACCTACTGGCTTTGTCTGTAAACTGACCTTTGTGTAAGACTTGAACAATTCTCAAAATTAAATTAATCTGGCAGCCAGTCTTCGTCGAGAATTTGGTTGACTGTCCAAGGGCAGCTTTTGGGCAGCGTAGCATCGAGCAGTTGAGTTTCTTGATAAACCTGCTCCATCGCTACTTGATACCGCTGATTCAATTCTTGAGCGGGATAATTCTGGAGGCTAGGGCTTGCCTCTAGCTCGTCAGCAATCTGCCATCGTGCCTTGAGCAAAGTTGAACGCCAGCTATCACAGCACGGTTCATCGTTTAAATATTCCCGCGCATATTTATATTTGAGTAAATGATTGCAGATGACTTCCAGATTGGTTTCAATTTCTTGCTCAATCAATCAAACGAGGCTGTTTAACTCATCTGGTAAATGCTCTAGGTCTAACTGTTCAAGCTGTCGTAGGTGTAATAGGCGGATCTGTTCTTTTACCCAAGTGCAATAATCTTGGTCAAATAGTGAGGCTTCGGAGGACTGTGATGGTTGCAGAACCTGTAGTTCTGCTTGGGACAGCAGGATAACTTGATGCCAAACTTCAACGGCAGCAGCCGGATTGCCAGACTGCTCTTGCTCCAATGCCTTTAATCGCAGTGCCAAATCTATGAGCCAATCTGAAGAATCTCGTTTCCATATTGGCGGCAGGTTAATATTTAACATCCGATTTATTATTCACCCTGGTAACTAACCTAAATTTATACTACATAAATACTACAAATAAAGTAATATATTCGTTTAATCCTATGAAAAAGCTAAAACAGGTGGTAGTTGTGATGTATATCCGCTTATCAAACAGCGATTCGTTTTTAATTTCCCAGCTTAATCTCCCCTATTCTCAAGCTTTTATTCAGGTTGGTTCAGGTGTTTTGCAGCTGCTATATTCGCAATTGCGATCGCTTCCTCTTCAGTAAAGCGGATTATATCAGCGCCGTTATAGCCCTCAACAGAGGTTCTGACTCGCACACCGTGATCAGTGAACTCATAAGTCAAATGAAATTTCCATTTATCAACGTCCCGATACCTCAACTTGAGCAAGGTAGAAATGGCAAATTCTAGCTCAGGGGAAATTTTTGGTTCCCCTTTGAGTTGAGAAAACCCGTCTCGGTTCAGCCTGTCATAAATTTCCCGAATTTCTCGGAAGCGATCATCGGCTTCACTCATCATGCAAACTCCATACTTTGTTTAATTAACTGGTGTACTCCTAGAGTAGGGCAATAGTTTTTTGCAATTTTCAATTTTACATCTTCAAGTTCTCTAACCTTCAGGATCAAGTCTTGATTAAGATATGAGGCGGCTTGCTACCAAGTTAATAGGCGTATAGGTCTGCCACCACATCTGGCTAGTGTTTCCAAAACGCTCTAGGTGCTTCTGTTTCTTAGCTTTAACTTCAACAAAAAATGCTGTAATCCTCTGCTGTTCTTCAGGTGTACCAAACTTGCTGCTAGAGCCACTTCTTCCGAGTTCGTACAGCTTTATTCTGTAGCGCAATAATCTCTTTGTCGCTTAATTTACAGTCCATAGCTGCTTTAATTTTCCACATTGTTTAAGCTCTATAGTCCTGATACATCCGAGCTAGGCTCTCAAGGGCTTGGGCGATCGCCTGAAATTCACTGTCCCCATAGCCGATGCTCCTAAATCTTGGTCCGTCTAAAACACCACTGGCGTTCACTTGTGCAACCCAGCGTCCGGTTTCCTGCGGTAGTGTAGTGACACTCAACATTGTGGGTGCAGTTCTACTAACAGCTGGAATGACTAGTAGCAGGCTACTTGTTTGAGTCTCAGGCTCATTGGCGGGTTGAGGATCTGCTTTTCGGGGCATAGTTTGGATCTGTGCCAGGGTTGCCTCCTGAAGTTGCAAAATAGAAACGCGACAGTTTTCGAGAACTCTGAGTGCTATCCCCTCCCCTAAGTCAACAATTGCCAGCAATAAGTGTTCTGGCTCAACTACAATGAGTCTCTGCTCATAAGCCCTAGTAATTGCTATCTCTATAGCGCGTTTAGCTCTAAGCGTGAAAGGAATTTGAACAGCAACAAACCCAGAACCTCTACCGATAAGTTTCTCAAGCTCGGCTTGGGCATCTGAGAGATTTATACCTGCCGCATTCAATAGCTGCTTGGCACTACTATCTACACTCAGCAATCCAATTAAAAGCTGTTCTGAGCCGATAAAGTTATGACCTAGCCTATGGGCTTCTTCTTCAGCGATGTTGATAATCTTAAGGGAGCGATCGCTGAAATTATTGAATTCGGGCATCAAGAACCTCCAACGATGAATTGATAAACTGTCTCGCCTTGGTCATTCACCTCAACATGAGCATCAAAATCAGTAGCACGGGTCTCTAGATAGTTTCTAGCCTCCTCAGCACTCAGACCTGATGCGAGTGCATATTGCAGCAAGGTAACTCGCCCTTGTTGAGTTTTAATCAGGCGATAGAGATAGCCATCTCTTTCCCTAGATTTCTGCAACATCCGTTCCTTGTCGCGCTCGAGTTCATAGTCTCTATTAATCTTCCAGCCACGATAGAGTCCATAGAACAGATAAATTAACAAAAGCAATAGCGACAACTCAAAGGCAAATATACTAATTGTTTGTAAGAAATTCATAGGTCAGATCCGGAGAAAATTATTATCTTTCCAGCTTTTTGCATCTTTTGAAATGAATAAACAAAGCATCTTAACTTTCTGACGCTGAGGCTATAAAAATTCAATAATTATAAAATCTTGTGCATTCATATCTCCACTAGGTTATTGGTAATAGAATGATTTTGTTCAGCTGTTAAGTATCTCCGTGCCGAAATTAGCTCGATTTCTGGATTTTGGCTCAACTGTGAAAGGTCTTGATAGACTTGATACTCGCTTCTTTCAGGTTCCCAAGTAACAATCTCAATCTTTGACCAATAATTAAGAGGCTCTGAACGCACTAAGTCTCCGATTACTCCCAGGCGAGTTATACCATGCTTTTCGCGCAGCATCGCTGCTGCTTGATGTGCGATCTGCCACCAAACTGCTTTGCGCTCACTATCGTCACGAATAAGAGCAGTAGTTTCTTGCAAAGCACTTATCCATTTTGCAGGAGGCAAGAGTTTTACCACTTCTGCTAACCCAAAGGTCATTAATAACATCCCAATCAAATTGCGAATGCCGATTTTACCGCCAATTTGGGGTCTCTCGTCCCAGAACTCAAACTTGGCTTCAGGAGACCAGGCAATGTATTGCTCAAATGAGATTGGTACAGAACCTAACTGCACTTGTGGGGCAAAAGGGACACAGCCCCAACCTAACCCATTGTCAATGAAATCCTGCCGTGTACCTGAGTGTCTCTCCCCCTCAACAGAAAAAATGGGCGAGTTAAAGCGGTTTCGCTGATATAAGTCTCGTGCTTTGCTCCATAAGTATGCGGGATGAAATATCAGTTTGGGAACACTGCTTGGACGGTAGCACCCTTCACTGTCTAAGGATTGTCTCTGATATATTCCATCAACTAAGCGCCAGAATTCAACTTCTTCTACTGCGGGATTAACGAGCCAGTATTCAGGTACTCCTGCTTCTTGGTAATAGTTCCGCTTGACTACTCGGTCTTGATATTCATGTCCGGGAAGCAGCACTTCCACTACCAATTCTGCTGAACCTTCCAAATAATACTCATAAAGTGTATTGGGGGGTGAGTCTTTGAAAAAAAGTACATCTGGGGTAAATCCGTTATCACCCAAACGCATTACAAAGTCGCGGCTGAAGGTACTGCCATCTAATGCTTCATGAATACCCCACAAACCATTGCTCAGACAACTGCGAACCTGATTATGATTCCAAATATTCTCTCCCCTAGAACCAGGAATTAAGTCCTCTGGGCAGGTCATGATAGAGGTCGCCCAGTTTTGGAGAGCTTCCAGATTGCCTACACTCAAAGATGCTTCGGGAGCATCATAGGTCACTCGCAACGCCTCTAACCATTCTTCAATTGGAGCTAAGGTGATCGCAGCTTTTGCTCCCCAACCTGTAAGTAGCTGTCTGAGGAGTAGACGACTCCCTATTAATGTATTTCCGACTACAAGCTTATATTCAATTAATTCCAGTTTTGCTTCTGGTCCTGCATCTACAAACTCGTCGAACAACTCAGAGGTCATAACAGGCTTGTGAGAGGTTAAACTCAACACAGTTATATTAATACATTTGTATTATTAAAAACTTGTTATTTGAATAAACCTACTGCATTTATGGTGAAAAGCTAGCTTATTACAATTCACAACACTGCAATAAATCGGTTGAGTAAAGATAATGCTATAAGCAAAAATCCCTTGAGATAATCAATAATATTGCTCTCTCAAACTGTCTTAATTTGGAAGGGCTGCTTACGAATTTATTATTCGGAAATTTCAAGCTTCTTGCCCAAGTTAGTTGTTTCTTTCAACCCGCCATACTAGATTTCACTACCGTGTGCGACGATCCAAAGTTATGTACCTCATCGCCCTTTCAACCCGCCCTTATCTGGGATATCTGTTGCAACTGGCAACGCTTCTCCAGGTCTTCAATCACGTTGAGCTTTCAACCCGCCCTTATTCGGGAGTGCTGTTGCGACGCTCTTAGTTGAGCAGCCATCATTAGTCAGTCATATAGTCTTTCCTTCAACCCGCTTTTGTAGGGCTGTAGGGCAGGACTGTAGCGACTTAAAATTAATATTTGCTATGGCTCATCGCAAGTGTTTAAACCTACCCTTGTGAAAAAGGGCTGTTGCAATATTATTATCTCGCAATCTGCACACCTTTACGAAGACTTTCAACCTACCCTTGTGAAAAAGGGCTGTTGCAATCTAATGATCGGAGCAGATTTCCTTAACTAGCTCTTTGCTTTCAACCTACCCTTGTGAAAAAGGGCTGTTGCAATGTTTGGCAACCATTGCTTGAGGCTTGCAGATCGCACTTTCAACCTACCCTTGTGAAAAAGGGCTGTTGCAATCCTCCCAATCAGGACAATTATCACGCCCAAACGGATGCTTTCAACCTACCCTTGTGAAAAAGGGCTGTTGCAATGAGTCAAATCCTTCTCCTAGTTCTAAATTTTGCTCCTTTCAACCTACCCTTGTGAAAAAGGGCTGTTGCAATCTACTCAATCTAAAACCCTTGATTAAAAGGCTTTCTAGAGGTAGTTTGCGCGAACCTGCTCAACTGTCCTGTTTCTTCCCTGTGTAGCAATTATGTTTCGTCTACTGCTAAACGATAAAACTAATACAGGAGAAAGAATTCGAGACTTGCGCGGAACGCTTGAGAAATTAGCCCTCGCTTTAGTTCATCAAACAAAAAATTGGGGAGGGTTCCCCCTTGGTCGGGGGTGATTCAGTAGCCACTACAGCAGTATACCCGCGCCCTTTTTGCTGGGAGCGCACCTATCCTGTCTTGCAACAGCAGCATCGGGGTGAGCAGCTACTAGGGTCAGAAAGCAAGACCGTCTTACAACAGTCAAACTAACCCTTATTTTTCACAGCTCAGAGGCTCCAAAAAGCATGACCTGCGGCGCTATTCAATATTCTATTATCAAGGTTCGGATTTTGTAGCACTTATAGCAACTTGCGGGACTTATAGGCTATGATCGCCAACTCCCGTGCTTGTTCTTGTGGGCTGCCTCGAATCGGTTGCTGCCCTTCTTCAATGGCAATTCCAGTTTTTGCTGCTTGGCTCTGAATGCTCTCAATCAATCTGCCGTAGCTCCATTTGTGAACACTACAGCGGTATTGTTTTGCATACTTTTTCTGACCTTCAATAACAGAGCATTTAGCTTCTGCTCTGGCTTGAATTTCGCTTTGAACAATCTCCCGCATATCGCCTATTTTAGGTAGAACGATGCTGCTAGCTTGATAAGTTTGAGCGATCGCAACAATTGCTTTAGCAAGCAATCGGTCTACATACTGCCCTAGCTCTGATTCCCCAAACGAGTTGGGCGCAGCACTTTTTTGAGCTTTATGACGTTGGTGAGATTTACTTTGCTGTTGTTTTCGTTCGCGGTTCAGTAATTTGTAATTGTCACCAAGTAACTGTCGAATACTCTGGTATGTGAAAACTTCACCTGTAGTAGCATCTACTACGGCTACTGTTGCAGGTTTATCAAGACCAAGACTGACACCAACCAGAATGTGAGATTGACCTTTGTAAAGGGGCTGGCTAGGTCGAGGGTAGGGATTATTAATTCGAGCCAAGGTAGAATGCTTGCGCTTGACAAAAGCTTGCTGATTCTTGTTTATGTCACCCTTTTCTTTCATCCGAGTCAGAGTTCTAGCGATCTCAAATGCTTTCTCTTCGCGCACCTGTTCTGTTCCCTCATTTGTCCACAATCGCGTGTCAACTGTGCAGTAGAAAGTTAATCTGTGGACGTTCCAGGGTTCGCCCTTTCCTTCACCTTCCTGCCAATTGAGCCGCGCAGAGCGGAGGGTAAACAAACTGCTAGAGTGCTGATTTTTACTGTCGTGTTTAATTTGTTGGTCTTCTAGAAAGCGTTTGAACCAGTGAAGTTGGCGCGAATCACAATATATTTCAAAGGTATGTTCGCTTAAGCCACTGAAATTAACACAGATACGACCTTTCTGGTTTTTGAACCAAGTTAAGTCTGTGTTAGTTTCGTAAACTAGAGGAAATGGCACAGAACTAGATTTTCTCAAAAGGCTGGCTTGCCAAGATTTAGCCTCATCTTCATTTTTAGGGACATTATGGGTAGCGATCACTAATGTCTCCAGCCAGTGATCGCTTGTCAAGTCCCGACCTTTGGGCATCCGGCTTTTCAGCTGCTCTTGAAGACGTTCAACGCGAATTTCAACTTTACGGCGACGCTTGGCAAATTTTTCTGCGTCTTCTTCCTTGTCGCTCACTTTGCAACCGTTTTTGAGCAAATAGCTGATGTAGGAGCGAGTCAGGATGTCTTCTGTGTTCCGATAAATTTCAAATAATGTATTACTGAGGCTAGTGTTAGAATTTTTAGCTTTAAATTTTTTCTTTTTTTTGTCTTGAGTTTGCTGCCTTGTGACTGGATCAGATTGAGAGGCAGATTGAGCCAAAATTTCAGCGGCACGGGTGCGAATAGCATCTAAGCTGCAACCAGTTACTTCGATTAGTTCAGAATCACTTTTGAGCATCTCTAGCCAGCGAGTTTGTCCCTCTAATTTTCGCTGTAACCTTAGCTGCAAAGCCAGCCAAGACTTGTAGATGTAGTCCACAACATGAATGGCTGATATATACAAACGACTGGGCTGACCAATGAAGCGCTCCTCTTTTTTGAGCGGCTGACACAGTTTACTGACAATCCCAGATGGAAGTTTGCCCTTTTGTCGCCAAGTCTCGAACTCAGGATGCTGACCAACTTGTTCTAGCAATTCATTAATCAGAGGCGTGTTTTTCTCTGCCATCAATTCCCAGATTCGGTGGCGTGTAGATTCAGATGAGATAAAGCGGCACTGAATTGTGATTTGGCTCATGCATTTAATTGTACACATATGTCTAATAAAAACAAATATGTATTATAAAAGGCTTGGGTAGAATCAATGGAATGCAAGAGACTTTCTTTACGAGCAGGCAAGCTGCCCAAATTACGGGTTGTACCCTCCGCCAGTTACAGTATTGGCGAGAAAAGGGAGTTATTGTACCTACTATCAGTGGTACAGGCACGGGGCGGAGTGTTTATTACTCTCGATCTGGATTAGTCGAGTTAGCAGTGATGGAATATTGTCTTGGGGTAGGATTAAGCTTTGAGGTCGCAGCAACAACTGTAAAGCAGCTAAAGGCGAAGGAACCAGAGTTTGCTAGTCCTGCGGTATCCCGACGCTTTATGTTGCAGTGGGATGGTAAGAAGCGATCACTTGAACTTGTAGATTTTGATCTGGAAAGAGCGATCGCATCCTTAAAGGAAGGTCAGCCCGCTATTCCTCTGTGGCTGGAAGCAATCCATCAACGGATAGCAAATAAGTTGAAGGGGTAGGGCGATCGCATCATTGATAATTCTGCGTATTAATCTGCTAAAAAATGTTAAGCCAAATTTTCGTCTATTAATCATACTTAAATGTACAACAGTTATAAGCAATACAAGTACGGCTTAAAAATTAACTTGCACTTTCTGAAAAGTTAGCAAATTAACTCATACGTTAGCCCCAAAAGATTCCGCAGCCGCTAGGCGGGGCGATCTCTCTTTCAGACGAAATAGCTAAATTTAGATTCAGCAAAACTTCCCAGACGATTTTGCACTTTTTTATGCAGACTTGGCTCAATCCCTGAACCAGCTCCCATCGACCCCAGTTTCAAGGTCATTTCTCGTCGCTGGGTAGTAGAACGAACACTTGACTGGCTCGTATGGTATCGACGACTTACAAAAGATTATGATTTTTTACCGTCAATGGAGGAAGCTTTCATCTACTCCTCAATACTACGCGCGTTACTTCGCAGACTAGCATAAAATTTGACTTCTCAAATATCCTCTTAGATCTCATAGATAATGCCTTTCATAACTAGAACTGTGTGTAAGTAAACAAAGTAGGTTTTAATGGTTGAGCATCAATTGCAGATTCTTTGGAGACAATTTAATGGGGCTAAGAGCCTTAGACTTATTTTGTGGAATGGGTGGCTTATCTTGGGGATTAAAGGCAACAAAAGTTATCGAACCATTATGGGCTGTAGATAACTACGACCCTGCACTTGCTCTTTACAAGCGTAATTTAGCTAATACCCATGTTCTAAATCTTGACCTTTCTAAACTTTCCGATATCAAAGTTTTACTTGAAAAAATTCGATTTAGTGGTGGAGTTGATTTAGTTGTAGGAGGTAGTCCCTGTCGGGGATTCACGCAAATTCGGAATGGTCAAGATATACATTTAGATCCCAATAACAATCTAGTAATTAAGTTTGCAGAGATTGTACGCGAACTAAATCCGCTTGCTTTTATTTATGAGAATGTGCCAACTCTAGAAAATTCTAAAGTTTTTAAGCAATTCATAGGTAAGCTAAGAGGACGTAATAGCTATCAAGTATCTCATGCAGTAGTAGAAGCAGCCAACTTTGGAAATCCTTCTCGAAGATCCAGATTAGTTGTTGTAGGTATTCGACGGGATTTTGGTCAAGTACCAATTATTCCAAAAGGATTGGGTATTTATTCTCAACAATTCTGGTGGGAAAGGCATGAACAGAATGGAAAAATAATTTACTATCCAAAGCTTGAGGAGCCTTGGCGATCGCTGCTGCTTGACCCAAATAAAAGTGAGCTAGTTAATACAGAGCAGGCGATCGGAGACTTACCAGTTTTAGAAGCCAAACTTACTAAAACTAGTGGAAGTAATTGCCCTTATGCAACTCCACCTCAGAGTAATTATCAAAAATGGGTAAGACAGCACCTTCAGGAAACAGATGGTCATGCAGTTCCACGCATACGTCCAGAGACTAGGGAGAGGTTGAAAGCTATTATTCCTGGTGGAAACTGGCAAGATTTACCTAAAGCCTTGACTTTTAAGATTCCTCACGATTCAACAAGTGGAGCTTTACGACGAAGACATTACAGTGCCTATCGTAGGCTACTTCCACAGGGGCATAGCCCCACAGTACAAGGTCATGCAGATTTTGCTTATCACTATAAGTATGAAAGAACACTGACTCCTCGTGAGTTGGCGCGATTAATGAGCTTTACCGACGATTTCCAATTAGGACACGATTATCATTCAGTCGTCCAAGCAATTGGTAACGCCGTGCCTCCTCTGTTGGCAAAGGCGATCACAGAATCTTTACTTCAACAACTAGACCTTTGTTAGTGAATCGTTTTACGCAAATGTACGGTCTTCCTCAAATAACCTACGTAATATCATGTAAATATAATTACGCTAGCGAACGAAACTCAGAAAAGGTTAAAATTTGCTATTAGCTAGTCTGTTCGTACTATTAGTTAAATAACAAACCTAATATACTTAAAAAATATGTATATTTTATACAATGAAAGACAAGCAGGAGAAGATGTCCCCAGATCTGTCACCAGATAAAGCTATTCGTATCTGCTTTGGTCTGGATGTCACAAGCATTTCATCTGTAGATCCATCATTAGTGACGACTTTAAGAAATAGCTTAACCTCAGAACGCCTACAGTATATTCCAGCAGCGCCACCCAAAGATTGTTCCCCTACTGAAAGTCCAACTGATATAACTTCAGCTAGACAAGCTTGGGCAAAAAGACCTTGGGGAGAAATTTTTAGAGAACTTTTCAATGCGGAAGCAACCCATAAAGCGTTCGATGAGTTTAATGCTTCCATTGAGAAAACCCAGCAAAAGAGCATTAATTCGGAAGTTAGGCATTCATTGTTCGAGCAAATACTTGGCTGCTTGAAGAGAAATAGGCACTCAATACAAATACATCCACTAGAGAAAGATCTAGTTTATTTATCTGCTTTAAGTATTCATAAAAAACGCCAGCTTTTTATTAGTATTCCTATTGCACCTGTTTCTCTAGGCATATTATTAGTTATATACTACGCACATCTTCCTAGAGAAGAAAGAGATATATATCATATTAATCATGCAGTAAAAGCACAAGATTTTTTGATATGGGTACGACCTCAAGATAATGGTCAAGTTTCTAACTTGAGAACAACTAAAGCTTTTAATCTTATCGAAAGGGATGATACTCACTTCGATTTAAGTCAAAAGATTATTTGTGTACCTTCTTATCGATTTGATGAAGTATCAAAAAATCAGCGCCTAAGAGTTGTAACGGTGCGTTCACTTGTAGAAGCTGTTGAGTTACTAAAGCAGTCAAGCTATTGCTCTTTAGTCGTAGTTGATGACCCGTCAGGACGAACTTATCCATCTCTATCCAGCTACGGGAATAAAGCTTTTGAGTTAGCAAGCCTTTGTACGCAAAAGCAAATTCCTATGGTAAGTATTGTCCCTCCTTGGGTAATGAGAGATATTAAATACTATGAGACAAAATATAACTCTAAAATTTTGCTTTGGGCTATAGACTTTTTTGCTCTACGTTCTTATCCAGAAGAAAGAGGTCTTTTTGCTAATGCTGGAATACTTCATCCTATTGAAGAGAGCTATTTACTACTTGAAAGAAAACGTTCGTCCTTAAAAGAAGCACAAGTAACTATCAAAACTTTTGACTTCAATACTGAAGATAAAGAAAAAATAGCTGAACTATTTCAAGAATCATCGAATTTACTAATTGATTTGGCAAGACAACCTGAATTAAGAATGGTCGGCATTACAGGATGGGAAATTTGGCGGCATCTCTCGGCTCCAGTCTTACCTTTTTATTTACTTTGGGGAAAGTTTATTGAGAGGGCGCTTAATCGTTTACAATCTGTTGCTCATAAATCTAAAAATGATAAGGCAATTGATTTACATAGTCTTTTAAGCTCGTTAGCACTGAGGCTACAAAAACTTAACCCTAATCCCTTTATAGAAATAGTCAAAGATGCTTATGGAGAAACTGTTATTGCAGTCGAGGACGGAGAAAGAGCCAATGCTTTAGAAGAGTTTTTAGTAGGAAATACCTCTTGTTTATCTGTACCTAAAGTTTTACCACTTAGCGAAACTAGAGGAATGGGTGGAGAAAAACTTATAGTTATAGGTCAACCAAGAGCTTGTTACCGTGATATATTGCAAACAACTTTTTTCCGCCATATTGATGTTTTACTGTGGTCAGTTTTGTCTAAACGAGCCGAACGGTGGTGGAGCAATTTAGAAATTGATGCTAGAGAATGGCATCGTAAAACTTGGCGAGTATTAACTGAAGATAAAGAGGAAGGATGTTACAGCTTTAGTCCCGAATATACATCTGTTCAGACAGTTAACGTAGGTAAAGCAAATTTAAATAAGAGGATTAATTTATCAAAACTTGAAGAAAGTTTTAGTAGTTTGAATGTAAGCAGTTTGGATTCAGGTTTAACAAATTATATTCCAAATACTTTAGAGTCACATTATTTAGTAGAGTTTGAGCGGGGATTGAAAATTAGGGTAGCACCAGGTGGTGAGTTTTTAGTTTTATTGGGTAAAAAAGCTCAGGTTGTTTCTGTCAGAGAGACTATTCCTGGTACAAAGGTTGTTTTATTTGACGGCATGACTCGCGATGAGTTATTTGCTCAGAAGGCTGGGTTGCTGGAGGATACCAAAGTGAACTATCTTTATCGCGCACAGTTGGATGGTTGGCGAGAGTTGGTAAAAAAGCAAATAAAAAAGTCAAACTTGTCAACTATATGTCAACAAATTCGGCGTGACATATTGATACCAATTGGTGAAGACACAATTAAATATAACTGGATGAGTGGCGATAATCTTCTTAGCCTACCTCGTGAAAAAGAACATTTCTTTTGGTTTGTACCGCCTTTAGCTCATTTAGGTTTTGAAGAGTTTTGGGCAAAAGCTAACAACCTAAGAATTAAACGTAGACAATTAGGTCAGGTTATATCTGCTTGCGCTCAAGAAGGATGGAAGGAGCGAAACTCGGATGAAATAGTCTTTCAATATCAGCAAGTTTTTATAACTGTTGGTGAGTTGCGAGATGCCATGCAGGTATTACAGATACAATCAAAACCTAAATTGATTCCTCAATCACCAGAGTATCCAATTAATCGACTTTTTAGATGAGTGAAGAAATAATTTATGAAGCCAGAAGATATTCTCAGCGATAAAGGTTTAAATGTAACTGACACTCAAAGACAGGAACGACATCGGCAGTTCGTTGAAAGTTTTTATGGACGCATACGCGGTCACATTACAGGAACATCCGATTATCGAAGTGTCGTCACAGGTTCAACCGAACCTCGACGCTTAATGCCTACTGGATACCTTTCATCGTTACCAACAGCTTCAACAGTCAGTAGCGAACAGCAAAATACTTTTCGTCCTAGTAACTGTGGTTTAGTAATAAATTTAGCAGCAGGTTGGAATCAAAAGCAATTACTTGTTGAATTGAGTATTCGCTTCAGCGTTTTCCTACCCAAAATTAATTTGAATAAAGCTGCCGATAGATCGCTTCGACCAATGTGGCAGCGTTTGGATATCAGTGCTAATATCAATTCTACTATTCAAGATTTATTAATTGATAATTCTTCTACTCTTGCCAAACTTAATCAAGATATTACGGAACAACTGAAGAATATCACTCAAGCACACCAAGCAGATTGTTTGGCTTGGTTATTAGGACTAAATCCAACCATTGATGATTTGACTGAACCTGAAGTTACTTTTGCTCAAACAAGGAATTATAAAGCATTACAAGCAGAACTGCGCCAGCGAATAGCTAGTAAAAAAAACAATAAAAATGATAATACTACTGCTGACGGTGATATTAAGTTAGGTCAAATTGCTCCTATTAACTTCAAAGTTCAGGTAGAAGTACAAAAACGAAGTTTAGGTGGACAAACCAGACTACGCTTATTCCTGAGAAATAAAAGTGAACAAATTGATGGTTTTGGCGATCCAAGAGATACGGGTTTATTTGGAGCAATTCTTGCAGTTAAATTACCGAAAGAAATTTGGCAACCAATAGAGTTATCTCGATTTAAGATATCTTATCAAGTTGATTCTACTGTTCCTGCTCAAGGAATTAACTGTACACCGCAGTCTAAGGATATTAATGGTGTAGTCCATATTTGGACTGAGTTTTTACCAATCTATTGGCAAAAAAGACTTTATACTGCTGGCATTCAAGCACCCTTTAAAAAATTGGCGCAAGCTAATGTAGATGCCGATCTACAAGTGATCCAATCAATTTTGCTTCAGATGCAGAAGTATCGCGATAATTGGCAAGCATTAATTAATCAAAAACATCGACAAACAGGAGGTACTCAACATACTGCTGATGCACAAAAAGATTTAGATAATTTTCAACTAGAGATTCAGCGATTTGAGCTAGGTATTCAGGTTTTATCAAATCCAAAATATGCACAGTTGCGGCGAGCTTTTAATCTAATGAACCAAACGTTCGCCGAAATTGACGATAAACGCAAGCAGCGTAATAAATCTCCTTATGAAAACTGGCGACCTTTCCAAATAGTTTATATTGTTTCTAACCTTGCAGCTATAGCAGCGCGACAAGGGACAGGAGATTTTGCTAGTAACGCCCTAGCACAGGTTGACCATGCTGCTGTGGTTCATTTTCCCACAGGCGGTGGTAAATCTGAAGCAGTAATGGGAATTATCCTGACTCAAGCATTTTTTGATCGCCTGCGAGGTCGAGATTGGGGTGTTGTTGCTTGGCTGCGCTATCCGCTACGGCTACTAACTTACCAACAGTTGCAGCGTTTTTTGGATACCTTGGTTGTTGCCGATGAAATTAGAAAAAACGAGCCGGATTTAGCTAAAACACCTGAGTTTACAATAGGTTACTACGGCGGTAGAGATAACAGCCCTAATTCTCTCAAGTCTGTTCCTAGCGAAGCTGAAAATTACACATGGCAAGCTAGAAAGATGATGCAGGCTGCGGGAGTTCAACCTCCCAAATATTTAACATTGGCAGATGTTGGGTACTACGTTCCTAACTCCATCCAGCAGTATCGCATGGTTATGCGTTGCCCTTACTGCGGATTGGAAAATGTCCACACTTTTATCGATCCACAAACCAAGGAACTCCGGCATCGCTGTGGTCCTCTCAATGAACCTTTACCTCAAGGTGCTTGTGGTCAAGAAATTCCACTTTACATAGTTGATGAAGATATTTACAGCCGACTGCCGACTTTGCTAGTGGGAACCCTTGACAAAATTGCCAACATCACTTTCCGTCCAGCCAGTCGTACTTTGTTTGGCGCAGCATCGCATATTTGTTCGGTACATGGTTTTGCTGCTAACTATACTTGTCACAAACAGGATTCTGTAGGTGGATGTACTCGTCGGGATCTAAAAGTAATCTCCAGCTCACCCGTTGACCCTGGTATCCCTCTCATTTTTCAGGATGAGTTACACCTATTGCGCGAAGAGTTAGGGACTTTTGATGGTCATTATGAAGCTCTTATTGATGCTATTCACCAAGAACGCGGAGCTAACCGCCCTAAAATACTAGCAGCAACCGCAACGATTGAAGGGGCGGAACAACAAATCAGGCATCTTTACTGGCGAGAACTTTCTCAATTTCCAGTTCGAGGACCTGCTCAGGGGCGCAGTTTTTATGCAAACGAGCATAGTCGATATGTAACTAGGGGCTTTGTTGGATTACGCCCTACGGCAGCAAATGCTCTTGATGCGACAATGGCTTTAATTTTAGCCTTACGGACTGAGCTAGAAATTATTCGCAGCAATCCTACAAATTATAAGGTTGATTATGGGCTAGGTTCTTTAACCGATGATGAATTTTTACAACTAGTTGACGAACATGACCTTTGTTGTACCTATGTAAACTCAAAAAACGATGGCTCAGACATTCGACGCTCCATAAATGAACAAATAAAAGCAGAATTGCGAGAAAAATTCGGAGAAGATAAAGCCAATATCATGCTTCCAGAAGCAATTACTCTTTCTGGAGATGATGGTATTGATGTAGTTAAAGAAGTTCTCAAGCGGATGGAAGCACCGCAGAGAAATTTGAAGCCGGATAATCCAGAGCGTTTATCAGATGTAGTAGCTACTAGTTTAATTTCTCATGGGGTCGATATCGATCGGCTGAATTTAATGCTGTTTTACGGATGGTCCAACACAACAGCTGAATATATTCAGGCATCAAGCCGCGCTGGACGAACATTTCCTGGTTTAGTATTCATTTTATTCCGACCGCAGCGCGCTCGTGAAAGAGCTATTTTTGACTATTTTGTGAAAGCGCACGAATACTTAGACCAGATGGTTGAAGCCGTTCCTATTGACCGTTTTGCTCATAATGCACTTTATAGAACAGCTTTTGGTTTATTGCTGGGGCGGTTGCTTCACATTGATGGTCCAATGGCACGATCAGGAAATCAGGAAATAGACATAGCTAACTTGGACAAAATTGATAAATTACGAGAGTTGATTCGTGGCATTGGAGCAGGACGTTTAGCTATTAATTTAACAGCTGTGATAGACAATATTCCTACGACTCTTAACCCAAGCTGTTTACCGGAAGGAGAGGTTTTTCAAGTACCCCTAAGTTTAGTAGAAGACGCTTTTATATCTCAAATTGAGCGCATTGTACAAGATCCTAATGAATCTAATCAAGTAACAAGCGCTTTAACTAAAGATGATATTCCCAATGATTTCCGCTTATTGCTATCTCTACGGGATGTCGATGCAGGTATTCGGATTACTGGCTACTAACCACTTTTAACTGGAGAATATATGAGTCAACAATCGTATACTCGCTCTAAAGGACAAGTTTTACACCGCTTTGAGCCTGGAAGCGTTGCAACAATTCCCCTTGGGACAATGGAAATTAGTAGACATTACGCACGAAAGGTAGATGACTTGGGTAGGGATTTACAAGATGCCGTGCGTCAAGAATTAACTAGATGGAAGCATTTAGACGCTCAGATGGATGCTTTCCGAAGATACACAGCAGAATGTGTATTTGTTACCACTCAATCAGTTAAGGGGAGAAAATTAGATGTGCGCGAATGTGCCAAATGTGGAGATGTTCGTAATATAAAACAATGGAAAGGCGAGCCTGATGCTTCCTGTCATCGTTGTGGTCATTCTACGCTAAATGAGGTTCCTTTTGTTTTTGCCCATGCCGACGGCACAATGGTTCAATTGACCCCCAGGGTTTGCCCTCATCATGGGCTAGATTATTTAGTCTTAGAAAGGGGGTATCAAAAGCGTTGGCGGTGTAAGATTGACGGCTGTAGTCACGCAGAAAATATAGTTCTTGCATTGTCAAAAAATTCAATCATGAAACGTGAAGAGGTGGTAAATGATTTACTAGAAAGAACAAAAAAGGCTCCCAATCAAAATATGACTTTGACAACTGTTTCTGACAACAAACTTCAAGTCGTACACTCAATATCTCGAATTAACCCAACTCCGAATATTGAAAAATTTTTGGCTTATTCGGAATCTCTTCCTACTCTTTTAGCAATTCATTTAGGTCATTTTAATAGTCAAGATAAAAATATTTCTGAAATAACAGAAATCATTCGAGTTCTTGGTCAAGGCACACAGGAAGACCAAAAGGAGTTGGAGCAATTAATTAAAACGTTTCAAATGAGTGGTTTAGATGAAGTAACAATTCAAACAATTTTGGTTAATAAAAGACAAGTTCAAGAGAGTGAGGCAGGGGGACCATTAGTTGCGGAATTGAGAAAAGCACTCAACCAAATTTCTCCTAGTACGAAACAACTTTTAGGAGATGCAAAAGCTGAAAGAGAAACACGCGATCGCGGAGAAAATTTAACGAAAGTGCAGGAAAATGCTCGTACTCTTCGAGAGCAACTGAGTGACTACGCTGTGCTAATGGATCTAAAGCGTAAAACCCTTGATGATACTGTCAAGGATTTGCGTAAAATTAGCTCTCCCTTCCGCGTCAATCTACAAGCAGCAGGGGATTTAATGCGTAAAAGCTTGGGAATTAGTCAAGTTACGGTCATTCAAGACTTACCCGTGTTGCATCTTGCCTACGGTTACACCCGCTTATCTCATCAACCGGAAGCTTCCGTGTTATGGGCATTTGACCGGAAAAACTTTGATTTAGCAGGTGACGAACCAAAGGGAAACTGGATTCCCATGCCTGTTTATAAATTAACAACAGAGGCGCTTTTGTTCCAGTTTGATGCCAAACGGATTTTGAAATGGCTCCATGCTAATAATTTAGCTCCCGATCCAGCTAGTATCAGCGAACCAACACTTTGGCTTTTGGAACGTCACTGTCGGATTACTAGCCGTAGTGGTCCAACCTTTGATGATAATTTGTCTCCAGATTTTATAATTCCCTGGTTAGTCAGTTCAGCGCTACATAGTGCTAATCATCTTTTGATTAAGGCGATCGCCGACCAAAGCAGCTTCGGCGAAACATCTCTATCTGAGCATTTACTTTTTAGTCTCAACCAAACCATTATATTTGTGAATCGCCTGCAAGAATTTTCGCTTGGCGGACTGAAAACCTTTTTCGAGCAGCGTTTAGATCAGGCATTCCAAAGTCTTTTGCAGGAACGAGGAGATTGTATGTTTGATCCATACTGTGAAGAGACTTTGGGTGGAGCCTGTAATGGATGCTTGCATTTACCAGAGGTAGTCTGTCGCCTCTTCAATAATGCTCTTAGCCGCATTTTGCTCTACGGTGGTGAAATTGGTGCAGACATGGAGGGAGTCAGCAAAATGCTTTGGCGTGATTTACATGGTCTAGTTGGAAGCGATCAGTTTATTGGTCTATGGGACAGCAGTTTGGAGAAGTAGCATGAAGAAAAATCTTATACTGCTCAAAGATAAGTAGGTTGTTACCGTTGGGGCTAGTGCTGGTAGATAGAATTAGCCACCACGAAAACGGCTGCTGATTCAGGAGCAAAGGAGACTTTGCTAAGGCGATCGCAAGACGCACTGGAACGGGTAGTTGCAGAAGTGAAGTAGAAAGCACAAGAGATCGCTTGAACTTGTAAAGTTTGGTTTGGAAAGGGCGATTATATCTGTGAAGGAAGGCAAACCTGTAGTTACCGTGTGGGTAAATGAGATTCATCAACGGCTAGCAAACAGGTTGAAGGTAAGGCAATACCGTTTACTAGTTTTTGAAGCCAGTATCTTTTATATCTAACTCAAGCGCTCGCCGTACTTGCAGAATTTTTCTTAGTATGGTGAGGTTTATCTTTAAGATAAAAATTATACTTCCTAAGCATTCTCTGAGCGAGAGAGTGCGATCACAATCAAGAGAATCTTTGGTTATGCTTGGTGCAGCACCACCAATTTTAAATTCTATAACTTTTGGTTAGCGCGCGATCGCCCGATTATTTATATGCTCAACGATGGAATTAGAAATCCTCCTCGAAAAACTCGATTTAAGTGAAGACTACGACCTTGAATTTAAAGCATCCGAAGATAATTTACCTAAAGATATTTGGAGAACGATATCTGCTTTTGCCAATACTAAGGGCGGGCATATTATTTTGGGAATAACAGAGAAAAGAGATAGTTTTTTTGTTACCGGAATCAATAACTCAATTTCGCAGAAAAAAGACTTTTGGAATAATCACAATAATCCTCAAAAACTAAGTTCTCCCATTTGTAATGAATCAGACTTTACGATCGCTCACATTGATGAGAAAGACGTAATTATTATTAAGATTTCTCAAGCAAGCCGAACTCAACGCCCCGTTTATATAAATAACAATCCCATGACAGGGACATATAAACGTAACTACGATGGCGACTATCTTTGTCGTGAAGATGAAGTACGCCAAATGCTACGAGATGCGAGTAGTGAATCTCAAGACTGCCAAATATTAGACAATTTTGATTTTAACGATCTTGATCTAGAAACAATGAAAGCCTTTCGTCAACGCTTTCGATCAAGAAAACCAGATCACCCTTTCTTAGCATTAGACGATCAAGAATTACTCCGTAAACTAGGAGGTTGGAAAAGCGATCGCAATACACATAAAGAAGGATTAACTCTTGCAGGTTTATTAATGTTTGGTCGAGAACGCAGTATTTTAGATGCTTGTCCCCATTATCACCTTGATTATCAAGAGAAACGTTCCTCCGATCCTGAAGAACGTTGGACATACCGTGTAACTCTCGATGGTGAATGGGAAGCTAACTTATTTAACTTTTATTATCGTGTTTATGGACGTTTAGTAAGCGATCTTGACGTTCCTTTCAAATTAGATAAAAACTCAGTACGTCTAGGAGAAACTCATGTGCATGAAGCTCTAAGAGAGGCATTATCTAATACTTTAATTCATGCAGATCACTCTTCTACAAAACCCTTAACTATTATTAAATTTAAAGATATATTCTTGTTTTCTAATCCAGGTCGCCTAAGAATACCTATTGATAAAGTTTATGAAGGTGGAGTTAGCGATCCAAGAAATCCTAATTTACAAAAAATGTTTCAAATGGTTGGTTTAGGAGACAAAGCAGGTTCTGGGTTTCCTAAAATATTACGAGCATGGAAAGAACAACAATGGATATATCCAAAAGTTTCAGAAAATTTAGATTTAGATATGACAACAGTTGCTCTACCAATGATCAGCTTAATTCCTAAAGACGTTGAGAAAGAGCTACGAGAAGTTGTCGGGGATAACTATTGCAACTTATCACAATTAGATCGAATCATTTTAGTCTTAGCTCATCGTCTAGGACAAATCAGTAATAGCGATATTCAATGCTATAGCCAAAAACACCCTAGAGATATTGGTGATTGTCTCAAAAACCTAGTAGATAATGGTTGGCTAGAAAAATCAGGACATGGTAGAGGTACATATTACACCTTACCCAATGACACTCAACCCGATTTATTCTTCTTACTTCCTCAATCAGATCAGCCAAGCTCCGATCATTTGCAACCAAGCTCCGATCATTTGCAACCAAGCTCCGATCATTGGGAAAAATTAATTGCGATCGCAACCCCTGTTAGAGAAAAAGGAAAAGTATCCCAAGAGCTTATGGAGCAAATAATTCTGGAACTTTGCCAATATCAACATTTAACTCAACAACAACTAGCAGATATCTTAAATCGTTCGCCACATACCCTAAGAACAAGCTATCTAACCAAAATGGTTAAAGAAGGAGCATTACAGTTGAAATATCCAGATAAACCAACTCATCCCTATCAAAGCTATCAAACTCGTCAAAATCCTTAAGCTATGACTTTTGAGCTAATTTTTGATACTGCACCATTTCCCCAAACGGCAAAAAACACCGCTTACACCATCCCTCATTCCACAACGCCGGAAACGCAAATCTCGACCCACAAGTAGGACATTCCGACAGCAAAGTTAGCCCATGCTTGCTACAAAACTTCGTTGTCTTCAACTGCCACTCAATCTTATGACAGAGCATTTCTCCACAACACGCCCCACACAAGCGAATCGGATTCATCTTCATCCCAATTTCTGGTGGTGGTAACATCTCTCTTAATCTACTCACATCAATCTTTACCACCTGCGCTAACTTCTCCAACTCCATTTCCGAGGGGGGTGGATTAAAACGAAACTTTTCCCAACGTGCGATCGCTCCCCCAACTCCTACTGCCTTACCTAACCCAGTAGGCGTTAAGTCATTTGCTCGTCGAAACCTCCCCAAAAAATGACTCAAACTTTCTCCCTCATAGGGTTCTACTCGAAATAGCCAAGGCTGAATGTCTGTAGCTTTCATTACCTATATTCTCCAGCCACTTCCTTCAGCGTTTCTAAGTCGATTTTGGGCAATCCTTTCTTCAGACATCGAATTGCTGTCTCTCTCAAAATCATATCCAGCAAACCGATATAACCTCCCGTTGCTTCGCCCAACGTCTTCAACATTGTTTTACTAGAAAGATTTGATGCAACAGGCAATTGCAAAACCTTCTTTTCCCAAATCTCCACTGTTCTTTTAAAACTATCACCCGATAAATTACCAAACCGATGACAAGCACGAAAGCGGTTGTAAACTTGGGAGTCTGGTTTAATCACTGCATCTAAACGGTCAGTTCCTACTAAAACAACTGTAATTCCCAAATCTTCACCAATATCTCGCACATCTTTAAATGTATTTGGCTTTAAACGGTCAGCCTCATCAATGATTAACATCTCTACTCCACAACCCTTCAAAACCCGCCGAGTTCGCTCTCGAATTTCAGCTACTGTTCCCTTAGTCATCTGATATTTCAGATACTCAATAATTAACCTAAATAAGTCTTTAGAACCGCAGTCTGGAGGTACTAGGATATAAACAACAGGTACAATAGGTGGCTTTCCTGGTTCTTGTATTGGCTTGTGCCTCAATCTATAAGCATCACAAGCAATAGTTTTTCCTGTGCGCGACTCTCCTACGACTCGACAACCCTGTCGTGCTTGACGTTTTCCGTCTAACCAGTCATGAAGAATTTTTACTTGTTCTAGAGGGACAAAACTTTTACGATTCAATCGCTGAATTTCGGTTTGCAATCTCGCATCATTGGGTTGAATATCTCCCAACTCTTGAGCAACAGCTTGCGCTTCTTTTGAACTCATTGTCTAAAACCCGTAATCTTCGAGCATTTGTTCGTAGTTAAATATGTCTGGCATCTCCGGCTCTGCTTGATTTGGAATCGATGCCGCTTCTATTTCTTCTTCAGGGTCGATAGACAATGGTTGTTTAACCCTTTGAACTTCAGCCTGTTCTGCTTTTTGACGTTCCTTTTTAGTTTTCTTTTGAGTTAAAAAGGTTTCGCGATCGCGCACTTCTGCCAAAATTGAGCGATTGCTAATCGTCTTTCCTGTCTCTCGAAGCTTGCGGCTACTAGCTTTTGCTTCATCTAGAGACATTTGTTCTGTTTCCAAATCCTGAGCAAATGCTCTAGCTAAAAACACCTCTTCACCAGCTTCTTGCCTATAAATTAAGACGGTAGTGATATCTTTGGGGTCATACCTAAGCACAACACTTTCGCCTGCATAACCAGCCATATTTTCTCCCCGATATATCAGGTTTTCAAATTGCAGATATCCACCTCGATAGATTGAGCGCCGAGTTTGCTTCATTAGACAAATATCCATATCTCGCTCTGCAATGGGATTGGGAGCAGCAATTAACCCAGCTTCCCAACGCTGAAAGCGAGTTTGATCTCCCAGACGCGCATCAATACTTTGGTTGTATTTATCCACGATGTAGCGCACTAGCAAACGATCTAACTCCCTTAAGGTTAAACAAGCTTCTTTCTCAGCTTGCTCTGGGCGTTCTTGTACGTTTGACCCCGTGTATCCTGGCAAAGTTGAAAATAATTCTGTGTTCAAAGTGCCAAATGGACGCTCAACAATGCCACCTTCACTAGGGCGATCACGTAAATGACAAACAAATCCTAACTGCACACTAATCTGCTGCAAATGGTTGGAGCGAAAATCTTTGCCGCCGTCAGTGTAAAAGTGTTCTGGCTTACCGTAGGTTCCCGCGTCACAATGGAGTTGGTATTGCGAATCATACCGCTTTGGCAAAATGGCATGACGCAGCGCCAGTGCCACTACCTGAGAACTCGGTGCAGCAAAGCCTAAGTTAAAGCCCATGATGCAACGAGAGTAAGTGTCTATAACTGTCGTCAGCCAAGGGCGACTTAAAAGTTCACCATTTCGATCTACTAGCAGCACGTCTACGCGAGTGTGGTCGCACTGCCAAACGTGATTGCTGTACTCCACTGATAAGTCTTTACCATCACGAGTTTTGACTGACAAACGCGAACCTCGCCAGCCCCGACTTCTAATGCTTGCCTGTTGCTCTTGCCGCTCAATAATCGGTTGTAGGACGCGATATACCGTTCTGTAACTGGGATATCGATCTTGTCCTAGTTCAGCTGCCTTTGCCTGTACGCGAACAGCAACTTGTTTGGGGGTAATGCGCTTACTACCTTTATTACCCTCCTTATAAGTTTTAATAATGAAATCTTGCCAGTCTTGCTCGATTCGATGCTTGCCTTTATCTTCTCGTGTCGTTTGCGATAAAGCAGCCAAACCTTCCTCTTCCCACTTTTTGACTAGTCGTCGCACTGTCCGCACTGACTTTCCTAACTGAGCGGCAGCTTCCCTTTGCCGTTGTCCGTAGGTAATGCGATCACAAGGCTCCAGCAACTTCTGAATTATTTCCAGCAGTTGCTTATTATCATCTGCTATTTCAGCCACAATCTCGCCGACTTCTGGCTTTTGATTGTCGCCGTGATTATCTTCAGATAGTTTTAACATATATGTTTAATTAAAACATATATGTATTATGTAGCTAAAAGGACATTTAGTTTGTCAATTGTAGTAAAAAGTCACAAAAATATCGCTCTTAAAGAAAGGACATCAATTTTGTCAAAATTGCAAAACAGGACAACGAATTTGTCAATGAATTCATGCTATATAGAGCGCTAGAAAAAGCAATAAAACCCTTATATTACAAGGGTTTTAGAGTAAATTATAAGTTGTCAATTAATTTGGCAAGTGGTCAGATAATGTGGCACTCGACAACTTACGCGCAAAGTTTTGATTGTTGCTGCCCAAGTGCTAATTAACGACCGAGGTAGCGGTCAACTAGCTTACGCAGATGGCATTGTTACTCGCCGCAATACTTTTCAGAAATACTACGAACAAGAAGAACTAAAAAATTATATTGACGAAGTGCTGAACGTGGATGCAGTGCCAGTAGCACTAGGCATCTACTTTGTTTTTCAGGATCAGCAAGAACGCGAGAGTTTTCGGGCTTTACGCTTTCGATCGCGTACTACAACCCCAAAAGTGCGTATCCCTAGCAAACGCTTTGAAGACTATCAAGAACAGCTTGCACCACTGATGGCGTTTGTAAGTGAACGCGGACGATTACCCGTCAAAGGTGAATTAGCCTCCCAACCAGAGATCCTTACAGAATTTGGCAGTTTTCACCGCGCCTTTAAAGTAATTCTCCAAGCAACTGATGAAGCAGAATGGGATGCAATTGCCTACCGCCGTTCTTTAGATATCCTAGTTTATCTAGCACTGACTCAATTTAATGATCGCCCAACAGTTAATCAGCTAGCACCAGAAACCCGCCGCGATATTAAAGCTTTTTTTGGCACGTATCAAGAAGCTTGTGAAGTAGCAGATAAGATGCTTTTTAGCTTAGGCAAACCAAGTGTAATTGCTAAAAGTTGCCAACAAAGTAAAATTGGTAAACGCTTACCAACAGCCTTATATGTTCATGTTTCCGCTCTAGAAGAACTTGATCCTCTGTTACGGATTTACGAAGGCTGTGCTAGTCGCACGATTGGGCGGATGGAAAATGCCACATTAATTAAATTTTACACCGATCAGCCCAAAATATCTTATTTATCTTATCCAGACTTCGATACAGATGCTCATCCTGCGTTACACACGAGTATGCAGATTGACCTGCGCGATCTAAAAGTCAGATACCGAGATTACGATACGGCGGCAAATCCGCCGATTCTCCACCGCAAAGAAACATTTATTACGCCTAACTATCCTTTGTATGAACAATACGCTGCCTTGACTCAGCAAGAACAAAAATTAGGACTGCTGAAACATAAATCTGCTATCGGCACTCGTGAAGGGTGGCAAAAGTGTTTAGAAGCACACAGTGTGGAAATTCGAGACCATAAAGTTTTCTCGCTCAAAGATCAAGATATTCCCTAAATTTTCCTTGTCAGGCGATCGCTTACTTCGATCATCGACTCTGCTAGATTGGAATGTAGGAACATAAAATCAGGCTATTTAGTCAAATATGCCGCTCACTGCCAAGTGCTAATACGGAAATCTTCGAGATTTTTTAGATGAAACTGCTTCGTTATTCCATAGGAATTGCTAGTGGAACAATCATTTGTCTGGCAACTGGTAGCGCTGTTTTGTCACAGTCAATTACTGGTGATGGGACTATAGGAACTAACGTTACCTCCCCCGATAATCTTAATTACACAATTACAGACGGTAGCCGTACTGGAGACAACCTTTTCCATAGCTTTAACCAGTTTTCTATACCTACTAGCGGCTCAGCATTTTTTAACAATAGCCCAGATGTTAAAAACATTATTAGTCGCGTAACAGGTGGATCAGTATCCAATATTGATGGGTTAATTCGCGCTAACAGCAATGCCAACTTATTATTAATTAATCCTAGGGGAATTATCTTCGGTGCTAATGCCCAGTTAGATATTGGTGGCTCATTTCTGGCAAGTACCGCTAGTAGCGTAAATTTTGGCGATCGCCAAAATTTTGCTGCTACGACTTCTCAACCCCCTTTACTAACAGTAAGTGTACCCGTTGGTCTGCAATTTGGCGCATCTCCCAAAGAAATACTGATGCAATCAAATCTTATGGTACGACCAGGTCAGACCCTGGCACTTGTAGGCGGTGATTTAACCTTAAATAATAGTAAGTTAATAGCATCCGGAGGACGAATTGAACTGGGAAGTGTTGGTGGTTCAAGTTTCGTTAGCCTCACCCCCATAGACTCAGGTTGGACATTGGGATATGAAGAAGTTCAAAATCAGCAGAATATTCAACTGTCCCAGCAAGCTTTTGTATCTGCTAGTGGAATGCGTAGCGGTAATATCCAAGTATATGGTCGTCGTCTGACGCTGAGTGATGGTTCACAAATTCTGAATGAAACTAGCGAGCAAGCAGGAGGCGCTTTGACTGTAGATGCCTCCGAGTCTATAGAAGTAAAAGGCTACTCAGCTGATGGTCAAACCAACAGTAGTATACTCAGTTTAACTACAGGCACTGGCGCTGCTGGGGACTTGACGCTCAAAACTCAACGGTTAGTTATCAGTAATGGCGGTGCAGTATCCGCTTACACTGCTAGGGATGGGGCAGCAGGAAATCTAACCGTAGATGCAGAGGATTCTGTTCAAGTAATTGGTACTAATGCCGATGGTCGGATTCCAAGTATTTTAGCTACTGCTACTTTTGGGAGCGGCTCTGCTGGAAATTTAGCGATCGCTACTGGCAAACTAATTATTCAAAAAGGAGGTGTAGTATCCGCTTCTACTGCTGGAGACGGTGCTGCGGGAAATGTGACAGTAAACGCTCAATCTGTAGAACTAATTGGTACGTCAGCTTCTGGTGGAATTCCTAGTAGTTTGCGCTCTGATGCACTGGTATTGATAGATGCGCCCCCAAATATCCAACAGGAATTCGAGCTGTCAGAGAGGGTAACTGGAGACGCTGGAGACATAAAGATTACAACTAAAGAGTTGAGTATTCGTGATGGAGCTCAATTAGCTGTAAGTAATCAAGGGTCAGGCAATGGCGGCAAGCTAGAAGTTACGGCTGACTCCCTCCAGGTTGACAAAAGCAGCATTATCGCTGCTACGAACTCCGGTGAAGGCGGTAATATAAATATCAAAGCGCAGAACTTAATCTTACGTAGAGGCAGTCAGATATCTACAACTGCTGGCAGTAGTGGTAATGGCGGCGATATTACCATTGATACGAATATATTAGCTATTTTAGAAACAAGTGAAATTACTGCTAATGCCTTCATGGGACGAGGTGGAAATATTGATATCCAAACCCAAAGTCTCTTTGTTTCGCCAAATAGCAAGATCACAGCTAGTTCTGATTTAGGAATAGATGGACTTGTCGAAATTAATCCCCTAGATATTAATCCTAGTAGCGGTTTAGTTAACTTGCCCCAAGAAGTTGTCAATGTTGAAGGACTAGTTACCCAAAATTGTGCAGTTGATCCAAGGCAAGCATCTAGCCAATTTGTTGTAACTGGTCGCGGTGGACTGCCACCCAACCCCAGCGATCTCCTCAGCAGCGATCCCATGCTCACGAACCTGGGTACTCGCGTCCCGCGTGTAGAGCGTCCTATTGCTACTTCTCCCAATCCTCCTAGCCCTACTTCTTTGATTGTAGAAGCCCAAGGCTGGATAATCGCTGCCAATGGCGATGTCATCCTTACAGAAGCACCTAACTTAACAGGTCATAATTCTTGGCTGTCTGCAACTGCCTGTCATGCGTCCTAACCTTGCTTTAATTTCAGTTGTTTTGGCTAGTAGCATGAGTGTAATACCTGTAAGCATAGATATATTATTTTGCTATCTCTAGCTTTTACTCCAGCGCGATCTGCGCTATGCTCTTCGACCATGCTAGCCTTCGGCAACGCCGGGGGCGAACGCAAACGCAGCAGCGCTTCGCTATCGCTCCTATGACAAAAAGACGATCTAGTAACTATGATCCAGATGTTAGGTATAAGCGGCTTAGGGTCAGTCGCTCAATATTAATATTCGTACTTTGGGCTTTATGCGGACTAATTTCAATATGTGTTGTACATATAACGCCTAGTATCGCTTTTGGGGCAATTAATTATATTGCCCAGGCAGCTGATCCTGACCAACAGGAGCAACAAGCAAGAGAATTTTACACAGCAGGACAGTTTTCTCAAGCAGCCGCGCTTTGGCAACAAGCAGCACAAAATTATCAAGCCCAAGGAGATGTCCTCAACCAAGCGATGGCTTTAAGCAATTTGTCTTTAGCTAATCAGCAACTTGGACAGTGGACAAAGGCAAAGGCAGCGATCGCCGCCAGTCTCCAACTAATCCAAACCCAAAATAACAGCGATTTATCCTCCTTAAATACCCTTGCTCAAGCTTTAGACACTCAAGCAAATCTGCAATTAACCCTAGGACAAGCCCAACTTGCTTTAACTACCTGGCAACAGGCTACTGCCACTTATCAGCAAGCAGGTGATGATGTCGGGGTTACTCGTAGCTTGATTAATCAAGCCCAAGCATTGAGAGCATTAGGATTTTACCGCCGAGCGTTAACAACGTTAACCCAAGTAAACCAAAACTTGCAAAAACAGCCAAATGAAATCAAAGTTGCTGGTTTACGTAGTCTTGGTAATGTCCTGCGTGTGCTTGGTGATTTAGATTCCTCGCGGCAAGTTTTACAGCAAAGTTTGTTGATCGCTCAACACTTAAATTCTGCACCAGACATTAGTGCTACCCTAATCAGCTTAGGTAATACAGCTCAATCTCAACAAGACACTACAGCTTTAACGTTCTATCAACAAGCTGTAAATAAAGCAGTTTCCCCAATTACGAAGTTCCAGGCACAGCTAAATCAACTAAGCTTATTAGTTGCAAATAAACAATGGTCAGCCGCACAAACATTACTACCCCAGATTGAGCCTCAAATTACTAATTTGCCCCCCACTCAAGCTGGAATATATGCCCGCATTAATTTTGCTCAAAGTTTGATGAAAATAGGAGCAACGGGCAAGACGAATATTGCTCGAATATTAGCCACAGCTATTCAACAAGCAAGAAGAATCAAAGATCAGCGAACTGAAGCTTATGCTCTGGGTACTCTTGGTGAATTATATGAACCTGAGCAATTATCAAATGCTCAAAAGCTGACTGAGCAAGCTTTAGTTTTAGCCCAAGCAATTAATGCTCCAGACATAGTTTATCGCTTTTCATGGCAATTAGGCAGACTACTGAAAGTTCAAGGAGATATTCCAGGTGCGATCGCCAGCTACACTCAAGCAGTCAATACTCTGCAGTCTTTACGCAACGATTTAGTTGCCATCAATTCCGATATTCAATTTTCTTTTCGAGAAAGTGTAGAACCTGTTTATCGAGAATTAGTTAGTCTACTTCTACAGCCACACAACGCCAATATTAGTCAAGAAAATTTAATTCAAGCTCGGCAAATAATTGAATTTTTACAACTAGCAGAACTAGACAATTTCTTCCGAGAAGCCTGCTTAGATGTAAAACCAGCCCAGATCGATACAATTAACCCCGAAGCAGCTGTAATTTACCCGATTATTTTGAGCGATCGCTTAGAAGTTATTCTCAGCTTACCTCAACAACCTTTGCGCCACTATACAACTTTTGAATCTCAAAGCCGAATTGAGAGTATTTCCGAGCAGCTACGTCAAACTTTAGTCATCCGCAGTAAACGCGAGTTCTTACCTTTTGCCCAGCAAGTGTATGATTGGCTAATTCGCCCTCTGCAAACAGACTTAGCAAATAGCCCAGTTAATACATTAGTATTTGTCCTCGATGGCTCGTTGCGGAATCTGCCGATGGCAGCCCTCCACGATGGCAATAAGTATTTAGTTGAAAACTATAGTATTGCCCTCGCACCAAGTTTACAACTGCTAGACCCTAAACCATTAGAACGCCGCAAGCTCAAGGTACTCAGCGCTGGACTTACTGAAGCCCGCCAAGGATTCGCGCCGCTTGATAATGTAGCACTGGAATTACAGGAAATTAAATCCCAATTGCCTAGCACTGTTCTGGTTAATCAAGAATTTACTTACAACAATCTGCAAGCCAAGCTTGAATCCACATCTTTCCCAATTGTTCACATTGCTACTCACGGTAAGTTTAGCTCTAAAGCCACCGAGACTTTTCTGTTAACGTGGGACGATCGCATCGGCATTGAGCAGCTAGATAATTTACTTAAATCACCTCAAAATCGGCAACAAATAATTGAATTACTTGTCCTTAGTGCTTGTGAGACAGCAACAGGGGATAAGCGAGCTGGTTTAGGGCTTGCAGGAATAGCTGTAAAAGCAGGCGCTCGCAGCACTCTGGCAACGCTATGGGCTATTAATGATGCTGCTACTACTCAGTTAACAACTAATTTTTATCAGCAGTTAACTACTACTAGAGAAACTAAAGCTCAAGCACTACGTTCTGCTCAATTGTCTTTATTACAAAATCCCTTATACAAACACCCAATTTACTGGGCTCCCTACGTTTTATTAGGTAATTGGTTGTAGTGATCAAAGACAATTACTGCTGCTGCAATGAACTCCGATAACTTGATAAAGGTTTGACTAGTGGCTGTTTAGCAGTTTGATAGTTGAATAAAGGTTCTTGAGCTATTGTGTCTAGTTCAACAGATTGCAATAATTGGATCCAGTTAGCAATTATAGTTGGATCATTAGGGCGATCGCGACGTAAATTAGTTAATGTCGTTATTGCTTCGTGCCACAGCCCTGCTGTTGCATAAAGATTAACCCGCTCCTGCATTGATGCTTTATCTAATTTAATCGCCAGAATTGGGTCAAGTTCAACTCGTTGCACCCAACCTTCAACAAAAATATCTTCAGCTCTATTAACAGGATTACAAACTACGGAAAAGTACCAATGGTAATTTTTGCCAATTTTTAATGGTGGTAAACCAGCATTTGCAGGCAAGCTAAGATTGCTCACTCCACCTGTACCAGCCGTCATGAATGAAGTTTCATAAACTTGGCGATCGCTATCATCTAGCAGCACAAACTCTACTGTTGTTGGCATCGGACTTTCCGGAACGTAGAAAAAGAACGTCGGATAATCTGCTACAGTTAAACCCAAGTTATTTTCTGGAACTAAGGCAGTTAGGCGCTTCGCTTCTATAGGACATTCGCCTCGCGTTCCCCCACCAACTCGTCGTCCTGGTAATCCTTCTCTAGATGCCTTTTGTGCTAATACCTGTTCTGGAATGCAGGATAATATTAGCAGGGTTGTCAAAATAGCTGTGAACGTCCTAGTCTTCGTAGTTTTACCAAGCATAGTTAGCTGCTAGTATATTTAGCTTTAGTAATGCCTTTGTAAATTAACTATAAGTCTAGCTCATAGTATATCTCAGTTTGTTTCTCTAATATATCAAACAAAACAGATTTCATATAAATATCAACTCAGAAGGCTTAATTGAACTTATTTGATTATTGAGGCGTTTTGATGAACTTTAGACAATTCAGTAAGTTTACTATCTCCATCCAAAAATACAACTATAGTATATTTCTGCGTAACCAAACACAAATTAATATTAGCTCTAAGGATTAATAGCTAATGAATTTTAGTTAAACTATACAATTTTTAGCACTTTAAAACATCCATATTGTTTAATGTGGTAATAACTAATTATAAAAATTAGTATGCATAATTGGCAGCAGCGAATGAGCGATTTTTAGGAGATTATATAATTGGCTAATTAGTTTAAGTAAATCAAAACTGCTGAATTTATAGAATTTTATCAGATGGTTAGTTCACTAGTCATTAAAATTAAAAGTCATATTCGCAATAGCAGACGCTTGATCGCAGCTCCAACAATAGGGCAATCAGTTTTTGCTGCTAGTTTATTTGTGACTAGTTTAGTTCTAGGAGTGAGGAATTTAGGAGGTTTGCAGCTCTTAGAATTAAGAGCATTCGACCAGATGATCCGCTTACAACCAAGTGCAGAACCTGATCCCCGAATTTTAGTTGTAGCAATTACAGAAGCAGATATCCAAGCTCAAAATCGCTGGCCTTTGTCCGATCAAACTGTTGCCCAAGTATTAGCAAAACTCCAAAAGTATCGCCCTAAAGTCATTGGCTTAGATATACATCGTAATATTCCGCAACTGCCTGGTCGTCAGGCATTGCTAAAAGAAATTCAAGCAACTAATATTATTACAATTAACGAGCTTGGTGATACTAATAGCGAAGGTGTCCCAAGTTTACCTGGCGTACCCCAAGAGCGCATTGGTTTCAATGACTTCGTTCTTGACCCCGATGGAGTTGTGCGCCGCAATTTTATGTACGCTTTTCAAGGAAAAGATAAATTTTACTCATTTTCTTTGCAGCTAAGTCGGAGATATTTAGGAACACAAGGCTCCCTCAAAGTTACACCTAATTTTTTGCAGTTGGGCAAAACAGTATTTACGCCTTTAGAAGCAAATTCTGGTGGCTATCACAATATTGACGCTTTAGGCTACCAAATATTGCTTTCTTATCGCTCGCCGCTCGCTCCGGCGCGACGGGTGACGCTAACACAAGTTTTAAATGGACAAGTAAATCCTGCTTGGGTGCAAGACAAGATAGTGTTAATTGGCTCTACAGCACCTAGTCTTAAGGATCTTTTCCTTACCCCCTACAGTGCAGTCCAAAAAGCTAACCCTGGAATGTCTGGAGTGGTGCTTCATGCTCAGTTATTAAGCCAAATCCTAAGTACAGTGCTAGATCGTCAACCACTGTTTTGGTTTTGGCACGAGTGGGGTGAAGCTTTATGGATCTGGGCTTGGTCTCTGCTAGGAGGAATACTAGCATGGCGGCTACGGCATCCATTCTCTTTAGGGTTAACGGGAATAGTGGCGCTGGTGAGTTTATTGGGGATTTGCTACGGCATTTTTACTCAAGCTGGCTGGATACCACTGCTCCCCCCAGCCTTGGCATTAGTAATTACAGGTGCAAGTGTTATTGCTTATAAGTTACTCCACAATACTTTTTATGATGCCTTAACAGGTCTACCTAATCGAGAGATGTTCTTGAAGCAGCTACAAAGGGCGATCGCACCAATGCCCAATCGTGCTTCCTTAGCAGTTCTATTTTTGGATATTGACCGTTTTAAGATTGTCAACAACAGTCTTGGACACTCAACTGGCGATCAACTGCTAGTCAAGGCAACATCTCGGTTGAAGTTACACCTCTATAGTACAGATGTACTGGCAAGGGTTGGCGGTGACGAGTTTGCGATTTTGCTAAAGAATATTAAAAATGTTAGGGAAGCAACTTGTATAGCTGATCAGCTACAAAAAGAATTATCATTTCCCTTCCGCTTGGCTGGAGAAGAAATATTCACAAGCGTCAGCATTGGCATTGCGCTGAATCAAGCTGAACACACACATCAGCCAGAGGAGTTGCTGCGGGATGCTCATACAGCAATGTATAGAGCTAAAGCTTTAGGCAAAGCCCGCTACGAAGTCTTTGCCGCAGGGATGCATATTCAAGACGTAAAGCGGATGCAGCTAGAAACAGAACTGAGGCGATCGCTCGTTTCTAGATTCGCCCCCAAAAACCATGAGTTTCAACTGCACTACCAGCCGATTGTCTCGCTCCTCACAGGTAGAATTGCTGGATTTGAAGCGCTGGTGCGCTGGCAACACCCCCAACATGGATTTATTTCTCCGGAAGAATTTATTCCCGTAGCAGAAGAAACAGGCTTAATTATTGAATTAGGCAAGTGGATTTTTCAAGAAGCTTGTCGTCAATTAGCTATTTGGCAAGTGCAATTTCCCGTAGAACCGCCACTGACATTAAGCGTCAATCTTTCTGGCGAACAATTTTCGCAACCAGATTTGGTTGAATATATTAAACAGACGCTGAAGACAACAAAGCTGGATGGTCGCTCTTTGAAGCTAGAAATAACTGAAAGTGTGGCAATGAAAGATGTCGAATCGACAATTGCCTTGCTTTTGCGCCTCAGAAAGTTAAATCTGCGCTTGAGTATTGATGATTTCGGTACTGGATACTCCTCATTGAGTTATTTACATCGTTTTCCCATAGATACCTTAAAGGTAGACCGCTCTTTCGTTAGCCGTATGGGGGAGAGGAGTGAAGATGCCGCAATTGTGCAAACGATTGTTATCCTGAGTCATACCTTGGGGATGGACGTGGTTGCCGAAGGCGTAGAAACAGCAGCACAACAGGCACAACTTCAAACACTCAACTGTGAATATGGACAAGGCTATTTCTTCTCTCAGCCACTGAATAGCGAGGCAGCAGCAGCATTATTAGCAACTCAACCCCAGTGGTGAACAGTGAGTTATTTAATTTGTCCTTCCTTACAGCAGGCAGGATGTCTACTCCACAATAAATTTAGCCAATAGCTAAGTAATAGCTAAGTATAACCTGAGTTCGGGATAAGGATTGAGACAAGAAAGGGGCAAAGCCGATAGGCTG
>ERZ501023.27-NODE-27-length-53369-cov-6.651161_pt1 | contig 53369 bp, 54 predicted proteins | sample MGYA00248839_ERZ501023 | MGnify/ENA primary metagenome ERZ501023 (study PRJEB25958, sample SAMN03398596) | human skin metagenome | study: EMG produced TPA metagenomics assembly of the Human Skin Microbiome Metagenome (human skin metagenome) data set.
CGGTTGGAACTACTCATTTCCACCGAATATAGGCAGTGAATTCATTGACCCACAATATCCAATGGCAGGTTACAGAGACATGGTCTATATCGACGGTGTTGCCCTTAAGCAAGTGAGAAGTAAAGCTAAGGTAGTACCTGGGACATTCTACGTTGATTACGCTCAAAATAAACTTTATATTGGCAATAATCCGGCAAAAAAAACTGTGGAAGCTACGGCAATGGACACGGCATTTACGGCATTTAAGCTTTCGAAAGCCAATTCTAACCCATCCGGTACAGTAATCAGAGGTTTAGGTTTTGCCCACTATGCCGACCAAGGGATCGTTGTAGAAGCACCGAATGTAACCCTTGAGAACAATACTTTTGTCTGGAATGGTCAACAAGGTGTTGTGACATATGGTAATAGCGATCATGCGATCATCCGCGGCAACATCTTCAGCTACAATGGACGCAATGGTTTAAGGGCGAGTGATTCCGACTACCTATTATTAGAAAACAATACATTCAGTCACAACAACGTCGAAAACTTTTCCAAAATATGGGATGCCGCAGGGGTAAAAATTACAGAGACAGAAGGGGTAGTAGTACGCAATAACCTTGTTGAAAATAACGACTCAATCGGGATTTGGATTGATCTATCAGCGACCAACACCAAAATTGTTCACAATACCGCCCGCTACAACGACATGATCGGTATCTTCTTTGAAGTTTCGCACAAAGCGATCATTGCCTCAAATCTATCGCACGATAATGGCATCGGCATTATGGTGTCGAATTCCACAAACGCGAAGGTGTTTAATAATACGCTCGCTAATAACAATACAAATATGTTGATCAAAGATACGAAGCGTAATAACAAAAATCGCAGTGAGATTGCTCAAGGAATTACCTGGGTTGCACGTAACAACGTGATCAAGAATAATATCTTCTCAAATACAAATCGTGGCGCTCATTTAACAGCTTCCAACTGTTATACCAGAGATCATTCCAAAGAGATGATTGCTGCTATTAATTCCAATGGTTACTATCGCACGTCCTCAAGAAAACCAAGAAATATGATCAAATGGTCTTTAGGCGGAGCTAAATGTGACGTTGGATACGACTCAATTACCGATTTCAAATCAGCAACTAACTTTGAGCAACGGGCGCTCTCAATTGACGATGTCTCTACCAATCCATTCTTCGTCAATGAAGAAAATGGAGATTATCGCCTTAAGTCAGGTAGCCCAGCAATTAAACGCGGTGAAGCACTACCGGAAGATGTTGCTGCTGCAATTGGAGTGAAGCCTGGAGTAGCAGTAGATTTAGGAGCGCTTTAGCTTAAGGGAGGACAATAGATGCCAGTATAAAGTAGCGGTAAAAGTTGGAGCCATAATTAGCTAATGCTTCTGTAAATTTAATAGCTATCGTGGCACTACACCTCAAATCAATTGCTTAAAGTAAGTAATCAACCTTAATCAACAAGGCTCCAACTTCGTTAGCGTGGCATTTTAATAAAAGTCTCTACTCGTAGGATCAAGCCCTGCGAGTTTTCCCTATTGATGCGATGAGCAGAAAGTTGTAAAAGGATAGAAAGAGAGCGATCGCAGCTTCCACAAATAATTTATGAAGCCACGTATCGCCCTATTTTTTAGCGGAACATACTGCTAACTGAACTATCTTCATGCACCCGCCAGATTGTTTCCCCTAGCAAATTCGCTACTGAAAGCACTGTAAGTTGGGCAAAGCGATTTGCTAAAGGAACTGGAATTGTATTTGTCACAATTACCTCTTCAAATAAACCGCTTGCTAATCGCTCACTTGCTGGGGGGGAGAATACTGCATGAGTTGCACAGGCGTAAACCTGACGCGCTCCTTCTTCACGCAATAACTTGGCTCCCTCGGCAATAGTGCCACCAGTGTCGATCATGTCGTCTACTAACACTGCTGTTTTACCCGCTACATCACCGATGACATTCAGCACCTCCGCAACATTATGAGCTTGACGGCGTTTGTCAATAATCGCCAAGGGTGCATCATCTAGCTTTTTCGCAAACGCCCTGGCACGGGCAACACCGCCGACATCCGGTGAAACTACAACAATATCCGACAGTTGTTTACTTGCTAGGTAATCGATCAGAACTGGGGAACCGTAAACGTGATCAAAGGGGATATCAAAATAACCCTGGATTTGTGCTGAATGCAGATCCATTGCCAGAACGCGATCGGCTCCTGCTTGGGTAATTAAGTTAGCAACCAGTTTGGCAGTTATTGACTCTCGCCCTGCCGTTTTGCGATCTGCCCTAGCGTAGCCATAGTAAGGAATTACTGCCGTAATCTGCCGCGCTGAGGCACGACGACAGGCATCAATCATGATCATCAATTCCATTAGGTGGTCGTTTACCGGCTGACAAGTTGGCTGAATTAAGTAAACATCACAACCCCGGATAGATTCTTGTATTTGAATATAAAGCTCTCCATCCGCAAAACCTTTGCGGATCATTGGTCCCAAGTCCATCCCCAGGTAGCGAGCAACTTCCTGAGACAAGAATACGTTAGCAGAACCAGAGAACAGCCTTAAGCGGTTATGATCAGTAACCGTTGTCGGAGCTGTCTGAAGCGTTAAAGTTGGAGAACGGAGCACGGCAGACCCTCGAAGCGCCTTCATTGCAATGTTTAGTATCACAGATTTAACAATACTACTGCAAATATTTTAGAAATTTGGTTATTAGCTAAGATAATTTTTTTATTAGCAAGAGCTAAATTGATTACTCAAACTACTAAGGCAAATAAAGCGCTGGTTCATAAGTTTTGATAATCAGAAATGTTTAAGTAAAATTACTCATGCTTATTCAGAAAAGTTAATTATAGTTTTACTAAAAATAAATTAAAAAATCTCAACTGGACTAGTATACGTAAACTATAGAACAGCAGAGTTTAGAAGAAAATAAAGTTAAAAAGTGCTAAAAGTAAGTTTTATTTAAAAACAATCTCTGCTGCTAGTCAAGTTATTTGAAATCGCCTATGCAACCACCTATTCAACTTGGCACTGTTCTCCAAAACCGTTATCGCATAATCAAAGTTCTTGGGCAGGGGGGATTTGGTCGTACCTATCTAGCAGAAGATTTAGGACGCTTTAACGAACTTTGTGCCTTAAAGGAACTAATTCCATCCCAGACGGGAGATTATGCCCTAGAGAAGTCAAAAGAGCTTTTTCAACGAGAGGCAGCTATCCTCTACCAAATTCAGCATCCGCAAGTACCTCAGTTTCGGGCTACTTTTGAGCAGGATCAGCGCTTGTTTCTAGTACAGGATTATGTTGAAGGTAAAACGTATCGATCGCTGTTAGATGAACGCCGGGCTGTTAATCAAACTTTTACAGAAGCAGAAGTATTGCAACTTTTGCGGCAATTGTTGCCTGTACTGGCACATCTGCATATTCGTGGGATTATTCACCGCGATATTTCCCCAGATAATATTATTTTACGGAACGATGCTAAACCAGTGTTGATTGATTTTGGTGTTGTTAAAGAATTGGCTACTCGGTTTCAATCACCAAATATTACACCCCAACCAACAACTGTAGGTAAATTAGGTTATGCACCCAGCGAACAAATTCAAACTGGTAGAGCATATCCTAGCAGCGATCTGTACGCACTGGCGGTAACTTGTGTAGTGCTGCTTACTAGCCGAGAACCACAAGAATTGTTTGATGATACTGCGATGATTTGGAATTGGCAGCGCTGGGCAACAGTTAGCCCTGGATTAGCACAGGTATTGAATCGGATGTTGAGCTACAAGCCGAGCGATCGCTACCAATCTGTTGCTGATGTTGCTAAAGCCCTCCAAGGAGTCAAACATCAAGTTATTAACCAAAATAACCTTAAACTTCCAACCTTAACTCGTCAAGTTGCGGCTCCGGAATTATCGCAAATTCAAACAATTGCGATTAGTCGTCGTCCTGATTTGGTGCAATCAAATACTAATAACCTCAATCAACCTGCACCAGTTATTCCCGCGCCTAAAACTAAAGAAATTTGGGATAATCCTTGGGCGATCGCGGCAATTGCAATTATTGTGGCTTTGTTTGCTGGCGTTGGTTCTTGGGCGATCGTCAGCTATATTCTGGCACAGCGTCCAGTACCACAAACTTTTCCTTCACCAATTGTTTCTGAAAGTTCTACACCTACACCTACTGTTTCCCAAACACCTACACCTACACCTAGCAGTGAACCAATTAACTATAGCCAGCGCTTAAACTTAGTAACAGGTGAAACTACAAATGTTGAAGGTAATTTAAAAGCTAATACAACTATTGACTACATTTTTAGAGGTGAACAAGGGCAACAGTTAACTGCAACTCTTGCACAGGAAGGTGTTTTGTTCACTGTTTTAGCACCAAATCAAGAACCTATTAACGATTTAGCTCAACGAGTGACACGCTATCAAGACACACTGCCGTTTACTGGAGATTACACTATTCGGCTTAGTCCTGTTGAATCAGTTGAAGAAAGCAAGTATCAGCTTAATCTGAACTTAGAAAACCCAGTTGCACCAACACCAACTGAGACAATAACTCCAACACCTACGCCTACTATCAGCCCCAGCTTTGAAGTAGAACTGATTAATTTCAACGTTGGTGAAACAAGGCAAATTTCTGGTCAAACTAGTCCCCAGCAGATTAAACGCTATTTAGTTAATGTTCAACAGGGGCAAATACTTTATGTTGCTGTTCAAGCAGGTGAAGTAACGCTAGATATTCGTAATCCCGATGGTGAGGTTATAGAAAATGCTGCTAATACACGAGTTTGGCAAGAGCAAGTACAAAGTAGTGGTGAGTATCAAATTGATGTAATTACTAACCAAGAAGACACAGACTTTACTTTGGGTTTAGGTGTCCGGAATTCGGAATAAATAATCATGAAAAATCAACACCTATTAACCGATTGTTGATCTAAGTAATTTGTTATTAGCAGCAATAAGATAAATATTTGTAAGGAATTAATACTATTTTGAATACTCTATTAATTACAGGAACTGATACTGAAGTTGGAAAAACAGTTTTAACTACAGCATTGGCTGCTTATTGGCAGAGATACCAGCCTGCTAAGAGTTTAGGGATTATGAAACCGATTCAAGCTGGAATAGGCGATCGCGAACTATATACGCAATTATTTTCCCTAAATCAATCTCCAGCAGAAATTACACCGCTATACTTTGAAGCACCGCTAGCACCACCGATAGCCGCAGCCAAGGAAGGACGCTCAGTAGATTTAGCTATTGTTTGGCAAACTTTATCAAAACTGCAATCATCACACGATTTGGTGCTAGTAGAAGCACTAGGAGGATTAGGATCGCCTGTAAGTGATGAATTTACCGTAGCAGATATAGCGGCTGACTGGCGGCTACCAACTCTTTTAGTCGTTCCGGTGAAGTTAGGGGCGATCGCCTCTTCAGTTGCTAATGTAGCTTTAGCTAGACTTTCGCGTGTCGATATTAAAGGTATTGTGCTTAATTGTGTTCAACCGCGAACAGATGCAGAAATCGCTGACTTGACACCGATTGAATTAATCCAATCACTGACTAATATTCCAGTTTTAGGCTGCTTACCTTATTTAGACAATCCAACTGATTTAAATAAACTGGCTTTCTTTGCTGCAAATTTAGATTTAGAGAGATTAATACCCTTTGTGACTTGAAATGTCATCATGAAGAAACCTGGCGAGGAAAAGTTTTATGCAGCTTGCTCTTAAACACCTAGTCACCCCAACACCGAGTAATGACGTTTTATTAACGATTGAGGTTGGAAAAAGTATTTTGCTAGAAAACGTTAGCTGGCAAACATTTGAAACATTGTTGGTTGAAATCGGAGAACATCGCGCTGCGCGACTTGCTTATGACCAAGGAATATTAGAAATTATGGCTCCCTTGCCAGAGCATGAGTATTATAAGGAAGCAATTGGAGTTTTAGTTCAAGACTTAGCAGATGTCGTAGATATTGACTACGAAACCCTTGGTTCAACTACCTGGAAACGTCAAGACTTACTTGCTGGAGTAGAACCAGATAATTGCTTTTACTTTCAAAATGAGTCAGTTATTCGCGGTAAGTTAGATTTTGATCTGACTAAAGATCCACCACCCGATCTGGTTCTAGAAATTGATGTTACTCACAAATCTCTAGATAGATTTCCTATTTATGCACGGCTTGGTGTTCCTGAAATTTGGCGCTATGAGAAGGGACAAATTAAAATTTATCAACTTCAAGGTAATAGATATGTTGAAACTCTCTCTAGCTTGGTATTTCCCTTAACTCTAATACAACAAATTATTCCTTTTATTCAGCAATATCGAGCAGTGGGGAAAAAAGCCATGCGACGCGCTTTTCGTGACTGGGTTAGGCAACAAATAGAAAAAGCTTAAGGAGTATTGCCTATGAAGGTTCGCTGGATTTTTAATATTAATTTCTGATCACTTTCTTAACCAGGGCTTTACTATAAAGAAATAACACAAGCGCGCTTCTTCAGAATTGCTTTGACAAATTTATAGATAACGAGTGCAACACGCTTGTCTATAATTTTCTAAACTTAATTTCAATTTTTGAAACATGGTTTCTACCTCTTTAAATCCCCTAAATATTGATTTATCTCATATTCGTCCAGAAATCCAAGCTTTGCAGCCGCAAGTTGTAGAGTGGCGACGGCAACTACATCAAAAACCGGAACTGGGATTTAAAGAGCAAATTACCTCTGAGTTTATCGCCCAAAAATTGCAGGAATGGGGAATTGAGCATCAAAAAGCAATTGCTAATACAGGAATTGTTGCTGTAATCAAAGGCAAGAGGCAAGACAGAGAATTTATTAAGGAATCAGTATTAGCGATTCGGGCGGATATGGATGCTTTGCCGATTCAGGAAGAAAACGAAGTACCATACCGATCGCAACATGATGGAGTAATGCACGCTTGCGGTCATGATGGACATACAGCGATCGCCCTTGCTACAGCTTACTACTTGTCTCAGCACTCAGACACCTTCACTGGAACCGTTAAAATCATCTTTCAACCAGCAGAAGAAGGGCCAGGCGGCGCGCAGCCAATGATTGAGGCTGGAGTGCTGAAAAACCCAGATGTTGATGCAATTATTGGTTTACATCTGTGGAATAATTTACCGCTTGGCACAGTTGGCGTTCGTAGTGGTGCATTAATGGCGGCTGTTGAGTGCTGGCGCTGCACAATTTTAGGCAAAGGCGGACACGGTGCAATGCCTCATCAAACAATTGATTCAATTGTAGTTGCTGCCCAAGTCGTAAATGCTTTACAAACGATTGTGGCTCGAAATGTTGATCCTTTAGAATCTGCGGTGGTTACTGTTGGCGAACTTCATGCTGGTACTGCACAGAATATAATTGCTGATACGGCACGTTTAAGTGGTACGGTGCGCTATTTTAACCCCGCTTTGGATGAAGTGATTCCCCAGCGAATTGAACAGATTATTGCCGGAGTTTGCCAAAGTCATGGTGCTAGTTACGATTTGGAATATTGGCGACTTTACCCACCTGTAATTAATAATGCTGACATAGCCCAATTAGTGCGATCGGTAGCAGCAGAAGTAATAGAAACACCCGTCGGGATTGTGCCAGAATGTCAAACTATGGGTGGTGAAGATATGTCATTTTTTCTCCAAGAAGTACCTGGTTGCTATTTCTTTTTAGGTTCTGCAAATCTAACTAAAAATTTAGCTTATCCGCATCACCATCCGCGCTTTGATTTTGATGAAACAGCTTTAGGGATGGGTGTTGAAATATTTGTGAGGTGCGTAGCCAAGTTTTTTAGCTAGAACTTGTTTAAGCTGGTATAGCCATACCGCGTTGTACTGCGGGACGCTGCTGCAATATCTCAAACCAGCGCTTCAGATTGGCGTGATTATCTAGTGTTAATCCTTGAAAATCGTAACTCGCAACCCAAGGGTATGTTGCAACATCAGCAAGTGAGTAATCGCCACAGATAAATTCATTGTTTGCTAATTGAGTATCTAATACACTATAAAGTCGCAAAGTTTCTTTTTCATAGTGATTTATTGCGTATTCAATTTTTTGGGGTGCGAACTTTTTGAAGTGGTTTAGTTGACCAAACATTGATCCTACACTTCCCATTTGAAACATTAGCCACTCTAGCACTTGAAAGCGTTGTTTTTGTGCAGTCGGCAGTAAGTTTCCGGTTTTTTCTGCTAAATAAATTAGAATTGCCCCAGATTCAAAAATAGTAATCCCAGTATCTTGATCAACAATTGCTGGAATTTTACTATTAGGGTTAATTGCTATGTATTGGGGTGTAAATTGCTCGTTTTTTGTAATATCAATTTTTAGGACGTTGTAGGGTAAACTCACTTCCTCTAACATAATGGAAGCTTTGCGCCCGTTTGGTGTTGTGAAGGTATAAAGAGCGATCATGTTAATAAATGCTCTGTGCCAACTTTAGAGGTAGTTTAGCTTGAAAATTGGTAGAGCGATCGCCTTTTGCTCAAATCAAGTTTGGGCTGCCAAAGTTCAAATTCCTCTCGGATTAAGCTTTCAACTTCTATTGCTGTCACTTATCTAAATTCAGTTGGTATAAGCCATAATCAGATTGCTCGAAAGCGTTAAATAGATTTGCTTTTCCAAATCTAAACTTATTATTAATTGTGAAGAATTTAGGTTAGCGCTTTAGAACTAAACAAGTCTAGAACATTGCCTTAACGTTTATTTGTCATCCTAAGCAAATTCATACTTAGTTACTGTTTTTACCAATTTACCGCTAGTTTTACCAATATAACAATTTCAGTTATTGAGAGTAGGTAGCAGCAAACTAAATAAAGTTTAGGTATTTTTGATAGAATCATTTGATAATAATCTGCAATAACTGCTAATTTAGCATCACGTTAACCCTATCTCTATGCTGCCAGCAAGCCAATACAAATTCTGGAATCGCCGACAGGTATTAACTTGGGGAATTGCTGGATTAGGTGCAACAACAGCCGCCGCTACCTTCACCTCCGTATTTCGTCGCTTACCCTTAGGCGTGAGAATTCCCCCAATTGCTAACCAACCTGCTGCGGCTAATGGTAATGCATTCAACCCTATGACTTTGCTGCGCGATTTTGACTATGGCACACTCAAGCGTGAGAATGGGCGCACAGTGCGAGAATTTGAGGTGGTTGCTAATACTACTACAATCCAACTAAACAGTGCTATTTCATTTGTAAGTTGGAATTTGAATAATCGCCTACCTGGTCCTACCATGCGAGCTACAGCAGGCGATCGCGTCCGCGTTATTTTTCACAATCAAGCTGGGCATTCCCACAGTATCCACTTTCACGGCATTCATCCGGCTGAGATGGATGGGGTAAAGCCTGTACGACACGGCAAGACGACGATTTATGAGTTTGATGCTAAACCCTACGGCGTGCATCCTTACCACTGTCACATTGCCCCAGTGACTCGCCATATCAGCAAGGGACTGTATGGCATCTTCATTATTGACCCTCCTAGTGGTCGCCCTCCGGCTGATGAAATGGTGTTGGTGATGGGGGGCTATGACATCAATAACGAGCAACGAAATCTGCTTTATGCCTTCAATGGCATCCCCAATTACTATCGTGATCGTCCAATCCCCATCTATCAAAACCAGCTAGTGCGGCTGTACCTCCTGAATATGATTGAGTTTGATCCTGCTGTCACTTTTCATATCCATGCTAATATGTTTCAGGTTTACCGCACAGGGCGGACGCTAGCACCCAGCGAGGAAACTGATGTAATTACGATGGGGACTGCTGAACGACACATTTTAGAGTTTTCCTATCCTTACCCTGGTCAATATATGTTTCATCCTCACCAAGACGACATCGCCGAAAACGGCTGCATGGGTGTTTTTGATGTGCTCCCTACTTGAATGCTCATATACAAGCTTTGTGCTAAAAATTTTTAAAGATTTAATATCTAATTCTTGACAGGAAATCTCATCAAGCATAGTCTAAGGTCTGTACTTTGGTTCATAGTGATTTTTAATAACAATGAGCAAACAATTAAAGCCTGTAGAATTATTTTTGGCGCTTGGTCTAGCCGCTACTCTTGGTGCTTGTACTAGTCCAGCTAATAATGCTGGTGGCGGTGGTGAGGCTACGAATGAAACTGCTTCTACACCCGCTTCTAGTCCAGTTACTTCTACTCATGGTGGTGAAGGTGGTGAAGGTGGTGAAGGTGGTGAAGGTGGTGAATCAGGCTCCACAGGAAATTCTAACGTTGATTACATGGCAACTCTGGGGTTGATGAAAGGACACCTCATGGCTGCCGAAGAATTGATGGCACAGAAGAATTATCAGCAAGCCGAGCCTCATATCGGGCATCCAGTAGAAGAACTGTATGGCACTATAGAAGGTGAACTGGCACAAAGGAAAGTGCCGCAGTTTAAATCCACGCTGAACAAACTCTACAGTTTGGTAAAATCAGCACCAGACAAGCCAGAGACGACCACAGCATTTAAGGCATCCCAACAGGCAATTGATCAAGCGATCGCCGCTATACCCGCAAGTGAGCGTCAGTCTCCCCAATTTGTGCTAAATGTTATGAACCAAATGTTGAAAACTGCTGGTGAGGAATATACAGCTGCGATCGCCAACAACAAGTTTGCCGAACTAGTTGAGTATCAGGATTCTAGAGGCTTCGTTATGTACGCTGAAGACCTTTACCAAAACATTGCCCAGCAGATGAGCCAAGAACGTCCTGATAATCATAAGAGAATTACGGCAAGCCTAGAAGAACTCAAGACAGCTTGGCCTTCAGTAAATCCGCCTGCTACTCCCGTGAAAACACCTTCAGAAGTTAACTCACTGATTTCCACGATTGAACTGCAAAGCTAATTTATTTCCCCAATTGCTTACACTAGGGAGCAAACTCCTCCGTAAATTTAATTGTGGGGGTTGAATTGTTTAGTTGACCAAGTGCGATGATTTTCAAAATTCCAGACATTCTCGCTCCCGAAGAATTGAAGTACATCACTTCTAGTCTTGCTGAGGCTGAGTTTGTAGACGGTAAGCTAACAGCAGGTTGGCACGCTAAGTTAGTTAAACATAATCAGCAGCTGAAATACGGGGAGTTTCAACAGGAACTGAAGGAACTTATTAAAAAAGCACTCAGCCGCAATGTGCTGTTTCAGATGGCTGTTCGCCCCAAAATCATCCATTCGATTCTATTCAGCCGCTACGACACAGGTATGTCTTACGGCAGGCACACAGACAATGCTCTTATGGGATCGTTTGCGCGTTCAGATGTATCGTTTACTTTATTCTTGAATTCTCCGGCAACTTATGAGGGAGGTGAACTGGTTATTGAAGGGGCGGATGATGAGAAAGCTTATAAGCTAGAAACTGGAGAGATGATTGTTTATCCTTCGACAAGCCTACATCGGGTCGATCCTGTAATTAAGGGAACTCGGTTAGTAGTTGTTGGTTGGGTACAGAGTTTAGTTCGTGATGCCAGTGAACGAGAAATTTTATTTGAGCTTGATACTGTGCGACACGCGATGTTTGCTAAAGACGGCAAAACTCCAGAGTTTGACTTAATTGCGAAAAGCGTTGCTAATTTACTGCGAAAGTGGGCGGAATAAGCATAAGCGATTACTTTTTTTTGCGGAATCACTTCGACGCGCTCGATTTTACTAAGTATGATATAAAGTTAGCCATTATATTGCGGAGCTTACGTAGCAAAGATTTCACTCGTTTTAGTTGTACTCTTATTAGTTGTAGTGGAGATGATCTAAATCCCAGCTGTTGCCAACGTAGTTGAGCTTGACACCGTTGTAGTTCCTTCTGCACTTGGCACACGCAAAACTGCGATCGCTCCCAATCGGCAAGTGTCCATTGGAGTAACTTAGATTCCTGGCGGCGCAATGCTCTTAGATTAAGTGCGTCTTGATAAAGCTCCATATCTTCGTTGTTTAGCAGAGCAAGTTTGTTGATTAACGGCTTATTAGCCATAAGTTTTTGGAGGAACTTCTGATTTTTAGCGGAAGTATTGCTATTTTCAATTTTTAATTTAAATTTAGACCATTTCAGCATCATTTTTAATTCTGCTAAATCGTCCAAAAAAAATTCTTGTAAACCTACAAAATAAAAATCACTCAACTTTAACCCCCGGATCTGATTCGACATAAAATTCTGCATTTCAGGAAGTTCCGCAAAATCAAGAAAACTTAATCTTCCTTTGGCAATATCAGTGTGAACAGGATTAATATTATCTGAAACAGTTTTGGCAAATACATATTCAGAAATTAAACGAAAAATCGGATGTCTCAGCCAGGTGATGCGTTTAGCCTCAGGGAAGTATCCATCGTACTTAATTGGTAATAAATGACCGTGAATAACTTTTATCTGTTCAGGCAGTGGATTAGTTGGTATGTACTCTTGATCAGGAGGATAATCTCGGCAAATTTGTTCAAACCCGTAAATTTGTAACAGCACATCAAAGAATGTCGTTCCGGCAGTTTTCGGTATATGCACTGAAATAATTTCAACCATTATGAATCAGATGCTCTCCTGGTACTACAACTGCTATTAATTACGATCAAGTAGGCGATCGCCTAACTACAACCTTCGCGAAATTGCATTTCTAACTTCAGGGCGACGTTGTTCAACAGCTCCACAGTGTCCTTATTACTAGATAAATGCCCGATAACGATATTGCCACATCACAAAGCCAATGAGTAACAAAATCAAGCGTGCAAGTACAAATACGCAGAATCTTCTTTAAAAACAGCAAGCTAATTCCAACTTTTACTCGCTCATGTACTAGTAGCTCAAATAATCAAAATTAGTTTTGGATGAGAAATTCTAGTTTATGATAATAATTGCCAATCAGTTGATTTAACAACCCTATGTAAATGGATTGACTTGAAAAATAGTATCAATTAATACTTTATTTGTAGCAAGCACAGTTATCTAAGTTACTAAGCAGAGTTTGATAGCTAGCGATCGCGCTGATTTACTCAAAATCAGGGTTAGTTAGTGCAAGCAGAAGCAACAGCTAGGAATATAGCCTTCCCAGCTTTTAGTGTTAGTTCAAATGATCAAGAGTAACTGCTACTATCTGCTATCAATATTTAAGCCGATAAAAATGCCTGCCAAAGTAGTTGAAATTTTATCATCCGCAGAAATCCGTCGTACCCTGACTCGGCTTGCCTCACAGGTGGTAGAAAGATCGCGGGACTTGGAGCAATTAGTAATATTGGGTATTTATACTAGAGGCGTTTTTTTAGCGCAGCTATTAGCGCGTCAAATTGAAGTTTTAGAAGAAGTATCAGTGCCAGTGGGAGCATTGGATATTACGTTCTACCGAGATGACTTGGATCAAATTAACGTCCGAACGCCAGCTAAAACAGAGATTCCCTTTGATTTAAGCGGCAAAACAGTTTTGCTTGTGGATGATGTAATCTACAAAGGGCGGACAATTCGCGCTGCCTTAAATGCGGTGAATGAGTACGGTAGACCAGCAACAATTTGGTTAGCTGTTTTAATTGATCGTGGTCATCGAGAATTACCGATTCACCCAGATTTTATGGGGAAAAAACTGCCTACTGCTAAAGAAGAACAGGTGAAGGTTTATTTACATGATTTGGATGGACGCGATGCAGTGGAGTTAATTGGCTATTAAGGAATCACCGCAAACGCTATTGAAGATTATTTATATCTGCTTTATTTGAATTACTAAGCGCGATCGCACTTCATAATTACGGCACACTAGATAAAACCAGCATCAATACCCAATCATGCAGACGCTTCAAAAAACTCATCCCCAACTCCAAGAACTGAAAACCCGTCTCAGGGAAATTAACGACATTGAATCAGCCAGCGCGTTGCTGTACTGGGATCAAGCAACGTATATGCCTGCTGGTGGTGCTGCGGCGCGGGGACGACAAATGGCTACCTTAAGACAGCTGGCTCATACAAAGTTTATTGACCCTGCTATTGGGCAATTATTAGCTCATTTACAAGACTATGAAGCTAGTTTGTCCTACGATTCAGATGAAGCTAGCTTAATCCGGATTACTCGCTATGACTATGAAAGAGCAGTAAAAATTCCTGCCGCTTTTACGGCTAAATTTTCGCAGCATTCTAGCGATTGCTACGAAGCTTGGGCAAAAGCACGACCAGAAAATGATTTTGCGGCTGTGCAACCTTACCTAGAAAAAACCCTGGAATTAAGTCGGGAAATGGCAAATTTCTTTCCCGGCTACGAACATATTGCCGATCCCCTGATTGATGAAGCTGATTATGGCATGAAAGCAACGACTGTGCGATCGCTATTTGCTCAATTACGTCAGCAACTTGTGCCGATTGTCGAAGCTATAGCAGCTCAAGAGCTTGCTGATGCTTCAGTTTTACATCAAACTTTCCCAGAAGATCAACAAATAGCATTTAGCCTGAAGGTAATTAAACAGCTAGGCTATGACTTCCAGCGAGGCAGGCAAGATAAAACACTGCACCCATTTATGACTAAATTCTCGACTGGGGACGTGCGAATTACTACGAGAGTCAGAGAAAATAACTTGAATGAAGGACTATTTAGCACTATTCATGAAACTGGACACGCTTTGTATGAACAAGGCATCAACCGTGAATATGAAGCTACGCCGCTTGCTGGTGGTACTTCATCCGGTGTTCACGAAAGTCAGTCTCGCTTGTGGGAAAACTTTGTGGGACGCAGCCGCAATTTTTGGCAGTGCTTCTATCCCCAAATCCAAGCCGCCTTTCCTACTCAGCTAGGTAATGTTTCTCTAGATACTTTTTACCGTGCAATTAATAAAGTTGAGCGATCGCTGATCCGCACAGATGCTGACGAAGTAACATACAATTTGCACGTGATGATTCGCTTTGATCTAGAACTACAGCTGCTAGAAGGATCGCTAGCAGTACGTGACCTCCCCGCAGCCTGGAACGAACGTTACTCCTCTGACTTGGGTATTGTTTCTCCTAGTGACAGTAACGGTGTATTGCAGGATGTACACTGGTACGGTGGCATGATTGGGGGGATGTTCCAAGGTTACACACTAGGTAACATCATGAGCGCCCAATTTTTTGAAGCTGCTGTCAAAGCTAATCCGGAAATTCCTAGTCAAATGACCCAAGGTAATTTCAACACGCTGCACGATTGGTTGAAACAAAACATTTACCAGCACGGACGTAAGTACACAGCTGCTGAATTAGTTGAGCGCGTTACAGGTACTCCTTTGAGTATCGACCCATTTATTAACTACATCAAGGAGAAATACGGTCAGTTGTACAGTCTATAATTTTTGTCAACCGTAAAATTTTAGTTTCATAAATTTCTGTTTTGTGCCACCGTAGATCCACTTAATTAAGTTAGGATTTTAACGCTAACCTCAATAAAGCTTCAGTGAAATTTCAGTGGGGCATAAAGTAAAGATAGCGTTAAGTTTCTATTTAGAGGTAGGGTAATTGCTTAATTGTCCTTAGCTATTTTGTCAGCATACTTTGAAAATTTATGCACTTAGACAATTCATTTTTGAGCTAAAGTGTTTAGCATTCATGAGTCTGGCAGGCACTCTGTAAATGAGTGATCTCCTCTTTTGGATTTTAGATTTTCGATTTTCAAAACTGAATTACTAAAGAAGGTTGCCTCCAAAGTAGTAGCTTCGTAAAACAAAATGCTATGAGTACCGGCGTATAAAATAAAAACGGCTTAACACCACATTAGTTAAATCGCTTGCCTAAGTGCAAAATCTCAGATTTTCATCAGAGTACGCAAACCCATCTTCTACTTTTTTATTGCCCTAACTATAAATTATTCAAAAAGCCTAAAGCCAAGAAAAATCACGTAAGACAATTATTTACAGGAATTTTTAATTTAAGTAGCTAAGTTGCTACTATTCTTGCCTCCATTCTCTAGAGAGAAGAAAAATTTAGTAATATTTTGTAACTTAGTTTTGACAGAATTTCATTAATTTGCTAGAGGGAGTTGCCTTGCTATGTCCGATTTGATTCAGGCTGTGCTTAATAGTGATGAAAGAAGTGATTTGCGCTCGTTTGTAAGTGAATTACGCCATCAAGAGAAACAGTATTTACTGCGTAACGACATCCTGGGTGTTTATGCAGATTATTGTAGCAAGCAGCAAAAGCCAGAAAGTTTTTACCACTCTTCAAATTTAGGCAAACTGATTTACTATACTCAAGAAATTATTCAAGAAGATGGAAATCTCTGCCTGATTATTCGACCGAAAATTGCTAGTCAAGAAGTTTATCGGCTAACGGAAGACTTAAATGTAGAGTTACTAACAGCGCAAGAACTGTTGGATCTGCGCGATCGCTTCGTCAATCGCTCCCATCCCAACGAAGGCGACCTTTTAGAACTTGATTTTGCGCCGTTCTACGACTATACTCCGACAATTCGCGACCCCAAAAATATCGGTAAAGGAGTAGAGTATCTTAATCGATATTTATCTAGCAAACTGTTTCAAGATCCGAAACAATGGCTAGAGAGTTTATTTGATTTTTTGCGTCTCCACCAATATGAGGGTAGTCAGCTATTAATTAACGCCCGAATTCAATCGCAGCAGCAACTCTCGGATCAGATCAAGAAAGCTTTAACTTTTGTGGGGGATCTTGATAGTAACGAACCCTACGAAAAATTCCAGTTTGTCATTCAGTTAATGGGCTTTGAGCCGGGTTGGGGTAATACTGCTGGTAGGGTGCGGGAAACGCTAGAAATTTTAGATGAATTAATTGACTCACCAGATCACCAAACCTTAGAAGCTTTTATTTCTCGGATTCCGATGGTCTTTAAGATCGTCTTAGTATCGCCTCATGGTTGGTTTGGGCAAGAGGGAGTTTTGGGACGACCAGATACTGGCGGTCAAGTAGTGTATGTTCTTGATCAGGCAAAGAGTTTAGAAAAACAGCTGCAAGAAGATACGACGCTAGCTGGTTTAGATGTCATAGGGGTGAAGCCGAAAGTAATTATTCTTAGCCGCCTGATTCCTAATTCTGATGGCACTCTTTGTAACCAGCGCCTAGAGAAAGTTCACGGAACTGACAATGCCTGGATTCTGCGTGTGCCTTTAAGGGAATTTAATCCCAAAATGACTCAGAACTGGATCTCACGATTTGAGTTTTGGCCTTACCTAGAAACGTATGCTATTGATGCGGAAAAAGAACTGCGATCAGAGTTTCAGGGTAATCCTGACTTAATTGTGGGTAACTATTCTGATGGCAATTTAGTAGCGTTTCTGCTATCGCGGCGGATGAAAGTAACTCAGTGCAATATTGCCCACGCCCTGGAAAAGTCAAAATATTTGTTTAGTAACTTATACTGGCAAGACCTAGAAGATAAATATCATTTTTCCTTGCAGTTCACTGCCGATTTAATTGCCATGAACGCGGCTAATTTTATTATTAGCAGTACATACCAGGAGATTGTGGGGACACCGGATAGTGTAGGGCAGTATGAGTCTTATAAGTGCTTTACAATGCCGGAACTGTATCACGTAGTAAGTGGAATTGAGCTATTTAGTCCTAAGTTCAACGTTGTCCCGCCAGGAGTGAATGAAAGTTACTATTTCCCCTACTCGCGGACTGAAGACAGAATAGAAAGCGATCGCATTCCCGTAGCAGAAATGCTGTTCACGCGGGAAGATCCTGACCATATTTTTGGCAAACTAGATGATCCCAGCAAGCGACCGATCTTCTCAATGGCGCGTCTTGATCGCATCAAAAACCTGACTGGCTTGGCGGAGTGCTTCGGTAAGAGTGAAGCTTTGCAAGAGCATTGCAACTTAATTTTGGTTGCCGGGAAGTTGCGCGTCGAGGAATCAGGCGATAACGAAGAACGTGACGAAATCATTAAACTCTACCAAATCATCGACCAGTACAATCTGCATGGTAAGTTTCGCTGGCTGGGTGTGCGTCTTTCTAAAACTGAATCTGGAGAGATTTACCGCGTAATTGCTGACCATCAGGGAATCTTTGTTCAACCAGCTTTATTTGAAGCCTTTGGTCTCACAGTTTTAGAGGCAATGATTTCTGGAGTTCCCACTTTTGCTACCCAGTTCGGTGGTCCCTTAGAAATTATCCAAGATCGGGTAAATGGCTTTTACATTAACCCCACTCATTTAGAAGAAACAGCCGAAAAAATTCTCGAATTTGCGACTAAGTGCGAGCAAAATCCCAACTATTGGTATGAAATTTCCACGCGGGGTATTGACCGAGTTTACAGCACTTATACCTGGAAAATTCACACTACGCGCCTACTATCTCTAGCAAAGATATATGGGTTCTGGAACTTTAGTTCTAAGGAAAACCGCGAGGATTTATTGCGCTATATTGAGACACTGTTCTATTTGCTATATAAACCCAGGGCGCAACAATTATTAGAACAGCATCAGTATCGTTAAGCTTCCAGAAGAAGTTAGATAATATTAAGTCCGCCATACCAAGCGGGCTTAAATATTAAGTATAAATTCCTCAAAAGATTACTGCTCTTGATAAAAACATTGAGGTAACGAAACATCAGCCAAAGGTGTATTCAACCTTTGAGGCATCAATTGCGATCGCCTCTTAATTCCAGCAAAGGCGATCGCCCCTTCTGTACTAGATACGTCCACCATTGAACTGATTAAGCAAAACTCATTAACTTTAGGTATTAGTTGCTATTGCGCTTCTACCTATGGGCAGAATTATAATAATAGTATAGTACGTTACTTTTTGCTCAAGGATGAAGAACCAACTTTAGGTAGCGGTTATAGGATACATAAAAAGTCCTACCAAAACTTATAAGTATCCAGATGCTGTTTGGCAGATGATTGAATAGGAGATTGATAGAGAAAGGGATTAAAGGACACCAGCCTCATTTGATCCCTTAACAAGCACCTCTGACAACAATTTTATTTCTTACAAATTCTGAGATACCACAAGCACAGAGTCGTCATCACAAGTAAGTAACGCCCTTATTAAAGGCAGGTGAAGAGAGAAATTCATCTCTCAATGCAGTCTGCTTGGGAGAGTCAGATACAACGCCTGACTCTCAGTGGATTAAAGAGGACAGTAAGATGATTCAAACTATAAGTACAGCTATTACGGCTACTGAGCTAGACCAATATGCTCAAGAACTGAAGCGAGACGGCATTTGTGTAATTCGCAATCTCTTCGATCGGGAATTAATTGAGGAATGGGCGCACGCTTTTGAGCGTTTATTTCAAGAGCGCCAAAATCGACCAGGAGGGCTAGCTCCCCGCGAACAAGCCCGCTACTATCTCACATTGCCTTGGGTTCCCCCATTTGCTAATCCGGATGTATTCGCCAACCCAACAATCTTAGGTGTCCTTAATCGCGTATTCACCCAAGAATATGTGATGGTGCAATTAGGCGTTGATGTTCCTTTCCAAGGCTCAGATTATCAGGAAGTACACCGCGACTATCGCCCGCTATTTTCAGATCAAATAGTAACGCCACTCTATGCTTTGGCGGTCAACTTCCCGCTTGTGGAAGTAACATCAGAAAATGGTCCTTTTCAGATGGCTCGTGGTACTCATGTTTTGCCTCGTGACGAAGGACTAGTTAAGGTTGCTGCTGGTGATATCCCTATAGAATCTTTCTATATGCAGCCGGGAGATGTAATGATTCGGACACCTTTAGCGCTACATCGAGGTTCACCGAATAAGACAAACAAGCCGAGACCGATGGTTGTCATGGGTTATGCAATGCATTGGTTACACACGCCGAAAGTTGAGTTGACTGTGCAGCGAGACTATTATGAAAGTCTACCGGAAGCAACGAGGCAGTTGCTACGGTGTCAGGTAGTAGAGCAATTGTCAGAAAAAGCGGAAACTTATATAAATTTCAAATACTAAAACTTACACCTTTGGGAAAAGACAAACGCCGGAAGGCGCATAAAGATAGAGGAGGAAAAAGAGATCGCCGAAGATTTCTCCATCTCTAGCAAATTCTCTGCTTTTGAGGATGGGGATTCTTTAATCCCTCAACTCCTTAAAGTACCCTCTTGGTAACTTTCAGTCTGGGAAATGTTTAAGGAGCTACAATGTCTGATCTGCCAAAGCCTGAAGGCGTTAATAATATCTCAACTTATACTAATCCGGTTTATCAAGGCTATTTTGCCGATCCTTTTGTTTGGCAGTACCAAGGTGTGTATTATGCGATCGGCACTGGCGCTAAAGAGGCGGCAGGACAAGTAGATGAAGCGATCGCCCAATCAACTGAGAAAAAGCTGGTTTTTCCTCTGCTTTACTCAGACGATTTTCTCAACTGGCGTTTTGCTGGTAATGCTTTAATCAGACCAGATCCCGCTCTTGGCAACAACTTTTGGGCTCCTGAAGTTGCTTACAACGATGGCAAGTTCTACCTTTACTACTCGGTAGGACACGAAGATCAGGATCATCAGTTACGAGTCGCTACAAGTAATCGCCCATTAGGACCGTATCAAGACATTGGCGAGTCGCTGCTAGACCTTGTGGATTGCCCGTTTGCGATCGATCCCCACCCGTTTTGTGATGATGACGGGCAGTGGTACTTGTTCTATGCCCGTGATTTTCTAGACACATCGGACGGCGTACGCGCTGGAACTGCTCTTATGGTAGACCGACTAGAAAATATGACAAAGCTAGCAGGGATTGGCAAAGTTGTTTTACGAGCTCGCTTTGATTGGCAGCGATTCTTAGCAAACCGCCCGATGTACGGCGGCATATACGATTGGCATACTTTGGAAGGTCCTTGTGTCCGCAAGCATCAGGGTCGCTACTACTGCTTTTACAGTGGTGGGCGCTGGGAGACTGAAACTTATGGCGTTGATTATGGAGTTGCCGAAAGCGTTATGGGTTCTTACTCAGACGCAGGTGCTGAGGGAGGTCCGCGTGTGCTGAAGTCTGTTCCTGGTCAAGTTCTGGGTCCAGGTCACAACTCTATTGTTCTGAGTCCAGACAATCAAACCCAGTACATCGTTTACCATGCTTGGGATAAAAATATGCAGGCGCGACAGATGTTTTTGGACAAATTAATTTGGCTACCAGATGGTCCACGCTGCGATGGTCCTACTTGGATGCCGCAGACAGTTGTTAGCTAAGGGCAAAAAAGTTAGGCTGACACAAAGAGTAAGAAATATCAGGAAACTTCTTCTAAAATATTTACGAGCATGGAGGGATTCGAACCCCCGACCCTCAGATGAAAATTCTATGCGTCTATCGCTTCACTTTCCTGGCTGCATAAAGATAAGAAGAAAAGCTTAGAACATTCTGGCAACACGGGTATACTTTAGGTATACTTTAAGAGTAGTGAAAGTATACCTAAAACTAAAGACTATGTACGCTAAAACCTACAATACGCGCGGTTTAGCGTCGCTAGAGACAGTTAAAAGCGACGCAACAGGAAAAAGTAAACTAAGGATTCGACTACCTAAAACTCTGATGAATGGTAAGAACCCTTACCTATCGCTAGGACTTGATGACACTCCTAAAAATCGGAGTTATGCGGAGCGGAAACTAGAATCTATTAATTCAGATATCTTTAATGAAGTATTCGATAACTCTTTAGAGAAGTACAAACCAACAACTAAAAAAACTCCGATCACTCAAATCAAAAAATCTGAGAATCCGAGTATAGTTACGCTTTATGAGAAATATATAGAAATTAGGCGATCGCAAGTTTCACCTAATACCTACGCTAAAAATTATCTGGAGTGGCTGAAGCGATTAAAAAAGGATATTCCTACTGAATACTTACAAATCTCAGAAGAAAGCGCTTTAAGCCTACTAGAACATTGCAGCAGCCGCTACAGTACAGATGCTAATAAGCGCCTGTTTGATCAGCTATCCGCTTGCAGTCGCTGGGCAATGGAATCAGGGAAGATTCATTTAGCAATTAATCCTTACGAGAAGATTGGAAAACAAATTCCTAGAGCTAAGAAAAAGCGCCGTAATCCTGCTTTCTTTACTAAAGAAGAAATCGGACAGATTATCCAAGCATTCGCACAAAATCAATACTATTCGCATTACACGAATTACATATCTTTCCTGTTTGCTACAGGTGCTAGACCGTCTGAGGTGGTTTGTCTAACTTGGGATGATATTGATGATCGCTTTATTCACTTCAGTAAAAGAATGGTTGAAACAGAAAAAGGAAAGGTAATTGATCAGGGATTGAAAACAGAAGACAAGCGCCGTTTTCCTCTCAATAACTTAATTAAATCTATTCTGCAAGATCAGAGAGATAAAAACTTAGGTAGCGATCTAATATTTCCTAGTCCAAAAGGTTATATGATTCATATTCAAAATTTTAGCCGTCGTGCCTGGAAACAAGTTTTGTTAGAATTAGAGTTTAAATACAAGCGTCCTTATACGTCTAGATCAAGCTTTATCACCCACACCTTAGAACATTTGGATGCTAAAGATGTTGGGCGGATCTGTGGTAATTTACCAGAGACAATTTACAGACATTACGCTAGCTCTAACATCGCTAGCCTAATCGTGCCGGAAACATTCTAAAAGTAAAGTACCTTGAATAATAAAAAGGCATCCTGTTTATCATGGATGCCTTTTTATTATTTAACTAACTTTCATCGCTAATTTATCAAGCTTGCGTTGCCAATACCGATGCACACGCCAGCCGTAACCAACCTGATAGTAAATCACCCTCGCCTCCTTCCTTTTCCCCTTCCATGCGTGGCTAATCCAATGTCTGCAATCAGGCAACGCCCTCATAATCTCAGAAGACATAGCACTCTTACACGGCTGCATCTCTAGCCAGTCGCATAAACGCTGTAACTCCACAATTTCCGAGCGGCTAATCGTCATAAAAGCGCGATCGCCTGCATAAAATTTGAAATCAGCTTTCTCCCCCTTTGAAAGATTACAAGCTGAAGAACAGAGCGATCGCCCCTCAATTATAAATCACCGCCCATACCTCCACCGCGCACTATAACCGCGTAAATCAAGATGAGTAAACACGCTCGACTTCCCTAAACCCCCATTCGCTCCATGCCACTTATCAAGCCGTAGATAAACATTAATCGGGTTTATCCCTGCAACCGTAAAATCAACTCCATGCCCTGCTAAGTGAGTCGAGTTACTCACGCCCCCAACAGCGCGGTTAACTTCCGGCGGTCGATACCAAGAATTAATAGTCAGTCTTCTGTCACCAAATAACACCCTGATCCGCTCCAGATACAAAGCACACTCAACAATATTCCCCTCTATTGCAATCGTCCGCGGTCGTCGTACCCCGTTAGCCGTCGCTTCGCCCCAAGTAAAATGCTGACATCCAGAAATTGGGTTATTCGTGCCAACCGTCTCCCCAGAAGGCAACTTAAAAGCAATCCCTGATGTTTTAATCGCGGGTTTATCTAAAATATCAGGGTGCTTAGAATCTCCTACAACTTCTAATAAAGCCTTCGCTGTAGTTTCTCCTAAGATATTTTCTTCTGATAAATACGCCTTCTGCTTAAACTTTCTAAACGCAACTATTGTTTTAATTCCGACAACACCATCAACAAATAAATCAAATCCTGCACGAACTAATAAAGATTGAACTTCTTTAGCTAATTCCGGAGAAATTCTATATTTAGTTAAATCTACTGATTCATTGAAGCTTTGTAATAAAGGATAATTCATAAGTTCTCCTCTAGCCTTTTCTGCTCTAAGCGTACTCGTTCCCAAGACTCGCCTAGAGCCTTTTTTAATGTCTCTAGCTTGGCATTCTCAACAGTTAGATAAGTTTCTCTCACCTGGCAGGTTTCTTCCCTCACTGCTATGTTTTCCGCACGTTTAGCTAGCTCTGCTGATTGAAAGGTCAGCGACTCATGCCACTCAATAAATTCTGGCTCTTTCTTCTCCAATGCTACTAATCTTACTGAAAGACTATGTAGAAGCGTCGGTAACATTTGAACCGCATCAGTTATTTTAGTAACGTCTCTCTTCTGATTAAAATTTACTAATACTAAACTTTCATCTGGTAAATCTGTTAATTCCGGATTCACATCAGCTACTCTGATTTGGGATAACTTTATCCAGTAGCCTTGATTATTTTGCAAAGCTAAAAGAACTAACTCAATCTTTCTTACTGGACGACGCTGAATTTGTGCAAGGTACACAGCACTTACTCTTGAGGAGGTAACTGATCATTGTTGGTAGCCACTGGCTGACCAGATTTAAAAGCTAGATAAAGATTTAAGCTTGTACCGATAAAACTAGAAATAACAGATAAGCTTGCACCCTTCCAAGAGCGAGTTTCTTTGCAACTCTTTTGTTCTTCAATTATCTCGCAAGACGATTCAAACTCATAGAAGGTTGAACCAATAACAAATATTGATCCAACCGTAAGCAACATTATTGGAAGGCTTTTAAGTGGTGATATTCTTACCTTTCTTAGATTAGACATTGTAGTTTAATCTTTGACTTTTACTAAAGTTTGAGTATTAACGTCAACTTTATAAGCTCCATGAGATTCAACACATTTACGAAATTGAGCTTCAGTTACTGCAATATTTGACTCAGGAAATTCTGTGTGGACTTCAATATGATAGAACCCTAAAATTGTTCCATCTGTAGGATCGTAATTTGCAAAATAAGGCATAATTTAAACTCCAATTGCATTCCAATTAACACGAACTGTAACAGCGCCAGGCGAAGGTCTAACGCTAAAAGTAATTGTTGCTAGCGTTGAGGCTGTATTACATGAAAAAACACGATCTCCAAAAGCATTAGCATCACCATTAACAACAGAATAGCTTTGCACTCCTGTGGAAAGCGTAAGCGGTAAATTAATCGCGCCGTCTCCATTGGCATTAAGAGTAACTACCGTGCTGCCCCATTCGTGTACTTTTCCACTGTGTAGCTTTTCCCAGCCTGGATTACCCAGCGACCTGGCAAATACACCAGCAGCAAAACTCGGGTTTGGATAACTGCCCGACAGAACACCGCCAGCTGTTCCGGTTGGAGTTCGCGCATTAGTTAACCTGCCATCATCACCAGCTGCTACAGTTCCCGTTGTTGTCCCAACATTTCTAATTGCAGCGCTGCCTAATCCCTCAATTGTGCTTGCTGCCTGAGTACCTGTATGAGTATTTCTAGCTCTTAGTTGTGCATCTGTAGCGTTAGCTGTCGCCCCTACCTGGATTGTATCGAGCTTTAACTTATCGTCGAAGCGCATGAATCCATCACCTGTAATTTCCACATCGTCGCTTACAAGCGGGTGATTGGTTGTTGTTTCGTGCGCGGCGATTGCCTGACTTGCTGCCGCCGCTCCTGCTCCTGTTAGTTCTGCTCCTATCTGGACGGCTGTAACTAAATGCGGGTTATCAGTATCTTCTATGTGTGCGGCAAGTTCTAGCCGTGACACCTTGGCGCTTAATTCCTCAATCAAGCCGTTTACTTCGTTTAGATTAATCGGTAGGCTGATCGACTCTGGCATCCCGTTAAGTACCTCTATTGCTATTTACCCAAGGCTCAACAAAGTTATCTATCCGTCTAATCGCTAGCTTGCGATTCAATAGACCTGCCGGCGCTTCAAACCAAAACGCTTCTAAATCAGGTTTATAAGCCAAGCGCCTTACATCTAAATAAGTGATTAGATTGTTCTCATCAAAAGCTTGTGAAATAATGCCGCGAAACTCAGGCGCGATCGCTGATTGAAGAATGCTTAATCCTAAATAACTTACCTGTTATCGGTGGAGTAAGGCTCCAACTAGAAACCGCGCTTATTGTACTGACTATTTGCCAACTCACAAGCCCCCCCACGTTTCGATTGAGTCAATCTTCCGGTCGATCTCCTTCGTCCTGAAATCAATGTGGTTAACAAGCGATAAAACATCGGGTTCATTGCCTAGATATCGCCAAATTGTCATACTCATCTCTGAATGCCAGCGAGGGATACGCGCTTTAAGTTTGTAAGGTGCGGCTAAAGGTGGAAATCGAACCAAACTCAAACCCAATCGGATCGCCGTTGCTTCGGTTTCCGCATTCCCGACGCTGGGGATATCGATCATCATTCCCAGGTAAAAAGCTAAATTCCAAGTCGGTTTAGCTTTAGAAGAAGAAGCGCCAATCGCCAGAGTATAAGAGTAGAAATCAAAGGGGATTACATGATGGGGAATCGGTCGATATCTATTTTCAAGTCCTGCTATCGGTTCAGCCGTCAGGGTGCTGTCATAGACCTGTAACCATTCAGCACCATCAGTTATGTCGAGGATCGGCGGCGGCATGATTAAAAGATGTACGAGATGACCATGACATTCTCTGTACAAGTATCCATAAACGATTCAATAAACTCCTCAGTGAAATTCTGGATTCGCTGATCGTCGATAGATTCCACCCAGTCTTCAACGGCAGAAGCAAATGACCAAGGTTTAGATCCTTCTGCCCCCCAGTTTTTAACCATCTTCCCTAAACCTGGAAAGAGTTTGTCAATGCCAGTCATTAAGAAAGCATCTTTTAAGAACTTGCGGATGTTCTTGTAAGACTCCAAAAACAAGTATTGTGCTGCCACTCTCCCACCGGATGCGATCAACGCCCTAAGACTTTCCATCATCTCCTCATACAATTCACCGTAACTATCGCTTTGAGGATCGAACTCACTAATCTCTTTAATCCGATCATGCTGGCTCGGATTAACTTTAACGACATTCGCGCGTTCAATTATCTTCACGGGTGCAAAACCACAAAGAAGCGAAGCTAAAGCAGTTCCCGCAGCCTCTCCAAATTGTCCATACAGCCCATCAATCAAAGCTTTTTGCTGTTGGCGGATCTGAGAATCGGTGATATTCCAATTAAAGTTATAAGCAAACTGCACACCGCGCACTGCAAATCTAATCAGTGTCCCTAAAGCACCTGCTGCTGTAAGAGCGATCGCCGTGCCTCGAATTACCTGCATAATCTTCAAGCCGCGTAGAGCTGCTAATCCCCCTGACATAGCCCCTAAAACCTGACCACCAACTACTACCACTACCCCTAGAGTTAGTACCCCAGCGATCGTCCCAGCAGTAGCGCCTACCAGATCATCTTTCCACCATTGCTGAAAGAAATCCAACCCTGGTTTTGACCACTCCATGACTTTTTTAGTTGCGCTATTCCAAAGATATTTAGCAGTTGTCGCCAGGTCTTGTGTAGCATTTTTGAAGTCTTGAGTAAATTGGCTAATTACATCTAGACTGCCAAAACCGCCAAAAATAGCGCTGGATAACTGAGTGTCAAGAATTGTGTAAGTCATATCAAACGTTATCAGGATGGCTATAGGGATAATTCAGCAAAGTGTATTCCATGTTATGTTCAACTATCTCTAGATAGTCATCCATATTAATTTCTAAATCCAGAAGTATTGGCTCAACCTCCTCTACTAAATATTCTAAATTCATTTCACCGTCAAGCATATTTCTAACAGCTTGCTCGACTGAAGTAGCATGAGAAATTCTTGCTTTAATTTCTTCCATGCTGCCATCTAAGGGAATTTCAAGATAAAAACAATCTCCAAATTCCCTACGATAACTTAAATCCAGAATTGGCTCCATATAATTATGCTGGGGCTGCTGGGGATGTCAATTCTTGTTCTGGAGATTTAAATTCTTCTGGTAAATAACTTACTGATCTAACGTTTGCTGCTGCTACTCCTTTAATAGCAACTGTCAAAGCATCTTTTACTTCATCTTCACTAACATTTACTAGTGTTGCTCCGTCAATTCCAGTAATCGTTCTGCCGAATGGAATTCCAAAACTTTTACCAACAAAAGGACGGTTATAGTTCTTTTTGGTTACTCCCGATAAAGGGGTAGCATCGGTATCAGTAGGAGTAGTATTTACAATCACAGGACGAATAATTGCCGGATAAAAGTTTTTGCCTTTTTGATTAACAGGGTCAATATTGTCGTAGCCACATTGAGCATCACTTAGCTGCAACAATCTTCTACCATTATTAGAATATTGAGTAATAGGAGCTATGTAGCGATCTTGAACTGCTGCGTCAGTTCTTGCACGTTTGCCAAAAGGTAAAATAGCATAACCGAATCTTTTACGATCAGCAGCAGGTACTTTATTTTTTACCTCAATTTTGTTTTTACCGTTTTTAAAATCAATGTAACCAGCTAATCTAGTCCCAGGTGCTGCAACACCGCCAGCATCACGGAATTGTCTCTCTAAATCTGAAAATCGCTGTTTACGTCTTGGCATATTTAATTACTCAATTAATTGTTACTTACTAAAACTACTCGCAAGTAATAGCGACTGCCAAGGCTTTTTGGCTATAGTGTTCTATACACTTAACTATTAAATAGTTCAAAAAATCTTATTTACTTCTATATGGCAGTTATTCAAGTCGGTGACAATGGAACTTTAAGATCGCGTACTGCTGAAGGACAACTACAAGAAATTTGCGCTTATTTAGAAATAGGTGAAACTACGGTTTCTCTTAATTCAAGTGGTATAGATAATGTAGTGGTAACTCATTTTCAAAATTCAGCAACTTTTACTGCTAACTTCACGATTCCTGTAAAGCAGTTTATTAACCCTGGTGGTCAAGTTGTTTATGCAGCTGATGATTATCTTGAAACTTTGGCATTTTTACCAGGACAAAACGGTACTTTTAAAAGCATTACTTGTGCAGGATACTTTGTAGAGCTAGTTATTTATATGCAGAATTTAGAGAGGAATCCCACTACTAATCCTCAAAACAAAAATTATATTACAGGGACATTCAACTCTGATAGCACAATATTCTCAGGTGCGATCAATTTACCAATTGAGCTAAGTATTGATGAGCGAGGTAGGGTGGTTTACACAGCAAAAGAATATTTAACAACACAGTAGGCCTAAGCATTCTCAACTTTCTTTACTATGTCTTGGACTGTTGATGACCAGTTTTTAGGCTCTTTTTCTGGATAAATAAATAACTTGTTATGACGACTCAGCATTTTACCACTTAGGGTTTTTTTGCCGCCGTGTCGCTTATCATCTAGCTCGATTAGCTTGGAATTCCAAACAGTGATCCAAGCTGGATAAACATCAAAAGAGTTGTATCTATTCCTCTTTGGATCTGACGCGCGATCGCCTTTTGTGTAGTCGATTTTATTCAGAGAGACACCGCGCACTTTAGCTTGAGTAAAGCTCAAGAATTTCTCAAGATTCTGCATTGCTCTTTCTTCTGTAGAGCCACCAACAGTTATTTTACGTATACCGTCAGAACTTGCTTCAGGACTTACATAGGCTCTTGCTACCCATTCCCCCCAATTTTGCCCTTGACTGCCTCCGCAAGCGTTCCTAATAGCTTGGTAAGTTAGCTTTGCTTTATCAACTAACGGAATAGTAATGCGTCTCCGTGAATACCATTTAGTACCGATTTGATAATAAGGTGGGCGCTTATAAGTTGTTAAAAAAACTTGAACTGTAATCCCTGTTCTGGGGTTACTTCTTAATTCATCTTCTAGGGGATGCCCTACCCAGACACCCATATCAATGCCTTTAAGCATCAGTTTCATGTTCATAAAGAAACTGATTTGAGACATGATTTCAAGTGGTGTCCCAAACAAGATGTAACTCTCATCTTCCACATCCCGATCGGGGAAGAATTCAACTACGCGATAGCCTTCTATCTTCTGGGCATCTGCCTGTTCGTTTAGCTCTTTGATGCGCGGTCTATTACTAAACCCTTGTCCCCAGTAATGTTCCTTAAAATTGGGGTTGATTTTAGTAAATCTGGTAAAGCCATCCTCCACATCGTTGATCCAATTATCTAGGTCAAAGTCAACACGCCGCGCGTCATTTTGGGCGATCTGCCTAACTAACTTCTCCCCTGGAATTTTAGCCATGATAATTATTAGCTATCTTTTTTAGCGGTTCTTAAGTTGCCACTGGTAAGTGCCTGCCGGATGTTCTTCCGGTCGATCGCTCCCTCTAGCTGCAACAGCAGTTGAGCAGCTGCCACTATCTTGTCTAGTTTTCCCGCATCCGCTCGCTCGCTAACTCCCGCCGCCGCGATCGCCGTGTCGCGTTTGATGTCTTGCAATAAGTCATTAAGGGATTTCTTCTCATCGTTAACTAAGATGCGGATGTCAACCTCCGTGTTTTGTAATAGCGCGGGTAGCATCTTCTCCACATCTTCTTCAGTCTGCGCGCCCTTGCCGCTCGTGTTCTCTTGTTTAGAAAAACCTTGACCAACCTTGCCTTTTGTTCCGGCGTGGGGGTCAAAGGCGAATGGTACTGATATCTTTTTCCACTTCTGCTTAAAGTCCAGGTATTCCACGATTGCATCAGCCATAGCATCAATTTGTACTACTCCCTGATGAATAAAGCCTAGTTCGTATAAGACGCGCACCAACATATTATTAGTTGTGTCTACGTCGCCTTCGGTATCGAGCAGCAATTGCAGAATCTCTTTAGCGAAGTCTGCAAATGAATGTATTTCAACTTCTACTGATTGATTACCCGCTAAACCTGGATTAGTATCAGCAACTTTTATCTTCTGGGGTAGCAGCCCGACGGCTCGATCTACCTGTTTAACTTGATAGCCTAGCAATTCAACTAAATTTTTAAGTTCTTCCTCTCCTTTTCCATTAGGATAAATAATTCGCTTCGGCATTTTTGCTGGTAGTTTCTCAACACCTATTGCTTCAGAAAGCTTGTTTACTTTCTTCAATAACACTTTTAATAAAGCATCATCTGGAGGTGGACAACATTGAGGCATACAGCAGATTTCCTTTGGTGGTAGAGGGTAATTTTGACAGGGACATTTTCTAGGTGTGATTTCATCGTTTTCAGTGACAATATAAAGGTTAGGTAGTTGGTTTGAATTTGTAATAAAAACTACGTCGTCTGTGGCTAGACCCTCAATCCCTTTGAAATGAAATCTATACGGTATATTAACGCCAGACAGATTACCTTTAAGAATGTTACCAAATCTGCACAATCTTCCAAAGCAATCTATAAATTCTATTAACCAAATATCAAAGTTATAAAAGATATTTTCTTCTCTTTTATCAAATTGCTCCTTATACACCTCATCAAAATACCGTTCATACGTGCCACTACCTAGTTTTTTATAAGTAATAATTTGTTTTACTGCATACCCTGTAATCCCAGTCCAAGATTGATCTTCATATACATTAGATAAACCGCCTGAAAGTCCCTCCTTTACATAATATTTAAAAGCTGCTGGGCTGTAAATACCGCACCCTGTATGAATTTGGATTTTTTTCACCATTATCTTTTACTATTTCAATAGGCAAATATTCAGACGTTCTACATTCTGGTTTTCGATAAACTAAACTTACTGGAGGTAATCTAATAAATCCAAATACAGGGTTTAGCGTAATTCCTATATCACAATCACCAATAATAATTTTAGGTTCTATTCCTACTGGAGTGAGTGTAAAAGGATTACCACCACACCAAGGGCTATCAGGATAGCGATCGCAGTCTTGAACATCCGCAGGTTCATCAGGTGTACCATAAAGCCCTGTATCTCCTACAGGAACTAAGCCCTTTATAGGTTCTTCAGAAAAGTCAATATAGTCATCAACAAAGTCTTTTATATCTCTAAGTCGTCGGGGAATTTTTCTGAGCCTTATCATAATTATCTAGTTTCAGGAATCCCTAACCTTACTATGTACCCGTAACTCGTTTTACGAGCTTCATGTATTTTCCTTCTATTACCTCTTTATCAGTTCTACTAACTAATTGATAAGGAATAATTAAGCCTTCCATGTCATTTTCGTAAATTGAGGTGTTTTCAAAAGGGTTATTTTTTATTAAAAATAATGACTATTTTTAGTTAATATTCCAGGTACATCACCTGGAAAGAGATTAATGTTTTCGCCATCAGTATCAATAACACTATTCCCATCAGCTAAAAATTTATTTCCTATTGCTGAATTGCTGAAGTTATTGCATTTAGCAGATAAATAACTATTCCTTGTCAAGGAAACGAAATTTGCAAAAGCTAAATCGTTATTTATATTAATGTCTCTATTCCAATCTTCTTTACCAAAAAAATCTAGATGAGAAAAAGAATCAAGCTTAATATGAGAATCAGTAGCACTTCCAGCAATAGTGTAATTATCTAATATCTCAATCAATGCTTGATTAATTGCATATATGTGAATTGATGCCTCCCCAGTAAATTGTACTTTTCTAAGTTGTAATCTAGAATTACTAATTTCTAAACAACTATTATTAGAAAAAGTAGTAAAAGTTACACCCTGTATTTCATAAAGTCCTCCACCTTGATGATAAAGTGGCTCGTTTATTACTACAGTTTCAGGGTTATCATAATTTCCTAGTATCAAGATATTTTCACGGCGTAAACTATTTCTATATCCAGTTAAATAAGTCTCGCCGTAAAATCCTGAAAGTAACTTAATAATCCTATTGCAATTAAAGGGATTAAAGTAACTTGCTGCTATTGCAGAAGCCTTTTGAAGACTTATAAAAGCTGTTTCTGCTGATAAGCCATCATTATTATCATTACCATTTGCTGAATCTACATATAAAGTAATATCTTCAGTAAGTACCTTGTTTAAACTTGGGTAACTATTTGGTTCAGATGGGGCGTTAAGAGTAAAATTTAAAATATCAACAAGTAAATTGTGTTGCTGAATTAAATGCGCTCCATTACCAGCAGTTAAAGCAGTAGGAGCTATAGGAGAATCATTAACTCCAGGGAAAACAGGTACTTTAGGATCAGGTAATTCAAACGACATATATTAATTCCTAATTAAAAAACTATTATTTATTAGGTTAGAGTTGTTAATTAATGAGTTACTAGGTGCTGTTGGTTGTTCAGGCGATGGTGTTTGTCCAATTGGTATATAAACAATATCTGTAAAAGAAACAAATATTTCTTCTACATATGAGCCGTGTATTGTTACCTGATCATTAGCCATTAGTAGACCGTAGCCAACTTGATCAATACCTACTCCTATCTGGCTATTATCCCCCAATTCAAGAGCAAGGTTGTCAGTAAATAAATCCATAAGGTTATAAACCCTAAAGGGATAGCCATAAGGATTTAATAGAGAAACGCTACCAACTTGTGACCAAGCTTGATTACCTGAAGCAATATAAAGGCTTAATTGTTTTCTAGGACTTTTCCATTCAACATCTAATGTCTTGTACAGCTTATCTGTTGCTGAGTCTTCTACAGCGAAGTTTGGTAGTGGCGCTTCTTGTAAGCTTTGGATTTTAGCAAATGCTTTCAAGTTTTTTAAAAAGCAATTAAAGCTAATTACTGTATAACCTGGCATTAATTCATTGCCAATAGTAACACCGCTATTTTGATAGATCGTTACAATGTCGTTGGATGCGGGACTTAAACCTACAGTAATTGTCTTAACTCGATTAAGTGTGCTAATTGGCATTAAGTGATTTGGTATAGATTAATATCAAACTACTATTTTATCACGGCAAATGCAAGTGTTAATTGCAACATTAATTGTTTGCACAGATAGTTACAGACATGAGTTTTTACTTATTAATAAAGCCACTGTGTATAAATTGTAAGTATGGGAATAATCCAAAATACAAGTAATAGTTAAACTTCAAAATAAAAGTGTTTGTACGGTTGAATTTCACGGGGGGTACAATTGCCCTTAATCGCAATTGATAAAATTTATCACCACGAAATGAAGCAGATATATTGGTACGAATTACCAGGTAATCGCTACTTAAAAAAGCTTGAGCCTGCGATGCTTTCTTCTGATGGTTGTGTAATTGAGCAGGAGTTTAGAGTTACAGGTAAAAAACAGCGAGAGCGATTTCGGGTTAAATACGATCGCGAGTACGTGATTAATAAGTTATCAATTGAAGTTTTGCAACCATTGGGAATTAAAACACCGGATCAGCTTGGGGCTTTAATGACTGATTTATTGCAGGATTTAAAAATTTGTAAAGCTAGCTAGGTGGGAACTTATGGATTTCACAAGTCTTGATTATGAGCATAAAAGGCATTTACTACTTAATTGCCGACTAACAACTGATTTACTAACAATATTAGCTAATGCTTTAGATGAGGCTGAATATATAGAAGTAGCAGGACTTATCAATGACTTAAACAAAGCAGTAATTGAGCTAAAGGAAAGTGAAATAGATTTAATAATTAATGAAATTGAGAAGGGTATAAAAAATAAAAAGCTTGTGATAACTGTTGAAAGAGAACAAAATTATTAGTTGAGGATTAACAATGCAAATCAAAACAGTACATTATTCAGCACTAATTAATTTAGGCGATTACTCTAATGAGAAGATTGGATTTACTGCTGATATTGCAGAAGGTGAGACGGTAGAGCAAGTAATTGAAGCACTTAGGCAGAAAGTTAAAGAGAACGGCGGGGAAAATGCGGAGAAGTTATATCGCAACCTCTACGACGGGAAAAGAGAATTAAGAGAGATAGAAAGCAAGATTAATAAAGCTAGAGCTGAATGGGATGCGGTTGCTGAATTCTTAAAGACACAAGGCATTAAACCGGATGCTGCTGTGATGCCCAAGTTTACTAATTTACTTCCGGAAGTTAAAGCAGAATCAACAGTAGTTGACGGTGAACTTGAGGAAGGGATGTTTTAAATATGCCTTTTGATATCCGTCAGCTTATTACTATTCCAAACAATCGCACTACGGGTAATGTCCATTTACCTTGTCCTAATTGCCAGTCACCAGACGCTAGTAATCCGGCAATGAGCATCAATCTAGATACGGGTGCTTACCACTGCTTTAAGTGTGAGGGAGAAAAGAATGGAGAGATTAGATCCGCGCTTGGAGATAGAAAAGATCCGATTGTGCCAACGGCACTTGCAGCAGTACCACAGCAAGAAAAGCAGGAAACATCAGCAGAGATGAGTAAGGTTTTAGAGCCATTGCAACAGATGGCAAATGAGCTAAAACTAGCTGTGTTACTGATTCATCACACGACTAAAATTACGGTTGAGAATGCAGGTAATACAAATATATTCGACTCTATTCGAGGTAGTAGTGCAATTAGAGCTGTAGCGCGTGGCTCGTGGATTTTAGGAGCTAATGATCGCTGTTACAGGTTATGTGTTGAGCATGGTTTTGGGGAGAAACAAGATTTAGAGATTTTATTAGATCCTGAGACTTTGACCTGGCGAGTAGTAAGACCTTGGAATCCTAAATCAAGTGCAACGCAAGTTGAGCAGATTTTGGAGTATCTACAAAAAGTGAAATCTGCAACGATTCCTGAGATCGCTTCTACTTTGAATTTAAATCCGAATTATGTGACTACTGCGTTATGGAGGTTGCAGGTTAATAACGAAATTCACAAAGAACCAGGTAAGAAGTTTTACCCCGCTATCTACCATATACTTAGTCCTAACAGCAATGAAATCACCTATCATGATATGTCAGCGATAGGTAACGGGAATAGCGACTCTGCAAGCATTTCAGAGGATGACATATCACCTATCATTAATACAGGAGAGCCAGATAAAAGGTATCAGAAAAGTCCTGATACTTTTCCCGATATCCCAGAAGATAGACATATTTGCAATGTGATATGTAATGATACTCAAATCGTTATAGGGGGCGAATCCCAGTTACCTATCACGTTACCTATCAATGACCAAATGATAGGCAATAAGGTATCAAAAACAGGCGATTCTGATACCTTTAGTAGTGATCACTTTACCCCTAGCTATGACACTTATACCTCTAATTCTGATACTTTTGTGAGTGAATCTGATACTAGCCTTGGGGGTAATCAAGTTGACAATCAGCCTAAGTCGAATCACCCAAGGGTAAAAGTAGGCGATCGCTGTAAATGGATCGGTGGTCAAGGAGCTATGGGGGTAATCTGCAAAGGGAAGGTGTTAGAGGTATTGGAGGTTAGTAATAAACAAGCCAATAGCGCGCGGGTAAAGGCTCCTAACTGGGCAGTTGATTATTGGGTCGATGCAAGTTGTCTGAAGCGGGTTTAAGGCATTCTAGCGGTAGCCTTGCGTTGTCTATGCAGATGAAAGATTAAGCTTGCTACCCATACATCAAAGTAGGCAGAAAGTAAATAAATAGTAATAAATATTAATAAAGTATGCTAGGGGTCATTTCTTCTAACCTATAAGAAAGCATACCCATGACTGGGTATGCTTTGGGTATACTTTGGGTATGCTTTAACTCGCGTTGTTATTCGTTAAAAACGGGCATGGAGGGACTTGAACCCCCGACAACTCAGAACCGGAATCTGATGCTCTATCCACTGAGCTACATGCCCTTGCATTCTAAAAGCATAGCATCTTTCACCAACTATATAAAGTAGAAGGTAGGCGATCGCTCTAATAAAACTAGTAACTCTAGCTAACGCGGCAATCTTTAAATTTAAAATCGGGATGACAGGATTTGAACCTGCGACATCCTGCTCCCAAAGCAGGCGCGCTACCAAGCTGCGCTACATCCCGTTTATAGACATTAGTTACTATAATAACACAGTTAAGGCACAACGCAATTATTCTAGTTTGAATGCTATTAGCCTTTAAGTCTTCAAGTAATTTTAATTCGGATACCAAAACATACCCTTTATGCCTTCTGGGTCAGAAACAAAACCCAAACCGCGATAAAAATCTAAAACATGGGGGTCGGCAAATAAAGTAATGTTACTAATATCTTCACTTCTAAGTTTCTTGATCATGTACTTCATCAGCGCCTTTCCTAGCTTTTTACCCTGAAAATCTGGGTGAACTACTACATCCCAAATAGTGGCGTTAAAAGCATGATCTGAGGTAGCGCGGGCAAAACCAATTAGCCGCCGTTGAGTTCCTCGCACCTCCCACATTGAGGCGACAAGAAAACTGTGTTCAATTGCTTTTTTCACTTTACGCACCGGACGACGCGACCAGCCTACTGCATCACAAAGTTCCTCTAGTTCATAAAGGTCAATGTCACGTTCACTACTAAAAGTTATGCGATCGCCGCCTTGGGGAGAACCACTTCCAGATTCAGCAGTTTGCTCCTCAACTGGCGTTATTTTAGTTTCAACGGTAGCTTCAGAACTGCTAAACCAGCTTTTCCAAAAACCCATGCCAACTTGGTTCGGGTGATAAAAATTATGATGACTCACTAGCTAGTTTGACACTATTCAATCTTTTTGATGTCATTCTTACTCCGGCTAGAACAGCCAGATCCGGCGATGACTTCGTTAATCGACTTACCCGACGAATTATCTTTTAATCCTTACATCCACAATCTAAACTTGCATTATAGACGTTGTTATGCATAGGACTTTAAATAAAGTCAAGCAGTGTCATGGTGTCTCAACTGAACTATTTCCAACTGTAGCATTTTGTCTGGAAAGGAGAACAAGCTTTTTAGAAAAAAGGACTAGGGATTAGGGAATATAAATGTGTATCCCTATTACTCCTAACCTTTACTACTTAGAGAGAAGCTAGGCTGCGATCTATCGAGCTTCTGTCTATTTTCCAGCCTGAAGTGCATTTGATCTGAGGTAGGCAAGATATAAATTACTTGAGTTATTTTAATTTGTTCCTCATAAACATTTATTTGTTGTGGGGACTTACAAAGATACGATATTAAGTATGGCAACCATTAATATTCTGGGAGTTCGGCACACTTACGAGCTCACAGATCCTACGACAGGTCCCCATGCTTTAGTTTTTATCCACGGTTGGCTTCTTAGTCGTGGATACTGGCAACCATTAATTGAGAGGTTGGCAGCAAATTACCAATGCTTAACTTATGATTTACGCGGTTTTGGTGAATCACAGATTACATCAGAACCTGAAGTCAACTGTCAGCAAAATTTATTGAATCCAACCTCCAGTGTTGTCGGTACTCAGCCGTTAACAAGTATGCCCCTCTTAGAAGCTCAAGATAACCGAGAGGCGCAAGCGTTGCCTGTACTCTCAGCTGTTCAGTATACTTCAGCTGCTTATGCTGAAGATTTGGCTCTTCTACTACAACGCTTAAATATTAACAGTGCTTGGCTGATTGGTCATTCTTTGGGAGGCAGCATTGCACTGTGGGCGGCTGACAAACTGCCTGAATGTGTCAAGGGAGTAATTTGTATTAATGCTGGTGGTGGCGTTTATCTTAAAGAAGCCTTCGAGCAGTTTCGGTACTCTGGTCAACAATTATTAAAATTTCGCCCCCGATGGCTTTGCCAACTGCCTTTAATTGATTTGGTATTTATGCGGGCAAATGTAGCGCGGGCGATCGCTCGTTCTTGGGGTCGTCAACGGGTAATTGATTTTGTGGTGGCGCACCCAGAAGCTGCTTTAGGAACACTGCTAAATACTACAACGGAAGCAGAAATCAACTCCTTACCTCAATTAGTTTCTCGACTACAGCAGCCTGTTTATTTCCTGGCAGGGTCAAAAGACAAGATTATGGAACCAAAATATGTGCGACATTTGGCGAGCTTTCACGCGCTGTTTCGAGGGTGTGGAGACAATGTTATTGAAATTCCTCATTGTGGACACCTGGCAATGTTAGAGCAGCCAGATGTTGTTGCTGATTTAATTAATTCGCTGATTGAGCAACATGAGGCAAGAGGCGAGTAAAAAAGTCTTTTTCTAATCTTTAATAACTCTAGTAAATTTCTCTCTATTTCCTGATCCCTATCCCTGATCCCCAACCCCTGACCCCTGCTGTTGATACAGCTGCATCACATCCTTAAGCGCTAGCCGCGACTGGACACCCAGAGTTAAAGATGAGGTATGACCACGATTGAGATGCTCGGCTGCGGCACAGCCAATCATCGCCGCATTATCGGTACAAAATTTTAGGGGGGGAAATAGCACTCTCAGGTTACGGGCAGTAGCTGCTGTTTGTAGGTGTTTTCTGAGTGAGCTATTCGCTGCTACACCGCCACCAACGGCAATAGTTTCAAGACCATAATCAAGGGCGCAGGCGATCGCGCGTTTGGTAAGCGATCGCGCTACTGTTTCTTGGAAAGAAGCTGCGACATCCATTACTGGTAGCGGTGATTCTAACTTTTGTACCAGGCGTAGTACCGCCGTTTTTAAGCCACTAAAACTTGAATCATAAGGATGATAGCCTCCCTGTGGTAGGGAAACTTTTCCTTCTGGTAAGGCATATGCTTGCGGATTACCGACTTGTGCTAACTGGTCAATAGCAGGTCCACCAGGATACCCTAACTGCAATAACCGCGCTACTTTATCAAAGGCTTCACCCGCCGCATCGTCACGGGTTTCTCCTAGTGTTTGATAAACACCACAATCTTTGACATAAATTAAGCTTGTGTGACCCCCAGAAACTAGCAAACTTAAGAAAGGCGGCTCTAAACTAAGTTCACTCAAGCAGTTGGCGTAAATATGACCTTCGAGGTGATGAACTCCTAAAAATGGCTTTTGATGCACCATTGCCAAAGTTTTAGCCGCAGTTAAGCCTACCAATAGCGCCCCCACAAGTCCCGGCGCACAAGTTGCCGCAATGCCATCAATTGCTGTCCAGTCAATTGCGGCTTGTGTCATTGCCTGAGCGATTAAGTGATTAATACTTTCTAAGTGTTGGCGCGATGCTACCTCCGGCACTACGCCGCCATACTGCTGATGAATTGGAATTTGCGAAGCAACAATATTACTCCAAACTTGACGATTCTTAACAACGGCTACGGCAGTTTCATCACAGCTAGTTTCAATTGCTAAAACAGTTGACATTGCTTAGTTAGGTAGATAAATGACTTGATTTTGCGAAACTTAAACTTTTATTTACTTAAACTTTCGGCGATCGCGCTTCAAGAGTATGATAACTTCCAAGTTCTGTAAAAAAAGCCTGTACAAGCCGCTTCGTTGTCTTAGAAAGTTGTGCGGGGTTGCTAGCTACACCGCTAACTTTGGGCTTGTACACTTACAACTTTTTGTTTTGTAATAAAGGGAAACAATTCCATGCGACGATTGTTGGCTCTAATTCTTGTGATTGGGCTATGGATCAATTTTGCCCCACCAGCAAAAGCGATAGGGGCAGGTCTTGTACCTTGCAGCGAATCGCCTGAGTTTCTCCAACGGGCTGAAAATGCCCGCTCTTCTACCGATACGAGACCCGCGCAAGACAGATTTCAGTATTACATCGATAACAACGCCCTTTGCGGACCTGAAGGTCTGCCGCGTTTAATTGTAGATGGTCGTCCGGGACATCTTGGTGATATCACACTTCCGGGTCTTGCCTTTCTTTATATCGCTGGTTGGATCGGTTGGATGGGCCGCTCTTATATCCGAGCGGTTAAAAAAATGGAAGGTGCTGCTCCCGAAAGCAAAGAACTCGTTATCGATGTTCCTTTAGCAGTCAAATGTGGATTGGGAGGAGCTGCTTGGCCTGTGTCAGCCGTTAAAGAGTTTCTGTCTGGTGAATTAGTTGCCAAAGACGAAGAAGTTCCCATTTCCATGCGCTAGTTCAGCTTAACTTACATCTATATTTGGAGACCGATTCATGGCGAAAAAAAACGACGACCAAAAAACTTATTTCCTGCAGTATCTTTCTCTATCACCAGTTCTTGCTGTTATTTCAGTAGTAGTTTCATTCACTACCTGGGCAATAATTAATTACTTCTTTCCAGATATTCTGATGTTTCCGAATCCTTAAATTCAAGGATTCAGCTTCAGAAATCATGCCTAGCGCTTGCTTAATATTTAGCTTTTCAATAAGGCTGCATCTTGGTGGAACACTTTAACTAAAGTTGCTACAAATTTAAGTAAAGTAATAGGTTTTTGAAACTCGCAATGTACCTAAAGACTGCGAGTTTCAGTCATTTTAAATAGTTAGTAATTAGATTTATAATATTTTTAAACTTCACTCTCAAGAGTGAAATTTACTTGGATCTATTCCTTTAAAATAATCACATAGTTTTAGTTGGACATTGAAAAGTACAGTATGGTACAAGCAGTCACTGCGTCAAAAAATAAACCCAACGACCCGAGAAATCGAGAAGTCGTATTTCCAGCTGGCAATCCGCAAAATGGAAATTTATTAACGCCAATTAATAATTCTGCTTTTACCAAGTGGTATCTCAATCTTTTGCCCGCCTACCGTAAAGGTATAACACCGTTAAGACGAGGAGTAGAAGCTGGGATTGCTCATGGTTATTGGCTAATTAATCCCTTTGCTAAACTAGGACCACTGCGGGATACAGATATTGCTGATAGGGCTGGATTACTGGCAACAATTGGTCTGGTTTTGATATCATCTGGTGCGATATATCTTTACGCTAATAGCAAGCCGAAAGAACCTTTTGTAGCTATTGGTACGCCTGAGCCTCCAGCCGATTTTAGTACCGGAGCAGGTTGGCAAAAATATGCAAATGGCTTTCTTGTTGGTGGTCTTGGTGGTGCTGTATTAGGTTATCTAGTACTTGCCAATGTTGAAGTAATCCAAAATTTGTTTAGATAGCAAATAGTACATAATTGTGGGTTAAGACTAATTAACCTTTAAGCAATTAGTCATACATATATTAATCAGGAATAAAGTCTGATATACTTCAAACTTTATTCCTCAATTTTAATTATTAGGAAATATGAGTTTGCGCTCCATTTTAAATACAAGTTTATTTATTTTTAGCCGTTAGAGAGCAAGTTAATTTTTCTAAACTTAATAGTCAATATTGCTAGTAAATACCTGCTATTCACATAAAATAATTCAACTACCTCATTTAGATAGCGATAAAAATATGGTGGAAGCGATAAGTAGATCAAAAGATCGCCCTAGTGACGCTAGAAACCGAGAGGTTGTCTTTCCGGCAGGACGCGATCCGCAGCGTGGGAATCTGGAAACACCGATTAATAATTCTAGTCTTGTCAAATGGTATATTAATGCCTTACCCGCTTATCGTAAAGGCATAACTCCCTTAAGACGAGGGATAGAAGCTGGTATTGCTCATGGTTATTGGTTAATTGGTCCTTTTGCAAAATTAGGTCCCCTGCGGGACACAGATGTTGCTAACTTAGCTGGGTTGTTGGCGACGCTTGGTATGGTTACAATCTCAACCTTTGCCATAGCTTTGTATGCCAATAGCAATCCCCCCCAGCCTCACGTTACAGTCACAACACCTAATCCTCCAGATACTTTTAAATCACCAGAGGGTTGGAATACTTATACTAGTGGTTTCCTATTTGGTGGTGTTGGTGGTGCTTTACTTGCATACTTCCTGCTTAGCAATATAGAAGTGATCCAAAGCCTGATTCCCAACCTGTATAAATAGTGCCGTTGAGCAGCTAGTTCTAGGGCATTAATCATAAACTAAAGACACAAAGGCAAATCCTGTAATCTTTGTGTCTTTTCCTTTGTGTTTAATGATAGCGGCGGCGATCGCCCACTCAGAATTAGCTAAACAATAGCGCTTCTAGCTTCTGGCAAGCAACTTCAAGATCATCATTAATGATTTGAAAATCAAATTCTCCAGCTGCCGCAACTTCTTCACCAGCACGGCGCAAACGACGCGCGATCGCTTCTTCCGAGTCTTGACCACGACTCCGTAAACGTTGCTCTAGTTCCTCTAGAGAAGGCGGTAAAATAAAAATTCGCAAAGCTTTGGGAAACGTCTGCCTAATTTGTCGCGCTCCTTGAAGTTCTATTTCTAGTAACACATCCTTACCTTGAGAAATTTGCTTCTGTACAGGTTCCGAGGGTGTACCGTAGTAATTTCCGGCAAACTCAGCCCATTCTAGCAGTTCACTCTTAGCAATCATTCGCTCAAAATCATTGCGGCTGATAAAGTAGTAGTCTTCCGCGTTGATCTCGTCTTTTCGGGGGGAGCGGGTAGTTACTGAGATTGAGAGATATATTTCTGGATGCTTCTGTAGCAGCCGTTGTAGTAAAGTACCTTTACCAACACCACTCGGTCCTGTTAAAACAATTAGTCTCCCAGTTGGTAGGCATTCATTTGGTTTAGCAGCGTTAGTAGGCAAAATATTAACAGGGGCTAGGGGTTAGGAACCAGGGGCTAGGGATATATTCCCTTGACACACTCCTACTGGGGATTTGATGTAAGTACGTTGTGTTTCACAACGAGTGTATTTTCAATATAAATTTTTATTTTTCCATATCACGCACTCAATGAAGCCAAAAAGCTTTATAGATGAACGCCTATGTACTGCTAGAAACGCCGCTCAATTATCTAAATTATGGTCGCGGCTAATTACAAAACGATTCGCTACCGTTTCCGGCTGAATTGCTGAGAGAATAACATGACTAGAGTCGGTGATAATTACTGCCCTAGTGCGACGACCATAGGTTGCGTCAATCAGCTGACCGCGATCGCGTGCATCGGTAATGATACGCTTGATAGGGGCAGACTCTGGACTGACAATTGCAACTACTCGGTTGGCAGACACAATATTGCCAAAACCGATGTTGATTAGCTGAATGTCCATGACAAAATTGACGCAAAGCGCCGTGTGAAAAGCTTTTAGAAATTTACTTTTCATGTTATCCACAATAAATTGGACTTACAAGGCTAAAATCACTGAAAAAACTGGTTTTTAGGTTTTATTTACTGATTTTTTCAGTTTATCTACCTTTAGATATGTCTCAAAAGGTAGAGCAATGAATCAAGGCATGAGTCATTAGTCAATGCTCATTAATTATCCAACCCTTATTAAAAGATGACTCGTTTTGCAAGCAGTTGATTTTACTACACTTATGAGCGCTTGTAGCGAAATACGCGATCGCTGGCTACCAGCGCGTACCGAACAAGTGTATCAGCGCGATCGCTACACAATTGCCCTGTTGTTACGCACCCTCAATCAGCGTGGGTGGCTAGAGATTTCTTGGCATCCTCAAGCCGCGCATATTTGTATTGGCGATCCACCCCCCCGTGTACCGGATACATTTACTTTTAGCCAACAGCTGCTGCACCAGTTAAACGGATTGGCATTAGTAGAAATTCAGGCGATCGCTCCGAGTGAACGAGTTGTCGATCTGCAATTTGCCCGTCGTCCAGGGGAACCCGCTCTCTGGCATTTGTACGTCGAAATTATGGGCAAATACAGCAATGTTATCCTCACTGATGCAGCCAATGCGATCGTTACTGCCGCCCATCAAGTTAGCCAGCAACAATCTAGTGTACGTCCAATTCAAACTGGACAGCCTTACGAACCACCACCTAGCCTGACTGGTGCTATTCCAAGTTTGAGCGAATCCCAAGAACGGTGGCAAGAACGGGTAAGTTTAGTACCAGAAGCACTGCGGCGCTGTTTGCTCAAGAGTTATCGAGGTTTGAGTCCGGCTTTAGTGCAGTCAATGGTGCAAGTCGCAGGGTTAGATCCTGAGCGCTCCAGCGACACTCTAGAGCCGCTTGAGTGGCAAAACTTGTTTCAACGTTGGCAAGAATGGTTACAAGCTTTAGATAAATCTCAGTTTCACCCGATGTGGACTGAGCAAGGATACACGGTACTCGGTTGGGGCGGCATTAAACCAGCTGATGATGTTCAAGAGTTGCTCAACCGCTACTATACAGCACAGTTAAATCAACAAGAATTTAAGCAGCTGCGGCACACCCTCAGCCAGAAACTTAGTAACATTCTCGAAAAATTGCGGCAGAAAGCTCGTACCTTCACCGAGCGCTTGCAACAATCTGATCGTGCGGATGAGTACAAACAACAAGCTGACTTGCTGATGGCTCATTTACAAAACTGGCAACCAGGAATGAAAGTAATTAATTTACCTGACTTCGACACTGGCGATCTGGTGGCAATTAATTTAGAGCCAGAGAAAAACGCCGTTCAAAATGCCCAAAGTTTGTACAAACGTCATCAAAAGCTTAAACGCGCTCGTAGTGCTGTCGAGCCACTGTTAGCTGAAGTAAAAGCAGAAATTGAGTATTTAGAGCAAGTAGAAGCAGCAATAGCTCAAATAGACAATTACCAAACGTCAGAAGATTTAGCCGCCCTGAAAGAAATTCGTGAGGAACTAATCCAACAACGGTATCTGGAAGATTTAGAATACCGGAGTCGCAGTTCTAGCGAAGTAGCAAGTACAAATTTTTACCGTTACCAAACTCCTAGCGGCTTTGAGTTGTTAATCGGTCGCAACAACCGCCAAAATGACCAATTAAGCTTTCGAGTAGCGGGGGATTATGACCTCTGGTTCCATACTCAAGAAATTCCCGGTAGTCATGTACTGTTACGCTTACAACCAGGAGCTGCACTGGAGTCAGCAGATTTACAATTTGCGGCTGACTTTGCTGCCTACTACAGTCGCTCCCGCCAAAGTGACCAAGTGCCTGTTGTTTATACGCAACCGCAGCACGTTTACAAGCCGAAGGGAGCTAAACCAGGCATGGCAATATACAAGCAAGAGCGTGTTGTATGGGGACAACCCCAGCGAGCGATCGCCTATCTTACTCATCTAAAGGCTGGAAACTAGAAGTTGAAGAATTCTCTGCTTGTAGTCTAAACTCCTAAGATCGGCTAAAACATTGGCTTTCGTAATTCTTTCTCTAGTTCCTGATCCCCTTTTAATGTTGATACATCTATCATCTGGAGGAGATATATCAAGAAACTGTGAAGTTTGATGAAAAAGTCTGTGTTTTCTGTTACAATAAAAACTATTAAAGAGGAACTAAATACACAACCTACTGAAGCTTTGGGAACGCGCAGTTAGGGTTTCCTCAATTGAGAAGATAACGCAACAAAATTTTTAAGACTAGCTGGGATGAGCTGGTCTTTTTTTGCAGGATAAAGAAGTTACAAGGCGCACTTCAGTAGCAATGATTTAATGCTAAGAGTGCGATGATAACAAATCTAGAAAGAGAACGTTGTTCTGACTGCACCAATAACAATGTCTTCGTTGTCATTATTGAAACCAGGTGCTGTAATCCAAATGAACCCTGGCGTGAGGGTAATGTTTTCTGTTAGTTGTAACTGGTAGAACCCCTCAATATGCAAGGATGTATCCTCGTCCTCCTCTAAATCTGGGAGTGCTACATCGGGGTTTGCTGCCAGTAATTGACCTACTGCGGTAGGGTTTAAGTTTATGGTTGAGCTAGTTAGTTTTGGTTCCATCCCAACAACGAAACCTAACAAATTTCCTTCTCCACCCAAATCAGGGAAAGCTAGCGTTACTGCATAGTTAAAAATATCAGCATCGCCACGCTCAACAAGCCCACCGATAGTAGAAAGAATTTGCGTATTTGTGTAACCAACCCAACCTCCCAGGATAAATTTATCTGCTAGTTGCCAGGATAGTTCTATACCATAGGAATTGCTGATAGTTGGCACATCAACCGTTTCTAAACCCAAATCCCCGAAGAAAGTATCATCAAATTGAGCGAAGTTTGTGCGACCGCTACCAGTGCCAGTATCATTAGCGTTGTAGGAATTGATGTAAGTCAAGCCAATTTTGAAGCGATCGCTCGGCTTAATCAATAACTGAGCCAGAGCGCTGTAAGGTCCCTGTAATAAGCCTTCACCCGCTTCTGGGTTATTAGCCTCACCCGCCAAATATCCTAAACTCAATTCTAGAAAATCGCCAAACTCCTGCCGGAGTCCCAAACCCGCACCATCAACTAAATTGTAAATTGGATTGCGCGTTCCAAATGCCGACAATGCCCCAGAACCGCCATCGCCATCAAGGAAGTTGACTGTATCTACAAAGTCATCCGCTCCCACAGCATTAGCAGCAAGAATAACTTCTGTACTTTCGCCTACTGTAAAGGCATACAACAAAGCTTCGAGAGCAAGATCATTGCCTTCGTCTACTGTAAAAGCAAGTTCACCTTCTGCTGTACCAGTAACTGTACTAAAACCAGCAAAGTTTCCGGTTTCAAGTTCAATTTCTAGGACATCTCTACCTGTAAAGCTACTTTCAAAATTGAGGCGTACCCGATCTACAAGCACTGTTGAGTCATCAAGATCCTCGCCAGCGACATTATATCCGGTGACTATACCTGCTACCCCGAAGATAACTTCTCCTTCCAGCTTGGTTGTAGTAGAAAACTGATTTGCTTCCAGTTCTGCTGTAACTGCTTCTACCGCATCTACTCTGCCGCGCAGTGTCGCTAATTCGGCGGCAAATTCTTCTTGTAATCGTTGTAGTGTAGCTAAATCTTCTCTAGTAGCTAGGTTAGATGTACCGGCGGCAATTAGTTCATTGACGCGATCTAGACAAGCATTCATACCCGCAGCAAATTCGTATCTTGTCAGTGCGCGATTACCGCGATAAGTGCCATCAGGATAACCAGCAATACAACCGTAACGCTCTACTAGAGATTGCAATGCTTGAAATGCCCAGTCCGTTGGTTGGACATCAGATAATTGCGAGACAGAGGTAACTTGTGCAAGTGCATTGTTACTATCAACACTTTGAGCGTCTTGGCTGGTTGTTGCAACACCAGGATCGCTAGTTGGATTCAGTGTAGGTAATTGGGCAACAGCACTGGGATCGCTAGCAATTTCAGTATGATCAACTACTTGCAATTTACTTGATTCTAGCGGCATTACCGATATCGTTGTCTCTTGCTCTAGGCTTGCTGTTCCTAGCGATTGGGATACATCAGGTATCTTTTCCCCTGCTAGTGCGGTAGCACCAATAACTAGCATCGCTCCGAAAACAGCTGGACTAATTAGCAGGGATCTGTACAAAGCCTTGAGCATTTCTACCCCTTTCCTCACACCTGTTTAAGCTTCCCTCGGATTATCTTGAGTTATAGTATTGGCTGTGTCAAACGACAAGCTGTCAAACTTCGCCTCAAGCTGATTAGAATGAAACTTATTATCATTATTGAATTAAGATAAGACTCATTATCAAAATAAGCAAATCAGGAGAAAAAATTTGCCCTGTCATAAAATGCAACGTTACACAGGCAAGGAAATCTTACCCCTACTGGCGCTGGTATTTTGAGCAACGCCAGCGATCGCCTCTATTAATGTACTAGTGAAAAATAGCTTAGGCTGTATCCACAACATGAGTGTTATGGCAAAAAATCTCCAAACCTTGGCATCGGCTTGTAAGTCTGAAGGTAAGAGACAAGATGAATTCTGACGTGCGTAGCACTCAATATCCGATTCTCAAGGTAGAGGGCTTGACAGCATACCAAGGCAGCTATCTTGCTGTTCGGGATGTCTCTTTTAAATTATTACCAGGAACAGATACAGCTATTGTTGGTCCAAATGGAGCCGGGAAAAGCACTCTAGTAAAAGCAATTCTGAATTTAATTCCGCGCTCTGGCAAGGTTGAAATATTTGGTCGTCCCCTAGAACGCTTAGGGTATCTGCGCCATGCTTTAGGCTATATGCCCCAAAATTTTATTTTTGATCGCAGCTTTCCGATTTCGGTTAGTGAGTTAGTGGGATTGGGGTGGGTGCAGGAGCAAGGAAGAAGAGGCAATCCCCCCTTGTCCCCCCGAAGCTCGGGGGGCAGGCGAGAGGTGAGGGGTAAGCAGGGAGGACAAAAACAAGCGGCGATCGCCCAAGCGTTAAAGCGAGTCAATGCTGATCATTTACGGAACCAAGCGATCGGCACTCTCAGTGGTGGTGAACTAAAGCGAGTGTTACTAGCTTACTGTTTAGTAATGCCACGTCAACTTTTGGTATTAGATGAAGCGTTTGCTGGTATAGATATCCAAGGTGCGGCTGACTTTTACACACTGCTAGATCAACTAAAGCGCCAAGAGGGTTGGACAGTATTGCAGGTTTCTCATGATATTGATATGGTGAGTCGCTATTGCGATCGCGTTCTTTGCCTCAACCAAACTTTGGTATGCAGTGGTACACCAGATATGGCTCTTTCACCTCAAAATCTTTTAGCTACTTACGGTTTAGCTTTCAGTCGCTACCACCATCACCATAATTAAGGAGCGGGGGATCTGGGGGAGCGAAGGAGTTAAATATTCTATTTTCTGTCTCCTTGTATCTTCATTCCTATACCTCGTCTTCATCCAAATGTTCTGCCACAGAGCGATAAAGACTTAGTACATGACTATCGTGTAGATGATAAAAGACATTGCGACCTTGCTTACGGTAGCTTACTAATCGCATTGCGCGTAAGGTGCGTAACTGATGGGAAACAGCTGATTCACTCATATCAAGTGCCACTGCCAAATCGCAGACACAATGTTCTTTTTCAGCCAAAATAGAGAGCATTCGTAAGCGATTAGCATCTCCTAAGAAGCTAAAGAACTCTGCCATGCGTTGAGCCTTATCGCTATTGAGGATTTGACATTGTTGAAGGCGTTGGACATCATCAACATCAACGGGGTGCGGTCGATTACACTGAAGACCTACCTCTGGAATAGAATTAATTGCAGCCTCAACAGCATTAGTTACTGACATCTCGTAATAATCTTTACTACTGATCACCAACAGAACTTATACACCCTAAGTATAACTTGGGCTTTTGGTAGGACTTAATTTAGATATGAATTGGTTAAATCAATATTCTGTAAATTGGCTGGCTGTTACTAGTAGTAACGATTTGGTGACTCTGCTACAGTTTCCCTTTATGCAACGCGCGATCGCTGGTGCGGTATTAATGGGACTAGTCGGCGGTTTACTTGGTAGTTTTGTAACTTTAAGACAATTATCTTTTTTTAGCCATGCCGTTGGTCATGCAGCTTTAGTCGGCGTTGCTTTAGGTGTCTTACTCCAGATAAATCCTACTTGGATGCTACTACCTTTTACTTTAGTTTTTGGCTTAGTTGTCCTCTACATAATCGACCAATCTGATTTAGCAAGTGACAGTGTTCTGAGTATTGTGCTTTCTGGAGCCTTAGCGATCGGTGTGCTTCTAACTAATATAATCCCAGGCTATCGAGGCAACCTCATGGGTGTGCTGTTTGGAGATATCCTGGCAATTAACAATACTGATTTGATTTTGACGCTGCTTGTACTTGTGGGGAGCAGTATTTTTTTATTATCAACTTTGCGGCAGCAAATTTTATTAACGCTCAATCCCTCTGTTGCTCAAGTTCAAGGTATTCCAGTTGAACTATATCGCTACGCCTTTATCGTATTGCTTTCACTGGCTGTTGCTGTTGCTATTAAAGCTGTGGGCGTTTTGTTGGTGAATGCCTTTCTAGTAATTCCAGCCTCTAGTGCCAAATTGATCAGCTACCACTTTGCCCACTTCTTAATCATGGCTGTTATTTTGGGTGCTATAAGTAGTCTTGCTGGCATGATTGTCTCTGGTCTTTTTAACTTTGCCTCTGGTCCCAGCATCGTTCTCGTCCAGTTCCTGCTATTTTTGGCTCTTTTTGCCGGGAGCAAGTTAACTACCACCTGATTTTTTGAATCTGCTTGCCAAGACTATAAAAGTTTGTTACCTTAGTTAAGCGCTAAAAATAGTCCTGCCGGGATAGCTCAGTCGGTAGAGCAGAGGACTGAAAATCCTCGTGTCACCAGTTCAAGTCTGGTTCCTGGCATTTTTTTGATGCCTATATCTACAAAATAATCCCATTTCAAGCTTTGGGTTATGTCAAGTTATGTATTTTTGAGTATGATTTGGGGGGAATTTGGGGGGAAAGCATTATAGAGTAGAGGTGTATTCCCCCCACTGGTACAATTCAATGGCACAACCTCAAGAAACAGCTAAGAAAGCTAGTAAAGGCTCAGTCCAGGTAAAGAATACCAAAGGTAGACTACAGCTAGTTTTTAGGTATGGGGGCAAGAGGCATTACATTAGCCTGGAAATGGCAGATACTCCTAAAAACAGGGGAGCAGCCCAACTTAAAGCTGCACTCATTGAGGAAGATATTTATCAAGAGAGATTTGATCAAACCTTAGCAAAATACAAGCCTCCAAGGGCTTTAAGTTTAGTTGATGATTCTCCCCCCAGTTCCCCCCAAGTATCCTTAACTCAATTGTGGGAATCATATTCAACTTACAAAAAACCTCAAGTTTCTCAAAGCACCTTTGCCAAGGATTTTAAAAAAACTGCTAACCACATCAAAGGCTTACCCACAGATGACTTGAGTAATGCTGTAGCCATTAGAGATTACATAGTAGACAATCTAAGCCCTAATGCAGCTAAAAGATTACTGGTACAGCTTAATGCTTGTTGCAATTGGGCAATTAGCTCCAGGTTAATTGAATTTAATTCATTTAAGGGAATGGCAAGGGATATTAAGCTAGGTAAAGTTAATGATGCAGATATTAACCCCTTTACTGCTTCAGAAAAAGAAGCCATTATTAAAGCTTTTGAACAGCACAAAAATTATAATTACTATACCGCTTTTGTTAAATTCCTCTTTGCCACTGGCTGTAGACCTTCTGAAGCAGTAGCTTTGCAATGGGGTGATATTGACTTGAATAAAAATTTTTTGACCTTCCAAAGATCCTACACCATTTCAGAGGATGGCTTAAAAATGAAGCAGGGGTTAAAAACCCAAAAGAAAAGAAAATTTCCCTTTAATGAAGGACATTCTCTAAAGCTACTACTTGAATCAATCAAGCCAGAAAATCCACAACCTGAGAAGTTAGTATTCCCTAGTCCAACTGGTAAGGTTATTGACTTTCATAACTTCAATGTAAGAGCTTGGAATAAGATCCTAGAGGGACTACCTGACATCAAATATAGAAAACCATACCAAACAAGACATACCTTTATTAGCTTGGCAATAAATGAAGCTACTGTATCCACTGTAGCTAGACTTGTAGGAAATTCCCCTGAGATGATCTTTAGACATTATGTAGGAAACACCACTGATATTTTTGCCCCAGATGTTTAACTAGGTTTGCTGATCAGCAACCACCTTTTATGAGTACCAGTTGGGTTGTCTCCTACTGGTTTTTATTTTTTGAGTTGGCTTAAGTAACCGAATACCTTGAATTCCAGACATTGTCTGTATTTCAGCCTTTAAAAGAGTCCTCTACACAACACCTTCAACTATTGCATCTAACTCAATGAGTAGCGCAACTGTTCTAAGTCTAGTAGTAGCAATGATTTCAGTTTCTAAAAGAGTTATTTGCCGAGAGGTTTCAATCTTAGCCTTTTTATTTACTTATTTAGGTGCGGCTTTTTTCCGCACTTTAAAAATTGCCCCTTTATTTACTTATATTTTCATGCTTTGTATGTGATCTAGCTATTTTATCAAATATAAATATTTGAGGCAGAATGATTAAGACCACTCTGCCTCTACAAGTAAAAAATTTACTTTTTTGCTGAAATCTTGTACTAATACTGCTACTTAATACCTAGAGCTGCGTGTAGTTGCATCAGTTTCAGTATATTGGACAGTTTGCTTAGGTTTACGGAATAAATTTGCTAAACCGATTAAGCCAAGGAGACCTAACCAGCCCCAATTGTTATTACCGTCACTTGTCTCTTGAAAAGGTGTAGTATCAATGGTGGGTCTAGTGGTATCTTCAGTAGTGGTATTTGGCTGAGTATCAGTCTGAGCAGAAGCGGGTAAAGATAAAGGTAGAATTGCTAGACTTGCCGCAATTACGCTGGCACTAAGAACCTTGGATACATGAGTAACTTTCATGGCTATTGTTCCTTTTTTTTCAAACTAGTTTTAGTTGTTTGTCAACAATGAAGTAATCTAGGATTCTTTTTGCTATTAAGCGACAATCAAGCATAAGTTTATTAATTTTTAATATCTATAGAATCAATCTTCAGTAATAAAATCAACATTTTTAGATATCTGACTAGAGAGGTAGAGAAAACTTTTGGCAATTCGGATACAAATTTGATTGTTTTGTGGTGTTCTATCGCGTGGATAAAATCTTATTTGTGGAACTTTTGGGAGGCATTGGCGATGTTTTGATTGCGCTAAAAGCTATTCATGCCCTAGCGCGATCGCGGACAAGTTTTCCAGGGCTAACGCATTCAGCAGTTGAAATTACGGTTATTACCTTTGCTCCTGGGGGTGAATTACTAGAGAGTGATCCTGAAATTACCCACGTTATTTATGCCGATCGCAACAATCCCAGATTAGCAGTTGAAAAATTACTAAGTCGTCAGACATTTGACTTGATTGTATCGGATACAAATTATGACGGCATTGATACAGTTATTCAAAATAGTAGTGGATCACGAGTTGTAACTAATTTGTGGCAACAACCGCCAGCTAATCAGCAAGTAGGCGATCGCTTTTTGGCAATCTTACTAGCAGAAAATTTAATTACGACAGAGGCAATGAGCGCTGCCTCAAATCTCCACCTTACTTTAGCTGAACAACGCCACGCTCAAGAAACTTTTGCTAATCTGCGTCGCCCCCTGTTTTTTTTATGTCCAGATGCGGGAATGCAAATTAAGCGTTGGAGTCTGGCAAACTTTATTACTCTAGGTAAGAATTTGCAGCAGCGTTGGAATGCTAGTATTGTTGTCCCAGTCAGTTCCGACTTGGAACAGGCAACTGATATTGTGCAAGGAATTGGTAGGGGAGCGCAGATTTTACCTCCTGGACGGTTACGGAATTTAGCAGATGCTGCGGCTTGTGCTGATTCAGTGGT
>ERZ501023.28-NODE-28-length-53182-cov-6.908634_pt1 | contig 53182 bp, 48 predicted proteins | sample MGYA00248839_ERZ501023 | MGnify/ENA primary metagenome ERZ501023 (study PRJEB25958, sample SAMN03398596) | human skin metagenome | study: EMG produced TPA metagenomics assembly of the Human Skin Microbiome Metagenome (human skin metagenome) data set.
ATAATTATATATTAATTATTAACTTTGTTAAAATATATAAATTTGTTGAAGTTTTAACCTTACTTATTCGCTGCAAATTCTCGAAAGACAAATTAATTAAACTAACAAATCTCAAAACATTAATTAATGTAATTAGCTTATTTATTAATCATGTGATTGTAGGTAATACGGAATTTATAAAAGTTAGAGTAATATATGATACCAAAACATATGCCGTAATTATATTTTAGTATTAAGATTAACTTCTAGAATTAAAGAGTAGCGCTTTGTACTAGTTACCCAAATATATTAACTCCTGCTCCAATAAGTAATTGGTGCTGATATGTTGGAAATAGGAGTAAGAATCTTAAAATAGAAATTGCCCCAGACATTAACATCGTTGATGCTCTCAAAGGTTCAGAAGCAATGTTATTGAATAATAATGTTTATGATTATTAAGGAGCGCGACTAAAGGGATTGAAGATAAAAATTGATCCCAAAAGAAAAATCACCAACAAAGAATACATTTAGCGTTGATCCTAGTTAAGCCCAAGATCCCAATTCACAAGTGTAACTATTCCTGATTTAATGTAAAGGAATCGTAGCACCTTGAAAGAAATTGCAGAACTATTCTAGAAAATTAACAGCACAAAAGCAGAAGTTATTGATAATCACTATATGGCTGTTAGGAGGACTTGCAGCCGTAACGCCGTCAATAGTTAATGCTCAGGTAATTGTGGCACAGAGTAGGGGAAATTCGATTAATAGCCCCTACAAAAGAAGCCAACAGCTAAATAAGTTGCTCCAAGAAGGGCGTAAACTGTTGGACGCTGGGAATTACTCAGGCGCGATCGCTCGTTATCAACAAGCAGCAAAACTATCACCCAGAAATGCGCGAATTTTTGCAATTATTGGGTATTTACAGGCTCGCCAAGAAAATTTTCAAGCAGCAGTAGCGGCTTATCAGCAAGCTGTTGCCCTAGCTCCAAATTATCCTGCCTTTCATTACGCACTGGGCTATAGTCTAGCAAATATCGGCAGAAATACAGAAGCCCTTGCAGCTTATCGCCGGACTATTGAACTTGCACCAAACCACCTCAACGCTTATTTAGGGTTGGGCGTAGTGTTATTGCGCCAAGGAGATTACGATGGTGCTGTATGGGCATACCAGCGAGTGTTCTCTGTCGATCCTAAAAATGCCAGTGCTTATGAATTGATGGGTACAATGTTGATGCAGCAAGGACGTTCCGAGGAAGCGATCGCCGCACTCCAAAAAGCAGCAGTACTAGATCCTAATAATACTAGTGTGCTTTCAAATTTGGCAGCCGCTTGGGTGAACCGAGGCAACATTACAGCAGCGCTGATGACTTTGAGACAAGCTGCTCAATTAGAACCCCGCAACGGCAAAGTTTACTTGCAGATTGGGGAAATTCTCAGATATCAAAATGACATAGACGGCGCAATAGATGCTTACCAACGGGCTTTGTCTGTGCAGCCGAATTTAGTAGAAGCACAGGAGGCTATGAGTGATATTTTGAAGCAAAAGAAGCTTTAGGAAGTGATTAGGGGAAAAAAGTAATTACAAGTAATTTAATCTAATCTTCGTCCTGTGAGTTCTACAAAAATGTCTTCTAGGTTAGAAGGGCGGATCATCATTCCAGTTTTATCAACTTGCTGACTGAGGTAAGCATTTGCTTGTTCCAGGTTGGGGAAGAAAAGATATTCCCAGCGTTGTGCGCCATCGCGCCCCGCTTCGGTTACACCTACTTGCTTCATTACTAAACCTTCACCATAAGCCGATCGCAACTCTTGCAGTGTCCCCAAGGAAATCAGCTTACCACCGTCCATAATGCCAATGCGATTGCATAAATACTCCACTTCATCCATATAATGCGTCGTCAGCAAGATTGTCATTCCCTGCTTGTTGAGATCAAGAATAATCTCCCACAAGCGTCGCCGAGTTTGGGGATCTAGTCCTACTGTTGGCTCATCTAGGAATAAAATATGCGGTTGATGCAACAAAGCTCTAGCAATTTGTAAACGGCGCTTCATGCCGCCAGACAAAGTTTTTGCCAAAGCATCGCGGCGATCGCCTAGCTCTAAATACTCTAGCCATTGGTTAATTAGTCGCTGTCGTTGGGGATTCTTGATGTGATGCAATCGTCCATGCATCTCCATATTTTCCCAAACTGATAAATCGCCATCAACACTTGTTTGCTGCAACACTACTCCAATACACTGCTTTGCTTGTAATGGTTGCCGTACTACGTCAAACCCAGCTACCTCAATTCGTCCCCCGCTTGGCTTTGTCAGCGTCGTCAACATCCTAATTGTTGTTGATTTCCCAGCTCCATTTGGTCCTAGTAAACCAAATATTTCTCCGGCTGGAATCGTGAATGAGAGGTCTTTGACTACAGGGGTATTGTTATAAACCTTATGGACGTTTTGCAGTGAGACAGCAACAGTCATGAATTCGATATAAGCTCATCTTTGACTACAGTAGCACTCATCCCATTTTTGATTTAAAATTTTGAATTGGAAAAATTTGGTTGTTAAAGAGTTATCGCAATTTATATAGAGCAAATATGAAATTAAATATTATTACTTTAGCAGCAAATATAATAAGTAATGCTATAATCTACTTGGTATTCGCTCTCTTGTTATTAAGTTAAAATTTAATGCTCAACTTAGTGTCTATTAAGGGTTATTTAAAACGGAAAAAATATTAACTTATTAGCAAAAACAGTTAGGACTAAAGCGTTTTTATTTTTCCTTAGTAATCAAGCCTACAGAAAATAGTAAAATAAGCAAAAAGAGATAGCAATCCTATCTGAAACGAACCGCCAAGTCACCAAGAGCGCAAAGAAAAAAAGAAAAAGAGAATTTTACGAATTATTTAGGGCTGCTATACTAGAGAGAATTGTGCCTAGATTTCTCAATCTCCATTCAGTTAAAAAATATTCAAAACCTCTAGAGCTATCGAATTGATGGCACGACCAATTTCTAGTTAAAGTATTAAAGCGACGAGCTTAGTAGCTTAGTAACAGGACAACTAAGTTCGATATTTGAATACCCAATTACTTGCAGTTCATGAGCATATCGGGGACGAGGATCATTGACTAGCCAAATAGGAGGAACCATCATCGGTTCGTAGCTAGCAATATTATCAAAGGTTCCAGGCTGAGATTTCAACTCAACCTTTTGCCCTGCTCGATAGGTAAATGCCTCTTCCCAGTCTATATTTGTATCCAAGTCCATCACAAATCAAAGCAAACTGTATCTCTTGCTACTGATCTTAAAACTTTGAGCTGCGGAAATCTATAATTTTGTAAATTTAGCTACAATTTGTAACTTTTCTCAATCAAAAAATATTAGCAATATCAAAGAATAATTTGGGGAGGTAAATTATTCTGCTGTTGAAAGTAGGTTAGGAGGAGCAGGGATTGTGTCAGTCTGATAGGTGCTTAGAGAAACCCACTTATTAGCGATCGGCATCCGCCAGCCAGTGCCAAAGGCGCGATCGGTAATTTTTAAACCAGGGGGAGCTTGACGGCGTTTGAATTCGGCACGAGTTACCATTGTTAAAACTCGGTTGACAACGACTGGATCATGACCAACTGCAACAATCTGAGCAGCTGATTGGTGATAATGAATCAAGCGTTGCAGAATATCATCCAGAATATCGTAGGGCGGTAATGAATCTTGATCGACTTGACCAGGTTTAAGTTCGGCGCTGGGAGGCTTGCTAAGAATATTCTTTGGAATAAGTGTTGTGCTTTGAGTTTTTACTGATTGCTGAGTGCTGATTGCTGAGTGCTGATTAAGCCAATGACATAAAGAATATACGCGGGTTTTCGGAACATCAGCAATTACGGCTAATCCGCCGTTCATATCGCCGTAGAGGGTACAGTAGCCAACCGCCATTTCGGATTTGTTACCAGTGGAAAGGAGGAGATGACCAAACTTGTTGGCGATCGCCATTAACAAGTTACCCCGAATCCGCGATTGAATATTTTCCTCTGCTAATCCAAAACTCGTGTCAGCAAATAGATCAGCTAAGGTAGTGTCATAGCCTTGCATTAATTGCGCTATTGGCAAAGTATGAGTTTGAATACCTAAATTTGCTGCTAATGCCAAAGCATCCTTAATTGAGTGTTCAGAACTGTAGGGGGAAGGCATTAAGACACCCAAGACATTTTCTTGTCCTAATGCTACTGTAGCGATCGCTGCTACTAAGGCAGAATCAACTCCGCCACTCAAACCAAGCACCACTTTAGCAAAGCCACATTTGCGGGTATAGTCACGCACCCCTAATACAAGCGCATTCCAGATTTCCTCGTCTTCACTTGCTGGCATTGGTGCAACAGCACTTAGCTTGAGATCGAGTTGTTGCTCGTCCAATTCTACTACTACTAAATCTGTCTCAAAGGCACTGGCGCGGCAGACAATCTCCCCAGCGCGGTTAAAACCCACACTACAACCATCAAAAATCAAGTCATCATTTGCTGCTACCTGATTGGCATAGAGGATCGGTGTCTGATAACGTACAGCAGCGTGTTTTAGCATTGCTTCCCGTAACTGCCGCTTGCCAACACTGTAGGGCGAAGCTGACAAATTCACAATTAAATCAACACCTATTTGCGCTAAGTCAGCAATTGGATTAAATGCATAACTGCGCTTTCCCCAAAACTCCTCATCGTTCCACAAATCTTCGCAGATAGTGACACCAACTTTGAGCGAGAGGTTTAAATCTTCACTTCTGTCCCCTTGTCCCCTTGTCTCCTTGTCCCCTTGTCCTCTCTCCCGTCTGCTATCTCCTAGATTAAAAGAATTGATTTTAAGTCCTGGTTCAAAGTAGCGATTTTCGTCAAAAACATCGTAGGTAGGCAATAAGCGCTTGTGAAAAATTTCCCTAATTTCGCCTTGTTCTAATAAAGCAATGCTGTTAAATAAAGCCTTACCACCAGAAGAGTGCGACAGCGAATTGGATTCAATGCAACCCACCAACACAGTCAACTGCGGTGGTAAATCTCTTGCTAGTTGTTGCAACGTTGAAGCGATCGCTTCTACAAAACTAACATCTAGTAGTAAATCTCGCGGTGGATAACCACACAAAGAAAGTTCTGGTGTTAATAACAACTGTACGCCCTGGAGATCTGCTTGTTGAGCCGCTACCAAAATTTGTTGGGCATTGCCAGTTAAATCACCAATAGTAGGATTAATTTGAGCGATCGCAATTTTCATAGTAATTAGTCATTAGTTATTTGTACTGTGGCTATTAAATAAAAACTAACGGCTTATCTTTAAAGGGTGCAAATGCTTCAGCATCAAACTGGTACAAAGAAGCCGGACGACCTGCACCGCGTGATACTTTTAAACCTGTATCACGGAGGAACCCTAGCTTTAAAAGCCGCGCCCGAAAATTAGAATAATCAGAAAAGTTTTCTCCTAAAACAGTTGCATACAATTGATAAAGGTCACTTAAAGTAAATACTTCTGGTAATACATCAAAAGCAACTGGGCTATACTCTAATTTATTTCGCAAACGCCGATGTCCATAGGACAAAATTTGATTGTGGTCAAAAGCTAATTGCGGTACTTGCTTGACGGGATACCAAGCAATTCCACTAACTTTATCGGCTATTAATTCTGCTTCGTCAAACCTTACTAAAGCAAAGTAACTAACAGATAAATAACGTACCCCGTAGCTGTCTATTGCTTCACGCGGATCTCGGTTTGGTCCACCGAAGGTATACAACTGTTCCAGGTAAAGATTTTCTACCCGAATTTTCTCTGCCAAAATGCGGTATGCAGCATCTTCTAGAAACTCTCCTTGACGTACTAAAGTACCCGGAAGACACCACTGACCTAAGAATGGTTCTTGCTGGCGCATTACCAATAGAACTAACAGCCGTTGTAGCGAGGTATCAACAGAGAAAATCACGTTATCAACCCCGACTTTAAAGTCAGCTAGCTGCTGTTGGTTTACCGGATCTGCAATTCTTCTTTGGTGTCCTCGCATTTGTATAAATGCTCTCGATAAATATATTCCTGAACTGGAGGTGTTAAGGCGTGTGTGTCTCCATGTTTACGATACGCTGTAGAGGAAACAGCTAGACCAGTAAGATCAGCGATCGCTACTTTTGCTCCTAGTTGCCTTAGAAATTGCAAATCACCATCCTGCACTTCATAGCCTGGTCGTTGCACTACCAACAACTGCACTTGCCGCAATAAATCTTTAGCTGCATACCAACGCGGTAACTGATTTACTAAATCAGAACCAATTACCAATGTAAAATCTACATCGCTTCCCCAAAGCTCTTTAGCCTTTTCTAGAGTTTCTATTGTTCTATAGCTACTAAGTTGGGGATAAAAATTAATATTCTGGCGTGACGGTATATCTGCAATTAATAACCGTAGCATAGCCGCTCGATGTGCCAAAGGAGTTTGATGCGACTTAAACGGATTATCTGCCGCCCAAACTGCTACCCAGTCATAATGCAGAGATAGCCAGGCGATTATCGCTTGATGTCCAGCTGTGGGGGGATCGGCACTTGTACCAAATAAAGCAATTTTAGCCATTTTAGATTTTTATTAATGTTTTTTGAGTAAGTTCCTGCAAGGAGTCAGAGATTTTAGCTTGTAATGGTATGGGATTATCTAAACGCCGCGTCTCCTCTGGCAGACTGGCGACTGAGGTAGCGGTACGTTGGCGAATTTCTGCCAAAGTTTCCGGCTGTTGCAAGCGTTGACCTTGTTTAATTATTAGTTGTAACAATGGTTGTCCGAGTGCGTCTGTTGTTAATCCCAATTGATCTATAACTTGACCTTTTGTAAAGGAGCGAAAAATCTGCTTGCGACCAGGATAAGTTGCTTTCCCACTCGAATGTTTCATTACTGGAATCTGGTCAATTTCAACCAGTTTGTAAACTCCATTGACTGGCGTTCCCGTAACTAGTTTTGTTCCTAATCCATAGCCATCAATACAAGCACCTGCACCTTTAAGTCGGGTAATTTCCCACTCATCCAAATCACCACTGGCAAAGATGGATACGCCTGGAAGTAGCGATCGCACTTGCTGAGATAATTCCACTAAATCACCAGAATCTAGCCGCACTCCGGTTAATTGAATTTCGCCTGAACTTATGCGTTCTGCTAACATTTGAGCAGCTGCGATCGGATCGTAGGTATCAATTAACAACGGCGCACCTGGGAAATAGCGGTGAAAAGCAGTAAAAGCCTGCTCCTCACTACCTTGAATTGCACTCAGAGCCATAACCAATGCATGAGCCATTGTTCCACTTGGCTTTTGGTCTAGTTGCAAAGCTGCTAATACGTTAGAAGTAGCATCCATTCCAGCTGCTAGGGCTGCTCTTGCTGCCCATAAAGATGCCTGGGGACTAAATGCTCGGCGGGTGCCAAATTCTAGTAGTGTTGCTGTTGGTCCTGCGACATCTCGAATTCGCGCAGCGCGTGTGGCAACTAAAGTCTGGTAGTTGAGCGTATTTAGCAAGTAAGTTTCTACTAGTTGTGCCTGCCAAAGCGGTGCTTCTATCCGTAGTAATGGCTCGTGAGCAAAAACTGCTGTTCCCTCTGGTACTGCCCAGACATCGCCTGTAAACTGCGTCTCGGCTAGTAATGACCAAAATGAATCTGGCGCGTTCGCAAAAATTCCTGTAGCTTGTAAAGCAGTTATCTGACTAGGACTAAAACTTAACTTCTCCAAATATTCCAATGCTTGCGCCAGTCCCATGGCAATTAAATAACCAAAGTTATCTGGCAATGAGCGCACAAATAATTCAAAGCTTGCCTGCTTCTGCTCTATACCAACGCCAGTGTAACAAGCTGCCATTGTTAGCTGGTAAAGGTCGGTCAAGAGGCTGTAATCCACAGCAGTAAGCGTGAGTTCTGGCAGTAGTGCGTCTTTGACATCTACACAGGTTAAGTCAGGGGAAGTTATCATTGCACTTTTTTGCTTGTCTTCTTAATTATAGTGCAATTCACCATAATTATGTCAACAATTTTGCTAACCTCTGGCAGAACTAAGATAATTCAGAGAGATTTTGGCTGATTTTAGCGTACTTAATTCGTTGTGTAACATTTTAGAAATGGTAACAAAATTGAAAAATAGCTTTTGCTCACAAAGAGGAACTTACAGAAATGCTGCTTATATCTACATAAGTAGAAAGCATTGATTTGAAGTAATTTAAGAGATATCTGTGGGATTTGAGACTTTAATTTACGGTGATAGTTCTTGATACTAAGTAGATACTGTAATTTGCACCAAAGCTAAAGTATTGCAAACATAATCAAACAAGTGTTGCAAATACGCTCAAATGATTAAGAGTTAATCATAATTAAGGTATAGATAAACTAAGCTGAATACATCTTGACAAGCGCGATTACCTTAAGAAGCAAGGGAGTAGTTATATGGGTATCTTCAAAATGTTTGATAGCATTACCAGCTACATTTCCGGAGCGGTGGCGCGAATTTTTGGTCCGACTGACGATCAGTATCCTGAAATAGGTGTACAACCGTTTACTGGAGAACCATACGAGCAACGGCACGTAGATTAATTAAGTCAGTTTGCAGGATAAATTTGATTTGGGTACAACTTATTGAGGAGTTTAATAAAAAAGCTGAGTTGAGCTAATCTTGTTATTAGGCTGGCAAACGTTTTTTTATTGCTGTCTTGGATGCGTCAATTAAGGGTGAATAGGTGGAGAAGGAAGTCCTGTCTCCACCTTATTTTATTTGTCTGAATAAAGCTTAGTCTCTAATATTATTTAGTTTTATGCATACAGCAATCTGAAATTAGTTGTGAAAATATTAACGCTTTTATTCCCTAACCCTAATCCTCAACTAAGCGCCGCCAAGGTTAGAAGTTTAGGTATTTAAATACGCTCTTATAAGTTAAACAAGATTGCTATAGTTGAATTTCTTAGGAACCCCTTAGGGATATGAGGTACAGCTATGCAATTAAACACTACTCACGCTCTTAAAGAATGGGCGATCGCTATAGATGCCTTAAAGCAAGGTGAAACAATTATGCTGCTCCGCAAAGGCGGCATTCATGAACAAAATGGGCGGTTTAAAGTAGCTCACGATCGCCCTTTGCTTTATCCCACTTATGAGCATCAACAACCAAGCCTATTAAAACCAGATTACGCCGCTCAAGTACAAACTGTAGCATCCGGCTGGCATCCAGAGACGGTTGAAATTAGTAGCTGGGCGGAAATTACTGATATTTTGCTTGTAACTGAGGCAACAGTTGCTCAAGCGTTGCTACCGTTTCATATTTGGAATCAGCAATTATTTTGCGATCGCCTGAAATGGAAGTCAAAACAACCACTTTATATACTTCTACTACGAACTTACAAACTAGCCCAACCACAAATTATTCCCTATCGCTCAGAATACGGTGGTTGTAAGTCATGGATCGACTTGGCTAAACCCATTTCTATTGCTGGTGCAGTACCAGTTTTGAGTGATACTGCCTACACCAGTTTAGTAGCTAAAATTCGCGGCATAATCGAAAACAGCTGCTATGCCCCATCAATTTAAAGAATAACTGAGCATTATTTGGTCAAAAAAGCAAGGTTTGTAACGGTTACTACACACAAAGCTAAAATCTTGGTTAACATGGGTATTAATTCTTAGCGAAAGAGCGTATCTGAGGGAGTAGGAGCTAATTGTAAAAATATTCTGTAAGGATGAGGAATGACTTGACAAATGATTGCCATTATGCAGTTATATCGTTAGACTTTGGCAGTTGCTTAGGATAGAGAACTAAAAGTTAAGACTTTCAAAGTTTTCTGCTATATCGGCATTAAACCGTAATTACTACAGCATCCTGAAGGCAAAAATTTTATCAATCCAAATCCGCTTAACGATTCAACCCTTTTATCGAATCTGAGGAGTTTCCTATGCGTGGACAAATGTGCTGGCTATCTCAAAGGAGTGCAGACGCAGAAAAGATTTTGCACTTGCAAACTGCACCAAATCAACCTTGGCAACCATACACAGCTTTTCCTCAATTTGCTGCACCAGACTACCGTGTACCTGGGGGTTCTAAGGGTTGGGCAACTTATCAAAAACTAATGAAAGCGGGGTGGACTTTAGTACCTAGCGCTCGCGCCCAAGAGTTTGCCAGAATAGAGACAGAAGTGAAGGTGTATTGATTAGTTATTGGTCACTAGTCCTTAGTCATTAGTAGTATTTAATAAATTTATACCCTGTACAAGAGTGGGGGTTAGCTAGTTGAGTGACGACAGAAGACTAAGAACTCACGACGGTTAACTTTGTTTGAGCAAACTAGAAGCCGCGCGGGGAACCTTCGCCGCGAGGATCTGCTGCACCTTCTAAGTTGCCGTCTGGTGTAACGACGATCGCATTAGCATTACCCCAAGGCGATCGCTCAACTATTTTGTGTCCACGACGACGAAGTTGATTAACAGTGGTAATATCTAAACCAAACGGTTCTACCCTTAATTCATCCGGTAGCCACTGGTGATGTATGCGTGCAGCAGAAACAGCTGCGCCAGCATCCATATTGTATTCAAGGACATTAAGGATGACTTGAAGGACAGTTGTAATAATCGTACTGCCACCAGGAGCGCCAACCGCTAGGCGGAGGTTATTGTTTTGGGTAACAATTGTAGGTGTCATGCTCGATAGCGGTGTTTTGCGCGGTGCGATTGCATTTGCATCTCCACCCACTAAACCATAAGCATTGGGTACACCAGGAGCAGCAGCAAAGTCGTCCATCTCGTCATTTAACAAAATACCAGTTCCAGGAGTGACAACACCGGAACCAAAGCCGTAGTTAACTGTAAATGTTAGGCTAACAGCATTACGCTGCTCGTCAACAACTGTAAGATGGCTGGTATCGGGAGATTCATTTCCCTTAGTGTAGCGCTGTAGGATTTTCTGATCTACTGGCTTTACTTGAGTTGATGAACGCGCCTTGTCCATGCGGATTTCTTGTCGCCTTTTAGCAGCATAAGCGCGGCTGGTAAGTTGTGCGACTGGCACTTGCACAAAATCAGGATCGCCTAAATATTGAGAGCGATCGGCATAAGCAATTTTCATTGCTTCTACCATCAAGTGCAGCGCGTCGGGGTGATGCCATCCTAAAGATTTAAGATCGGTGTCACCGATAATATTTAAAATCTGCAATAAATGGACACCACCCGATGACGGCGGTGGCATTGAACAGATGCGGGAGGTGCGGAAAGAGCCACAAATTGGTGTACGCCAAATCGGTTTATATGATTTCAAGTCTTGGAGGGTAATTAAGCCACCGTTTTTTGCCATGTCAGAAGCGATCGCCCGAGCAATATTTCCCTGGTAAAAACTTTGGGGGTTCTTGGCTATAGCTTGCAAAGTAATTGCTAAATCTTTTTGAATTAAGCGATCGCCAGGCTGGTACATCTTGCCATTATGCGTAAACACTTGCCGCGCAGCTGGATTACTTAAAATCACTACTTTTCTATTCTCGGCTGCTGAAACAAAGCGCTCTGAGACAACAAAACCATCTTTAGCATAATTAATAGCAGGTGCAACTAAAGTAGCCCAAGGTAATTTTCCATACTGACGATGCACTTGATAAAGCCCTGCAACTGTACCAGGTACTGCTACTGATAAGTAACCATCAACACTTGCATTCGGACGCACCTTACCTTGAGTATCTAGATACATATTCCGCGTCGCTTTCAAAGGCGCACGTTCGCGGAAGTCCAGCGCTTGCATTTCCTTTTTTCCAGCTTGATGTAATAGTAAAAAACCACCACCACCAATTCCAGCTGAAAATGGTTCTACTACTGAAATCGCCAACGTTGTCGCTACAGCTGCATCTACTGCATTTCCACCCTTGCGCAATATTTCTAAGCCCGCTTGACTTGCTAATGGATGCGCTGAAACAACCATTGCTTTTTTGCTGCGTAGTGGCTGCACAAAGGCGGCTAATGTTGGTTGGGCAGATGCAATTATTGAGATAGAACAAAGATGAATTACTAGTAACTGTTTGCATCTGTAGAAAATACGCACCAAGAGCCTCCACAAGCTACAGCAGATTCATTAATAAAGTTTTTAGCAGTCAGCACTCAGCTTTTATTAAGCTTTGATGCTAAGTTTTTCTAAAGCTAATAACTGATAATACTCTTTTTTTGCCTTCCACCTTTACAACAAAATTTATTCTGATTTAAGACTATACAAATAGCGATATTTTTGGGATAATATTTGAAGTAATATATTTCATAATGGAAATATTTGAATCTTTACTTTTACACACAGATTTCCATTATGAAAATTATAGTAGCAAAATTTCTGCATATTTGCAAGTACCCTGCTATTTTCAACTCAAATTTTTAGCTTGGAGAAATTCGCGAACAACTTCTTTAATGTCACGCAATTCACCTTCAACTTGGTAGTTTAAGGCGCGCATTTCGTCTTCTGTAATAATTCCGGCTAGCTGGGCGATCGCTTCTCGTAATTCTGGGTGTTGTTTCAAAGCTTCCTGACGCACAATAGGAGCCGCTTCATAAGGCGGAAAATAGTGTTTATCGTCCTTTAATACTCTTAAATCCAGTCGGGCAATTTGTCCATCAGTGGAGTTAGCCGCAGTTAAATCAATTTGCTTTTGAATTAAGGCGCGGTATATCAAACCTAAGTCCATAACACGAGGCGATTTAGCAAACTTTAACCCGTAGGTTTTAGATAAGCCTAAAAACCCATCTTCGCGCTCAAGGAATTCATAACCAAAGCCAGCTTGCCACTGGGGTGTATATTGAGCAGCTTGCGACAAAGTTTGGATATTTAGCGCTCTAGCATCTGCACCACGTACAATAATAGCAAAGGTATTTTCAAATCCTAAAGGTTGGGCTACTTCTAAACCAAATTGGTTGGCATAAGCCTTTTTGACTTGTTGATAAACTGCTTGAGGATCGCTAATAGGCTTTTGTTTCAGAATAGCAGTAAAGGCTGTGCCAGTATATTCAACATAAGCGTCAATTTGACCAGCAGTAATTGCTTGATGGCAAACAAATGAACCACCAAGATGAAGACGACGGTCAACCTTTAGCTTTGTAGTTGATTCAATATGCTGCGCTAGAAGTTCACCTAAAATATCTTGCTCGGTGAAATCTTTTGAGCCGATCACAAGATCACCGCCAGTAGTTGAATTAGAGTTAGGATTACAACTGGCGATCGCCAAAATTAAAGTAATAAGCAAGCATAAAATAAAAAACTTTTTCATTAGTCATTAGTCACTGGTCATTGGTCATTAGTCATTAGATTTAATTCCCCTTGTCCCCTTGCCCCCTTGTCCCCTTGTCCTCTTCTTCCTTGCTGCGTTAGCCGACGTTCTAGCCAGCCAATTGCTATATCTGCCAATATTGCTATTACTGCTGCGGGAATTGCCCCAGCAAGAATTAATTGATTATTCACTACCGCAATACCACGAAAAATAAATACACCTAGTCCACCAGCGCCAATAGCGGCGGCAATTGTTGCAATACCGATGGCAATCACGGTTGCTACCCGCACTCCTGCTAAAATGACTCCCAAGGCTAGCGGAATTTCGACTTGAAACAACAACTGTTGATCAGTCATGCCCATACCTCGTCCAGCTTCGCGGATAGCTTGATCAACGCCAGTGATTCCGGTATAGGTATTACGAATAATTGGTAAGAGGGAATATAAAGTTAGGGCAACAATTGCTGGAATAATGCCAATGCCACCAATTATCGGCACAGGAATGAGTAAGCCAAACAGCGCCAAACTAGGAATTGTTTGCAGAATATTAGCAATGCCTAGAATTGGTTGCCGGAGGTTAGTTTGGCGGGTTATTAAAATTCCTAAAGGAATACCAACAAGGGTAGCGATCGCAATTGCAATTCCCACTAAAAGCAAGTGTTCGCCTGTACGCTGAAGAATCTCTGCACCATATCGCACCAGAAAGAAATCGCTCAACATAAATTGTCTCCAGTTGCTTCCAGAGAACGCAGACATTGAATAAAAGCTTGGGCTTCGGGTTGAGGCGAAAGCAAAAATTCCTTTGGTGTCCCTAACATTACCATCTTTCCTTGCTGCATCAGCCCAATTCGGGAAGCTAAAACAAACGCTTCTTGAATATCATGGGTGACAAAGATTACTGTTTTACCCAATTCTTGTTGCAAGCGGTGGAACTCTTGTTGAATTTCTAGCCGAGTAATCGGATCGAGTGCGCCAAATGGTTCATCCATCAACAACACTGGCGGATCAGCTGCTAATGCCCTTGCTACCCCGACTCGTTGCCGTTGTCCTCCGGAAAGTTGATGCGGATAGCGTTGAGCAAATTGTCCTGGTTCTAACCCAACTAGCTGCAAAAGTTCATACACTCGTGTTTTAATCTGCTTGGGTTTCCAACCTTCAAGATCAGGAACTAAGCCAACATTCCGTTCAATTGTGAAATGGGGAAATAAGCCAATTTCTTGAATTACATAGCCAATTTTCCGGCGTAATTTAATTTCATCCCAGGCAGTTGTCGGCATACCATCAAACAGCACCTGTCCTTGTGTGGGAGTAAACAAGCGATTAATTAATTTCATCGTTGTTGTTTTGCCACTGCCACTGCGTCCGAGTAATACCAGTGCTTCGCCACGACGAATGCTGAAATTTAAATTAGAAACCAAAGGTTGATGATTGCGGCTAAAGGTGACATTACAAAATTCAACAGCAATTTCGCTATTTTGTGGCATGGCTTTATCCAATTTTGGATTTTTGCTGGTAAAGAAATTAATACTAGAAAGTTATAGACATTTAAATGTACCAATTATTAAACCAAATGATATTAGCTAATTATCTTTTAATGTGGCATAGGGCTTTGCCCAATCCTACGGCATTGCTTGTCTGCCTATCAAGCAGGCGTTAATAGCTCTCAGATAAACTGGAAACAACTACTTATACCCTGATTGCTGCAATCGAGGTTAGGCAATATGGTACACAGTCAACCTGATGCCCCAATTTTTCCACCCAGCGACTTGTGGAGTGATGAGCCACCCTTGGAAAGTTACCGCCATGTAAAACAACTTATCCTCCTATTAACTTGCTTAGAACGGTTGTGGCAAGACCGTCAAGACTTCTTTGCTGGGGCTAATATGAGCATTTACTATAGCACCCGTCAACTCAAATCTGAAGATGTCAGAGGAGCAGACTTTTTTGTAGTTCTCAATACAGAACGTCGAGAGCGTAAAAGTTGGGTTGTTTGGGCAGAAGACGGCAAATATCCTAACTTAATTTTGGAGGTTCTTTCAGACTCAACAGCTAAAAATGATCGAGGTTTGAAAAAACAGCTATACCAAGACGTTTTCCGTACCCCAAATTATTTTTGGTTTGATCCTTATACCTTGGAATTTGCGGGATTTAAACTTAATTACCGGTGTTACGAAGAAATAGTACCGAACGAGCAAGGATAGCTTTGGAGTGACGAATTGCAGTTATATTTGGGGATTTTAGGAGAGCAATTGCGGTTTTTTACATCTGTTGGAGAACTTGTTCTCACGCCAGAGGAAGCGGAGTCGTTAAGTAATCAAAAGGTACAACAGGCAGAAGCACAAGCCGAAGTAGAGCGTCAACGTGCTGAAGCAGAACGTCAACGTGCTGAACGTTTGCAGCGAAGGCTGCAAGAACTAGGTGTCGATCTAGATCAGTTAGGATGATAAGTGGGAATTACAAAAGCCCTCAGACTGAAGTCGGGGCTATACAGACAAAGTGTGCCTTCGCACACTCAGGATCTGATTCCTCAGTTCGTTCACAGAGATGGACTTCGTCTGTGTAGCAGCGAATTCCATTCGCTTGGCATTCATGCTTAGTTACTCTCATTGCGTCCAGCGAGGCTGGCAACTACTAAGGCTAATTGGGCTGGATCAACTGGCTTAGAAATGTGCTGCTGAAAACCTGCGAGTAGAGCCTGGGCGCGGTCTTCAGCCCTAGCATACGCTGTTAGTGCCACAGCTGGAATTTGTCCTCCTTGGTGGACAGTAAGCGCTCTCACCTTGCGAATAAGTGTATAGCCATCTTCTTGAGGCATTCCAATATCACTTACCAAAACATCTGGCTGCAATTGTTTAATCGCCTCCAAAGCTTCGGCTGCTGATGCTACAGCTATTACTTGCGCGCCGTATTCTTCAAGAACTGTAGTCAGTAACTCACGGGCATCAGGTTCATCATCTACGACTAGTACCCTTAACCCGTCAAGCGATCGCCCATTGTTAATTTCAGGTACTTCTTCTATAACCGCTTCTTGATTTTGCTCTAGCTTCCTAGTATCCAAGCGCACCGCTTTTAGTGGCAGACTTACAATAAACGTTGCCCCTTGTCCAACTCCTAAACTTTCAGCACGAACACTTCCCCCATGCAGTTCTACCAAGTGACGCACAATAGCCAAACCTAGCCCCAGCCCACCATAGGATCTTGTTGTTGTACTATCAGCTTGGCGGAAGCGCTCAAACACATAAGGCAGAAATTCCGGTTCGATTCCTTGTCCCGTGTCACTGATCTCAACTTGCACACGAGAGTCAACCATTTGCAGCTTAATTTCAACGCGCCCTCCCTTGGGTGTGAACTTAACTGCATTAGAAAGCAGATTCCAAAAAACTTGCTGTAAGCGGTTGGCATCGCCCCATACTGAACCAATTGCTGATTGCAGCATTGAATTTATTTGAATGTTTTTAGCATCAGCTGCTGGTTGCACTGTTTCAATCGCTGCCTCAATTATGGGGACAAGCTCCACTAAAGACATATTCAGCCGTAGCTTACCCGTAATAATCCGCGATACATCTAAGACATCCTCAATTAGTTGTGCTAGCGACTTTGTATTGCGATCAATTGTTTCTAGAGCGCGAGTGGTGGTTTTTTCGTCAAACTTACGAGTGCGAAGTAAGTTAGTCCATCCGAGCATTGCATTTAACGGAGTCCGCAGTTCATGGGAAAGTGTAGCTAGAAACTCGTCTTTCATCCGATTTGCTGCTTCCGCCTCATTACGCGCAGCTTGCTCACTTGCAAGCAATTGTTCGCGTTCTTCCTCCGCCTGCTTGCGCTCAGTGAAGTCGCGCATTATTTTGGCAAAGCCTTGTAACTGCCCGCTTTCATTCCGTAAAGCGGTCATGATCCCACTTGCCCAGAAATATCTGCCATCCTTACGTACGTGCCAGCGTTCGTCCTCAGCCTGACCTTCATTCACTGCCGTGTTCAGTTCTTCCTTGTCTGCACCGTGCTGGAGGTCTTCAGGCGTAAAAATTATCGAGCCTGGTTGCCCTAGAATTTCTGCTTCTTGATAGCCTAAGATATTTTCTGCCCCTGCGCTCCAACGAACGACACAAGCGTTAGTGTCTAAGAGGAAAATTGCGTAATCCTGCACGTTATCCATCAACATCCGAAAGCGGGTTTCGCTTAAGCGCAGTTCCGCCTCTGCTTTGTGGCGCTGAGTAATATCCATTACAGAGCCGATCATCCTTACTGGTTTTCCCTGCTCGTCATGGGCAACAAGCCCCCGATCAATTACCAAGGCGTAAGAATTATCAGCTCGTAAATAGCGGTATTCATCTGTCCAGATTTGTCCGCCACTGTCGATCACATCATGAATGCCAAAGACAATTCTCTCTCGATCATCTGGGTGGATATGTTCTTGCCACCAATTAATATCAGAACCTACATCTGTTGTCCAATAGCCAAAAAGGGTCTCAATACCTTCATTCCACTCCACTGTATTTGTCACTAAATCCCAATCCCAGATCGCATCGTTGGTTGCCCGTGCAACTAGCCGATAGCGTGTTTCTCTTTCTCGTAGCGCCTCCTCAAGCTGTTTACGCTCGGTAATATCGACTTGAGTTCCCCACGCTCTTAATAAAACACCATTTTCAATAATTCCCACGAGACTATTCAAGAAATATTTTGCTGTCCCGTGCTTATCAACTTCATCAGATTCCGCCGCGTTCAATCGGTACCCAGAATCAATAAAAGAGCGCAGATATTGAGTATTATTTGGTGACTCTATCAGTAAATCTCTAAGTTTTACTCCTACAAGCTCTTTTGCCGAAGTATAACCATACATCTGTGCCATGACGTTGTTACATTCAGCCAGGTAGCCATATTCATAAAAGTGAGCAATTTGCTGCTCTGCTGGACGATCTATTAAGATTGGCTCTTGAAGTTCAAACCGCCAAATACCTTCGGAACTTTGGGCAATAAAAGCACGATAACGTTCCTCGCTTTGTTTGCGCCAGATTATGTCACGATTGACTAGCGCCAGTGTTTGTAAGACAAGTCCAAATACTAAAATGCTGCCAGCAATCGTTAGAGAAGTTGTATTTTGGGCAGTTGCTAGTTGCTGCTGCGATCGCTCCTGCAACAACTGATTTTCTTGGGTTGCGATCTCAGAGTTGAGCTTGCGGATCTGATCCATCAGCTGCTTTCCCCGATTTGTCTTCACTACCTGTAAGGAAGCTTCTAATCCTTGGTTCTGCCGCAGAGCAATTGTTTCCTTTAGTTCAGTTAATTTTGCTACAACTAACGGCTCCAAGATATCAAGCCGCCGTTGTTGACTGGGGTTATCAGAGGTTAGTTGGCGCAGTTCCTTGATTTCCGGCTCAATTTTGTCAATGGCAAGGTAATACGGCTGTAAATAACGCTTTTCGCTAGCAATCAGGTACCCTCTTTGTCCAGTTTCGGCATCTGTCATTAAAGTAAGTATGTTGGCGTTTTTCTCCAGCACCTCACGGGTATGTTCTACTTGATCGTTAGTCTTTTGATAGTTGAGAAAATTCAGATAGGAAAACACTCCAATACCAGTCAGCATTGAGAGTGCTAGCCCAAAACCTACTGTTGTCTTTTTGTCAATTAACCATTTTTGCTTGATTTGCATCCAATACCTCTTATAACTAATAGACTGGCGACAACAGTGATTTCAGCCAGGGCGATCGCGCCAGAGCCAACACAGCTATACTCTAGTGGCGGCGAGCGCTTAATTTCAGACAATCTTTTTACCTTGAGGGTGGAGGACATGGGTGCAAAAGCAATCTGTAGATGCACAACAACGTATTTAGTAGAAAGCTCAATAAATATTGTTGCTCTGGAGAATACTTAGTTAGTAGCTCTTGAGTGCGGAATCTATCTAAAGTAGTAGGCATTGCTGATTAAGCGCTGCTTCTCGCCAAGAGTCTCCTAAAATTATCGAAGTCAGGAGGCAGGAGACAAGTCGCTGCGCTCCAGTTATGAATTGTAAATGTTGAATGTTGAGTTAAAAGAATTAATGCCTTGATTACTCTGAGTTTCTGCTCTTTTCAAGCTCATTACTCAAAACTCAAAACTCAAAACTCAAAACTACTCTCTGCTCCCCCTGTAATATGGCTCGTACTCCCACATTGACCTACGACAGAGGCACTTTAATTGTGCATCCACCGCCTAGAGGCAAAGCCTGGGTAGATTATGCTACTTGGGACGATCGCGTCGAAAAGTTCCGCATACCAGCCATTGATTACAGAGCGTTTGTAGAAGTATTACAAGCTGAAGGAGCAAGTTTTGTCGATCAAGCAAGAGCCTTTGATCCCTTAGAACTTCTCCCTAGTGTGGAGATGGAACCATACCTGCATCAAAGTGAAGCGTTAACAGCTTGGAAGCAAGCAGGACGTAAAGGTGTAGTGGTATTACCTACAGCAGCTGGTAAAACTTATCTAGCTCAACTAGCAATGCAAGCGACACCCCGCAGTACATTAATTGTTGTGCCAACTTTGGATTTGATGCACCAGTGGTATGCCCAACTAAAGACAACTTTTCCGGATGTAGAGGTGGGGTTATTAGGAGGTGGTTCGCGCGATCGCACTGCTATTCTTGTCGCCACTTACGATAGTGCTGCTATCCATGCGGAATCATTGGGAAACCGTTATGCGTTACTAATTTTTGATGAATGTCACCACTTACCCACAGATTTCAACCGCGTCATTGCTGAATATGCGATCGCTCCTTATCGTCTTGGACTTACAGCAACGCCGGAACGCACAGATGGTAAACACGCTGACTTAAATATCCTGATCGGTGCAGAAGTCTATCGTAAAAGCGCTGAGGAACTCGCTGGTAATGCCCTGGCAAAGCATGAAGTTGTCCAAATTAAAGTAAAATTAGCGCAACAAGAACGCCGCCGCTACGACCAATTAATTCAACTGCGTAACGATTTTTTACGAGAATCAAAAATTTCTTTAGGTAGCCTCAAAGGTTGGCAAATGTTTGTGCAAGCAAGTGCGCGATCGCAGGCTGGACGTAGAGCAATGCTAGCGCACCGGGAAGCGAAGGAAATTGCTTTGGGTACAGACGGTAAGCTGAGAATTCTGGCTAATTTAATTGCTCAACACTATCCAGAACGTACTTTAATTTTTACTGCGGACAATGCTACTGTTTACCGCATTTCTCAAGAGTTGCTGATTCCCGCAATTACTCATCAAACTCCTGTTAAAGAACGCCATGAGATTTTAACTCGGTTTCGAGAGGGCGAATATAAAACTCTTGTGGCTTCTCATGTGCTTAATGAAGGTGTTGATGTGCCTGCTGCAAGTGTGGCAATTATTTTATCTGGTACTGGTTCGGCGCGCGAGTATATTCAGCGTTTAGGGCGGATTCTGCGGAAAGGGAAGGATAAGGATAAGTTTGCTTTGCTGTATGAGGTGGTGGCGGAGGATACGAGTGAGGAGGGGACTTCGATCAGAAGGCGGGGGATGGAGAGAAGGGAAGGACAAGGGGACAAGGAGACAAGGGGACAAGGAGATAAAAAAGTAAGGCAGTTGGAGATTGTGCCGTCTCAGACTATTTATGAGGTAAATCATGTTACCAAGCGAGTTGCTGATGCATCGGCTGAGTGGGGAGGCGATCGTCCCGAAGAGGTTGAAGATTGATGAAAAGAGTTTAAGTGTAGCTATTGAACTAATTACCTGCTTTGAGGAGGCGCGGGGTTGTACTCAAGGTGAATTGAATCGTCTGTTGCAGGAGTTGGAAGGTGATACGCCTGATTATCGACTTAAGCGGGGTTTGGCACATTTACTTAAAAGTATGTGTGAGTTTGAAATAGTTAGTCCCTTGGAACCGCAGTTGTTAAGAGAACGGGTTTTTGCTTTGTCTGCACAGTCTATTCCTAGTAGTCATCAAAGTAGTCAAACACTTGATACTTTGGCGTTGCAGATGAGTCACGAACTTGAGCGAGAAGTTTTACCAGAGCAAATTCGATCTGGACTTTATGCAGATTTAGCAGAAAATCGGATATTGACGCAGTTCGATGTGCCAACGCCGGAAAATTTACTGCACAGATATAATTTATCCCAAGTGCAGGGTGTGTTTTATCGCGCTAGTCACTTGACACTGAATGCTCATCGCAATGTCCCGGGTGAATATAAGCTGTTATTTCGCTATCTGAAGTTATTTCAATTGATGGCTTATATCGAAGGAGATGCAGATCACGGGTTCACAATTACGATTGATGGTCCTACGAGTTTATTTAATCCAAGTACGCGGTATGGACTGGCGATCGCTAAATTAATTCCTGCTTTACTGCACGTTACTAAGTGGAGTCTCAGCGCCAAATTACAAACCCGCGACTTCTACACAAATAATTGGAAAACCGGACGCTTTAGCCTTGATTCTGATTGTGGATTAGTGTCTCATTACCCACCAGGCAAGCCTTATGACTCTATGCTAGAAGCAGCTTTTGCCGATCGCTGGGACGCTTTAAAAACTGAGTGGGTGTTAGAACGTGAAGTTGATTTAATCCCAATTCCTGGTAGTGTGATGATTCCAGATTTTCGCCTTGTACATCCTGATGGGCGATCGTTCTTACTAGAAATTGTCGGTTATTGGCGACCAGAATATTTACAAAAGAAATTTGCCCAAGTGCGCCGCGCTGAACGCAATGATTTAATTCTGGCAATTTCCGAACGACTCAATTTAGAAAAAGCGGGGGTAAAGGTAACTGATGTCCCAGCGCGAATTATTTGGTTTAAAGATAAGTTGTTACCTAAAGCCGTGTTAGCAGTGATTGATTGAGATGAAATTCACAGGGGCTTCTCTTACCTTTTAATTTTCATCTTTCGCTTCTAATTAAGATTGGGTGTAGTCAAAATAATTTTTATAACCTAAGTGGATGTTGCTCAATTAATTACAGTTTTAATAATTCTCTTGCTCGTTGCTACTAGTGTAGCTCTGCTATCGCGCAAGCTGCGAGTTCCTTACGTTGCAGGTTTAGTGCTAGCTGGTTTAGCGATTACTGAATTTTTGCCCCGACGCATTGGCTTGGATTCTTCCCTAGTTTTAAATCTTTTCCTGCCAATTCTCATCTTTGAAGCTGGCATCAATACAGATATCAGTCGTTTGAGGAGTGCGTTTAAACCAATTGCCCTGTTGGCTGGTCCCGGAGCTGTGTTGTCCTCTGCGATTATTGCCATTGTAGTAAAACTTGGGCTGGGACTGAGTTGGATACCCGCTCTACTTGTAGGCATAATTCTGGCAAACACTGACACGGTTTCAATGATTGCCGTCTTTAAGGAAATACCTGTACCTTCCCGACTTTCTACCATTGTTGAAGGAGAAACTTTATTCAACGATGCCGCAGCTCTTGTTTCGTTCAATCTGATTTTGAAAGTATATTCAACCAATTCGCTGACGTTGCTAGAGGGAATCCAAGATTTATTATTTATCGCTCTAGGAGGCACTCTCGTGGGGTTAATCTTGGGCTACTTGAGCATACCTGTATTTGCCCGTTTAGATGATCCCCTTAGCAGTCTCTTACTTACTGTCGCAGTTGCATTAGGAACTTTTCAGGTTGGGCAATTTCTAGGTGTATCAGGTGCTGTGGCTGTAGTTGTGGCGGGATTAATTTTCGGGAATCTTGGGCTTTCTCGCAGTAATTCCGCTTCTAGTCGGATCACCTTATTAAGTTTCTGGGAATATGCCGGTTTTATTGTTAATACATTTATTTTTGTGCTGATTGGTGTAGAAATAGACCCGGTAATGCTTTGGAGGACATTACCTGCGGTTCTGGTTGCAGTTTTGGCTTATCAAGTCGGGCGGATTCTTTCGGTTTACCCAATACTTGCAGCAGTTCGTTGGATTGATCGCCCAATTCCCCTACGCTGGCAACATTTACTTTTTTTAGGCAACATTAAAGGATCACTTTCAATGGCTCTAGTGTTGAGCTTACCCTCTACACTGCCAGGACGAGAAAATTTGATCGCTTTGGTTTATGGCTGTGTGCTGGTGTCACTAGTGGGTCAGGGATTAAGCTTGCCCTGGGTGGTAAAACGCTTAAAATTATCTAAATTCACAGAAGTTCAGCAGCAAATAGAAAGTTTACAAGCCCAGCTAATGACGGCTAAGGCAGCACAGGATGAATTAGAGAGTCTATTGAAGTCAGGGGTGTTGCCAAAAGCTGTTTATGAAGAGATGCGCGCAACTTATCAAGTACGAGTGGCAGGAGCAGAAAAATCACTGCGGGAAATCTATAACCACCGTCTTGATCAGTTTGACCAAAACAGAGGCGATGCCAACGGAAAGGGGCTTCGCCAACGCCCTAAACTGAATGCCATCCGCCGCCGCTTACTACTAGCAGAAAAAGCAGCGCTTAACGATGCGATGCGTAAGCAAATTATTTCTGAAGAAATTGGGCGATCGCGCCTCCAAGACCTTGATCAGCAACTGCTGAGACTAGAAGATGATTGATAGCTTTTTTTGTAGGCTTAAAAAAGAAGCAATTGTTATTTATTTTGACAAAGTTAACGCAGATCCTGGTTTTCTCCAGAAGCACCTTGACTCTTGATCACCTTGCCAGGACTGACGAAAGAAATTCCTCTATTTGATTCAGTCCCAATCATCACTGCTTCAACTATGGGATCAGAAATTTCTGTTTGAGCTACCCACTGAACAATAAAGTTTGCGCCACTCCCGCCACTGGTGTCAGTGCTATCTACAACAAAATCTGTAGAAGCCATAGCACCCAATTCAACAGGGCGTTCTAAAAACTGCCTAACTACCTTACCGTTTGAGTCATAGTAGCGGACAGAAGTAATGATGAAAGGCTGATTGAAATCTGTATTCCGAATACTCAGAGTTGCTGCTAAATTGAGAACTTTCTCCTGGTTTTGGTAATAAATATGAGAATAAACGGGGACATAGATAGTTTGAGCCATTACTATCTTCTTTTCATCCACAGTTACCACCTGAAGCCGAGATGGAGCGGATTGTGACTGCGGTGGAATTTCCGACTCGGTACAGGATGCAAGAAAAATAAAGGCAATTACTAAATAAAAGTGTAGGTACTTCATTGAAAATTATTTACAACCCTCAATAAAATCGATGACTTGATGTAATGATCCTGGTTTCGTTGCAATCAGCACAGTTGAACCAGGTTCTAGTACCGTACTGCCGTTAGGAATCATTAAATCCTCATGCGGATGAGGTTGATAGCCAATAATTAAAGAGCCAGCAGGAAAGCGAGAATCTTGAGCAATTTCGGCAATGCTACGACCAACAACATAACAACTTTCTGGTATAGAAAGTTTCAGTACCTCGATCTGCCCCTGCTCAAAATGCATCATTGATTCTACTTCAGGATACTCAATAGCATTTACCATCGTTGAAACTGCTAGGTCAATGGTACTGATAATATGGTTTGCTCCCGCAATGCGTAGTGGTTGAGCAAAATCTGGGTGACGCATCCGAGACAGAATGTGGGAAACCCCGTAGTGTTTGGCAAGAGTTACCATTGCCAGATTTAAGGCATCACTTCGGAGGACAGCTGCTAGGGAGTCAGCTTTGCGAATTCCAGCTTCTAACAATACTTCTGTATTTACAGCACTCCCTTCAAAAGCCATTACTCCCACCTGTTCACGGGCATAACGGCAGGCATTAGGATCAACATCAATGACGGCAATAGTATGTCCTAGTTCTACTAGTCTTTGCGCCAAACTTAGTCCTACTAAGCCAACTCCACCAATTAGCACGTACATGGCTGTTCTCTGATGTTAGACTTGATGTTTCACTTTAAGCTAGCAAAGGATTTAAGGTATAGCTTAACTATCTTGTTGGGCAGTTCTTGATCAATAACGCCATACTCAGGCATCCAAGTTTTGCTAGCAATAGCTCTAGGATATAAGCAAGCTAACTGCCAACTTCCGCGCTCAACGTGATAATGATCGCTCCCATCCCAGCCCTTTTAATACTAGGTTTTGTTATCGCCTAAATAAATTTCGCCACTTAGCTCTTAAATAAGCCCAAATTGGAAACTCATAAAACTCAATCACCAGCCAAAGAATAATTCCTAAATGCAACAAAAAAGCAAGTCCAGTCCAGACAGTTGGTAGCCATGATAAGGGACTTCCAGGGAGCGGTGGTCTAGTATAAGCTGTTATCCCAAGTAAAGTAGTCGGGAGGATGATAAAAGCGATACCTCCTAGCCAATAAGCCCAACCTAATTCCACTCCTTCCAAACGCGCTGCTGTCCACTTTCTACCATTCCAGCGCCAAATTAAGGGTGGGTGTCTATCCGCCGTCTTGATTTGGATTTGTTTTTTTTCTATTTCAGTAGTAAAAATGTGGCGACAAGAGTCACAAGCCATAGCATCCATCAGTAATAGCGAGGAAATTTGCCCGTAGTGACAAATTGGGCAAGGGTAAATTTCTTGTTCACTGAGATCCGTAGCCGAGTTGTTTGAGCTATGCATGGACTTGGCAATTGTTAAGCGGCGCTATAAGTACGGAGTAAGGGAAGGTGCGATTGCATCTTTTATCACTATATAAAGAATCTCTCTGGGCGATCGCTTTTGAAGCAAAAACCCCAGCTGACTCTCAGCTGGGGTGTGTATTATCTAACTAACACGGAAATAAGATGACCTTTTAAGCACACTTCATGAAGCATCAACACTCTGTTCTGATGCAGTATTGATGTTTGCTGATGCAGCGTCCGCTTGTCCATTACCAGCTTCTATAGAAGCTGTTGCACCTTGGGATTGACCTAGATTTACCTTGAACACCTTGTTCTGCTCTGCTTGCAGCTTAGGCAAAGTTAAAGTCAAAATTCCATCTTTTAAGTCTGCCTTGACTTGTTGATTCTGCACTTTAGTTGGCAGAGGAATTACTCTTTGAAAGCTGCCATAGCGGAATTCCGAACGGAAGTTACCATTAGATTCAGACTTTTTCTCGTAACGATGCTCACCAGCAATTGATACTGCATCTTGCATTACTTGAATATCCAAGTCTTTACCTTCTACACCTGGAATTTCAGCTCTTAATAGCAACTCAGAACCGTTGTCATGAAGTTCAACAGCAGGAACCCAAGCTGTTGTGTTGCTAGTCGAAACATCTGAAGAAGCGCCTTGATTAGCTTCTGCTAAATCGTAGAACAGTTGATTCATTTGCCGACGTAGCATTTCTACTTCTCGGAATGGTTCCCAACGCATTAGTGGCATATCTCAATACTCTCCGTAACTTTCTTAGAAATTTTGTGTTGAATTTTGTAGAAAGTCGGTTAGAGGTTTTGGGTGTATACCCATTTATTAACACCTCTAATCTTTTTTAGAGAGAAGCTTATATACTTTGTTTGCTCTCTCTATTAAGTAATTTAATTAAGAATAAACCTCATAGTGGTGGGGCAAACCGTAAAAATAATAGTTGTATTTGCCGTATTACAATGTTGTCAAGCTGTTAAGTTTAATAAACACCATTTTAGCTAGGGTAGGCATTACCAGAAACGCTTAAGATGGTCGCTTGTAATGCTCTAGTAGTTGTAGATAGCAGCGTGAAGAAATCCATGCCTATAGGTTATCGGGCGGCTGGCGCTACAATTGCTTCCTTTGCTAAGTCAAATTTTTGTCCATTAGAATGATACTTTCTTCAAGCGATGCAAATACCTGCTCGTCCTGATATCTAAATGTGCGGTAAGGAATCTTAATACGTTCCACAAAACCGAATTGCCTAAAAATATGTTGGGAGATCACACCTGTGGCTGTGGTAACAGTCTTTTGATATCCTTTTCTGATACCGTTTTCTAGGCTGACTTGCACTAGGTTTTGCGCGATCTTTTTACCTCTATGTTGGGGTTTGACGGCAAGCAGGGACAAGTGCAAATATTCATTCAGACTAAGATTGCCTTGCTTGTACCGACTATCTAATTCGTCTAATATCGTCAAGATAGGAGCAAGTTTTTTACTTGGTACTGGAGCATCTTCCACTGTCGCCGCCGCAAAGTCATCGCATAGCAGCACACCGATCAATTCATCAGCTTCCTTAGATTTAGCAACGATGGTTAGAGATTCTTGTGCAACTTTAAAACCAAGCGGTTTGATCAGGTTTGCTATTTCGTCTTGTGAAACACCTCGAGTAACTGCCATTGGTTCGGATTGAGAAAATACCCCGGCAATTGTGATCGCCACATCATCAATAGCAGATATATTAAACAGTTCGTATTTAACGCATTTATCTTCATGTAAAACTTCCAATTTTCCTCCAACAAATAGTATTTCTATTCTATAAGTTTGGGGCTAGTGTGTTGTATAAGCTTAATGTTTCACGTCAATTCAAGTAATTTAAAGTGTTTTTACCAGTACAATATTACGTATCAACAGCTCCGTTTTAGCTAGTAAGTTGCTATTATTCATGCATTCCCTCTTGTAAGGAATGGATTCTCAAGTATTGAAGATGTAATTTATCTATAGCAGTCATAAATGACTCATGAAATCCTTTCTTTCTTTTCTTGGTGCTCTTTGCGTCCTTGGCGGTTCGTTAAAAAGTAATTTTTACAACTCAGATAGGATCGCTATAGCAAAACCTAACTAGTAACAAGAACGAGCCTATGGGGATCATGAGAGCGATCGCCTATATTGTTCTAGTATCTCTGGAATATAGTCATAGCCATCTACACCAATGACTTTAATAATTTGGGGTCGATATTGTCTTAGTACATTTTGGAAAGCTTCAACACCCATTTGTCCTTGCAAAATTGTTAGTAATCCTGCTGCTTGTCGCCATTGGGAAGAAGCAATTTGCTCTAAAAGATACATACCTATGCTACCTGTATAAATAGCTTTATCGATATTTTGCTGACCATAATAAGCTTCTGCTAGAGAAGCGAGATTCACTCCCTGGAGATACAAATCACCAGAATATTGAGCAGCTTGTAAGCCCGATTCTAGATAAGGAATTGCGGATTGCGGTTGAGCAAGAACTAGATAAGCAATTCCCAAACTGCTGCAACACAGAGCTTTACTTTGGTTATCTCCTAGTCGCTCGCACAACTGTAGCCCTTGTTGGAGGTAATTAATTGCTGTTTCGTATACTTCTGGTTCTGTTTGTTCTAATTGTTGCGCTTGAAACACTTCACTATAGCCAAGATTAGCTAGGGCATTGGCTTCGCCTAAGCGATCGCCAGCTTGACGCGCTAGAATTAACGCGCGTTGACTATAACTAATTGCTGTTTCATAATCTTTTTGAGCGACACAAGCGCGGCTAAGGTGATTTAAATTAGCAATTTCACACGCGCGATCGCCTGCTGCACGCGCAATCTCTAACGCTTGCTCCTGAAACGCTTTCGCTACTTCTAACTGTCCTAAAGCCCGTAAAGAATAGCCTAGTAAAGTTAAAATCCGGGCTTTTTCCTGAGTACCTTCGACTGTCCGTAAAGGTTCATCCAGATAATTGAGGGCAGAACGTAAAGAATCGCCACTAAACGAGGCAAAAATACCCCCGTAAAGAGGAAAGTAATTTTGTTGAGCAAAACTTCTGAGAATCTGCAATGTAACTTGAAAACAGCCATCAGTGAAGCGTTGATCACTAGCAGTTGCCGCCCTAAAACCATTAGCTAATTCTGACCAAATTACTGCAAAAGTTAGAAATGTAGAAATTGATAGTTTTGCACCAGCTTTGGGATTATAAGCTTGTTTATCAAACCAAGTTACTAACCCTTGTTGTAGCAATTGCATAACTAGAGCTATTTCTATCCAGTCACTTAAGGTAAGATTACTCTGACTCGCCCACTGAGCGACAGGCTGATTTAACGCTAGAGTCTGAAATAATGCTTGGAGTGCAGCACTATTTACCCTAGTTGCCCACACAGCCCAAGGTCCGCGTTGTCCTGGTACGCCTTCAAAACCTAGTGGACCTTGACTTTGATCATACATCCAGCTAATTAAATGATCTTGTAGTCGCTGCCACGATGCCAAACCAGCAGTTAAGCCTGTAGCAAATTGTTGTAAATCTTTGTTCTCAGGATCGGAACTTAAGTGTATTTTAGCTAATTGCCCCAGTTGATCCAAGGTTAAAGTAGGTGTACGGTTGGGGTCGATAACGCGCAACAAAGCTGTCAAGCGATGGTCGCTACGCGAACCGCCGAAGGCATCGCTGCTTTCTGCTTTAGTAATTATTTGCCAGGCTGTATTCAGGGCGCTAGATGCTTGATTTTGCTTTTGTACCCGCTCCCACTCTGAGTGGATTGTTTGCAAAGCGCGGAAACTACGCATAGCTTTTGCTTGCTTCAATTCATCCTTTTGAGTATCTTTCTGCTGCTGCGTTGTGTCTATCCGCTCAGTTAAACAGCGCTCAAATATTTCTCCCTCGCCAGGCGTGACTTGCAATAGAAGTTGATAAACCTGCTCTTTAGAGCGGATTTGCCCCTTAAGCGTCGTTTGGACAATATCATCAATTAAGCCAAAGTAGCGATCGCGCAGTGAGGTGAAGTCAGACATAAAGCCTCAAAGAAAGATAGAGAGCAGAGTAGCAGGAGTACAGGAAGAGGAAAAATGAGGAATTGAAATTATAGCGCTCCTAATTCACTAATAAACTCATAAATCTCTCTTTTTCTTTACTTTGCGTCCTCTGCGTCTAACGCCCTATGGGGCTTCGCTTCGCTGAGGCGGTTCGTTAAATAAAAAACTACTTCTCACAAATCAAATAAGATTGCGATATTCTGTCTCCTCTCTTCAATGTTACTTAGCTGAACTAGACATTACTTGCTGCAATGCTTGAGCCATTACTTGCCTTTGTTCAGCATCATAATTCCAGCGTTCTAAAAAGGCTTTGTAGTTGCCTTCTCCTGTAATAGCACTCTCTAATAATTGCTGGGCGCGATCATATACAGCACTTAGATCAAGCAATTGAATTAAATTAGCTGTACGTTGACGCACTCGCTCTGAATCCGCCGCCATATCTTCCTTGTGATTCCGCCTGTGGTACAGCGCCTGGGAAGCTGACATAGCTAAATTTTTAACTAATAGTTCTGCGACAACTTCTGGACTTGACTGCAACGCTTGAATGATCGATGTTGAGGGATTATCTGCTATTGATACATCTGACGTTAGATAAGTGACGAAAAAGCCTCTAGCGCCGTTTTCGGTTTTGACTAGCTGGGCGATCGCATCTGCCATTTCTGAGTGGGATATTTCACTCGTTTCTGCCTGGGAGAGTAACGATTGAGCGAGGGCGATCGCTTGCTGAAATGTTACTGTTTCGGGAATTTTTATAGACATAATCGTAGCTAAATATTTAGTAACTACCTACTTTAAGAGTTACACATTACTAATTTAGTAAGGCAAACGTGCTTTTTGGCGTTGCCAATATTCTGCGACTCGTCTAACCCATTGCTGGTAGTAATCTTGCATTGCTGCTGGCTCAAACAAAAACACTTCCGCTTGCCTTTCTGGAATTGCAACAACTAGCAAGCCATGTGCTAACTTAACGTCGTAATCTTGGTAATACTGATTTACTGCTGCTAGGTACGCTGTTAATTGCAGTGGATACTCATACAAGCGTTCAATTGAGTTTTTGGGCTTATCTGCTGTTTTCCACTCACAAACACAGGGAATACCTTTGTAACTAGCAACGCAATCTACTACACCTGCATAACTCAAGTCGTAGTGAAAAACTGGACTTTCAATCAGCCGCACAGTGTTGATATCTTCTAAAACTGGTTTTATGCTTTCCCAATATGGACGACTTGCCTCTGGGCAAATAGTATCTAACCCTTGCAGGTAACGCTGAATTTGCTTGTGGGTTTGAGTTCCGCGACGACTGGCGGTTCCAGAAATTTTATTTGCTTCATCTGTACCAATTCTTTGCCGCCAGTTAAACAGGCGTTCTCGCTCTGCTTGTGGTTTTGTGGCGTTGAGGATCGTTGTTACACTAGGCAGGCGATCGCCTTTGTCATTAACGTAGTATTGACTCCCCTGATCGCGCACTGATTTGGCATTGAGGCGGGGAAGCAGATCGATATCAGCAGGCATTAGCAGATTTACAAGACATTTAGTAGTATTATCGCCTCTTGCCTTTTGTATTTGAAACCTAATATATTTAGGCGATGGTCGCGGAGCGAACCGCCGAAGGCATCGCGTTCAGGCAACTTTGCGAAATATAAATTCGTCACTTTATTGAAATTAACTGCATAAGTCTTCACTGCTGGGATTGACTAAACTAGGCAATGAACGGAAGAATTGCAGTTTTTCTCCAGTAACAATCAGTAACTTAGAAGTAGTTTTAATTATGCGTAAATTTGCTAGTACCCTTTGTCTAGTCTTATTAGTTCAAGGCTTACCAACAATTGCTCAAGCTCAAGTACAACTAGTACAATTACCTGATCCGATTCAGCAAGTAACTACTACTGGATTAATGTCTAACCTGCCGGATGGACAATTTCACCCAGAAAGATTTGTTAGTCGTGCAGAATTAGCATCAATTTTAGTTAAAGCATTTAGACTGGATAAAAGAGCAGCTGCTAATCAAGAAAATGTAATTGAAGTTAAAGATGTCCCCAATACTAATCCAGCTTTTAATGATATTCAAACAGTTCTAAAAACTGGAATTATGAGGGGCTATCGTGATCATATGTTTTTTCCTAATCAAAGGGTGACAAGGGCAGAAGCCTTTGCTATTTTTGCTCAAGCTTATGGTGTATTTCAATTTCCCGATAACACAATTGAAGCAATTTTAGCTAATTATCCTGATGTAGCGTCCATTCCAGTTTGGGCAAGAAAATCTTTAGCTACAGCTCTAAACGAAGGCTTTGTTAATACAGATAATCAAAATAAAATTAATCCCTTACAGCCTATGACTCGTGGAGATATGGCTTATGCACTAAGTAAATATTTAGAAAGACAACAAACACGCTAATAGAATATGATTAGCGATCGCCTGTAATCCTTTTTACGATATTATTAATATATACTCTACGTCTCAAAGTCCTTAAAATAAGGCTTTGGGATATTTTTTAGGCGATACTTATTTTTCAAATCTGATAAATGTTTTTATAATAATCTACTTTTAGGCAGTATGTATCCTATTCAATTACCTTAAATAGGAAGTGAAAAGTGAATAACACAAGTATTTCTACATTCTTAGTATTAGCCTGGACACTGGCTACAAATGCAGTTTATGCCAGTCCTATTGGCACTCAAACAGCAATTCCAATTAAGCAACAAGTACAAGAAGTAGTGTCGCATCTAGATGGAGCGATGGATACCTCGGCACAAGCAAAAGCTAACCCCAATGCACCCAACGTGCGAATTACTACTTGCAAAGTCAAAGTGCAGGATGCTGGAGTGCTAAATAATCCTGATGCTGTATTTCTCTATCAAGAACAAGCCTTATCACAAAAGCTTAGTAGTCCTTATAGACAGCGCTTTCTGCGGATTGCACCCACTAGAGACAACCTCAAAGTAGAATCAGCTGCCTTTAAGCCCCCAACTCCTAAAAATTGGATTGGCTTATGTGCGAAGCCAGAAGCAGCCCGAATAGTACAACGTCAAGATATTGGTGAAACTAACTGTAGTGTATTTCTGCAACGCACAGGTAAAAACTACATTGGTGAAACAGCTACGGCTGGTTGTCCGAGTAATTATAAAGGTGCTGTCAGAATAACAAATCGGATTGTATTGCATCAAACAGGCATGGACACTTTAGATCGGGGCTTTGATGCTGCTGGTAATCAGATATGGGGAGCAAAAGAGGCTCCTTATCAGTTTCGGTGGATTGAAGGTAAGAGTCATTAGTCCTTAGTCATCAGTCCCTAGTCACTAGCGATTATTGCCGTGTTTTAAGTACAAAGAATAGGGCGGGGTAAAATCCCCGTCCTCAATTCCTCCCAATACCCAGTACCGAGTCCCCAATCCCCAGTCCCCTTTAATAATAGTTACCCACCTTGCGATGGTGAACAGCTGTGAGAGCATCCGGCTTAGATACGCGACCAGCATTAACTGTACTGTAAACAATCCAGTGATCGCTAGTTTCCATGCGGCTGGCTACTTCGCATTCCATGTAAGCAAGAGCATCTGTAAGAATCGGGGAACTGTTTTCGGCTGGCTGATTTTTAACTCCAGCAAAACGATCTGCACCAGGGGAAAAGCGCTTAATAAAGTGCTTCATTAATGCCTGATAATTTCCTTCTTCCAAGACATTAAGGACAAAGCGATCGCCTACTTGCATTAAAGACTCAATCGCCCGATCTTTGGCAACAGCAATTGTAACTCCTAGTGGTTGGAAACTCGCTTGCGTCACCCAGGAGGCAAGCATCGCACTAGCGATATCGCCTTTTTTGGCAGTGATAATATAAAGTCCACTGCTGATTCTACCCAAGGCTTTTTCTAAGTCAGCATCAAAGGCTTTAATTTTCTTGATTGTGCGATCGCGCGTCAAGGATTGTCCTAAGTCTGTACCTGCTTCTTCACATAACTTGTAGGTAGTTTCTGTTGGTGTATCTTTAATCTGAATTCCTGGGAAGCTTTGAGTTAAGCCCAAATCGCGCAGTTTATTTGCTAATGGGTAAATCGGTTCATCATCTCCACCACCAGATTCAAACAAGCCAAAAGTTTGCTTATCTTTAGCAGCTGCCAAGATTGTACCCAGGGCAGCCCCAGTAATCGCACCTGTAGCACTAGTTGGCGGCATTCCAATGATAATTCCCGCACTTCGGCTAACGAGTTCTTGGACTTCTTGGAGATCAGCAGTTCTTAAATCAACCATTTCAACAGCGACATCGGTTTTAGAGATCCCACTGGCGATAGACTGGGCGAGGCGATCGCTATACCCATAATCAGAGACATAGAACAAGGCAACAGTCGTTTCTGCCTTTGCTTTTGTTTGGCTCCAAGTACGGTAGCGTTCCACCAGTTCATCAACATTGTGATGCAATAAGGGACCGTGACCAGTGCCAATAGTGGTTATTTCCCCTAATTCACCCATCCGCTTCAGGGCTGATAATACAGAACGGGCATTAGGAGCCATGAGACAGTCGTAGTAATAGCGGAAATCAGCTTCAATTATCCCTAAATCTTCATCAAAGGTAGGCTCACCACAATAATGCAACCCAAAGGCATCGCAGGTGTAGAGAATCTGGGTTTTGTGGTCGTAGCTGAACATTGTATCCGGCCAGTGTAAATTCGGGGCGCTGACAAATTCAAGTTCATGACCGTTGCCCAAATCCAGGCGATCGCCATTTTTGACAATTTGCTTGGTAAACGGCTGATGCACCATGTCTTCTAGAAACTGTAGCGCTACTTTTGAACCCACAACAGTTGCTTGGGGAGCGAGATGCAAAATATCTTTAACTAAGCCGCTATGGTCTGGTTCGGTGTGGCTAATAACTATGTAATCAAGATCGGCAACGTTAATTAGACCTTTGAGCGTATCTAGATAAAGTTGACGAAATTTTTCATGAGATGTATCAACTAAGGCTGTTTTTTCTCCCTGAATCAGGAATGAGTTGTAGGTAGTGCCATTTTGCAACCCAAATTCGATGTCGAAGCGATCGCGGTTCCAGTCTAAAGAGCGAATAGCTGTTGTATTAGGGGCAATCTCGACAGTCTGCATAGTCAGCAGGTGCTGTGTTTTTTCCGCTAGCGCTACCATTAGTAGTCTCCTTAGCAACTCATTAATTTACCTTTCTTTATTCTCACACGACTATCTTGTAAAGCTTTATTAAAAAATTTATGGTTGAGTTAAAAAAACTAAAACTATGAAATTTCTCAAGACCCAAAGTAAACTATTAAACTTTAGAACTGAGGATGACGCAAACTTGGATAGGCAACCACTAGTAGCTAATCAACAAACTTGGAGCCAACGATTTGAATCGGCTCTGCATCCAGCGATCGCTATTTTTAATGCTAGTATCAGCTTCGACATTGAATTAATTGAATACGACCTCACAGGCTCTATTGCCCACGCCAAAATGCTTGCTCACACTGAAATTATCTCAGCAGCAGAAGCAGAGCAATTAGTTAGGGGTTTAGAACAAATCCGTGAAGAATATCGCCAAGGTCAATTTCAACCAGGCGTTGAAGCCGAGGATGTGCATTTTGCCGTTGAACGCCGCTTAACTGAAATTGTTGGGGATGTCGGTAAAAAACTGCATACAGCGCGATCGCGTAACGATCAAGTCGGGACTGACACCAGACTTTACCTGCGTGACCAAATTGAGCAAATCTGCACAGCTTTACGGCAATTTCAAAGTGTCTTACTGCACCTAGCCCAAGCCAACATCGAAACTCTCATCCCTGGCTACACGCACCTGCAACGCGCCCAACCCCTAAGTTTGGCTCATCACCTCTTAGCTTACTTTCAGATGGCTCAACGCGACCGAGAACGCTTAAAAGACGTAAATAAGCGCGTCAATATCTCGCCTCTGGGTAGTGGTGCTTTAGCAGGAACCACATTTCCAATTGACAGACATTACAGCGCTCAACTATTGCATTTTGACGATGTTTATGCTAACAGCCTAGATGGAGTCAGCGATCGCGACTTTGCAATTGAATTTCTTGCTGCTGCTAGCTTAATTATGGTTCACCTCAGCCGCTTGTCGGAGGAAGTGATTTTGTGGTCATCTGAGGAATTCAGTTTTGTTAAGCTTAAAGACTCTTGCGCCACTGGTTCCAGCATTATGCCCCAAAAGAAAAACCCCGACGTACCAGAACTGGTGCGGGGTAAAACTGGACGAGTATGCGGTCATCTCCAAGCAATGTTGATGTTAATGAAAGGGCTACCTTTGGCATATAACAAAGATTTGCAAGAAGACAAAGAAGCTTTATTTGATACCGTAAAAACAGTTAAAGCCTGCTTAGAAGCAATGACGATTTTGCTACGAGAAGGTTTGGAATTTCGCACCACTCGGTTAGCAGCAGCCGTAGCCGAGGACTTTTCCAATGCTACGGATGTCGCCGATTACTTAGCAGCGCGGGGCGTTCCCTTTCGAGAAGCCTACAATCTTGTGGGTAAAGTCGTAAAAACTTGCGTCGCTGCGAATAAACTTCTCAAAGATTTAAGCCTGGAAGAGTGGAAAGCTCTGCACCCGGCATTTGCAGAAGATATTTATAGTGCGATCGCACCCCGACAAGTAGTTGCAGCTCGTAACAGTTACGGTGGTACTGGTTTTGAGCAGGTAAGCAAAGCAATTCTTGCCGCCCAGTCTCAAATTAGTGCTGAGTGATAATTGCTAGGGGACTGGGAATCTTCCCGATCCCCCTTCCCTAGAGCAAACGCCCTACTGGTGGTATAGACGCTTTAAGGTTCAGCTGCTGCCGTTTCATCTTCTTCACTCTGCGGCGCTCTTTGTTGATACCTTCTCTGGAAACGACCCGTAGTAGTTCGTTTACGAAACTTACGAGCGTACGCCTGATTACGTAGCGCCTTTTCTTTTTTTGGGTTACGGCGCTTTGCCATGTTCACCTCATTAATAAAGAACAAAAAACTTGCCTTTCAACCATACAAAGGCAATATCAACTACCGCGAACGGTATGCTTCCAGCCTAACGGATCAATGCAATAAATTAATAGGCAAAGAACTTATCAGGATTCATCGCCCCAAGTTTGTCACAGACCAAAATGCTAGGATTAAAACAATCTAACCTAAGCTAGTACCAAAAACAAACGCTATATAGATCAGTCATTAGTCAACAGTCTCTAGTCACTAGTCATTAATGTATCTATTTAGTAGGTTCATTTCTTACCTAAGAGTCGGGTTTAACGAATGACTAAGGATAAATCGACTAATGACTGATGACCAATGACTCGCGCCCTGCGCGTTTGCGTTTGATTCTAAAATTTATCTTTATACCCAGCTACAGCCGTCCAATCTATGCAGCGCTTATGGCAGTTTTTTCAAACTGTACTTGGTTTAATTTTTCGTCATCCAATTACTGGTACAAGTATTATCCCAGTTTTACCCGATGGTCAAATTGTTTTAATTCAACGGCGCGACAATGGTAAATGGGCGTTGCCTGGAGGAATAATAGACTGGGGAGAAGATATTCCTACAGCCGTAAAGCGAGAATTAGCAGAGGAAACCGGACTGGAGTTAGTAAAGATTCGCCGCTTGGTAGGAGTTTATTCAGCGCCAGACCGAGATCCGAGAATTCATTCGATTTGTATTGTAGTCGAAGCCGAAGTGCAGGGAGAAATGCAAGTTCAGGATAAGTTGGAAGTGATCGGCATCCAAGCTTTTTCGCCCACATCTCTACCTCCAGGCAAACTTTCCCACGACCACACGCAGCAGTTACAAGATTATTTTGCTGGTTTGACCACATTAGCTTAGTAACAGGGGTCAGAGAGGTCTAGGTTAAAGCTTTAACTTGATAATTCCTAATAGTTCCTAATCAAGTTCCTTTTCTTTTTCCTGAAGTCTTTTACACGATCGCATCCCCCAGAAAATTAAATGTGGATCAGCAATTATCCCAGCTGCTGTAGTAGGGAACTGAACTTGCAAATATTGCAACAGTAACGCGCGATCGCCCCCTGTTAAAACAACATAACTAATTTCAAATTGCTGCCGCCACGCCTCGATAAAGTCTTTGATGCCCGCAAGTAGCGTGTAGAAAATACCACTTGCGATCGCTTCTGGTGTATTCAATGCCCATCGTTCAGGTAGAGTGGCACTTGTGGGGACAAGCGGTATAGCCGTTTTTTGCGCTAGAGACTGTAACTGTAAGTTTACTCCTGGGAGAATTGCGCCGCCAAAGAGACCGTTATCAGCATCAGCACCCGTTAAAGTGATCGCTGTCCCGGCATCAATTACTAATACAGGCAAACCCCAAGTTTCCCCAGCACCCCACAACGCCAACGCCCGATCAATTCCCAGTGTGGGATAAATCCCTCTAAGCGGTACTTGGTCTAAAGTAATGACGTGAACCTGGGGGTAAGTTTGCCAAAGTGCTGTCTGGCTAGGGACAACAGAAGCAAGATAGAGGGGTAAGCAAGAGGCAAGTTTATTTACATCTTGAATCAAGTAGAGGGGCAATTCTAGGGGAAAATCGTCTAGTGTCCGACAGTTAGCTAGCTGCTGTACTACAGAGGCAGGCAGATGTTGAGTATCCCAAGCGTAGCAGAGCTTTTCTCCTATAAACCAAGCCCAGTGTAGCCGCGAGTTTCCAATTATCAAAGCTAGCCAGCTAGAGTCAGGCAGAATCGATGTCATATTTCAACTGTTAAGTATTATTCTCTCCTTGTCCCCTTGTCCCCTTGTCCCCTTGTCTCCTGTCTTCTCCTTTTAAGAAATTACTGCTTGTGGGAATTGGCGCTTTAATACCGGAAAAACTGGGCAAGGAGTTCTATTATCGATATTCTCTGGTTTGCTCCAGGTATACGGGGCTTTTTGGGCGGCAGACATCCATAACAAACGCTTGGCGCGGGTCATGGCGACGTAGAGTAGACGGAATTCTTCGGCAGTTTTGAGGTGTTTTGCTTGTTCCCAAGCAGCGCTTACGTCGGGTAACGGAAATTTCTCGTGGAGAGCAGCGCGAATTTGGGCGCGGGCTACTTCTGCTAAAGAAAAATTGCCCAAAAACTGAGATTGGGGTAGCACTCGGAAACTACCAGGGATGAGATTTTCATGTAAAAACGGGATAAAAACATAATCCCAATCTAGCCCCTTAGCTTTATGCATCGTGATGATTGTCAATTGACCGGGTTGAGTGTAACGCTGCTCCATTTGTTCAGTTTCGACTGCTTCAAAGCGTTCGGAATTGACAATTTCGTTTAAGACATTTAAAGTTGCCGCGATCGCCGGATTTCCAACTGTTTGTTGAATCACCCGTTCTGCTAATTTATCAGCAGTGGCAAGTTCTGCTTGGTCATAGTTTAAGGTCAAGGCAAGAAAAGAAATTAGCTGATATTGCGGTAATTCCATGCGGGCGCGGAGCAAACTCCGACACAAATAACGCGCTTTTAGCACTGGCTCTGGTTGGGGTGGCTCTAAAAGACTAGGATAAAGGAATTGTTCTGGCACACCAGCAAGAGCGTTAAGGTCTTGGCGATCAATCAGTTCGCGCTTCACAACTACCTCTAAAGCTGCTTTTAAGTAATCAGCAGAATGAGGTCGTTCGAGGAATTGCAGCATCGCGAAAATTTCCGCAGGCACATGAGAGCGGCGATCGCTTTCTGACACTTCGAGAATACTTATTTTATGTTCCTGCAAGACGGGCGCAAGTGCTTCTGCTAGCCAGCGACCTTGCTTATTCTCCCGCACTAACACTGCTGCATTACCAGTAGGATCTTCAGCAAATAAAGAAATTAGCCGCTCTGTAATTAGCTGGGCAGTATGGTGGATATCACGGGGAGTGTACAATTCCAAACCGCGACCAGTCGGCGCGGGGTTAGCATCAACTTGGGGATCACTTTCAGCAACAGGGCGAATTTTTTGTAACCGAAACGGAGTAGCGTCTGACTTCTCACCCCTCCCATAAGCGCGATTTACCCACTCCAGAGCAAAGTTAGCAGTTTCAATGATAATTTTTGTACTGCGACCTGCTTGATCCATTGTTGCCAAGCGTCCTTGGGTGTTGCAGCCTTCGCAGAAGCGGCGGAAATAAATCGGATCGGCTGGGGTGAAGGTAGAGTTAATCGCTTGGTTGGGGTCGCCGACGCGGATCAAGTGCGGGGAAGCATAAGAGCGTTCTGGATCACTAGCAAGAATTTCTAATAGCTTTGTTTGTAGGGGAGTTGAGTCTTGTGCCTCGTCTTCAAAAACAGCAAAAACTTGGTTTTGTTCAATTGAGCAGGCGCTCTTGTTTTCCAGAACGCGCAAAGCGGCAACAATCATGTCGTCGTAGTCGATTAAGTCACGCGATCGCATTAAGTTTTGATACTGCTCGTACAAACCAGCAGCGATCGCTAAAATTCCATAATCGTCGTTTGTCTCTTGGCTTAATTCGCGTAATTTAGCAGGCTGATAACCAGAACTTTTGGCTTCTTTAATCACACTATAAGCAAGAGCAGGTAGCACTTCTGTCCGCAGTACCGACTGACGACGCAAGCGCTCTGTTTCTTCGCCGTCAAATTGCCGACCTTCTAACAGTCGCGCATAGCGCCCTGGATGCGTGGCAATCCACTGTTCTACACAAGTACGAAGTAAGCGATGGCTCTGGTTTGGGGCAATCAATGTGGCGTTATCTAGTTGCAACCCGGATAAATCTGGATGACGAGTGGCGATATTTAGGGCAAGACCATGCAGCGTATGCACAACAAAGCCAGTCGGCGGTAAGGACAAGTCTTCGCGCAGGTGTTTGCGGATTTTAGTTCTAATATTGTCAGCAGCTGAACGAGTAAAAGTAACAACTACTAATTGACGACGTGCATGAAGTTGGAAATGAGCGATCGCAATTGCCGCCGCCGCCGCCATCCCAGTTGATTTACCAGCACCAGGAACAGCGCTCACAGCTAATGCTCCCCCTTGCCAGTCTGCCATTTGCTGCTGTCCAGGTCTAAGGCTATTACGAATTCGTGCTATAGCTTGTTCTCGGACAGCCAATAGCGGCGATTGCGGAGATAATTCGGATGGCGACTGAAAGGTCACTTGGTCAGTAAAATTAGCGTCTGGCATCTTTGGAAATACTGGGGGTTAGGGATTGGGGATTGGGGGTTGGGGTAAGAATGGTACTTGCTTTAGGTGTAGGAGTTTGATTTTCGTTATGCGTTTAATATTTTTTTGCCCACACTAAATTAGGCATTAATCCCCATCCTTTAACTTCTAATCTCCAACTTCTATATGGCAAATCAGAGACTTCTACATTATCTAGCACTGGTTGGGGCGATCGCCCTGGGAACTATGCTGCGTTTTTGGCATTTGGACTTAAAACCTTTGTGGCTAGATGAAGTAATTACTGCTTTATTCAGTTTGGGGCGCAATTACAATGACGTACCGTTAGAAACATTATTTTCTCTTGAGCGGTTGGATCTGATTTTTAGTTTCAATCCAGCAGTCAGTTGTCCCCAAATTGCTGATAACCTTGCTACTCAGTCTACTCATCCGCCGCTATTTTTTTGCTTGATGCATAAGTGGCTAGCAACACCTGTAGGGGATGTATTAACACATGGATTAATTTGGGCATTGCGATCGCTACCTGCTTTATTTGGCGTGTGGGCGATCGTCGCAATTTACTATCTAAATCGCCTTGCTTTTTCTCCACAAGCTGGGTTAATGGCGGCAGCAATGATGGCAGTTTCACCTTTTGCTGTTTATCTCTCCCAAGAGGCGCGGCATTACACTCTACCAATGCTTTTGATTACTTTAGCGCTCCTGGGATTAATTCAAATCCAGCAGGATTGCCAACGCCAGCAGTTACGCTTCAGTGTTTGGATTGGTTGGGCAATTATTAATAGTATTGGTCTTTACGTCCACTACTTTTTTATTCTCGCTTTTGTTGCCCAACTAATTACTTTATTTGGGCTAATGTTTTGGCAACACCGCACCCTGCCTCGTAAAAGTTGGCTAATAGCTAATTTAGCTGTCATTACTGTTATAGCTAGCTTTCTACCTTGGCTGTCAATTTTTTTCGGGCATTTTAATACTTCTGAAACTAATTGGCTGCCACAACCGCAATATATCACTCCTCTATATCAAACTCTCGCTAGTTGGGTATTAATGATCGTTGCGTTACCAGTAGAAAATCATCCTTTGGCGATTACAGTTATATCAGGGCTTTTAATGGTTTTATTTACTATCTGGGTAGCGTGGCACAGCTTTAAAGGATTAAGGCAGTTGTGGCATACACCAAATCAGTTATCGATAATTACATTAACAAGTTTTACTCTTTGCGTATTACTACAATTCTTGACGATTACTTACCTATTGAACAAAGATATTACTTTTATACCACGTTATCACTTTGTTTATTACCCAAGTTTAGTAGCGCTAATTGCAGCTAGTTTAATCAAAAGTAATCCTCTCTCCTTTATTTTTAAGGGTAAGAATATAGTCAAGCAAAATTTTTACTTTTTATTTTTTACTTGTTCTATTTTAAGTTGTGTATTAGTAGTTTCTAACTTTGTATTTCAAAAGCCCTACAATCCACAGCTAGTCGCCCAAAATTTGAACCAAGAACCTGCTATACCTTTAATAGTTGTTGTTGGTTATCAAGATTATCAAGATGTAGCTTTGGGGTTGAGTTTTGCCTTAGCGTTAGAAAAAATTAGGAGTAATTATACTGAATTTGCTTTTTTTAGGCGATCGCAGGGATATGAATATATTTGGCAAAAACTCTCGCAATTACCTGTACAAGAAGCATCACAACTCAACTTATGGGTTATTGCTCCTGAATTAAAACGTCGAGACTATCCGCTTCAGCTAACACTTTCTAGTCAAAATACTTGTACTCTAGATCCTACACAGCACTACCGCATTGGCATTCCTTATCAACTTTATCGATGTGATACTTCTTTGGACACTAAGCGGTAGGTGGTATCGCTTTGACTTCTCACAATCGATTTTGCAATTATCCTGCTTCATCAAAGATTTAGTTTCTTCCCCGTCCTTTTAAACCATACTCTCGGCTATTTCTATCTATCGCTCAAACTCATTTAGAATTGTCTGCACTGGTATAAATAGAGAATTTTGAGACTTTTTGAAGGGAATAAACCCCTGTTTCTCCCAAAATAATTTAGCATCATCGTTGCGGGTATCAACTCTAATTGCTCTAAATGCAAATACCTTCTGTCTGTAAGCTAAAGCAATTCTACTGTAAACATCATTTAGCAGTAGATATTTTAGCCCTTGACCTTGACAAGACTTATTTATACCAAACTGTCCAATCAATACAGCAGGAAAAGGAAAATTAGGGATACCTCTCTTATACTTGTTTGGTACTTCACTAAGAGGAATTGTAGAATTGCCCAGTGTATAATACTCAACAATTTTATCTGGCTCAGAGAGCATTAAAAAACTCTACTGAAGTCTTCTTTCTCGCAGGTTTCAGCAGAGTTTCTAAAAAATTTATTTACATCCTGATTGCCACAATCAAAGCAGGTTCTAGCAACCTCCGGAACATCACTTAAAGAGAGAAATCGCCATCCCACTGTTCGTTGCTATTAAACCTATCTTTAAATTGCTGAATCGCCTGTTTCATTGCTGGAGTTGCTTCGGGAGGATTTTCCCAAAGGTTTTCTTTGTTCTGCATTCCTGCCGCTACTTGATCAGTAGTAAATATGAATGTGTTTTTTGGGGTGACTGATTTTTTTCGAGGAATGGTAGCCATGGGATAGCCCTGGTTTGAATACTACAAACTCGGAATTTATTGTCCGTGGTATACGATATCATAGCGTTTAAGTGTAAAGCTGTCATCTAATTCAAGGTATGCATATTACTACTAGTATTGCCCTTTTGAGTTGAACAGCCTTCCGCTAGCCTCTCTATTCATCAATTTGCCAGGGTTCTTTATTAAATTCTTCATCCAGAATTTTCTTCGCACGCACAACGATAATAATTCGTCCCAGGATTTTCAGATCAGTTTCAGTTTCAAACCACTGAAACTCTATTTGCTCCGACTGAGCAACAACAAAGTAACTATTAACATCCCATTCTCGTTGAGAGCGGTCAATAACCACTAAAACAGGTTCTGGCGTACTGGTTAATTGATTAGGAAGGCGATCGCTATTACATAAAATCACTACTGGATCTTCAGCAATTAATAAAACCTGCCAACCCGGTAAAGGAACCCATGCTTGCTCCCCAGCAAACTTTACCATCCGAAATGGTTGAGTTTCTGCAATTACAGGCACAGCCTCAATATCGGCAGGTGTCAATGGCATTTCCCCAACTACAGGCACAAGGCGCGGCAATTCTTCCTCAGATTCCAAGCGGTAGAACGGCAACATTGGAGCTGCACGTTTCGGCTCAACTGTAAAATCAAGTAGCAGCTGTTCAATTTGCTGTCTGGCACTTTGACTGTGAGCAAATCTTAAGCCTTTAGCAATTAACCGCGATCGCTCTTGTAAATCTGTTTTTTGGCGAATCAGTTTTTGACACTGATAAGCCACGGCATCGCCTGGATGAGCAGAAAAGCCATCTGGCAAAGTGCGAAAATAAGAAAATTCTTTGACTGCTTTGGCAACATCACGCGCATCATCAGCACCCAGGTTATGTGACAATACCAATTGGGCAGCAGCAGCGCGTTCCGGTTGAGTGAGCGATCGCAATTCGTACAAAATATCACTGCCTCGCGTTGCATAATGCGATCGCACTTCCTCTGGTACTTCAGGTTGCTCTAAGGAGGTATAAACTTGAGAACCGACGATTATCTGATTCTGCTGAATTGGCTCAAATCCAGTTGCTTCAAAAATAGCCTGAGGATTTAATCCAGCTTTTTGCAACTTAGCACAAGCTTTTCCCCATTCCACCCAGTTGCCTTGCTTTTGCCTGAGCTTTCGCAGCAACGTTTCAATTTCCTCTTGCGAGGTTGTATCGCTCTTATTAGCAGAGTTGGATGGTAATTCAGTCATAATCTCAACAAATTAAAACACACTTCAGCACAAGCAAGCATATATATTTTAAAGCGAGAAGTGTAAGACAAGAGGTTCTAAAAAAGCGAAATAGATTCTTCCCCTTGTCTCCTTGCCCCCTTGTCCTCTTTTTTATGACTTCAACTGAAATCCGTGCCATCTTTGACCGTATAGCGCCTGTATATGACCAACTGAATGATTGGTTAAGTTTAGGACAGCATCGAATTTGGAAACAAATGGCGGTGAAATGGAGTAAAGCTAGTTCTGGAAATACTTGTTTAGATTTGTGTTGCGGTAGCGGCGATTTAGCTTTGCGGTTGGCGCGAAGTGTAGGTGCAACAGGTTATGTGTACGGAGTTGATTTTTCTTCTCAACAACTAGCGATCGCCCAAAAACGCGCTCAACAGCAATATCCCCAGCCGCCGATCAGCTGGATTGAAGCTGATGCTTTAGATTTACCTTTTAGCGATAATTACTTTGATGCGGCTACAATGGGCTACGGTTTACGGAATGTAATTGATATTCCCCGCGCTCTTAAAGAGTTACACCGCGTTCTTAAACCAAGTGCTACAGCTGCTATTTTAGACTTTCATCGCCCTAGCAATATACAACTAAGAGATTTTCAGCAGTGGTATTTAGACAGAATTGTAGTGCCAATTGCCGATCACCTGAGTTTAACCCAAGAATACGCCTACATCAGTCCTAGCTTAGAGCGTTTTCCTACAGGACAAGAGCAAGTGATGTTAGCGCAACAAGCAGGTTTTTCTACTGCTACACACTACCCCATTGCTAACGGTATGATGGGAGTATTAGTAATCATGAAAGCACCCAGCAGTCAGCACTCAGCAGTCAGCTAAAAGAAAAGAGATAACTTTTATTTTTAATCTTGGCTTCCAGCAGCTGATCTGCTGATAGATAAAAGCTGATAGCTATATATATGGATTTATCAAACCTGTGGCTTTATGTTAGTCCTCCTGTAGTTGGAGGAATTATTGGCTATTTTACTAACGATATAGCGATCAAAATGCTGTTTCGTCCCTACCGCACTATTTACATTGGTAGACGACGGCTACCCTTTACTCCTGGCTTAATTCCCCGCAACCAAGAACGCCTAGCAAAGCGTGTTTCTAACACAGTTATGAGTTCGCTGCTAACGCCAGAGGAATTACAAAAACTGGCGCGGCGGCTACTGCAACCAGAGCGTGTTGAAGGAGCAATTCTTTGGCTATTACAATCAGCACTAGACCAAGTTCGATTAGACAAAGAACAGAAAACAGCAAAAATTGTCGCTGGAATTCTCAAGGATTTACTAGGAGAATCACTACCAAGGTTAATCAAGGTTTTAGCTCGTCGGGAAGACTTTTTAGAAGCTCAAATAAATCAAATTTTCGATCAAGTATTGCTTGATTTTCAACTAACTGATGAGCAAGCTAGTAAATTAGCAGATTGGCTACTGCAAGTAGTATTATCACCAGATGCTATCCGGCAATTTATAATTGATTTTCTTACAGATCGCACAATTCACATTATTGATGAAGGCTTTCGAGAAAAAACTAGTGGTACTTATTGGGTAGTAGCAAATTTATTTGGTTTACGCAATACTTTAACGCGACTGCGGACTTTTTGCCTTGATGAAAGGGAAGTAACAAACGCTCGGATCAATGAATTAACTCATTCTTTGTTATTGCGCGATCGCCTGAAAACATGGCTAAAAAATTTATCTTTACAAAATTTGCCTGTTTCTACAGTGCGGCAGTTGCGTAAGACAGTTAGAGACTCTGTTCGCACTTATATCCAAACCCGAGGCTCTGATTTTCTCCAAGGCTTGAGTAGTTCGCTTGATTGGGAAGAAATTGCTACTTTACTGCTTAATCGTTTGCAAAATTCAACTGCTGTTACTGCTTCTTTGGAAGTTGTTAGTAAAGAATTAGCACTAATATTAGAGCGCTATTTAGAGAAAGACTTGGAAAAAATTGTTGCTCAAGCAATTCCGATTTTAGCAATTGATCAAGTAATCGTTGATCGAGTTAAATCAACTTCGGCTGCTGAATTGGAGACGGCAATTGAGGGAATTGTCAAAAACGAATTACAAGCGATCGTTAATTTAGGAGGAATTTTAGGTTTTGTAATCGGGTTATTGCAAACGGTACTATTGTTAATGCGTTGAATGGAGTATTTACAAAGCTATTTAATTTTTGACTAGCAGCTAATTAATAATTGTTTTTACCCGCTTCGTGTCTCTGATTCATAAATATGGCAAGCCTTAGGAGTACATCAGCCTAATAAAAGTATAAAAGAGTGGGATTGACATCCTCTGAGCCTAAATTACTTACGCTACGTACTTGTAATTACAGGTTAAGTTATTCAGTTGGCTAATCGGGTTCGATACCTTGTACTTCCCCAAATAAATGCTTATCCAATTGCAAGCCTTCAATATTACGTTGGCTAACTTCAAAATTTTGTTGATGCATCTGAGCAGTTTGTAATAACAACTCACCAGAGGTTCGCAAATCAACAATTGATATACGCAATTCTGAAATAGCTTCTTTATTACCCTCTATATCAGTAGCTAGAGCATTAAGACGTTCATCTGTCCAGCGTTCAATTGTCATATTTAAGATATTTTAATATTTCTGAGTAACCCAAACTTTTTACCAAAGTTTGTAAGTCTAAGCGATCGCTGGCTGACACGCTTCTAACTAGTTTGTGTTTCTCTTGCATAAATGTAGCAAGCCTTGGGAGTACACCAACCTAATATACGTACTTGTAATTGTAGGTTTAGTTATTCAGTTGGCTGATCAGGTTCAATACCTCGTACTTCCCCCAATAAACGCCTAGTTTCCAATCGCAAGCCTTCAATATTACGCTGGATTGTTTCAAAATTACGTTGGCTAACTTCAAAATTTTGTTGATGGATCTGAGCAGTTTGTAATAACAACTCAGCAGAGGTTCGTAAATCAGCAACTGATATACGCAATTCTGAAATAGCTTCTTTATTACCCTCTATATCAGTAGCTAGAGCATCAAGGCGTTCGTCTGTCCAGCGTTCAATTGTCATAACTGAAGAGATCCTTCAATATTTCTGATCAACTCAAAGTTTTTTACCTCGGAGCAACAGCATATTCAACTAGTTGAGCAAGCCGCTTTCTGAGTGTTTCTAAACCTAAGCGATCGCTTGCCGAAACAAACACCGCTTGCGGAAATTCTTCTTGAGCAAGAGCGAGGGTATCACTATCTGCTTGATCAATCTTATTTAAAGCAACTAACGCGGGACCCGGAGTTATCGGCATTTCTGATAAAATACCCATTACCGAGCGAATCTGACTTTGCCAAGCTGGATGCGATAAATCCACGACATGAAGCAAGGCATCAGCTTCCGTAACTTCCTCTAAAGTGGCACGAAAGGCATCCATTAACGATGCAGGCAGTTCGTGAATAAACCCTACTGTGTCTGTCAGCACAATTGCTAGAGGTTCACCACTAACAGCATCAGGAATTATCAGTCGGCGCGTCGTTGGGTCAAGAGTAGCAAATAGCTGGTCAGCTGTATAGACTTCAGCATTAGTTAAGGCATTTAGGAGCGTAGACTTACCAGCATTGGTATAACCAACGATCGCTATAGAAGGAACTTCTTTATGTTGGCGCTGCTGACGTAGCCGTGAACGGTGTGCTTGCAGTTGATTTACTTCTTGTTGTAGCCGCGCAATTCGCCTGGCGATCGCTCGCCGTTCAGTTTCTAGTTTCGTTTCTCCAGGGCCACGAGTACCAATACCACCACCTAAACGCGACATTGCTTGACCGCGCCCAGTTAATCGTGGCAGCATATATTCGAGTTGCGCTAATTCGACTTGCAACTTACCAGCACGAGATTGAGCGCGTTGGGCAAAAATATCTAAAATAACTTCAGTACGGTCAACTACCCGAATGCCGATTTGAGTTTCTAAGTTACGGACTTGCGCTGGTGATAAATCGCGGTCAAATACAATTAAATTCGCTCCCAATGTCTGAGCAGTAAGAGCAATTTCTTGGACTTTTCCCTCACCGACTACAGTTTGAGGATGGGTACGCGATCGCTTTTGTCGCACCGTCTGCGCTACATCTCCTCCGGCTGTTTCTACTAGCCGCGCTAATTCCGCCAACCTGTCATGGAATTCTTGGGTTGTAGTGTCATCAGTCATTACTCCTACCAATAAGACGCGATCATGATCAGCATCTACTTGTTGAGCAACAAATTCTCGACTAAACTCTGCTTCTAGTCCTTCTACCAAGTCGAGAAAATCTTGGTTACTCAATACATCTAAGCTTAAAGGCGGTGACACACTCCAGTTAGGGGATTGAGCATCAAGGCTTGATGATTGGGGTGTTAAGTGTGCTAGGTACGTTTCTTTGACATAACCTGTGGCTCCACCTCCCCGCCGTTCAAATCCAGAACCTGTGACGTTCAGAACAATTAAAGCATCTAAGCGTTGGAGTGCCATTGCCGTCAGCGCGGCTTCACTTGGCGGCTCTGATTTTAGCTGTGTAGCGATGCAGCGAATACCACTGAGTCGTTCTGCACCATAGCGGGGGATTTCGAGCGGGGGAATTTGCGTTTGACGTGGTGTACCTACGCCGACACGAATCACCTGTCCGCGACGATTGACATAGGCGCACATCGGCTGATTAATATCGGTACTAATCGCTGCTAGCCGTTGGGCAAATTCCGGTGTAGTTAGGCGATCGCTTGCTAGCCGTTGGTGATACAGTCGCTCTAGCTGTTTGATTTGGCTAGATTTTAGACCTTGAAGATTGCCGTAGATAGTTTCGATAAGCGTTTTTAACTCCTAATCTGGTCTTTGACCCGGGAAACGGGTGAACGCTCTTCCTCCGCCGTTGCACGGCGGAGTACCGTTCACTACTATTCTATTTTACAAAAATGCGCTCAATGCCGTTTGTCTGCGATTACTTTATTCTGCGTCGGATAGTCTAGTATCTTTTCTTTCATGTTTCTGTGAGAACCTATAGCGCTTTCTTCTACCAGATGCACAGCCAAATCGTATCTGCACAGGAATTGCTTTTACTCAGCATCAAGAACTTTTACTTAAGCCTCCTAAGTGTTTTTATTTGGCTATAACTGATCCCTTTTATCAGTTAATTAGTTCTATTTCACTCATGTAAGGTCTAAAAGAGTAAGAAAAATTAGTATGAAAGCTTTACCATACCTTAGCTTTAAAACATTACAAACACTATCAGAACCTAGTCACAAAAATGCTAGAAACTAGTCACATCTTTTAGCTGAAACTATCTCAAATAAAGGCTTTTGATTAAAGCTTCTATCTTTAGTCGTATTATTAATAGACCTCAATCCATACAACCAATGACTGATTATGTGTTGGCAATAATTGTTAAATTAACGCTAGATAAACGTTAATCAATTTTGTACAGAGAGGATTATTATGAATGACAACAAGCTACCTTTAGATAAGCATGAAGAAAATACTAACCCAATTGCGATCGCTCAACCTGGTACTCGTTCTACAAGCGTCAGGGATCTAAAGGAAGACAATGCGCCTACCATCACGCCTCAACTCAATACTCGTCCAGCTACAAACGTCAGCGATGTAAAGGAAGATACGCCTAACAGCGCACATCAACCAAATGCTCGTCCAGCAAACAAAGGCATGAATCCTGGGTTATCTAGAGCATTAGTGGGAGGACTTATTGGTGTTACTTTAGGCACATTAGCTGGTGCTTTTGCTAATAAGAAATCAGCTAAGGCTGTTAACCACGCAGCCAAAGGTGTAGGAGAAGGAGTAAAAACTGTAGGTGAAGGTGTTAACCACGCAGCTATTGGTGTAGGGAACGCAGTCAAGAGTGTAGCTGAGGGTGTTAATTACGCTGTAGTAGGTGCAGTGGAATCATTAAAGGATGCAGCTGAGGATGTTGAACAATCTACGGCAATTACTGTAGATGCGGTGAAAGATGCTACTGAGGATGTTAAGCAATCCGCAGTCGGTGTAGTGGAGGCGGTAAAAGATACAGCTGAAGATGCCAAGCAATCCGCAGTTGGTGCAGTTGATTCACTAAAAGATACACCTGATGCTGAAATTAAGCTAGATGAACAGCTTGCGGACAATCAGGTTACAAGTGGGGAAGTTGGCATAGGAGAAAACGCTGAAAGCCAAACAACTGACATTTTAGTCCTACTGGAGACAGAGGGACTTATTGATCAAAATGCTCTAGACGCTGAAACCCAGGTATTTATTGGTGAAATAGGCTTTCTTGAAGGAGACGGCGATCGCCCAGAATCTTAACAGACTGTCTTTGCACTAAGACTTAAAAGTAGTCCTAAATAATGGATCAATCATAATTCCTTGCCTTTAGGACTACCCGCAAAAATAGCGACTAGCAATTTATCAGACTCTAGATTTTGTCAAATCAAGGTATTGTTTGACTTTTGCATTGTGTAACCGAGTAGAAATTAATTAGTTTTTTTACAAAGGAAAATTATGATGAACGAGAAGCAGCTTTTGGCTAATCCTGACGAAAATATTGATTCCGTCAATCAACCCGATGCTCATTCAGTGGGTACAAAAAATGATGTAGCTAAAGTAGCGATCGGCGCAGCAGTTGGTGCTGTAGTAGGTGCAGTAGCTACTGCTTTGGCTCGTGAGGGTGCAGCCGAGGGTATTAACCGTAGTGTAAGGAGTGTAGGCGATGCACTTAAGGGTGCAGTTGAGGGTGTAAACCACACTGTAAAAAATTTAGGAGATACACTCAAGAGTGTAGCTGAGAATATCAACCACACTGCTAAAGGTGTAGGGGACGCAGTTAAGGATACAGCCGCGAATGTAAACCACACTGTAAAAGATACAGTAGATGCAGTTAAGGATACAGCCGCGAATGTAAACCACACTGCAAAAGATACAGTAGATGCAGTTAAGGATACAGCCGCGAGTGTAAACCACACTGTAAAAGGTACAGTGGATGTGGTAGCTTCAGATGCCGAGCGCTCATCAGAGGCAATGGTTGCAAACAAAAATCAGATCACGACTGATAAAGTCGCTAGTGGTGTTGATACGCAGACGACCTACATTTTAGTTCCCCTAGATAAGGAGCGAATTGCTAAGTGAGCTATCCTGGCGATCGCAGAGAATATTAATAGCTGCTGATCCAGAGGACTTCTATATAAGGTATGGTGCGACTAACAATTTATCACTGCTAGCGCAGAAAGCTTGCCATTGTGCGCTAGATCAGAGTTTGTAAGAGACGTTGAGGTCGTAGATAGAATCTGTAGGCTTGGGAATATTCCCTACCTAATCTTTAATTGCCACTGGTTAATAGCTTTTTGCAACCGCTCTGGCAACCAGTTAATATACTGCGGATAAACTGGCAGGCGTGGTACTAGCTGCCATCCTGCTGGCTCTAATATTTCTCGAAGTTTCTGAGAATCAAGATGAGGATAATCAGGATTAACTTCATCTTTTATGCCAATCCCACCTAAATCCCTCGCACCAGCTTCTAAACAAGCGAGTAACCAAGCGGGATCTTTAACTAAATTTGGGGGAATTTGCAAAGTGATATCTCTTGGTAAAATCCTCCGCGCAGCTGCTATTACTTGGGGTAGCTGATCCGGGTCAAAACCTGGTGTATCCCACCTCTCGTGAGTGCCTGGACTATAAGGTTGTAAGATGACTTCTTGAATATGACCCCAGGATTGGTGAATTGAAGCGATCGCTTCCAATGTCTCCCACCAGTCTGTTTCTTTTTCGCCAATGCCCAACAGTAACCCAGTTGTAAACGGAATCTGTAACTCTCCTGCCCAAGTTAATTGCTGTAAGCGAGTTTTTGGCACTTTACTAGGAGCTTGCCTGTGAACAGTTTGCAGCAACTGTGGTGTTACTTGTTCCAGCATCAACCCCATTGACACATTAACTGTTTTTAGCTGTTGCATCTCATGCCAATTTAGCGGACCCACATTTGTATGCGGCAAAAATCCTAACGAAAGAGCCAAATCACAAAGATCATAAATTAACCCAAACCATGCCTGACGGCGTGACGAGTGCGGATGTACTTCACCACTAAGAATCAGGATTTCACACACACCTTGACTTTTAAGGCTCTTCATCTGGTTGCCTGCTGTTGTCAGAGTCATCCAAGGGCTTTTTCCTGGATCTACCCGAAAATTGCAGTAAGCACAATTATTGAAGCACTCGTATGTTGGAACAAGCGTATAAGCAGGGCTGTAGGTTACAACGCCGGACATAAGTTAAGGTTTGTAGAAAATTTTAATGACGATGCTTTTGAGTGTCTCTGAGTGCTTGAAAAAATTATTACGGCGCTCTTGCTATAAATTCTGCCGCTTTTGAGCCGCCACTTACGTATTGTAAGCAAGGTTCCTTAAAAACTTTTAGCAAATACTTTACAAAAAGCAACAAAAGGATTAATGTAAGAATACAGGAAGGCAAAAAGCCGA
>ERZ501023.29-NODE-29-length-53119-cov-6.926504_pt1 | contig 53119 bp, 65 predicted proteins | sample MGYA00248839_ERZ501023 | MGnify/ENA primary metagenome ERZ501023 (study PRJEB25958, sample SAMN03398596) | human skin metagenome | study: EMG produced TPA metagenomics assembly of the Human Skin Microbiome Metagenome (human skin metagenome) data set.
AATCTACCTAATTGCTGACTATCTAATTTTAGAATCTCACAATCTATAGAACTTGAACCATCATATAGAGCTATTGCAGTATTCATAAAAATATGACGTTAACCTTTAATTGCTGTGGGCTTTAAATCTATGCCTTAAAAGTAAAAACACAAAGAAATCGTAATAATCTTAAGTTCCAGTTTGTAAAACCTGTGGTTGTAACAGAGATACTAATTGCTCTTTACCTCTTTGCAGATATCGTGTTACTGTCATTGGACTAGTACCAATTCGTTTAGCCGCTTCTTTACGAGAAAGTTCTTTCAAAAACACTAACTCAACTGCTGTTCTAGTCTTTTCTTCTAATTGACTCATAGCGCCTTGTAATTGTTGCCGCTCTTCTTCTTGTTGCTGAAGTGCAGTAGAGCGATGATCTGGTAGCGCTTCGCCCAAAGTTATTGGGCAATCAACTTGTTGAACAACAGTGGTATCTAAACTCAAAGTTATGCGATTTTGAGCTGCTAATTTACTATCTCGCCATTCTTGAACAGATACCTTAAGTTGTCTAGCAATTTCCGCATCGGTGGGGTAGCGATCTAAAGTTAAAGATAATTCTTTGCGAACTTTTTGCCCTTCTGTGTAGAGTTCTTGCCAGCGACGAGGGATTTTTACAACTGAAGTGCGATCGCGCAGAAAATGTAATATTTCACCTCGAATATAGGGAACTGCAAATGAACTAAAAGCATATCCTTGGGTAGGGTTAAATCGCTCAATTGCCCGAATTAAACCAAAATAACCAATTTGTTCTAAATCTTCATAAGGTTCAGTGCATTGGTGAGTAAATTGATGTGCTATCTTCCGTACCAATCCAGTGTGTAACTTTACTAACTTATTCCGAAGTTGAATAGAAGGATTGTTGTAGTAGGAAATCAATAGTTCCATACCGTCAGCGCGAATACAAGTGGAAGTTGCAGTCATAAAAAAATCCTCAGCTAGCAGCGATAAACCCTTTCTTCTGGGGAAGTAATAGGAGTTATGTAAAATTTCATCAAAGCTGAGTTTATTTTCCGTAGAGAAAGCCAGAGAAACCATAGTTGTTTTACTGAACTTGTAAAGCTTCTCCCCTAGATAATTAAGAATTTCTACGTATATCTTCTGATTCGCTGCCTAACTGGATTTAGTTTTATTAAAGTAAACAAGCTATAACAGCAAAGTCGCTGCTATGCTCACTGGCTGATTTCTAAGGATTGAGTGACAATAGGCATAAGACTTAAATACCAATGTTGTCGCTTCACAACTTATAAATTTGGAAGACTCCCATGAGTAATACCAGCAACTTACGTAATGCCATTCGTGAGGCAAAAACCCAAGCGCTGATTGGACCTAATGTAATTGCTAACGCTCTACCCTACGTAGGTGGTGGACTTGTTTTAACAGCACTGGGTACTTACGGTGGTCTCTCTGTTATCCGTAGCAATCCAGGTTTGTTCTTTCCCACCTTTATCGGTGCTGTCATTCTGGAATTGATTCTTTTTTTTGTAGCTAGTAACGTTGCCCAAAAAGGAAACAATAAAGTTGCTCTACCGCTACTGGCAACCTACAGTCTACTGACAGGTTATACACTTAGTGGCATCGTTTTTCTGGCACTGAGAACTGATAATGTAGGCATCACAGGTATTGCTGCTGCTGCTCTTGGCTGTGGTGTTACCTTTATTGCTGCGCGTCAAATCGGCTCGAATTTGTCGGAACGCGACGGTATGGCTTTGACGAAAACAATCGGGTTAGGCATAATTGCGCTACTCGTTGTCGTCCTTGGTCAATTTCTGCTGGCGTTGTTTAATGTTTATACGCCAACGTGGTTAGAAATTGCGATATCTGGGCTTGGTGTGTTTTTGTTCGCTGGTGCTGCTGTAGTAGATTTCTACATCCTGCCGCGTACCTACCGCAATGACCAGTACCTAAGCGCTGCGTTGTCGATGTACTTAACGTACATTAATTTGTTCATTTTCATTTTGCGGTTACTAATTGCTATTAATAGCCGTGACTAAGCTCAGTTAATAATTAGTATTTAGTAGGGTAGGCATTGCTTACCCTATTTTTTATAGTCGCTAAAATTAAATGAAGTAATCGCGCTGCAAGTGTAAAGTAAAGGCGATCGCCTACATTATTACTATGGAAGCTCTAGAAATTAAACGCGAAGTCGAAAAGTTGTCTGATCGCCTGGGTAAAACTCAGGACTATCTTTGACGTACCAGCATTAACTGCCAAAATTCAAGATTTAGAACAGATAGCAGCTCAACCTCAATTTTGGGACGATCAAACAGCTGCTGGGCAAACTCTCCAAGAACTTAACGACCTTAAGGCTCACCTCCAGCAATATGATCAGTGGCAAATTAGTCTAGAAGATACTAAGGCAGTTCTAGAGTTATTAGAATTAGAAACCGATACAGCGCTACTGCAAGAAGCTGAAACAAATATTACGCAGCTAAATCGTGAACTCGACCAGTGGGAGTTGCAACAGTTGTTATCTGGTCTCTACGACGATAAAGGAGCTGTGCTAACGATTAGTGCGGGTGCAGGTGGTACAGACGCTCAAGATTGGGCAGAAATGCTACTGCGGATGTATACCAGATGGGGAGAAGATCACGGCTACAAAGTACATCTGACGGAGATTTCTGAGGGAGATGAAGCTGGGCTGAAATCTGCGACTTTAGAAATTAGTGGTCGTTATGCCTATGGCTATCTGCAATCGGAAAAAGGAACTCATCGCCTGGTACGGATTTCTCCTTTTAATGCTAATGGGAAGCGGCAAACAAGTTTTGCGGGAGTGGAACTAATGCCCCAAATAGATAATTCTGTGCAGCTAGAAATTCCCGAAAAAGACCTAGAAATTACTACATCTAGGGCTGGTGGCAAAGGTGGGCAGAATGTCAATAAAGTAGAAACAGCAGTACGAATCGTTCACATTCCCACAGGAGTTGCTGTGCGCTGTACGCAAGAGCGCAGTCAATTACAAAATAAAGAAAAAGCTCTGGCGATCCTCAAGGCAAAGCTACTGATTATTGCTCAAGAGCAACGCGCTCAAGAAATTGCCCAAATTCGCGGTGATATGGTGGAAGCTGCTTGGGGAAACCAAATTCGTAACTATGTATTTCATCCGTACCAGATGGTGAAGGATTTGCGTACAGGCGTAGAAACAACGGCGATCGCTGATGTCATGAATGGGGAAATAGACTTATTTATCCAAGCGTATCTCCGCCAGCAAAATCAAGTGGGAGAAAGTAAGACTGCCTAAGAAAAAGGGGTCAGGGATCAAGGATTGGGGATCAGGGAAAAACAGAAAACATTGACCTCTAGACAATGCCAAACTGACTGCCAAACGTAACTGTTAGATTTAAAAAGGAATTTGTCTTGATATTTTTATTAGCACTATTACTATGAGTGAGCAATCTTCATATCGCCATTTGGATAACCAATCATCTGAAACACCCGACTCAACCCTAGCCGCAACTGAGGCTAAGCCTAGTTACGTTAAACTGGCGATGCGGAACATGGTACGAAAGGGGGGTACTTCCCTACAACATTTTGCCATCACAGCAATTGGGCTTTTGGCTGTTTTAGTAGGACTTGCTTACCTTACTCGCTAACGATAAGGAGAATCCCCAGTTTGGAAGTCGAAGTGAGTGTACAGGATTGTTTGAGTGATTCTTGCTCAGAAGTCTCATCAAAATTAAGTGTTCAGTATGCCCATGAGATTACCGTTGAGACATGGGAAACTTGGTTTAAGCGTTGGCTAGAAATCCTCCAACCTAATATTTCCGGATCACAAAGCTACGAACTTAGTTTGCGGCTTACAGATGATACCGAAATTCAGGCGCTTAATGCTCAGTATCGTCAGCAAAACAAGCCTACTGATGTTTTAGCGTTTGCCGCTTTAGAGGTATGTCCGCAGTTTAAAATGCCTTCATCGCTACCTCTATATCTGGGTGATATTGTAATTTCTGTTGCTACAGCTAATCAGCAAGCCACCCAGCAGGGACATTCTCTTAAAACAGAGCTAGCTTGGTTAGCAGCTCATGGTTTGCTGCATCTTTTGGGTTGGGATCATCCTGATGAAGATAGTTTGACGCAAATGCTAGATCAGCAGGACATTTTGCTTCAGACAATTGGTATTGCTATCAATCCAGCATAAACTTTTAGTAGTAGATAGGACTTGGTAGGGGGAGGATATTACTCTACTCCTTATTTGTAAACTAAACTGTTCTTTGTAGAGATATAGTAATGAACGGTTGATGCCATTAAGAACAGCGAATCTGGCTCCCCAAGTCAAAAGTCAACGCAATGCTGCGTCGGGCAAAGGCTTACCGGATTTAAAATCCGGTAAAGCCTCGACGCACCGCCGTTCGACGGCGGCGCTCCCAGCTTTTCCTCCTGTTCTAGGAGGAAAGCTTTGCGGGGAGCGGCATTGACTTCTATATTCTCGTTTCCTATTAATGTCCCAAGAACTTTCGATGTCAACGCCAAACCAACCGGAAAAGGTTGCTACGAGCAAGCGGGAGTTGTCCTGGCACGTCGCCGCGAATTTACTCGTTAGTTTTAAATATGCTGGGGCTGGAGTTTATTATGCTTTGCGGACTCAACGCAACTTTCGGATACATTTATTTATTGGCGCTTTGGCGATCGCCTTGGGCGTTTTTCTCCATTTACGCTCAATAGAAATGGCAGTAATTTCGCTTACCAGTGGGTTAGTTCTGGTAATGGAGTTACTGAATACAGCGATTGAGTCAGTCGTTGACTTAACAGTTAAACAGTCCTACCACGAACTAGCCAAAGTTGCCAAAGATTGTGCTGCTGGTGCTGTGCTTGTTTCAGCTTTTACAGCAATTTTGGTTGCAGGGGCGCTGTTGCTGCCTCCCCTACTAACCTTAATTCAGGCTAATTTAAACTAAAAAACCAAGAGGATTATAGTTGCTCATAGTTATTGATAATTACGACAGCTTTACCTATAACCTGGTGCAGTATCTCGGAGAACTGGCGGCAGAGTTTCCGGTTGCTAATGAGATCCAAGTTTACCGTAACGACCAAATCTCTCTAGAGCAGATCCAGCAACTGCAACCAGATGGAGTAGTAATTTCTCCAGGTCCAGGTCGTCCAGACGATGCCGGAATTTCCTTAGATTTAATTGATCAGCTAGGACCCACTTTACCGATCTTAGGCGTATGCTTAGGGCATCAAAGCATTGGTCAAATCTTTGGCGGTCAAATTGTCTCGGCTCCGGAGTTAATGCATGGTAAAACGTCTCAAGTGTCTCACACTGGCGTAGGTGTCTTTAGAGGATTAGAGAATCCCTTGACCGCAACCCGCTATCATAGTCTGGTAATTGAGCGGCAAACTTGTCCCGAAGTGCTGGAAATTACTGCCTGGGTTGAGGACGGAACAATTATGGGTGTGCGACACCGGAACTATCCTCATGTCGAAGGTGTCCAGTTTCATCCGGAAAGTGTGCTAACGACTTCAGGAAAGCAGTTATTACGGAATTTCCTGGAACAACTGGAGAAAAAATGAAACGGCGACAATTAATGCATTACGCTGGGGCAGGGTTTTTAACAATACTCACCACCTTAGCTCTAGAACATCAGGCTGATTCAGCACCAAGTAGCGGTTCAGTAGCAATTCAATGGCTAGGTCATACTTGCTTTTTGTTTACCAGTGGCGGAACCAGAATATTAGTCAATCCATTTCGGACATTGGGATGCACAGCAGGATATCGCCCCCCAAATGTAGCGGCTGATTTGGTGTTAATTAGTAGCCAACTGTTGGATGAAGGAGCCGTAGAACAGGTTCCAGGAAACCCCAGGTTAATTTATGAACCTGGAGTCTATGAATTCAACTCAATGCAGGTACAAGGAATTGCGACAAACCACGATCGCCAAGGTGGTAGACGGTTCGGCACTAACGTGGTGTGGCGCTGGAATCAAGGGGGAATTAATATTCTCCACTTAGGTGGAGCCGCAGCACCGATTACAACTGAGCAAAGAATTCTCATGGGGCGACCGGATTTATTATTAATACCAGTAGGTGGTGGTGCAAAAGCTTATACACCCCAAGAAGCTCAACAAGCAATTCAAGCTCTCAATCCCAAGCTAATAATTCCCACCCACTACCGTACTCAAGCTGCTGATAGTGCTAACTGCGATATTGTTGCAGTTGACGAATTTCTGGCGTTGATGAGTCCAATGCCAATACGTCGCGCTAATAGTGACACTATTACTCTTAAACCGAGTGATTTACCGCCCAATGGCTCGGCAATTGAGGTGTTGAGCTACAAATTCTAGCTAGCGCCGGGTCAATACGATTTTAAATTTGCGTTGACCCCGCGCCACTTGCTGACAAAGGTGGTAGAAAATTTCAAACTAAAATACATGAAAAGGATCAGCAACTAAGCAGCCATGCAAGCAGAGTATCGTCAGCGCCGTGAGCAATTGATGGCAAAAATTGGCACGGGAACCGCGATTTTTCGCAGTGCGCCGATGGCAGTAATGCACAATGATGTCGAATATGCTTTCCGCCAAGATAGTGATTTTTTCTACTTGACTGGGTTTAATGAACCAGAGGCAGTAGCGGTTTTAGCGCCGCATCACCCAGAACACCAATTCGTGCTGTTTGTCCAACCAAAGGAACGGGAAAAGGAAGTTTGGACGGGTTATCGCTGTGGAGTGGAAAAAGCTAAAGAATTATTTGGCGCAGATGAAGCTTACCCAATTGCCGAACTTGATGAGAAACTGCCTCAGTATTTAGAAAAAGCAGAGCGGATTTATTATCGCTTAGGACGCGATCGCGCTTTTAATGATATTATCCTCCGGCACTGGCAGCAATTAATTAGGACTTACCCGAAGCGCGGTACTGGACCAATTGCTATTGAAGATTCGGGTTCAATCTTGCACAGCATGAGATTGATTAAAAGTCAAGCAGAATTGGAGCTAATGCGCCAAGCTGCGGCGATCTCAGTGGAGGCACACAACTATGCACGGGAAATAACGCAACCAGGAAGGTACGAGTACGAAATTCAGGCAGAAATGGAGCGGATTTTTCGTGTACGCGGTGGCATGGGGTCAGCTTATCCCTCGATTGTTGCTTCTGGTGCTAATGCCTGCGTTCTGCACTACATCGAGAATAATCGCCAGATGCAGAATAATGAATTGCTGCTAATTGATGCTGGCTGTGTTTATGGTTATTACAACGCTGATATTACGAGGACGTTTCCCGTAGGTGGTAAGTTTACTCCGGAACAAAAAACACTATATGAAATTGTCTTAGAAGCGCAAATGCAAGCGATCGCCCAAGTCCAACCAGGTAATCCTTATAATCAAATTCACGATACAGCAGTGCGCGTTCTTACAGAAGGTTTAGTTCAACTCGGTATCCTCAAAGGTGAAATTGATAAGTTAATTGAAGAGGAGAAATACAAGCCTTTTTATATGCACCGCACCGGACACTGGCTAGGGCTAGATGTCCACGATGTCGGAGTTTATCAGTATGGTGATAATCCGCAACTTCTACAGCCTGGTCAAGTTCTTACAGTGGAACCAGGGCTTTATATTGTGCCTGATACTCAGCCAGCCGAAGACCAACCAGAGATTGACCCGCGCTGGAGTGGCATTGGAATTCGGATTGAGGATGATATTTTGGTCACAGCCACAGGGCATGAGGTTTTGACTGCTGGGGTTCCGAAAGCGATCGCAGACATAGAAGGATAAAACGCTGTTTGTTGTCTTAATCTTTATGCTAGTCTGCTTAAGCCGGTGTGGAAGGACTTTTAATCTGTTGTAGAGTGTTCAATAAAGTTGGTGTTGGCTATGGACAAATACAGGATTCAGTAATTCAATTAAGCTGTTAAGTCGTGGCTTCTCAGTTTCAAAATCATGAAAAGGCGATGGAGTTCAAAAGTAAAGAAGCAGGTGGCACGATGGGTTGTTGTACCGCTTTTGTTAACACTGCCATTAACCTTGGTGGTGATTAACATCGTTCCTTTGCTCTTTTGCCAAGCGCCCTCGAGCAACACAAAACGCACAAATTTCGACATTATCATTGTGCTTGGTAATCCAGCAAATCCAGACGGAAGCCCTAGTGAAATAATGAGGCAGAGAGTATTAAAAGCCGTAGAACTCTTTCACAGTGGACGAGCAAGATATATTTTGTTTACAGGGGGAGCGGTCTACAACTCTTATGTTGAAGCCGACGTTATGGCACAACTTGCTCACTCTGTAGGAGTTCCTAAGAGTGCTTCTGTGACTGATCCAAAAGCGAGAAATACTTACCAGAATTTATTCAACGCTGTTGAGATCATGCACAAGAATCGCTGGTTTTCTGCTTTAGTTGTCACCTCTGCATATCACGTTAAGCGCACAACATTTATTCTGTCTCATTTCGATCTTGATTATCAAGTTGTTTCAAGTCATGCATCCTGGATCTCGCAGTTGCTTATAGGTCAGTGGGAAAATTACCTGCTGACGCGGTTAGCATTGAGTGGGGACTCAAAATACTATGGGCTGAGTCCAGAACAAATCAAGCGAGTTAAGCATAGTCAGTAAATCTGCCGCAGACCAACAATCGTGTTGCAGCAGAACGTATCAGCCTTCTTCGTTGAGTCCGAGAAGGTTATATGCGTTTGCTGAACACGACCTTGTTAAATCGCTTGATTGCTAGTGAAAATAGTTCGTCGAAGTTCTCGGCATCAGCTATTAGTAAGGCATGAGGCTTAAACTAGGAGCCTTTACTTGGACACTCCTAGTTTTTTGGTTAATAACCGTTTGCTAATTTCTAACGGATATATTCTTTCAAAACGCTGTTGCGATTTGGGTGACGTAACTTGCGGAGTGCTTTTGCTTCGATTTGGCGAATGCGTTCCCGCGTCACATTAAATATTTGTCCAATTTCTTCCAGGGTCTTCATTCGACCATCATCCAAGCCATAGCGCAGTCTTAAAACATCGCGTTCACGAGGGCTGAGGCTATCTAAAACTTTTTCTAAATCTTCGCGCAACAGGTTTTTGGAAACTTGATCTTCTGGTGTCTCGCTATCGGATTCAATAAAATCGCCCAGTCGGGAGTCTTCCTCTTTGCCGATGGGCGTTTCTAGTGAAATTGGTAATTGAGCTGATTTAGCAATAAATCTTAGCTTCTCAATTGTCATTTCCATGCGGGTAGCAATTTCTTCTTCTGTTGGTTTGCGACCCATTTCTTGAGAAAGTAGCTTGGTTGTCTTCTTGATGCGGGAGATAGTTTCGTACAAGTGGACGGGTAAGCGGATGGTGCGAGATTGATCGGCGATCGCTCTAGTAATTGCCTGCCGAATCCACCAGGTAGCGTATGTAGAGAATTTATAACCTTTTTCGTGGTCAAACTTTTCCGCAGCACGGATTAAACCTAGACTTCCTTCCTGAATTAAGTCTTGGAAAGATAGCCCCCGATTCATATATTTTTTAGCGATTGAAACTACTAAGCGCAAGTTAGATTGCACCATCTTTTCCTTCGCCCGTCGCCCCAGATGGAGACGATATCGAAATGTTGGTAAAGGTAATTGAACAGCTTCAGCCCACTCACTGTCATGAGGATCGCGCTCTAGCTGCTCAGACAACCGTTCGCGGACTCGCTCCATTTGCAGCAATTCCGCAATTTTGCGAGCTAGTTCAATTTCTTCATCTGCCCGTAGCAACCGAATTCTACCAATTTCTTGTAAGTACAGGCGAATTGAGTCTTCTGTATATTGCTTTTTTTTCGTTTGTGTCCGACGGCGTGATTTACCACCCTTACCAGACTTAGTATCGTCTTCATCAGTTGCAGGCTCTAGAAATTCATCATTTTCTTCAGAGTCTATCTGCAAATCAACATCTACTTCAATTAAAAGTTCTATATCACTGTCAGGCTGATGAATAGTTTCGAGTTCAGGCTGATGAATAGTTTCGAGTACGTTGTTAGCCTGGTTCATGCCGCGTTCCTCATGCTCCTTTATTCAACAATCAATCAAATTTATTTGTTGCTCTTGTTATAAGTAAGCCACTGCAAACTTAAGAAAGAGCGTTTATGGTTCCGAAATTTGTTGGCAAAGCCAAACTCTGGCAATATGTGTTTTCCTAAACACTTAGTTGATGTCCAAACGGGACTTTACTTGCTTACAAAAGCTAGAGATTAATAGAAGCACTAATGGCTGCTATTAATAATTAGGTTAACAAAGACCCTTCCGATTGTAGCTTGTTTCACAAAATTTGCACGCATTTAATGTTTTGACCATATTAGTTATCCAGATAAATAGTAATAGCTGGACTCACGACCTTGAGTTCTGTTTAAAAGTTTAGAAAATTGCAGCAGCATTGTTCTTAAATTAAAAAAAGTTAACCTTTACTATCCAACTAGGCTGATCTGTGGAATAATTAGCCAGTTTTTGATTCTTTAGTTTTAGCCAGGCAAGATATCTTGATGCACCTATGTTTCCATCTCTATTACTATTAGTTTCTAGCATTTCACCAAAGTAAAAGATTTAGAGCAGCCTGTTTACAAATGATGATGCCTTTTGCAAAGTGCTTCAACTTAATAAAGCAAGCTTGCAGTGTAGCTGTCACTTTCAGTTAGCTAAAAGCTTTTTACCCAAATTAAGTCTGCTGCAGCAGTTTTTTAACTAGTTAACTAAAACATCTTGTACTTGCTATAGATTAAGCCAGTAGCATTCAATTACTTTTACCTTAACCCCGTCGTCCTGAAATTTCAACCAAATTGGACTTGACAAATATATAAAGCGCTCTTTGCTATTTTAGATAATTTAGTCATGCCTGACAGCTAGGATAACGATAAATTAACCAACTAGGGGAAAAGCTTTAGACCTGAAGCCGAGACTCAGAATCGCTACGATTGAATACTAGTAGGACATTGAGCTTGCTGCCACAAAGCATCAATTGTTACAAAATGATAGCCTTGGCTGAGTAACTGGGGAATTAATTGCGCTGTTGTCAGGGCAACGTCTTGCCCACCACAAGCGCCATCGTGCAACACAATCAGTGAACCGTTCTGAACTTGCTGTAGCACTCGCTGCAATACAACACCAACACCAGGGCGAACCCAGTCTTCGGGGACAACGCTCCACATTACAGAGCGATACTGCCACTGATTTAACAAGTTTAAGGTATAGGGTGTAAACAAGCCGTTGGGGGGTCGGACATCGCGGATAGTTGTTGGTTCGATACAACAAGCTTGGGCGATCGCATCTTGGGTTTTTTGCAAGCTTTCCTTTAGTTCAGCAGGTGTAAGTAACGGGAAAGAGCGATGATCGTAGCCGTGTAGTCCAATCCAGTGTCCGCGCTCATAAACTGCTTTAGCTAAAGCTGGGGAATAATTTACACAAGCACCTAGCCAGAAAAAACTTGCTGGAATACAGTATTTGTCTAAAACTTCCAGCAATTGCGGTGTGTAATGCGGATGCGGACCATCATCAAAAGTTAAAGCGATTACTTTAGAATTGGGATTACCAGCCCACAAGCAACCAGGAAAAGTAGGTTCAAGAATGCGGTAGAGGATGGGTAAAAATGGAGCCAGTTGCATCTTTTGGTTGTCAATATTCCTGTGATTAGTGTGAGTGACTCATGAATTTCAACTTTAGCAGTTGCCCTAATTTGGTTGTCGCAACTATGGGTACTGTAATGGCACTCTCTCTTGCTAGCTGCTCTAGGATAACAACTGATCAATACGAAGCAACAGCGCGAACCGTTTACACTTGGCAAGTTAAATATTCCCTGAATCCAACCAGTGATAAACTACCGCGCTTTGAAACTTTTGCGATCACTTCTTTACTCAATCGCAATGGCTTAAAACCACAAGTAGCCGTTACAGGTCCCGATGATCGAGGGTTGTGGTGGGCGGCTTTACCCCCGCGTCCTACCGTAGATCAATTAGAACAACGAAAGCGCCCTCAAGAAAAAGCCAGCACTCCTGAATTGGTGAAATCTGTAGAGTATCAAATTAGCTTTGGAGTAGGTAGTGAACGTAGAACACTGCCAACTAATTACCAGGTATATAGACAAGTGGTGAAAGCTTACCCGCAAAAAACTCCTTTACAGCTAACTTTGGGAGTAAATAATAACTCAGTCGAGAAAGCCCAGTTCATGCCTTGAGAGAAGGCACTAATACGTAAATAACGATTAAAAAATAGTTATCTTAGTCTAGATAATAAGGCTATCTTGAAGAAAGCTATTTTATAACTAAACGATGAAAGGCGATCAAGCAGAGGTGAGAAGTCAGCATTTTTACCAGCGATGGGGAAGCTTAAATCCTCTCTGGTTTCACTTATCCTATGTATTGACGACATTTTGTTTTTTAGGGTTTACTACTCGAACGCCAGCAGCAACGCAGCGTCCAGATCAAGAACTCAAGATCGGGATTGTGCAGCGATTTGGTGACGAACCTACAGAGAAGCTGAATCTGGAAGCAACACCAGGCGATCGCCTGACGCTGAAATTCAAAAGCAATGAACGCCAGCAAACACTCCAAGCTAGTAGTGCCAAACTAGAAATTGTCATGCAACCTCTACCTGAACCAGTAGTAGAGGAAAGAGTTGTTTTAAGTACCCACCGCAGTTTTGAGACTGCTGAAGATAGTGCTGAACAGTGGCGCAAAAGAGGAATAGAAGTTGAGATTGCACAGCCGGAACGCTGGCAAGTCTGGGCAAAACGATCAGTTTACAATACTCCTCTACTGCGACGCTTACTACTAGAGAGTATCCAAGCTAAAGGCAACAAAATTTCCTACATCGATAGCCAAATTCTCCAACAAGTACCTCAAGCTAGTTTGGTAGTAAATGGCTACCGCTACAACCGCAATCAGCTAGATATTACTAGTGGGAAAAACTTAGTTCGGATAGATGAGGGAAATGAAGGGGACGCTGTGCTTTATGGCGGGAGTTTACGGCTACAGCTAAATGCCTATGGGAATTACACTTTAGTCAACAATGTACCGCTAGAAACTTACTTGCGGGGCGTTGTCCCGCATGAAATTGGTGCTAGTGCGTTGTATGCAGCAGTTGAAGCGCAAGCGATTATTGCTCGCACGTATGCGCTGCGAAACTTACGGCGATTTGCTCTTGATAACTATCAACTTTGTGCTGATACTCACTGCCAAGTTTATCGAGGTTTGAGTGGCACAGTTAAAAATGCCGATGCAGCGATCGCGGCAACGCGGGGGCGAGTGCTGACATACAAAAATGAGCTAGTAGATGCTTTGTATTCTTCTACTACTGGAGGTGTTACTGCTGCGTTTAGCGATGTCTGGAACGGTACAGATCGAGCTTACCTAAAACCTGTAGTTGATGCTGCTGGTAAAATTTGGAATTTGGAGCAATATACTTTAGCTAATGAAAAAAACTTTCAGAGTTTTATTAGTCTACGTCAAGGATTTAATGAAACTGGTTGGGGGATGTTCCGTTGGCGTAAAGAAAGCAGCATGGAACAGATTACCAAGGATTTGCAGCGTTACTTCCAGGTAAATAAAAACCCACTGGCGAACTTTAAAACAATTAGGCAGATGCAGGTAATAGAGCGATCGCCTAGTGGACGTATTCTTAAACTCGCTGTCCAAACTGAGCAAGGCAGTTTTGTATTAGAAAAAGACGAAGTTCGTAATGCCTTTTCAGCTCCTAGAAGCACCCTTTTTTATCTAGAACCACTTAGTAAAGGTGAAAAGGCACTTTGGGGTTATGCCTTTGTAGGTGGAGGACTCGGACATGGAGTCGGCTTAAGCCAAACAGGATCTCAAAAGTTAGCTCAGTTAGGTTGGTCAAGTTCACGCATTCTTAACTTCTACTATCCCAATACCCAAATCCAGCCCCTCAACGATCAGATTACCTTTTGGTCAGAGCCGTCGCTCAACATTAGCCAAAAATGAAATAAGGCAGGAACTATAAGCTACCTGTTCCTGCCTACTAGAATATGATTTCTAACCGATGAAATCGATTAGTAAAGTTCTTCCTCTTTATGAGTTTCGATGGTGCAGTCAGAAGTAGGGTAAGCTACGCACGTTAGCACGTATCCACCTTGAATCTGGTCGTCGTCTAAGAAAGACTGGTCGGACTGGTCAACCGAACCTGCGGTTATCTTACCTGCACAGGTAGAGCAAGCACCAGCGCGGCAAGAGTAAGGCAGGTCAAGCCCAGCTTCCTCAGCTGCATCTAGAATATAAGTGTCATCGTCAACCTCAATTGTTTGGTTTAGCCCTTCAGCCTCGCTGATTAACGTGACATTGTAAGTTGCCATTCAGCAATCCTCTCTATTAAAAACGGCACTATAAAGTGTATTTAAAGCAAACCTTACGGATCTCGCTGATACGATAGTCCGCTTTGTTAAGTTCGCTTCATCTTTAGATACTACGGGAAAAATTTCAGCTTTTAACGCTAATTTGACTCAATCTTGCATACCATTAGTAATGAAATTTAGTAATTTGATCCTAATTAGTTATACTTATGTATAAATCACATAAATCGCGTCAATCATAACTAAATCATATAAGTGTAATGAGTATCTATTACTAACTCCAACCTGCTGTTATGGGACAAAGTAATCGCAAACAGAAATAAGTTCGCTTGGGACATTCTCCTAACACCATGTAAATTAAGTGGGTATAGTGTTTGGGTGCTGATATTAAGCTAGTAAAAATGATTAATACTTCCTCGTTCGCTGCTACTTCCCCAGTTAGGGTGGGTATAGTTGGTACTGGGTACGCCGCAAAACTAAGAGCAGAGACACTTCAGCAAGAGAAATCCCAGCTAGTAGCAGTTGTTGGGCATAACAGGGAAAAAACAGAGGCTTTTAGTCAAACTTACCAAGCCGAGGCGCTGAGTGACTGGAAGCAGCTAGTAGGCTCAGATTTGGATTTAGTGATTGTCTCTACTATTAATAGAGATCATGGCGCGATCGCCCGTGCTGCAATAGAAAGCAACAAGCACGTAGTAGTCGAATATCCCTTGTGTTTAGATGTTACGGAAGCAGAAGAATTAATCGCCCTAGCACAAGCAAAAAATAAACTCCTTCATGTAGAGCATATTGAACTACTAGGCGGCTTACATCAAGCATTGAAGCAAAATATAGCAGCGATTGGATCACTCTTTTACGCTCGTTACAGCACTGTTAACCCTCAACATCCTGCACCCCGCAAGTGGACTTACCACAGAGAATTATTTGGCTTTCCCCTGAGTGGCGCACTTTCCCGCATTCACCGCCTTACAGACTTATTTGGTACAGTTACCACAGTTAGTTGTCAAAATAAATACTGGGGTGAAGATTCAAAATTTTATACTTCTTGTCTTTGTACTGCTCAGTTACGCTTTACTAGTGGACTTGTAGCTGATGTTACCTACGGCAAAGGCGAAACTTTATGGCAAGACGAACGCAAGTTTGAAGTTCACGGTGAGCAAGGCGGCTTAATTTTTGATAAAGATGCCGGAATTTTAGTACAGGCAGAGGAAACTACACCGATTGAAGTTGGTACGCGGCGGGGTTTGTTTGCCAAAGACACAGGCATGGTGTTGGATTACTTATTTGCAGGTACGCCGTTGTATGTCTCTTTAAGTGCTAGCTTGTATGCGCTTAGAGTTGCAGATGCCGCCAGGCGATCAGCTGAAACAGGGGAAACTGTAGTTATAGACAATTAAATTATCAGCACTTAAGAGGTGGTAAGGCGATCGCTATCTGAATTAGGAATTTCGTTGCATTTGGGCAGAAGTAACTACAGCACTTCCATAGAAAGGCTCGAAATAATTTGACTCAACTAGCTGTTAAGATTTATGATCAAGCCGCATAGCTTGCTCTAAGGCTAGTTTCTCCCTAGCTCTGCGCGCATAAGGCTGTAATTGAGTTAAATTCCAACCTGTAAGAATACTCAAATCTTCTAACTCCATACTCTTGCTCAACATTTCTACGCACCACGTTTGTTGAGCTTGTTCGATTGCTGGTGGTTGTCCTTGAGGAGTTAATAAGTTCTCAGTAATTACTTGCCAGCGCAATTGGATTTCTGCTTCTGATATTGGCATTCCCGCATCATTGAGAAATAGTGCAGGTTGCTCGTCTTTACGGCTTTTGAGCCATTGGGTTAATGGATTACGAGTATAGGAACCATAGCGTTTACCCATAATCCATTGATTAACTGGAACCTGGCGCACAGCACCTTGAGTTATTTGTAATAAGTGCTGATGTGGATCACTTATGTGATGTATACGCTCTAATTTAACAATTTCTTTGTGAGATACCGCGCCAAACAAAACATACGCTAGGGCATAATCTCTTAGTCCTGATTTTTTAGCTTGTTGCAGAATTAAATGAACTAAATCAGCTGGTAAATCAGCTACTGTTATCACTTCCCCTTGTTGATGGGAGGAGTTAGGAGGATTTTCCCCTGTACCTAAAAATAGCTGTACCAAACTTTCTACAAACTGATCTCGGTTATGCCATTCGCGATCGCTTGCAAACTCAATTACGGCATACCCCAACAACATACTATTAAGCAAAATTGCCAGCTTTTCTGTTGGGAAAGAAGTCTGTAAGTGCTGACGCTCCATTACTGTTGCTAAATATTCAGCAACATAGGAGTTAATTTCAGTTAAACCACGTCCTAGTGCAATCCGATTTTCTCCTGGATACTGTCTTGCTTCACCTAGTACCGATAGCAAAAATGGGACTTGTTCTAAAGCCTGTAAGCGATCGCTTGCATACTCTTTTAAAGCTTGATCAGCACTGGTAATTTCATTTGCTTGCTTTTTTAAGGATTCTCCCAAATCTTTAAATACTGCTGACTCGGAAATTACTGCCAGGAGCAATCCATGCTTATTCCCAAAATTCCGGAATAACGTTACTTCGTTAACTTGTGCCAATTCGGCAATTTGTTTAGTTGTAGTTTCAGCGACTCCCTGCGTGGCAAATAACTCCAAAGCTGCATTTAGCAATCGCTGTCGAGTTGAATTTTTTTGAGAAGGCATAAAAGTAATGCAAGCATTGCTTGCATTTAAACATCATCTTTGCTAGATTTATGTAAGTAACACTTGCATTGCTACTGTAGCTGTCTTTGCCAGTTGCAGGATAGATAAGTTAACCATTGCACTTTTAGCACTGGTTTATTTACGGTTTACCCGTAAAAGGAAAGATTTATGACTATGCACTCAGTATCTGTTGAGGGTAAGCAGCCGCCTACTCTCAGCTGGATCAACGTGGCATTTTTTGGTACGATTCATGCCTTGGCTTTATTATCTCCCTGGTTTTTCTCTGCGTCTGCTTTGGGAGTGACAATATTTCTGCACTGGTTATTTGGCAGTATTGGTATTTGTTTAGGATATCATCGACTTTTAAGTCACCGGAGTTTTCAGTGTCCAAAGTGGCTAGAATATGCGATCGCTATTTTAGGAGCGCTGGCGATTCAAGGCGGACCAATCTTTTGGGTAGCTGGACACCGTATACATCATGCTTATACAGAAGAGGAAGACAAAGATCCTTATTCTGCCAAGCGTGGTTTTTGGTGGAGCCATATGCAGTGGATTTTGTATCCACGTCCAGAGTTTTTTGAAGCTCAAACTTACAAGAGATTTGCACCTGAATTAGCCCGCGATCCATTTTATTGTTGGTTAGATCGCTATCACTTACTTCTGCAAATTCCCCTCGGCATCTTGTTATATATTTTAGGAGGATGGTCTTTTGTTATCTATGGCATATTTCTAAGATCAGTATTACTGTGGCATAGCACTTGGCTAATTAACTCCGCAACTCACCTATACGGCTATTGTAATTTTCACCTAGATGATAACTCTCGTAATCTTTGGTGGGCAGCAATTCTAACTTATGGTGAAGGTTGGCATAATAACCACCATGCTCACCCCAAAGTGGCAAAAGCTGGATTGCATTGGTGGGAAATTGATATGACTTGGTGGGCAATTAAAGTTTTACAGACTCTTGGTTTAGCAAAGAAAGTTGTAATGCCTACACAAGTTCCAACTAAGATTTAATAAGATTTAAAACGAAAATAAACCTAGCTTGATATTTACGGTTGAGTCTAGGATTATTTTTATTCATATCAAAGAGGAATTTTTGCCAGAGGTAGCTGGGCGATCGCCTCTAATGCCATACTAAGCGTGAGTTTAGAAAGTTATATATCGTGCTAATTAAAATAGTCAGGCTAGGCATTACTTTTTTACTATGCCTGATCATACTTCCAGGTTGCGGATCACGAGCTGTCGAACAATCCCGCGTTGAGCGTCTAGAATTTGAACTTTACAAAATGACCTCACGCCTAGAAAGATTAGATGCCAAGATAGATATGCTCAGTTGGTCAATGTCCCAACCTTCAGAATTAAGCAAAACCATACTGGAGAACCAAAAGCAAAAGCAGTTAGAAAAATTAGTAACTGAGCTGGAAGCACAAGTTTCTCACTTGAATGAGCAACTTTCTGAGTCTAAGTTACATTCCTGAGAAAAATTACTCTAGATTTTTTGGGATTGAATTTAACTGGCGATCGCAGGTTAAATTCTCACTAGTAAAACCGCCAATTTCTGCAAGAGTATACAGTGGTCTACCTTTAACTTCTTCATAGATACGTCCAATATACTCGCCTAAAATCCCAATACTAACAAGTTGAACAGCACCAAGAAAAAAAATTGCTACCAAAATAATTGTATATCCAGTTAAAGGTGATTGCGGCACAAAAATCCGCCAGTAAATCACTAATAAAGCCATTAATATTGCTGCTACTGCTGCTAATAACCCCACATATGTTGATAAGCGTAGCGGCACTTTTGAAAAGGATACTAAACCATTTACAGCTAAAGCTAAAGATTTCGCAAAAGTATATTTTACTTCTCCAGCAAAACGCTGTTCGCGCTTAAACTTAATTGCTGTTTGTGGAAACCCAACCCACGATCGCAGTCCCCTCAGATAACGATTACGTTCTGGCATAGAATTGAGTAAATCTACAACTTGCCGATCTATAAGACAAAAATCGCCAGTATCAGTAGGAATTTCTACATCTGCAAGTTGCTTTAAAATCCGATAGAAAAAATAGGCTGTGAAACGTTTGAACCAATTTTCTTTGTGGCGTTGCGTACGTTGAGCATAAACAACTTGATAGCCTTGTCGCCACTTTTCAATCATCTCAGGAATTAGTTCTGGTGGATCTTGTAAATCTGCATCTAAAATGACAATGATTTGACCACGCACGAAGTTCAATCCAGCTGTTACAGCAATTTGATGCCCAAAATTCCGAGCCAAGCTGAGGTAGCAAATCCGCGTATCTTTTTGATGTAAGTCACGCAGTAATTGTAACGAGCGATCGCAACTACCATCATTCACAAAAACTAATTCCACTGAACCATCTAACTGGTCAATTACAGTAACAATTCGCCTATACAGTTCTAGAATTGTTTTTTCTTCGTTATATACCGGAATGACCAAAGAATATTTCACTGCCATTAGCTAACTTTAATGAAGCAGACTTTTTTGTCTCGTTTACAACCCGCTATTTTTCTGTTATGCTTATTTTATAATGGAGATATTAGCAAAAATTTTAAAAACGCACAGATATCCATTATATAATTATAACACTCAAAAGCGGCGGCACATAGTAACAAAAAACTTTATTTTGAATCTTCAAATTTAAAACTTTTTAGTTATTATCTAAACTCTAACTATCAATTATCTGCCTAATTTATTGGGAATTCCTTCACAACCACCAGGAATCGTAGCTCTAGTTTTCTCACCACCCCAAGCACAGCAGTAGTAGCGCACTGATTCAGAGATTCTCTCAACATCGGTAAAGTCAGCATTCTCAATTACAGCCCCAGTGTATTCCCCAGTTTTATAGTTAGGTAGCTCAGTACGGCTACGAGGTGTAGCAGTTTGAGCTGAACCATAGAATAAGCGGGTTCCCTTGAAATCAGCTCCATTGAGTTGAGCATCGTACAAAATAGTGCGGCAAAAATTAGTTTTGACTAAATCAGCACTACTAAGATTAGCGCGGATCAAATTAGCTTCGCTGAGGTCTGTCCAACGCAGATCAGTACCAGAAAGGTCAGCAGCAGCTAGCATTACTCCTAAGTCAATGACTCGTACACCGTAGGCGCGATCTTCTTCATAGCCACCGCTACCGTTGAGAATAACTCGACCTAAGCGGACATCGCGTTTCAGGGGTGTTAGTAACTTAGATTGCGATAAAAACCGGATAATTTTAGCTTTACCACTACCATCCACAGAGCTAAGAATTGCCGCCGTACGTCCTTCGGCGATCGCGCGTTCTTGAGGCCAATCTTCTAGCATTCCTTCTTCATCTAACACCAAGTCAGAGATACCTTGAAAATAAGAATCAATTGTCTGCTGTTGAGTAATTAGGTTTTGCTGGACAGTGAGTAAGTTTTGTTGAATTGTTAGGTCTTTAGAAATTACATATTGTCGCCAAGCAACATAAACAGCAATAACAGCAATTAAAATTTGCCCTAAAGCCCCAAAGACTTCGCCCAATGCTCCGACAGCGTCCCAATTAAATTGAGTAGCCCAACTTGTAATCCGAGCATTCGCACCAGTGAAATGAAATAAGCCAATTAGAGCCGCTACTGCTCCTAAAAATGCTACAAATAGCGATCGCTCCTGCGGTGAAACTAACTCTGTTACCACTGCTTGCAGCCAAGGGAAAAATACTGCAATTGATAACACTAAAGCCAGCAGCGTTCCTACTAAACCAATTAAAAAATTATTAACAGCTAGTCCTACAAATGTAATCGCGATCGCCAGTAGAGTAATCCAAGTAACTCGTGCATTACCAGTGCGGAGGTTAACAGCCTGCTGTTTAATGCCGAGACGAACTGACGACAAAGCAGCTAAATTTTGTTGTGATTGCAGTGAATCCAGTGCTGCTAAAGCTTGCTGAGTTGCTAACCCGGATGTAGTAAGACCGTTATTAGTTACATTTTCTTGCTCATCTGGTGGAGCAGATGGCGGCATTGCCTCCGGACTAGGTGAGGAGGTAGGCTGGGAATTAGGATCATTCGTCATGCTTTTATTGTGACAGCAGACTTAGAGCAACATCTGTCTTATAGTAGCTGCTGTCTTGTGTTGCGTTCTCCAGCAATTTAATTTATGTCGCAATTACTTTACTACTAAAGCTCTTTTAAATAGAGATATCTGACGGTTTGGCTGTAGTTAGATATTGAAAATGGGATAAATGCTCTATGCCAAGTGCGTAAGTGTTAGCACCACCTTAGCTAATGCAATTAACCCACTAGTGGAATCAGCCGTTCAGATTTTGATTACGCTTGTTGGTATGCTGGCGAAAGCGTTTCTTTGAGAGGCATCCACCGGAAGGCGCGATCGCCACCTCTTTCTAATGCTACTTTCACTCTTGGTTCTAAAGTCGGTAAATTCGTCAAAAACTCAACTTCCTCGTTAGAAAGCATATGTCCTTCTATGATCCACAACACCAGTCCCTTTGATTGCGGCGTTAATTGTTGTAGATGGTAGCTGACTATTGGTGGCACATAATAAACTCTAATGTCTTTCTTACCCAAGTGAGGCGGACGCACACCATGAACTCCAGTTAGATACGCCGCTAAGTCCCCCAAGCCTCGTGCTGAAATATGCAAGGTAGTATAGCCAGCAGCGCGGATTCGCCTTTGATAGCGACCTTCAAATCCTCCCTCTAGTGGTACATATAGACCAAGAGAACCAAACTTTTCCAAATCTTTAATCAGTTGTCTACCAGTGGTAAGGAGTGCCATAGATTTTCTTTTTGCTCCACCTGAATATATTAACGGTTAGCTGCTAACTAGCTATAAACTCTTGAAGATCACCTATTACGCACTTTTAATCGCTAATTGCTGATCCCTCAATTGTTCTTACATTCCCATCTTGATTTTGCTCATTTTACTTTAGTTTAAGTAACTATGCTTACTGAGGTTTCAGCCTCAAAGCATTGAATGTGCGATCGCTCTTTGATCTGGAAAACGGCTGAACGCAGTGTGTTCACTAAAAACTTAAATTTATCCCTTACCATTATTTAGTTGCTCTGCTCAAAAAATTTATTAATCTCCTAGACAATTTTTAAACGTTAGCTTATACTGTTAGATCGTGACCAAAGATTAGGATAGTCTACATTTTTATAATTACTTTTTACAGCTAGTCTTAACTTTATTAGCTAAGACAAAAATTATCCTATAGGATAGCTGAATAATGTAGAAGTACGCCTAATTTCCTAAGCCACAAAAAGCAAACATACAAATTTTTGGTTGATAAAAGCCAAATATAATGTATGACGTGCATTTAGCCCCGCTACCTGATAAATTTAGGTAATGTTCGAACTTCGGTTCAAGGGGTTCAGTGAAGCAAATGAGCAGCAATGTATTAGCTTGTGTACTGCATTGCATTAAGTCTCATGGTCGGATACTGAGCGGCTTGCCGCTTAAGTCCTAATGAGACCAGGTATTGCCAAAGTGATGCTCGGATAAAAGTACCGCTTCACAAAGCTAGCTACAAGCCTTACATTACTAACTCTCGGAAAAATCTCTAAAACAGAGATAATTTCCATTATTTATAGTGAATAAGAGTAATAGTAAGCGGATCACAAGCGAACGCTTGTAATCCGGTTTTAACGCAACCTTGAAAAAAGGAGAGATAACTTCTGTGTCTGTAGGTATCCTTGGCACTAAACTTGGCATGACTCAAGTATTTGACGAAGCAGGAAGAGCAATTCCTGTAACAGTCGTTCAGGCAGGTCCGTGTACGGTTACACAAATTAAAACAAAACAAACGGATGGTTACGAAGCCATTCAAGTCGGATTTAAAGAAGTAAAACAAAAAGCACTTAATAAGCCTTTATTGGGTCACCTAGCTAAATCCTCTGCCCCAGCATTGCGTCACCTGCGCGAGTATCACTTAGAGCAATCAAGTGAATACACTATGGGTCAGCAGCTCAATGCAGATATTTTTACTCCCGGCGAGATTGTAGATGTAGCTGGTATAAGTATCGGTCGTGGCTTCGCTGGCTATCAGAAACGCCACAACTTTGGTCGCGGTCCAATGTCTCACGGTTCTAAAAATCACCGCGCTCCTGGTTCAATTGGTCCTGGGACAACTCCTGGTCGGGTTTATCCTGGAAAAAAGATGGCTGGTCGTTTAGGTGGCAAGCGGATCACAATTCGCAAATTAACTGTAGTGCGGGTAGACCCAGAGCGCAATTTATTACTAATCAAGGGAGCAGTTCCTGGTAAACCTGGTGCTTTGCTAAGTATTGTGCCAGCAAAACGTGTAGGGAGATAAAAACCAACATGGTTGAGTGTGTAGTACGAAACTGGCAAGGCGAAGAAGTCGGGCAAGCAACACTGGAGTTAAAGGTTGCTAGTGAAAAGAGCGCGGCTCATATTGTGCATAGAGCGTTAGTAAGACAGATGGCTAACGCCCGCCAGGGCAATGCCAGTACAAAAACACGGGCCCAAGTCAGGGGAGGTGGTCGTAAACCTTGGCGGCAAAAAGGAACAGGTCGCGCCAGAGCTGGATCAATTCGTTCGCCGTTATGGCGTGGCGGCGGAGTCATTTTTGGACCGAAGCCAAGAGACTATGGAACCAAAATGAACTCCAAAGAGCGGCGATTAGCACTGCGGACGGTGCTGAATAGCCGAGCTACAGACATGATTGTGGTAGAAGAATTTACATCTCAACTATCGCGACCGAAAACAAAGGAATTAGTAGCAGCGATCGCTCGTTGGGGAGTAGAACCACAAGCAAAAGTTCTGATGATCTTACCTGAGCCAGCAGAAATAATTTATCTCTCAGCTCGCAATGTCGCTAATCTCAAGCTACTGTCTGCTAATCAGTTAAATATTTATGATTTGCTGAACGCCGACAAAATTGTAACTACGCCATCTGCTCTAGTAAAAATTCAGGAGGTCTACAGTGCCTAAAACTGACCCCCGCAATCTTCCAGATTTGGTACGTCGCCCGATCGTCACCGAAAAAGCTACGCTGCTAATGGAGCAGAATAAATACACTTTTGAAGTAACTCCCCAAGCAACCAAACCAGAAATTAAAGCGGCAATTGAGGATTTGTTTCAAGTCAAGGTTGTACAGGTTAATACCCAGCAACAGCCGCGTAAAAAGCGCCGAGTTGGAAAATTTACTGGGTTTAAGTCCCAATACAAGCGTGCCATTGTCACCTTGGCTCCTGGGGACGAAGACAAGATTAGACAGGTTCTATTCCCAGAAGTTTAGTTATTAGCAGCAACGGCTTGATAACTCAAAACTCAACGGTCAGCACGCCAGTTCGCTCAACGGGGGGAACCCCCGCACACGACTGGCTCCGGAGGCGGCTCCGAAAAGCGCTGCGTTGAGCAAGCTCAAAAATCAAAACTCAAAACTACTAATTATGGGTACCCGTTCTTATCGACCATACACCCCCAGCACCCGCCAAGTTACTGTTTCTGACTTCGCTGAAATTACCAAAGGTGAACCAGAAAAATCACTAACTAAATCAGTGCATCGCCCGAAAGGGAGAAATAATCGGGGTGTGATTACCAGCCGTCGTCGGGGTGGAGGTCACAAGCGCCTTTATCGGGCAATTGACTTTAAACGCGACAAGCACAATATTCCTGCGAAAGTGGCAGCGATCGAATACGATCCTAACCGCAACGCTCGGATTGCTCTGCTGTACTACCAAGACGGCGAAAAACGCTACATTCTGCACCCAAATAACTTGGTAGTAGGGACAACGATTATCGCAGGTCCTGACTCTCCCATCGAAGATGGTAACGCTTTACCGCTCTCGCGCATTCCTCTAGGAACTACAGTTCATAACGTAGAACTAACTCCAGGTAAAGGCGCTCAAGTTGTGCGCTCTGCTGGTGCTGGCGCTCAAGTTGTGGCAAAAGAAGGTAACTATGTCACCTTAAAGCTACCTTCAGGAGAAGTTAGGCTGATTCGCCGCGATTGCTACGCTACGGTAGGTCAAGTTGGCAACTTGGATGCAAGAAACCTAAGTGCAGGTAAAGCTGGCAGAAATCGCTGGAAGGGTCGCCGTCCGAAAGTCAGGGGTAGTGTGATGAACCCAGTCGATCACCCGCATGGTGGTGGTGAGGGTAGAGCGCCAATTGGTAGACCAGGACCAGTAACGCCTTGGGGTAAACCCACATTAGGTGCAAAGACACGGAAGCCGAAGAAACCAAGTAATGCTTTGATTGTGCGTCGTCGTCGCAAATCTTCTAAACGTGGTAGAGGTGGTCGGGAGTCTTAATATAGTTTTGAGTTTTGATTTTTGAGCTTGCTTAACGCAGCGCTTTTCGGTGCCGCCTCCGGCTGACCGTTGAGTTTTAAATTGAAGAGGTAACTGTTTTAATAAGCTCAAAACTCTAATTCTTAACTTAAATTATTCAATTCAAAACTTAGAATTTAGAACTCAAAACTATTGAATTATGGGTCGTTCTCTTAAAAAAGGTCCTTTCATTGCTGATAGCTTGCTGACTAAAATCGAGAAGCTAAATGCTAGAGGCGAAAAGCAAGTTATTAAAACTTGGTCTCGGTCTTCAACAGTTCTGCCATTAATGGTCGGTCACACGATCGCCGTTCACAACGGTCGCCAGCACGTTCCAGTTTTCCTAACTGAGCAAATGGTGGGACATAAATTGGGTGAATTTGCCCCCACCCGGACATTTCGGGGTCATGCTAAAAGCGATAAAAAAGCAGGGAGATAGTCATTAGTTATTAGCTAAGGACTAATGACTGATAACTAATGACTAAAGAAAAATATGGCTACTGATACTACTGAAGTAAAAGCGATCGCCCGCTACATCCGGATGTCCCCGTTCAAGGTGCGTCGCGTCCTAGATCAAATTCGGGGGCGATCGTACCGAGAAGCGCTGATTATCCTTGAATTTATGCCTTACCGAGCTTGTGAGCCAGTCCTCAAAGTGTTAAGAAGTGCTGTTGCTAATGCCGAGCATAACGCTGGACTAAATCCTGCCGAGCTAATGGTTAGTCAAGCTTACGCTGATCAAGGACCAGTGCTAAAGCGTTTCCAGCCAAGAGCGCAAGGTCGTGCCTACCAAATTCGCAAGCCGACTTGTCACATTACAGTGGCTGTTTCTCCTGGGGCAACAGAAACATAAACCTGGCGCTTCCCTAAACGCCATCAACCGTATTAATTGCACTTTTGAGGACGCTATCTGTGGGACAGAAGATTCATCCAAATGGTTTTCGTCTAGGCATCACCCAAGAACATCAATCTCGTTGGTTTGCCGCTCCTAGACGCTACCCAGAAACTCTCCAAGAAGACTTTAAACTGCGCCGCTATGTAGAAGAAAAACTGGGTCGGTTGGCTACCAACAATGCCGGAATTTCGGAAGTAAAAATTGATCGCAAAGCAGATCAAATTGAATTAGAAATTCAAACAGCCCGTCCTGGCGTTGTCGTAGGTCGCGGTGGTACTGGCATTGAGTCATTACGAACTGGACTTCAAGAGCTACTAGGGGGAAATCGCCAAATTCGCATTAACGTTGTGGAAGTTTCCCAAGTTGATGCTGATTCTTACTTAATTGCTGAATACATTGCTCAACAGCTAGAGCGCCGCGTTTCCTTCCGCCGTGTTGTGCGGCAAGCAATTCAACGCGCTCAAAAAGCAGGCGTTCAGGGCATCAGGATTCAAGTGAGTGGTCGGCTTAATGGAGCAGAAATTGCCCGCACAGAATGGACTAGGGAAGGAAGAGTACCCCTGCATACTCTGAGAGCTGACATTGACTACGCTTACACTACGGCTAAAACGGTGTATGGCATCTTAGGAGTTAAGGTATGGATTTTCAAAGGAGAAATTATTCCTGGACAAGAATCGCAGCCAACCCCAGGAGCCGCTCAACCGCGCCGCCGTCAACAGCAACAGCGTCGCCGTCAGCAATTTGAAGATCGCTCGAATGAAGAATAAATAGTTATTAGTCCCTAGTCATTGGTCAATAGCAAATGATTAATGACTAACTACTGATGACTAACTACTAATGACTAATGACTAATTATGCTAAGTCCCAGAAGAACTAAATTCCGCAAACAACAACGCGGGCGGATGGAAGGTCTAGCCACTAGAGGCAGTAGTCTTAACTTTGGCGATTTTGGTCTCCAAGCTACTGAGCCAGCTTGGATCACCTCGCGTCAAATTGAGGCAAGTCGCCGTGCAATGACCCGTTATATTCGGCGTGGTGGCAAAATCTGGATTCGGATTTTCCCTGATAAACCTGTAACTATGCGCCCAGCTGAAACTCGGATGGGTTCTGGTAAAGGTTCGCCTGAATTTTGGGTGGCAGTAGTTAAGCCAGGGCGGATTTTATTTGAAATTGCTGGTGTTCCAGAAGCAACTGCCAGGGAAGCGATGCGCCTAGCTTCCCACAAACTACCAATTCACACTAAGTTCATTATGCGCTCAGAGGAGGAGCAGGGATAAATGGCTCTTCCAAAAATTTCCGAAGCTAGAGATTTAAGCGATGCCGAGCTGGCTGAACAAATTATTGCTGTCAAAAAGCAACTATTTCAGCTGCGACTGCAAAAAGCGACTCGGCAATTAGACAAGCCGCATCAATTTAAGCACGTTAAACATCGACTAGCACAATTGCTAACAGTGGAACATGAGCGAACAACAGCTAAAAGCGCTGTTGACGTAACTTCGGCAGGCGTGAGCGAACCGGAGACTTCTTTACAAGAATAGGTAGATTATGGCAGTTAAAGAAAGAGTCGGCTTAGTAGTAAGCGACAAAATGGATAAAACGGTAGTGGTTGCTATTGAAAACCGCGCTCCTCACCCTAAATATGGAAAAATCGTCGTGCGTACCCAGCGATACAAGGCTCACGACGAAGAAAATAAGTGTCATGTGGGCGATCGCGTCCGCATTCAAGAAACTAGACCACTTAGTCGTACCAAGCGCTGGGTTGTGGCAGACATTCTTAGTAGTGTTACTACTAGCTAGACATTAAGGAGACCAATTGTGATTCAACCCCAGTCTTACCTAAATGTCGCAGACAACAGTGGCGCGCGAAAACTAATGTGTATCCGCGTTATGGGTGCAGGTAATCGGCGTTATGGCGGTGTAGGCGATGTAATTATTGCCGTTGTCAAAGATGCTATTCCAAACATGGCTGTAAAAAAGTCTGATGTAGTACGCGCCGTAATTGTCCGTACCCGCAAAGGTTTACGTCGAGACAGTGGTATGAGTATTCGCTTTGATGATAACGCCGCCGTAATTATCAACGCCGACGGCAACCCCAGAGGAACACGGGTTTTTGGACCAGTAGCACGAGAACTACGTGACAAAAACTTCACTAAAATTATCTCTTTGGCTCCGGAGGTGCTGTAATGGCAATTAAACAGCGAAATCAAACAAATCAGCCGCAAAGATACAGAATGCACGTTAAAACCGGTGACACTGTACAAGTAATTAGTGGCAAAGATAAAGGCAAAGTCGGTGAAATTGTCCAAACGTTTCCCAAGTTGAGCAAGGTACTTGTTAAAGGTGTAAACCTAAAAACTAAGCACGTTAAACCTCAGCAAGAAGGAGAATCAGGGCGAATTGTAACTATGGAATTTCCCATTCATAGCTCCAACGTCATGCACTATTCCACCAAACAAAACATTGCTAGTCGCGTCTGTTATACCTTTAATGAACAAGGGCGCAAGCTACGAAAGCTAACAAAAACTGGTGAAGTTATTGACAAATAGATCATTTGGGAGGCTTTTTAGCTCTCCAAATTAGGTATGAAAATTGAGAAGCAGTGATTACTCAAAACTCAAAATCTAGAAATAGCCCTGACCAAGTCCAGGGAAGATCAGGATAAAATATGGCACCACAACTCAAAACTTTATACCAAGAAAAAATTGTTCCTCAATTGATGGATCAGTTCCAATACAGCAACATCCATCAAGTACCGAAACTAATCAAAGTTACAGTTAATCGGGGTTTGGGGGAAGCGGCTCAAAACGCTAAATCACTAGAAGCTTCTTTAAATGAAGTTGCTGTGATTACAGGTCAAAAACCTGTAGTGACGCGGGCAAAAAAGGCGATCGCTGGCTTCAAAATTCGTCAAGGTATGCCTGTCGGTTTGATGGTAACACTCAGAGGAGAGCGAATGTATGCTTTTGTTGATCGCTTGATCAACCTAGCATTACCGCGAATTAGAGACTTTCGGGGTGTCAGTCCTAAAAGTTTTGACGGTCGTGGTAATTACACGCTAGGAGTGAGAGAACAATTGATTTTTCCAGAAGTCGAATACGATAGCATCGATCAAATTCGCGGCATGGATATTTCAATCATCACTACAGCCAACACCGACGAAGAAGGTCGCGCTCTACTTAAAGCAATGGCAATGCCCTTTCGGGATTAAATAATATAAAGAGGACACGATGGCGGCTAACGACACAATTGCAGATATGCTGACGCGCATCCGCAATGCCAATATGGCACGGCATCAAACTACCCAAATTCCAGCGACAAAGATGACCCGCAGCATCGCTAAAGTTCTTCAAGACGAAGGCTTTATCGCTGAATTTCAGGAAGTAGAAGCAGGAGTAAAGCGGAACTTGGTGGTTTCCTTGAAATACAAGGGTAAAAGCCGCCTGCCACTAATTACTGCCTTAAAGCGCATTAGCAAACCAGGTTTACGAGTTTACTCGAATCGCAAAGAATTACCTCGGGTACTTGGTGGTATTGGCATTGCGATTATTTCTACTTCAAGTGGAATTATGACTGACCGGGAAGCACGGCGGCAAGGTTTAGGTGGTGAAGTGCTTTGCTACGTATGGTAGTCATTAGTCCTTTGCTAATGACTAATGACTGATGACTAATGACTAAGGACAAAAAGTTATGTCTCGAATTGGTAAACGTCCAATTAGCATTCCCTCTAAAGTCCAAGTGACAATTGACGGAACCCAAATTGCTGTTAAAGGTCCGAAGGGGGAACTTTCCCGCTCCTTGCCTACGGCTGTCAATGTGGAACAGGAAGGAGAAACACTGTTGGTACTTAGGCGCGATGAATCCCGCACGTCTCGCCAGCTACACGGACTTTCCCGTACCTTAGTTGCCAACATGGTAGAGGGAGTTTCTCAAGGATTTCAGCGGCGATTGGAAATTCAGGGAGTTGGCTACCGCGCCCAAGTTCAAGGTCGCAATTTAACTTTGAACGTCGGCTATAGTCATCCGGTACAAATTGAACCACCCGAAGGAATTCAGTTAGCAGTTGAAAATAACACCAATGTAATTGTCAGTGGCTATGACAAAGAACTGGTAGGCAATACAGCTGCTAAAATTCGCGCTGTTCGTCCACCAGAACCTTACAAGGGTAAAGGCATTCGCTATGCCGGTGAAGTAGTTAGACGTAAAGCTGGTAAGGCAGGTAAGAAGTAGGAATGAAGCTTACTCGTAGAGAATCAAAACAAAATCGGCATCGCCGCATTCGGGGCAGGGTCAAGGGGTCTTCAGAACGCCCAAGATTAGCTGTCTTTCGCTCCCATCAGCATATTTATGCTCAGATAATTGATGATACCAAGCATCAAACCTTGGTTTCAGCCTCAACTGTAGATCCAGCTTTGAAATCATTAAGTTCCGGCGGTAACTGTGATGCTTCAGTTGAAGTTGGGAGACTAATTGCAGCGCGATCGCTGGAGAAAGGCATTTCGCAAGTTGTGTTTGATCGTGGCGGCAACCTCTATCATGGTCGGGTAAAAGCATTAGCTGAAGCAGCTCGCGAAGCTGGGTTAGATTTTTAATTGTTAGTTTTAGATATCTAGCAACCAACAATTAACAACCATTACTAAGACATTTATATGGCAACAAATCGTCGCAAAAGTAACCGCGCTAAAGAAAAAGAAACTACTTTTCAAGAGCGAGTAATTCAAATTAGACGGGTAAGCAAGGTCGTTAAAGGCGGTAAAAAACTTAGCTTCCGAGCGATCGTCGCGATTGGTAACGAACGCGGTCAAGTTGGTATTGGAGTAGGTAAAGCTGGAGATGTCATCGGTGCTGTTAAAAAAGGCGTAGCTGATGGTAAAAAACATCTGATCGAAGTTCCCCTAACTAAGTCAAACTCAATTCCCCATCCCATTAATGGTGTCGGTGGTGGCGCAAAAGTCATGATGCGACCAGCAGCACCAGGAACTGGTGTTATTGCCGGTGGTGCTGTTCGCACTGTTCTAGAATTAGCAGGTGTTCGGAATATTCTGGCAAAGCAGCTCGGTTCAAACAATCCACTGAATAATGCAAGAGCTGCTGTTGATGCCCTCTCTACCTTACGCACCTTTGCGGAAGTGGCTGAAGAACGCGGCATCCCCATTGAGAATCTCTACGTATAGTCTTCTCAACCTAGTATTTTTCCTAAGAATTTAATTCACGAGAGTCAAAAGTAAATGAGACTAAACGATGCTCGCCCCCAAGAAGGGTCAAGAAAACGCCGCCGCCGTGTAGGTCGCGGAATTGCTGCTGGTCAAGGTGCTAGTGCTGGTCGGGGTATGCGTGGACAAAACTCACGCTCTGGCGGCGGCACAAGACCAGGGTTTGAAGGTGGTCAACAGCCGTTGTATCGTCGAGTACCAAAGCTGAAAGGTTTTCCAATTATTAATCGGAAAGAATACACTACGATTAATGTTGAGAAGCTTGCTACACTGCCAGCAAACACAGAAGTAAATTTAGCTTCTTTAAAAGCAGCAGGAATTCTTACTGCTAGTAAAGGACCGTTAAAGATTTTGGGTAACGGAGAGTTAAATGTACCGCTCAAGGTGCAAGCGGCAGCTTTTACAGGATCAGCCCGTAGCAAGATCGAGGCAGCTGGCGGCAGCTGTGAACTAGTAGATGTAAGGGTTGTATGGACTAGGGATAAGAAGTCAGGATAAATGCCTCAATACAAGTAAGCTGTAGCTTATTTTCAGATTGGTAAGGTTGACCCTCAATTTCTTAATAAATTGTTTATATTTCCTAACCCCTGATCCGTGAATCCCTTTTATTAAAAAGGTACCCCTTTATGATTAGTCGAGACAAAACCCCAACGGCTCAAGAAACTTTTATGCAGATGGCACAAGCAGCCGGGCTAAGAAGCCGCTTGTTTGTCACCATCGGTATTTTAATTTTGGTTCGCCTTGGCGTATTTTTACCAATACCAGGGATTAATCGAGAGCAGTTTGCCCAATCCATTCAAGGAAACAATCCTTTAGTTGGCTTATTAGATATCTTTTCAGGCGGCGGACTTTCTACTTTAGGAGTCTTTGCCTTGGGCATTTTGCCGTACATTAATGCCTCAATTATTATTCAATTATTAACCGCAGCGATTCCGGCTTTAGAAAATCTCCAAAAAAATGAGGGGGAAGCAGGTAGGCGGAAGATTTCTCAGTTTACCCGCTATTTAGCTTTGGGATGGGCAATTCTCCAAAGTAGCTTTATTGCCGCAGTTTGGCTACGACCGTATGCGCTTAACCCAGGTCCGATATTTGTAGCTGAAACAGCGATCGCACTTGTGGCTGGCTCAATGTTTGTGATGTGGGCATCGGAACTAATTACAGAGCGCGGTGTTGGTAATGGAGCATCACTTTTGATTTTTGTCAATATTGTGGCTTCACTGCCAAAAGCTTTAGGTGACACAATTGCCTTGGCTCAGACTGGTGGTAGGGAAGCTGTAGGGCGCGTAGTTGTGCTACTACTAGTTTTCCTGGTGATGATTGTCGGCATCGTATTTGTCCAAGAAGGCAGTCGCAGAATTCCAATTATTTCAGCTAGAAGGCAAGTAGGACGTAAGCTTTACCAAGAGCAGCGTAGCTACCTACCGTTGCGGCTAAATCAAGGCGGTGTGATGCCGATTATTTTTGCCTCTGCCGTCTTAATTTTGCCAGCTTCTCTAGCTAATTTCACTCGCAATGAGTATTTAATCAGAATTGCTAGTTATCTTAGTCCGAATGGTCCTACGCCTTGGGCTTATGCACTCGCTTACCTAGTCTTAATTGTTTTCTTCAGCTATTTCTATGCATCGCTGATTGTCAATCCTGTTGATTTGTCTCAGAACTTGAGAAAAATGGGTTCTAGCATTCCTGGTATTCGTCCTGGTAAAGCAACTAGCGAGTATGTCGAGCGAGTTTTAAATCGCTTGACTTTTTTGGGAGCAATCTTTTTAGGTTTAGTTGCCATAGTGCCAACAGCTGTTGAAACGGCAATCCGAGTGCCGACTTTTCGGGGATTAGGCGCAACTTCTTTGTTAATTTTAGTTGGAGTAGCAATAGATACGGCAAAACAAATCCAAACGTATGTTATTTCCCAACGCTATGAAGGAATGGTGAAACAATAGTGACGCGATTGATCTTCTTGGGTCCACCAGGAGCTGGTAAAGGAACTCAAGCTCAAACGTTGGCTAACCAGAGAAATATTCCTCATATTTCGACTGGTGATATGCTTCGGGGAGCAATGCGGGAGCGATCGCCTTTAGGCATTAAAGCCCAAAGCTATGTCGATCAAGGTGAACTAGTTCCCGATCAACTAATTCAGGATATGGCAGAGGAGCGTCTAAGCCAAGCAGATACTAAGTCCGGTTGGATTTTAGATGGTTTTCCGCGCACGGTCAGCCAAGCGCAATTTTTGGAGGGATTACTCCAAAAACTATCGCAAAACGATGTGCGTGTTGTCAATCTAGAAGTACCCGATGAAGTTTTGATTGAGCGTCTTTTAGGACGTGGTCGTCCAGACGACACCCCGGAAGTCATTCGCCGTCGCTTAGAAGTTTACCGTCTGCAAACAGCGCCTTTAATTAATTTCTACCGCGATCGCCAACAGCTTTTATCAGTAAATGGTAATCAATCGTTGGCAGAAGTTTCTGTTGAATTAGAGCAGGTAATTGATACCTAAGTTGTTGTGAATTGAAGTAGCTAGCTGTCGTGAGTAGGGAAACAGAAAAATTATGCTCAAATCTGACTCCCGACTATACATTAAGTAAGCTCACCTAGGCGTACAAGTTACTTCTACCTATCCTACATCTCAACCTATAGTAAATATTTGATAAGATATATTAATGATATGCTGATATAATTTCCTAGCTATTATATATAGTTGTAATTTCATTAGTAGCTACTAAACATTAAACAATCAGTTGAATTGAGGAAAAAAATTGTCCAAACAAGATTTAATTGAAATGGAAGGCACGGTGACAGAATCCTTGCCTAATGCGATGTTTCGTGTAGATCTAGATAATGGCTTTAATGTTCTAGCTCACATTTCTGGTAAAATCCGGCGTAATTACATCAAAATTCTACCTGGCGATCGCGTCAAAGTAGAACTGACTCCTTACGACTTAACAAAAGGCAGAATCACTTATCGACTACGTAAAAAGTAGATGAGGGAAAACGTTTTAAGATAAGTGTAATTTTATAACAATTAAGTTAAATATTTTTACACATTATATAAAAAGTGGTAAACTATTAAGTTTGTAATAACGTCCAGCAGCATGAAAGTTAGAGCCTCTGTAAGGAAAATTTGTGAGAAGTGTAGCGTTATTCGCCGTCGGGGTCGGGTAATGGTAATTTGTTCTAACCCAAAACATAAGCAACGTCAAGGTTAGATAGACTAGCACTACACATCACATAAATACCCTCTAAAGACAAATTGTCATTAAAGGTTGTTGTAAACGCAATTAGGGAGAAAAAAGCGTGGCACGGATTGCCGGTGTAGACCTTCCACGCGATAAGCGTGTAGAAATCGGTCTAACTTATATTTACGGAATTGGACTATCACGGTCAAAAGAAATTTTGGCGGCTACGGGTGTGAATCCAGATACCCGCATCAAAGATTTAAGTGATGCTGATGTTACAAATCTACGTGGTGAAGTGGAAGCTAACTACCAAGTAGAGGGGGACTTGCGGCGCTTAGAGGCAATGAACATCAAGCGCTTAATTGACATTGGCACTTACCGAGGTCGTCGTCATCGCATGGGTTTGCCAGTGCGTGGACAGCGAACCCGTACAAATGCTCGTACACGGCGCGGTAGACGACAGACAGTGGCTGGGAAGAAGAAAGCACCTAGTGGGAAATAGGTGTTTTACGCGGTCTGCAAACCAACTTTTAGCTGATTATAGAAGACTGATATGGCGCGACAACCAACAAAAAAATCTGGGACTAAAAAGCAAAAACGTAACGTACCTAACGGGATGGCTTACATCCAGTCTACGTTCAACAATAGCATTGTCACCATTGCTGATCAAAATGGAGATGTAATCTCTTGGGCATCAGCGGGTTCCAGTGGCTTTAAAGGTGCTAAAAAAGGAACTCCCTTTGCTGCCCAAACAGCTGCTGAAAGCGCTGCTCGGCGAGCAGTTGACCAGGGAATGCGGCAAATTGAAGTTATGGTAAGTGGACCTGGAGCAGGCAGAGAAACTGCTATTAGGGCGCTACAAGGAGCTGGGCTAGAAATTACCCTGATTCGTGATATTACCCCTATTCCTCACAATGGTTGCCGTCCACCCAAGCGCCGTCGAGTCTAAACTCAAATACTGGCTTATAAAGCAAACATTAATTGCTTTGAAGATTAACTGTGCAAAGTATCAGCTTTGCACATTTACGCTGTTTTAACGGCAAATTGTCCCGCCGTTGAGATTATTTCTAATAACACTAACAGCAAGACACTCAGTAAATTAGGAAGGCAATTTATCTAGCCTTCTTTAAGAGCTAACAATTAAGGGAGGGTACTCCGTGGCGCAGTTTCAAATTGAATGTGTCGAGTCTAATACTCAGGAAAACCGGAGTCAATACAGTAAATTTGTTCTGGAGCCTCTTGATCGCGGTCAAGGAACAACGGTTGGTAACGCTTTAAGGCGGATTTTACTATCTAATCTAGAAGGTACAGCAGTAACAGCTGTTCGGATTGCTGGTGTTAGTCATGAGTTTGCCACAATTCCAGGCGTACGGGAAGACGTACTGGAAATTATGATGCGAATGAAAGAAGTTGTCCTTAAAAGCTATTCTTCTCAACCGCAGATTGGGCGATTACTTGTTACTGGACCAACAACAGTCACCGCCGAGCATTTTGATCTGCCCTCAGAAGTAGAAGTGATAGATCCGAATCAATATGTTGCCACCTTAGCTGAGGGGGCAAAAATGGAAATGGAATTTCGCATTGATACAGGCAAAGGTTATCGTACCGTTGAACGCGGACGCGATGAAGCTACAGCTTTAGACTTCCTCCAGATCGATGCGATTTTCATGCCAGTGCGTAAAGTGAACTACTCTGTTGAAGATGCGCGTGTAGATGGCTCAACGCAAAAAGATCGGCTGATTCTGGAAATTTGGACAAATGGCAGTTTAACTCCGCAAGAAGCGCTCTCTTCGGCAGCTAATATCTTAGTGGATTTATTTAATCCCTTAAAAGATATTTCGTTGGAGACGCTGAAAGATGAATTGCCCAGCGATGAAGATCCAACCAGCCAGATTCCTATTGAAGAACTGCAACTATCCGTACGGGCATACAACTGTCTCAAGCGGGCGCAAGTTAACTCAGTAGCAGATTTATTGGATTACACCCAAGAAGACCTCCTAGAAATTAAAAACTTTGGTCAAAAGTCGGCTGAAGAAGTTATTGAAGCGTTGCAGGATCGCTTAGGAATCACGTTACCCCACGAGAAATCAGCAAAACCAACATAGTTAATGTTGGTAGTTATTATTCAGACTACTCTCACATTAAAATTATCATGCGTCACCGTTGTCGTGTCCAAAAACTAGGTAAACCTGCTGATCAGCGCCGCGCTCTTTTAAGGGCGCTGACTACAGAATTAATCCGTCATGGTCGAATCACTACTACAAAAGTACGGGCGAAGGTGGTTCGCTCGGAAGCAGAAAAAATGATTACTTTAGCTAAGGATGGTTCCTTAGCAGCGCGTCGTCAAGCACTGGGCTATATTTACGATAAACAACTGGTTCATGCTTTATTTGAACAAGCCCCTAGTCGCTATGGCGATCGCTTAGGTGGTTATACTCGCGTCCTACCAACCGTACCTCGTCGCGGTGATAATGCCGAAATGGCGATTATAGAACTTGTGTAGGAATTGGAGAAAAATCCTCCCCCATATTTAGCATCTAAAATTTCTTCGTAGACACATGGTTGCCTTGCAATCCGAGCCGACAAATAGAGTAGCTTTGGTAATTCAATACCTGGGTACTCATTTTCATGGCTGGCAAAGGCAAAAAGGGCAGCGCACAGTCCAAGAAGAAATAGAACAAGCACTTAAGAGTGTACTGGGTAATTCGGTAACGCTACACGGTGCTGGTCGAACAGATGCTGGAGTTCATGCTGCTGCTCAAGTAGCTCATTTTGAAGTTAGTAGTGCTATACCTGGTGAGAAGTGGGCGGCAATTCTTAATAGCTATCTGCCTAAAGATGTATTGATTCGCGCTTCAGCCAAGGTGAGCGATCGCTGGCACGCTCGGTTCTCGGCAAAGTGGCGACGATACCGTTATACGCTTTACACAGATTGCCGTCCTAACTTGTTTGTCAAGCCTCTTAGTTGGCATTATTATCAGCCGCTAGACGAAGCTTTAATTTCTGCTGCTATAGCTCCTTTAATTGGACACCATCATTTAGCAGCTTTCCGCCGTGCTGGTTCGCGGCGGGCGCATTCCTGGGTAGAGGTGCAAGCGGCAGAATGTTATCGACAAGAACCGTTCCTACATATTGAAATTCAGGCAGATGGATTTTTGTATGGCATGGTACGGCTTTTAGTCGGTCTACTAGTTCAGGTTGGTAGGGGTGTAATGAAACCAGATAACTTCACTCAAGTGTGGCAACAGCAGCGCCGTGAAGAAGTCAAGTATGCCGCTCCGGCTCACGGTTTATGCTTATTACGAGTTGGTTATCCAGACTTTCCTTTTCCTCCAGAAGTTTGGTATGACACAATACCTAAGCTGGTCTTGCCTGCAACTAATTATCAAAAGGAGCAGAAGTCAGAAAGGAGTCAGAAAAATGCCCACAAGGAGCAGGAGGATGTCAATCCCTGGTACTAATCTATTACCTACCTAAATTTAATCAAATTACTAAAGGATACTAAAACACTCATGAACAAAACTTACCTCCCGGCTGTAGATTCTCTTAACGCTGACTGGTATGTCGTTGATGCCACCGATCAACGCTTGGGTCGGTTGGCAAGCGCGATCGCGATGATTCTACGCGGCAAAAATAAAGCTGAATATACGCCCCACATGGACACAGGCGACTTTGTGGTTGTCGTCAATGCCGAAAAAGTTAGAGTTACAGGCAAAAAACGCACCCAAAAGCTTTATCGGCGTAATTCTGGACGACCAGGTAGTATGAAAACAGAAACCTTTGCTCAACTGCAAGACCGTGTACCAGAAAGAATTGTGGAACACGCAGTTAAAGGTATGCTGCCAAAAAATAGCTTAGGTCGGCAACTATTTACTAAGCTGAAAGTCTACGCAGGCTCCGACCATCCCCACACAGCGCAAAAACCCCAAGAGTTAAAAATTCAAACAATTCCAGGAGAAGCTAAATAATGCAAGCAGTAGACACAAATAGTGGTCGTGCCATGTATATAGGTACAGGTCGTCGGAAATCTTCAGTAGCAAGAGTACGCTTAGTTCCCGGTAGCGGTCAGATAACCGTTAATGGTAAATCTGGAGATTTATACTTCCAATTCAACCCCAATTATCTCTCAGTCGCCAAAGCGCCGCTAGAAACTCTGGGTCTAGAAAATGAGTATGACATTTTGGTTAATGCTCATGGTGGCGGTTTAACCGGACAATCAGACTCGATTCGGCTAGGAGTAGCCCGCGCTCTGTGTCAATTAGATCCCCAAAACCGATCGCCTTTAAAAATTGAGGGATATCTGACCCGTGATCCCCGCGCCAAAGAGCGGAAAAAGTACGGTCTACACAAAGCCCGCAAAGCACCCCAGTTTTCTAAGCGTTAAGGAAATAGTCTTGGGTTTTGAGTTAAATTTACAAATCCATAGCTCAGAACTCAGCACTAATTACCATTGGCTGAAAGCTAAAATAGATATAAATTAACAAAATTATCAAGAAGAAAATGGCTAAATCTGATATTCATCCTAAGTGGTATCCAGAAGCAAAGGTTTACTGCAACGGCGAAGTAGTAACAACTGTAGGCTCTACTAAACCAGAACTGCACGTCGATGTTTGGTCGGGAAATCACCCGTTCTATACTGGCAATCAAAAAATTCTTGACACTGAAGGGCGAGTTGAACGCTTCCTACGCAAATACGGCATGATGGAATCTGAGCAATCTCCAGCAGCTAGCCCTGAGCCAGAGCAAAAGTAGCGTTGGGTCAACATTCAGTTTGTTAGTTGGTATCCCATTCAAGGGTTGCCTTCTTTCTCCAATTCTTGACCTCTGAAATTTCTGATAAAGTAATCGCTACTATGGCTGAAACTTACCTGCTCAATAAACTAAAATCAGTTGAACAAACCTTTAATGAATTGACTCGTCGCCTTGGTGACCCAGATGTTGCCACTGATCCTGGAGAGTATCAAAGAGTAGCGAAGGCGCGTTCTTCCTTAGAAGAAGTAGTTAACACTTATGAAGCTTGGAAAACTACCCAGGAAGAACTAGCAGGTGCGCGTCAGATATTAAAGGAAGCAGCTAGCGATCTAGAGTTACAAGAAATGGCGGCTCTAGAAGTTCAAGAATTGGAAGAAAGGCTGGATTATCTAGAAACGCGCTTAAAAGTTTTATTATTACCCCGCGATCCGAATGATGATAAAAACATCATGCTAGAAATTCGCGCCGGTACTGGGGGCGATGAAGCAAGTATCTGGGCGGGGGATCTAGTGCGGATGTATTCGCGCTACGCTGAAACTCAGAAATGGAAGGTGAAGCTAGTAAGTGAATCGCTAGCGGAGATGGGCGGGTTTAAAGAAGCGACGTTAGAAATTCAGGGGGAGCAAGTTTACAGCAAACTGAAATTTGAAGCTGGAGTGCATCGAGTTCAACGAGTACCACTAACAGAAGCTGGAGGACGAGTCCACACTTCAACAGCAACTGTAGCGGTAATGCCAGAAGTGGATGATGTAGAAATCCACATCGATCCGAAAGATATTGAAATGTCTACGGCTCGATCTGGTGGTGCTGGTGGTCAAAATGTCAACAAGGTTGAAACAGCTGCTGACTTATATCACAAACCTACTGGAATTCGGATTTTCTGTACAGAAGAACGTAGCCAATTGCAAAACAAAGAACGGGCGATGCAAATTCTGCGGGCTAAACTGTACGAGATGAAGTTACGCGAACAACAAGAAGCAGTAACTTCAATGCGGCGATCGCAAGTTGGCACAGGATCGCGCTCCGAAAAAATCCGCACTTATAATTACAAAGATAACCGCGTCACTGATCATCGTCTAAATAAAAACTATGCGCTTAATCCTTTTTTAGAAGGTGATTTGGAGTTAGTTATCCAAGATTGTATTTCTCAAGATCAGCAAGAACGTTTAGCAGAGTTAGCTGCTTCCACTTCATAGATACTTTTGAATAGCAAAATTAAGGTGCGATCGCTACTTTAATTACCTTACGGTTCTTCATGTCTTGAAATACTTGCTCTAGATGCTTTAAGGATTGCTGTTCACTAATCAGCAATTGAAACTTAATTGTTCTACTTGCTAGCAAAGCAAGAGCTGCCTTAACATAATCTGGCGTATTGTGAAATACTCCTTTTAAAGTTAATTCGCTGTAGTGTAGTTGTTCTGTATTTAGCGTAACTGTAGTATCTCTAGGACAACCACCAAATAAATTTACTGTTGCACCTGGACGCGCGCAAGTAATCGCAGTTTCCCAAACACGCGGCACACCAGTAGCTTCGATTACTACATCTGCACCCCAACCGTCGGTCATTTCTTTTACTACCCCTGGTATGTCTTCTAGGTGATGGTAGTTAAAAGTTTTAGCTGCCCCGAATTGGTTGCCAATTTGTAACCGTTGTTGATTACCCCCGAATAGCAATACTTGGGCTGATTGGTGTGCTAATACTGCTACAAACATTAGCCCAATTGCGCCATCTCCCAAGACAACCACGCGATCGCCCTGCTGCACATTTGAACGCGCTATTCCATGCAGCACACAAGCTAACGGTTCTGTCATTGCTGCCAGATCATCTGGCAAGTCATCAGGAATGGAAAGTAAGTTATGCTGGACGATTTGGGCAGGGATTTTCAGATATTCAGCAAATGTACCGTTATTCCAAGTCAAGTTGGCACAAAGAGAATATTCTTGCCGTTGACAAAAGAAGCATTCCATGCATGGTGCAGAGTTATTAGCAAGGACGCGATCGCCTACTTGCCAAGTATTTACACCTTCCCCTACTGCCACAATCCGCCCAGCTGCTTCATGTCCAAACAAAGTAGGAGTTTGGAGCATTTTGGCGTGACCACCACGTCGCCAAACCTTGAGGTCTGTACCACAAGTTGTTGCTACTGCTACTTTAATTACCACCTCCCCAGTTTGAGGAATGGGGTCAGCAACTTGTTCTAGGCGTAAATTTTCTTGCCCATACAGCAATGCTGCTAGCATCTTAAATTGCCGTAATATCTGCCCTTGATTTTATCAGGTTACAGATAGTTTATTAAGCAAGAAGACATTATGGCTTTGTTGCTACTAAGGGCGATCGCACTGTAGCAACCTCTGGACGAGGCATTTTGCTAATAGTTAAAATTGGTACTTCTTGCCAGCAGGACGTACAAAACCAATAAACACCACCTTGACGCGCATGACGTAGGAGAGAACTACCGCAGCAGGGACAATTATTAGTTCGCATCTTTTTTAATCTCCAGATTTACAAACTTACTAAAACTTTGGGAAAACATAAATACATTTAGTGAAAAAAAGCGCTCTTTAACTAATTTTGTTATCAGCCGCTTAGAAGTAATTGTTCATGTTGATGCTAAATTTGTTTTATTTATTAGCTGCAATTTAATGACTGTCTAATTCCAAATATTTTAGAATTATGGCAATCAGCTATTGCTAGCAATAGTTGGAGCTATCTAACGCCGCTCACATTCACACTATAAAGCCTGCTCCTAGACAACCTTCTCTATCTTGGGGATCATTTACAGGTCTTGCTTTCAGCAAATGCCTGGCAGATTCCGCAAACGTATATATACCTTAGCAAGTTCAAGTTAGTGGGTATATTTTTGAAGCTGTTATATACATCAACTATACAAAGTATGGATGTAGTAAAAGTTGCACTATTCGTAACCCAGAAAATAATTAAGTATAAAATAAACTAAGTGTTTTCGTTCCTATAAACGAGCAAAAAATATTCAAAGGTGAGGAGGATTACCTTTTAGGCAGTGCATTAGTAAAAGTATTCCACTATATAAGCAAAGCTTTAATCAATTGACACTTCTAGATCTCTATGTACCACTTGTCGGATTAATTTTTTTAGGATTAATTCTTGGCAGTAAGTTACCAAAAATTCTGCCTAACTACTTAGGTAAATTTCTCTTTTGGATTGGTGTGCCTATTAGCAACATAGCTTTCCTGCGTTCGGCTGATTTGTCAGGCTCCATATGGATTGCGCCAATATTTGCTTGGGCTGCGATTTTTCTAGGCGCGGGTTTAGCTTGGGTGTGGATTAATTGGCAAGTTTACCGAAACAATAGCGATCGTCCCCATTCCCCCGCGTCAAATTCAGCTTGGAGCCAACCAACTCAGGGCAGTTTTATTTTAGCGGCAATGGTTGGGAACACAGGCTATTTAGGCTACCCAGTAGCGTTAGCTTTTGTGGGTACTCAATACTTTGCTTGGGCGCTGTTCTACGATTTTTTGGGTACGACGCTGGGTGCTTATGGCTTAGGCGTGGTTTTGGCTGCTTACTTTGGTAGAGGTGTTCAGAGCTATTGGCAGTTAGCTGAGGCGGTACTAATTAATCCCACTTTGTGGAGTTTTGGGTTGGGTTTTGCTTGCCGTAGATTAACCTTACCGAACATAGTTGAAGTCAGTCTGCATCAATTAGCGTGGACTATTGTGGCGCTATCTTTAGTATTAATTGGAATGCGACTTAGCCAAATCAATTCCTGGCGTAGCCTTCCCCGGGCATCAATTAGTCTGGCAATTAAAATGCTGTTAATTCCTCTGATTTTGGGCAGCAGTTTATCACTTTTTGGTTTGACTGGTTCAACTAGGCTAGTAATTGTGTTGCAAATGGCAATGCCTCCAGCTTTTGCAACTTTGGTAATTGCCGAAGCTTACAATCTTGATCGGGATTTAACTGTCACTGCCTTAGCAGCTGGATCTGCGGGACTATTTTTAACACTGCCTCTTTGGTTGTGGCTATTTGGTGTGTAGTTATTAGCTTTTTTCTTGCTTGAAGTATGGAGCAAGTTACCTTTAGGACTCACGCAAAAATCGCCCCTAAGCTTTTATTTATCGAACCGCCAAAACGCCAAGAACGCCAAGGATTCTTAGAGTGTGCGGTAAGTTATAACTTTTCCTAAAGCTGACTGCTGAGTGCTTGTTGCTGCTAATTCAGCCAAGTTTATCTGCTCGTAGTGTTCAAAAGGCTGGTGAATCCAAGGATTTTCTGGCAAATAGTCTACATAGTAATCTGGAGCAATAACGGAGCAAGCTTTGTACCAAAGTACAGCAGTGCGAATTTCTGCTATTTGGGTGTAATGCTGGTTTAGCCAGGGAATAGTCTGCTGGAGTGTAATGCCAGAATCTACTAGATCATCGACTAAGAGAATGCGTGAGCCTAACTTAGCTGTCGTCATTGTTAAATGACGGGAAAAAGTTAATGTCCCTCTTTCTTTGTCAGCTCCTGAGTAAGACGAAGTTGCTAGAATTGCCAACGGTTGCTGGTAAATTCGCGAAATAATATCACCAACTCTTAAGCCACCTCTAGCAAGACAGACAATTTGGTTGAATTTCCATTGCGAATGGTAAATTTTGACTGCCAGCTGCTCAATTGTTTGGTGGTAATCTGACCAAGAAACGTAAAGGTCTGGCATAACAGGTGCAATTTTGATCTGATACTGAGTGGCAAGCCATTTATTGTAGTATTTCGCGAGGTTTTATGAGCAATACTTCCCCTGATAATCCCAAACTGATAAATCAAAAGCTGAACTTAAAAACGAAGCTGGCTTATGGTGCAGGGGATTTGGGACCAGCGATTACTGCGAACATTTCGGTATTTTTCTTGCTGATTTTCTTTACGAATGTTGCTGGTATTCCAGCAGAATTGGCGGGGAGAATTTTGCTGATTGGCAAAATTTGGGATGCCGTAAACGATCCGATGGTAGGGGTGCTGACGGATAAAACAAAATCTCGTCGTTGGGGTCGTCGTCTTCCCTGGTTACTTTATGGAGCGATTCCGTTTGGAATTTTCTTTTTTTTACAGTGGATTGTACCGTCATTTAGTAGCGATCGCTCTACTCAAGTATGGAGTTTGTTTTGGTATTACGTAGTGATCGGCGTGGCATCTCAGGTATTTTACACGGTTGTCAACTTGCCTTATACAGCACTGACTCCGGAACTAACTCAAGATTACGACGAACGCACTAGCCTCACAAGCTTTCGCTTTGGGTTTTCCATCGGTGGCAGTGTTTTGTCGTTGATTTTGGCGCAAGTTATCTTTGCTCAAATTAGCGATCGCACTTCCCAGTATCTAGTTCTAGCAGCAATTTGTGGCGTAATTTCCGTTTTGTCGTTGTATTGGTGCGTTTTTGGTGTCCGCGATCGCGCCCTAGCTTTTGAAGCAAAACATACTCTTACCGATGAAACTCCATCTATCCCCATAAGAGAACAGCTAAAAATCGTCTTCAGTAATCGCCCTTTTCTATTTGTTATCGGTATTTATCTTTGTTCCTGGCTAGCTGTACAGTTAACAGCCAGCATTATTCCCTACTTCGTAGTTAACTGGATGCGCCTGAAAGAATCAGACGTACCCATAGTTCTAATCGGGGTTCAAGGCACTGCTTTATTAATGTTATTTGTCTGGGGCGCTTTGAGTAAGCGATTTGGTAAAAAAGCTGTTTACTTCATGGGCATGAGTGTGTGGGTTATTGCCCAAGTCGGATTATTTTCCCTACAGCCGAATCAAATAACTTTGATGTATATTTTGGCAATCATGGCAGGTATTGGTGTTTCTACGGCTTATCTAATTCCCTGGTCAATGATCCCCGATGTCATTGAACTAGATGAACTCCAAACCGGACAACGCCGCGAAGGAATTTTTTATGCCTTTATGGTTTTCCTGCAAAAACTCGGTTTAGCTTTGGGACTATATTTAGTCAGCAGAACCTTAGCAACATCTGGTTTTAAAGAAGCTGTTCCCGGGCAAGCTGCACTACCAATCCAACCAGATTCAGCTTTGCAAGCGATCCGCTTCGCTGTTGGTCCTCTACCGATGATTGCCTTAATTTGTGGCTTAGTTTTGGCTTATTTTTACCCACTCACTCGTGAAGTCCACGCGGAAATTATGCTGAAGCTGAAAGAGCGGCAGAATAGAAGCTAGTTTGTAGCTTAGTAAAACAGCTATTAATACCAAGTTTTGAAGTGTGTGAGCTAAGTTGGCAACTGCACAGTAAAATTTGTCCAGCCGCCGCCGCTTTCAACAGAGATGCTTCCCCCTAATTGCTCAATCAGCTTTTGCACCAAAGCCAGTCCTAAACCTGTACCGCCTTGTTTCCAAGGATCAGCATTCGGGACTCGGTAAAACTTCTCAAAGACGCGCGGTAATGCTGCTGCTGGGATCTCTGCTTGATTGCTAACACTAAACACAGTAGAGACACGCGATTCTTCTTGGTGAAGATAGACACGCAGAATTAATTCGCCGCCAGCAGGTGTATATTTACAGGCATTATTGAGTAGTTCTGCAAGGATTCGTTCTAACCCGGCAGAGTTTAAAATTAGCGGTGGCAGATTGAGGGAGATATCTAGTTTTAGGGAAAGTTGACGATTACTAGCGCGGGAATTAAACGGCACGATAAAGTTGGGTAACCAGTCTGGGATATTTATTACCTCTGTTAATAAAATCGGAGCAGCATCTGCTTGTAGTCGTTGCAAATCTAGCAAATCGTTAATCAAATTTATTTCGCGATCGCACTCCGCTTGTAATATCTCTAGATAGCGCTGTTGACGCTCGGGTGCAGCAGCAATTTTGAGCATTTGGATCGCCATTTTCATATTTGCCATCGGCGTTCGCAGCTCGTGGGAAACAGTATTCAGAAAGTCGTCTTTCAGAGTGTTCATCTCTTCAAGTTGTGCAACTTTCTGTTGTAGTTGTACAGTTCTTTCCCTAACTTGAAGTTCTAGATCACTGTTAAGTTCATTTACCTGCTTATACAACTGAGCTTGCTGAATCGCGATCGCTAATTGCGCGGCGATCGCTTTCACTAATTCCACTTCCCACTCAGTCCAGTGGTAAACTCGGGCAATCTTCAAGCACAAACATCCCCAAAGACAGCCTTGGAAGTGTAGTGGCACTAACAACCATGCTCCGGGAAATACTTGTGCTATTTCTTGCAATACCCCGTCTTGTAGTGTGCTTGTATCGTCAATTCGCACAACTTCAAATGACTTTAGCTGGCGACTAATCTGATTTTCCTCATCGGGAATTTCTCTGCCGATGCAGGAGTCATCTGGGTTTTGGCAATAATCAGCAACAGTTAACCAAATCTGACGACTAGGCAGATATTGGTAGATTTCTACGTGATCAACGTACAATAACTGGTTAATTTCCTGGGCGGCGGTAGCAAATATAGTTTCTAAATCAAGAGTTTTGCGAACAGCCTCAGTAAAGCGGTTGAGGGTTTGATCACGCTTGGTTTGCAGCCATAATGCTAACTCTGCTCGCTTGCGCTCTGTGATATCTTCCACAATGCCACAAGCTCGGTAGATCCGCCCAAGTTCGTTGTAAATCGGAAAACTGCGAGTGCTGATCCAGCGAATTGACTGATCAGGTCGGACAATGCGATATTCTAGTTCAATTAACTCTCCTTGCTTTTGTAGTTGAATTAAAGGGATAACGCGATCGCGATCCTCCAGCAAAATGTTATCTGTAAAAGATTTAGACTGCTCGTTTAAATTGCTAGCATAACCCCATAGCTTTTCGTAGGCTGGGCTGACATAGATCATCTGAGCTTTGTCAACATCAGATATCCAAAAAACTTGATTGATATTTTCCGCGAGTTGACGAAAGCGCTTTTCCGTTTCTTGCAGTTGAGCGCGTTTACGCTCGGTAATGTCGCGTAGTAGCCAGCGTAGCCCTGTCAGCTTGCCATCTAGGTTGCGGATAGCTGCCACAGTCAGAGCGGCGCTAAAAGGCGTATTATGACGCGGATTCAGGCACACTTCCCACTCTGGCACTCGGTCTACTTGTTGTAGTAAATTCAGTTTTATCAGAAAGTCACTACGCACTTCTGCTGTAAAGAAGATGTCTAGCGGTTTCCCCACCAAGAAAGTTTGCGGCACGTTAAATAACTTGGCAGCGACGCGGTTTGCTTCTTGGATCGTCCTGTTGGTATCCGTCACTATGTAAGCATCCGGCGCAAACTCAAACAGATCCCGGTAGCGCTGGCGTTCTAATTCCACAACTTCACGAGTGGCTGCCATTTCCTCGTTGGAAGAGCGTAACTCTTCTTCAGCCACATTCAATTCTTCAAACGTGGTTTCAAACTCCTCGAAGGCTGCCTCTAGTAAATTATGTTGCTGTACAGATGATTCATCGGCATAACCTTGTAACTCAGCTACACGCTGGCGCACGTCCTGTATTGTTTGAGCAAAATTGTTTATATTTAGCCAGGAATTCCTTGTGACTTCCTGCCAGTCAGTCTCGTCTTCCATTTGTTATTAATAAAAGGTTTTAGGAACTAGCGATTCCAATAGACGATCTTCCCAAGAATTTTAGCAATTTCGATTTCAATTTCAATTATGAACTAGAATCTGTTTGAATATAGATTTCTTTATATTTAGAGAAGCTAATTTGAGTCTGGGTGTAGCAACTACGGGTATAAGAAATTATGGTATCAATTGCTAATTCTCAATACTGGGAACAGCGTTATCAGGAAAAAACAACTCGCTGGGATTTAGGTAAAGCTTCTCCACCTTTAGTTAGGTTGTTGAATTCGCCTGAGTTAACCCTAAAAAGAGGTCGTATAGCTGTTTTAGGCTGTGGTCGTGGCTATGATGCCATGCTATTTGCCGATCGCGGCTTTGATACAATTGGCTTTGATTTTGCACCCTTGGCAATTACTGAAGCGATAACTTTAGCTCAAACTACCTCAAATTCAGCTCAATTTTTGCAGCGAGATATTTTTAATTTAGCTGATGAATTTTCTAGTTATTTTGATTATGTAATAGAACATACCTGCTTTTGTGCAATTGAGCCTAAGCAGCGCCCTAATTACGTACAAATTGTGCAGCAAATTTTGCAACCTCATGGAGAATTAATTGGTGTATTTTTCACGCATGATCGAACTGGTGGTCCGCCCTTTGGAGTAACGCTAACACAAATAAAACAGTATTTTGAGCCAAAAAAATTTGAAATCATCTCTTTAGTGCCAGTAATAAATTCAGTTCCAGAACGTCAAGGAGAAGAACATTTAGGGCGCTTCCGAGTTAAGGAGTAGAGCTAAAAAACCTGCCGTTTGGAACATATATTTGGTACGCGGAGAGTGGTACTGATAAATTAAAACAACTAAAAAAAGGTATTATTTAGTTACATGGGTTATCCCAGCCTAGAAGAAATTTCCGCTCAGTTAGAAAGCTCTGATTCGCGCGATCGGATGTTGGCTCTCGCCGCTCTGCGTCGCGTTCCGTCTGTTGATGCTGTACCATTGATTAAGAAAGTGCTGGATGACGAACTTCTGCAAATTCGGTCGATGGCAGTGTTCGCACTCGGTATTAAACATACTGAAGAATGCTATCCAATTTTGGTGCGTTTACTAGAAACTGATCCGGATTATGGGATTCGTGCTGATGCAGCCGGGGCGTTAGGCTATTTAGGCGATCAAAGAGCATTTGAACCACTAGTGCGGGCTTTTTACGAAGACACTGAATGGTTAGTACGATTTAGTGCCGCAGTATCGCTTGGTAATATTAAAGATCCTCGCGCTCATGACGTACTGCTTCAGGCATTGAAGAGTGAAGAAGTAGTAGTGCAACAAGCAGCGATCGCCGCCTTGGGTGAAATTAAAGATATCCAGTCTGTCGATCATATCCTGCGCTTTGCCCAAGTAGATGACTGGCTGACACGCCAACGTCTAGCAGAAGCATTGGGTAATCTGCCGACTCCTAAAAGCATTTCCGCCTTGAAATACCTAGAAAAAGACAGCCATCCTCATGTTGCTTCAGCTGCAACGATCGCACTTCAACGGTTGTTAGAGACATCAAGTGAATGAGTTCTAACCTCTTCTTTTCCCTGTCCCCTGTCCCCTGTCCCCTGTCCCCTAGTTAACTGCTAACTTAAAAGATGGGATATGCAGTGTTGACACAGGATAATTTGAACTATGAATATTCAGGAGTTTTTTGAACTGAGCGCTGGTAAATGGTTTTCCCACCGTACCAGTCACCACTTAGCTTTCAAGCAATCCGAAGATGGAAAATCAGATATCTCAATTGAGATGCTAGCCTCTGATCATCCAGAAGTCGTTAAACTTTGTCAACAGTATGAAGTTGATCCAGCTCTTGCTGCTTGTGGTGCGAGAGTTAGCTGGGATGGCACGATGGAATGGGATGAAGAAAAACATACTGGTTCTACAGTATTAGTGCCAGTACAAGATCCGGAAAAGCCAAATGAAGGTAAACTGCTGCGGGAAATGGGATACGCTGAAAAAACCCCAGTTGCAGGACGTTACATCATGGGTAGTGATGAAGCATTAACGTTGATTACCGAGTACGAAACAATGTCTTCGGAAGAACGGCTGTGGTTTGCTAGTCCAAATTTGCGAATGCGGGTTAGTGTTTTAAAGCGATTTGGTGGCTTTAGCATGGCTTCTTTCACTTCCGAAATTCGCATGGGTGGCGGACAACCAGCAGCAAAAACCGCCGACGCTTCTACAGCATCAAGCTAATTACTCGGTTGTGCATCTTCTGAGTGCTGGGCGATCGCTTTTAATTTAGAGTAGAAGTCACCTATGTCATCTGCTTCTGGCGTGAAATGCTCTATCGGCGGCTGGTTAGCTGTGCTAGGAGGCAACTTCTGTTTATTAGCACTAACTGAATGGTGGCGCTGGGTTATCTTAGCGCCAGGCTTTACTGCGGGTGGGATGTTGGCAGTTACGTTAGTCGCTTCAACATCTGAAGTTGTAACAATTAAATCAGCTTGGTTATTAGGAAAAATAGCTTGATCCTGCTCTGTTGGATTATTTGGTGAATATCCACCTTTTGATGGCATACCACAGACAAGGCGTTCAAATTCGTGGTTGAAATGATAAAGCGCCAAACCCCGTCGCTGCCAAAAAGCTAAAATCTGCTCGACAGATACCGCTTTATAACGTCCTTGATAAAGTGCCTCAATTACAGCACAACGTACCCAGCTAGCTGAATAGTTGTTCAGCCAGACGGCAATTAGTTCCTTGGCAGGATAGCCACCCAAGTCAAAACTGTAGTGAATTAACAAGCTAGCTGCGACTTCGTCAGCAGTTGTGTTCTTGGCTGCGTCAATCATGAAATCAACATGAGGCAAGCGCATACATTACTTCGCTTATAGCCTATCGCCTATTGCTACTTCTGTGTTGAGATCAACAAAGGAAAAATATAGCAGAAGTCAAAAGTCAAAACTATAATGCTTAGTCCATAATAGTTTAAGCTACTCGCATTAGCTGATGAGCGTCCTAGCCTTTATGGCTACTGCTATATATTTAATAGTTAGTAACGCCTTTTTCAATTGGTGTGGTCTAAGATGAACTGGTATTTTAATCAAGCTCAATGAACTCACGATGATTGAAGTTGAGCATTTAAGCAAAAGCTATGGTTCGACACAGGCAATTGATGATATTACCTTTAGTGTTGAACCTGGGGAAATAGTAGGATTTCTCGGTCCTAATGGCGCTGGCAAAACTACAACAATGCGAATTTTGGCTGGATATCTACCAGCAAGTAGGGGAACAGCGCGGATTGCTGGGTATGAAGTTCATGAAAATTCCTTGGCGGTACGGCAGCGTATTGGCTACTTACCAGAAACACCGCCTTTGTATCCTGACATGACAGTTGAAGGGTTTTTGAATTTTGTGGCGCGACTGAAGGGAGTAGCAGCAGGCGATCGCTCTCATCGAGTAAGGGCGGCTATTGAGCGCTGTAATCTCCAAGAGAAGCGTTCTGTTTTAATCCGCAAGCTGTCTAAAGGATTTCGCCAACGAGTAGGTATTGCTCAGGCGATCGTCCACGATCCACCCGCAATTATTCTTGATGAACCCACCGTAGGACTCGATCCCCGCCAAATTATTGAAGTCCGAAATTTAATTAAAAGTCTTGCTGGTAGTCACACAATTATTCTTTCTACCCACATTTTGCCAGAAGTCAGCATGACCTGTAACCGCGTCACAATTATCAATAAAGGTAAAGTAGTTGCAACTAATACTCCAGAAAATCTGGAAGCTAGTTTAGCTAGCGGTTCAGGCTACGAACTAGAGATTGACGGCGATCCAGCTGCGGCGCAACAAGCAATTCAACTTTTACCAGGTGTACGTTTAGTAGAATTAATTGCAACTTTAGGAGAGAACACTAAGGGCGATCGCACTTCTTTACGAGTAACTTGCGAACCAGGAGCAGAACCAGGGCGAGATATTATTACTGTCCTTGTAGGGATGAACTTGGGAGTATATGAAATGCGCCGCACACGGGCAACTTTAGAAGATGTGTTCTTGCAACTAACAACCGCAGAAAAATCGTTGGCTGCTGAACCAGAAGCAATAGTCAAGCCAGAAGTGCAAGGAGCAGTGGATTAAATGGGTGTGGTACTGGGAAACATTATTGCTATTTACCGCCGCGAGTTACAGAGTTACTTTAAGTCGCCTTTAGCTTACGCGATCGCTGGCGTTTTCTGGTTATTGTCTGGGTTTTTCTTTGTCGTGTTGTTACTAGGACCACAGGGATTTATTCAGCTAGCTGCTACAGCCGATTTACAAGGACAACAAGGAGCGCCAGTACCGCCAATTGATGTGGCTTACATATTTTTGCGCGAATTTTTAAGCTTAATTGGTTCTCTATCTTTATTTATCTTGCCGATTCTATCAATGGGGCTTTACGCCGAAGAACGCAAGCGCGGCACTTTAGAATTATTAGCCACCTCACCAGTAACTAACTGGGCAGTAGCAGTGGGCAAATTGTTGGGAGTGCTGACATTTTTCACTACCCTAGTGCTACCGTTATTGGCGTATGAAGGAATCGCTTTGAGTGCAGCTAATCCGCCAGTGCAGCCAGCTATTCCATTACTAGGGCATCTGGGATTAATTTTATTAGCAGCAGCAGTATTGTCTTTAGGAATGTTTATCTCCTCTTTAACAGAAAGTACAATTTGGGCAGCTGTGTTGACTTTCGCTTTAGTTTTGTTTTTGTGGGTAATTGAGGCAGTCTCTAGAACAATTGGTGGTTCTGTAGGAGAAGCGTTGAACCATCTTTCGTTATTGAAACACTACGGCAACTTGACGCGCGGAATTTTTGATACTAGTAGCCTAATTTTATTTGCTAGTTACATTGTTTTAGGCATATTTCTCACTGCTCAATCAATTGATGCACTACGCTTTCAGCGCTCGTAGGTGAGAGAGACTTATTAAGTTGTTGGAAAAAGGGAGTTAAACACAATGCCTGTTGAAAGATGGACTGATGAGCAGCTAGATGGATTAGCAACCTCGGTTGCAGACTTAAGAATTGCCGCCGTATCCCTACTAGAAACTGCTACGATTCACCAACAAGGATTAGAAGTAAGTCAGCAAAATTTTCAAACTATTTTGTCACGCATGGAACAGATGCAATCACAAGTGCGAGATATGCAGTCAGAAATTCGTGGACTTCAGACAGAAAATCGTCGAATCTTAGATATTCTGTCTCAACAGGACAACAACGAGCAATAAATGACCTCTTGCCTCTCTTGACATCCTCCCCACCCTGCTTTTAAGCGAGGATGGGGATTCTTAAACCTCACG
>ERZ501023.30-NODE-30-length-52641-cov-6.614004_pt1 | contig 52641 bp, 37 predicted proteins | sample MGYA00248839_ERZ501023 | MGnify/ENA primary metagenome ERZ501023 (study PRJEB25958, sample SAMN03398596) | human skin metagenome | study: EMG produced TPA metagenomics assembly of the Human Skin Microbiome Metagenome (human skin metagenome) data set.
GCCAACTACCCGACAATAACCTGTCGCGACACGTTAAAACACTTGACATTTAACAACTGCTATTACTCCAGCGATAGCTTGAGCAACTCGCCCTAGGGTTAATTTGAGCGTGGAATTCTGCCAGGGCAATGGGTTATCAGCTACGATATCACGAGCTAACCACAACTCCCAAGTCATTAATGGCATCAAATCACTCCAGCGCTCACATTGTTTCGGCGTACTCAACTTAGGCAATGTCCAGTGCAAGCGTTGCTTGATGAAGCGATACCAGTGGTCAACAGCAAAGCGGCGCAGATATAATCGCCAAACTTCAGTCAGTGATGGCATCTCCTCTCCAACCCAAGCTAACCACATTGGTTTTATTGCTTTTCCTGTGCGTTGGCTTAAGCGCTCTACCCTGAGTAACGATATGGGATGTCCTGCGGCTTTGCGAAAATGTAAGTTCTGCCACAAGCAAATTTGCACTCGCCCCAGTTGAGGCTCATCAACCTCCAATCTTGCCAGTGGTTGAGACCAAGTGGAAGCGTCGTTGAGCTTAAACTTGTCACCATGAAGTCGCGGTCTGCCTTTGCCACAGTAGGGTAGCGGTGCGTCATATAAACTCAGGTTCGAACGCAGACGCATCAACTTGTCTGCTGCAATATTGGCAGTCCTTAAAACAAAGGGAGCGCAACCATACTCACTATCCCATAATGAAATTGGTCGCTGTGGCAGATGCTGACATACTTCCGACAATTGCCATACTGCCTTATCAATAGGAGATTCCCAGCTAGTAATTCGTTCATGTCTTAAGGGTAATGCCCAACTGCCTTGAGCTTCTGGTATCCATGCAATCGTGCTGTACCCTTGTCCCTTTGTAATTGGACGATTTCCACCTCCTCCTGCTGTGTAATGTTCTACAGTCCGTTCTTGGAGTGTCACTGCTTCTGGTCTAGACCACGCTGTGTGACCTCCTGCTAGGATAATCTGCTCTTGGGTCGGTATTTGTTTGATGTATAATTGCATCAGCTTCTGCCGTTGCGGTCGGCAGTCTTGTAATGCCTCGTAAATACTTGACCACTTGCGCCTAAACACTGGACACAGGGAAAAGTCTGCCAAACAATAAGCATTGCGCGCTACTCATTACTGCATCTGCTAACTCAAATGTTGCATCATGTGCTTTACCCAAATAATCGTATGCAGCTTGTCGAAAACCTTTCAATTGCGTGAGAACATCCATAGTGGTAGTGAGAGTTGGTGATGCTTCTCTCATCTTCCGCGCTCTGGGGACTCTGTGCCACGCACTAGCTCCCCTTTCTTTCCCTATTAGTCTAAAGTCCAGTAATTGAGGTGCTATTGAAAATTTTTGATGATAGAGTGCCAACATTAAATAAATGGCGCAGAAAAGCAAGTGTAAATGCCCTAGCTTGATTGATTTTATAAAATAAGCTTTTCTGTAAATTAAATATGTATGTAATAGCAAATGAAGTGTTTTGCCAGTTAGAGAAGTAGGAAACTCTGGTTGTTTCCAAGTTCTTAAGAGCTAAATTAAGTTCTAAAAGTGGTTCAATAAAAATGTATTTAAGATTTTTTGGTTTCTCGTTGATAATAGTCTGAAGTAAAAAGCGCTGTTCAATCAAGTTCATTGACGACACGCCAAAGTTGAAGGACTTGTATTTAAAGTTATGCTTAGATAATTTCTTGTCAAATACTATTGGGTTAATGTTACGGTAAACATGGCTAGAGCCAATAAAAATAGTATCGAATTCATCTTTATGCTCTTGAAAGTAATGAATTTTGTCGCTAAGTACAGGAATATAAGGTTCAGGACTTACATAGCGTAAAGTATTTGATAACCCTATTGCTGTTAGGAAAAAAAAGATTAGACAAATAATGATGTTAAGTATGCTATTTTTAAGCGCAAAAATTCGAGTGAACTTATAAGTGATTGTTGTGTTCACACACTTCCCTTTAATTATTTAATTAGGTACAGGTATATTGATACCTAAATACTTACACTCAAATATCTGGATGTAAATACAAAGAAACTGTCTTTACAGTTTCTTTGTATTTACAATTTTTTAATTAAGTGCCAGCTGGTGCGGCTAGACTATTAATTGCTGATTCTGGACCTACTAAAGAAGCATAAGGTTCCAGAAAATATTGGCAAGCAGCTTGCTGTAGTTCAGCAGTAGTTATACTTGTAACCGCTTCTTGAAACTGCGTATCAAAAGCAATTCCTAAGCCCAAAGTTTCGTACCAGCCAAAAACCTGAGCGATTTGAGCATTAGTTTGTTTACCCAAAGCATACTGACCTAGTAGCTTATTCTTGGCTGCTTGGAGTGCTACTTCATTTAATTGGCTGCTACACAGCAGTTCAACTTCTGTTCGTAATCCTTTTATAGCAATTTCTGTATTTTCCGGAGCTGTACCCATATAAACTACAAAGGTCGCTACATCCTGTCGTGTTGGGTAAAACGCTGAAACCTCGTAAGCTAAACCCCGCTTTTCTCGCAATTCCACAAACAAGCGACTAGAAAGACCATTCCCTAAGTAAGTAGAAAGTAACTTCAAGGCAGTATAATCAGCATTTTGCACTGATGGAGCTAGATACCCCAGCATGACAATTGATTGCTGAGTTTGTTGCGGTGTTATTGTGCGTTTAGGTTGGTGCGTTGGAGTGGGTAGCGTTAAAACGGGTAACGGCGTTGGCGGCGCTTGCCAGTCACCAAAGACTTGCTCAACTAAAGCAGCAGCAGCAGCTAGTGTAACTCTACCAGCGATACTGATGACAATATTATCCGGGCGGAAATACGTTTGATGATACTGTTGCAAGTCAGTACGGTTGAGGTTTGCTACTGTTGCTTCTGTTCCCAACCCTGACATGGCATAGGGATGGTTTTGATACATTGCTTGTCGCAACCCGTCAAAGGCAATTGTAAACGGCTGCTCTTGTTGGGAACGAATAGCTTGCAGAGCTAAACGCCGTTCTAGTTCTACCTCGACTTCGGGGAATGAGGGCGATCGCAGTATTTGTCCCCCCAACTCCAATATTTCCGCAAAATCGGCGGAGACTGTTTTTAAACTTAGCAAAAAATAATCCGCAGCCGCATCGGTACTCAAACTTGCGCCTACAGATTCTACTCGTTCGGCAATTTCCAAAGAAGATAGTTCTTGTGTTCCCTTGGTAAGCACTGCTGATAATAAATGCGCTAACCCAGCCTGCTCTCTCTGCTCCCAACAACTACCAGCTTGCACAAATATCCGCGCCGCGATGATATCCGCAGCCGGATTTTCTGCTACGAGTAATACAATGCCATTATTTAATACAGTGCGATTAATATACTGATTTTCCGGTGGGGTCGTTACTCTTTGTCCGTTGTCCGTTGTCATTTGTTCGGTGTTTTATTAACTGTTGAGTGCTAAGTGTCGAGTTTTCATTTATAGTTTTTTAACTCAAAACTCAAAACTCAAAACTCAAAACTATTTATTAAAGGCTAGCAGGGTTTTACTACTGTAACCGCATAAGAGTGTGGAGAAAGATATGCCTGCGCTAAACTTTGGAGTTCTTCAGCTGTAAAAGACTGAATTTGTTCTGGATAGATTAAAGCTAATTTAGGTTCGGCGATCGTATTGTAGTATCCATAAAGCCCCGCGAGTTGACTTGGCGTTTCTGTAGAAAAAGCATGATCGTTACACAGAAAGCGTTTACAACGGGAAAGTTCCCCTGGTGAAATTAGTGTAGTTTGCAATTCTGCTAAGTAAGCGCGAATCAAATTCTCAACGCGCTCTATGTATTGCGGCTCTAGCCAAGCACTAATCGTAAATAAACTCGATTCCCGTTGTAAAGAAAAATTACTAATAATTGCTTGTACTAATTGCTGCTCCTCGCGTAATTCCTTTACTAAGCGGGAAGAGCGCCCTTCTGACAATAGCACCGAGAGCAAATCTAAACCATAAGCATTACGAAGATTATATACGCCTGGCGCTGTCCAAGCCATTAGTAACCGCGCTTGTTCTAACCTGGGCAAGCGAATTTCTTGGCGGCGAATTCCATATAAAATTGGCGGTAGATTGGTTTCGCCAAATTCTGCTGTTCCTTTAGGACACTTACAAGGTTCTGCAAAGGAATGAAATGTTTTATTCACCAACTCTAGGGCAGGTTCTTTGGCAATTCCCCCAACAATTACTACCGTCATGTTTTCCGGTTGGTAATGAGCGCGATGAAAACAGCGCATTGTCTCTGGTGAGTGCTTCATTAGATCCGATGCTGTACCTAACACTGAGCGTCCGTAGACGTGGCGTTGGTAAACACTTTCACTAAGAGCCTGGAATCCTATCCAATCTGGATCATCGTAACAAGAGCGAATTTCCTCTAACACTACATCGCGTTCGCGGACAAATTCATCTTCTGGAATTGCAGCATTCAAAAGTAGTTGGGCTAAATGAGGTAAGGTATCTTGCAAGTAGGGCGCTGCTGTAGTCAGGAAGTAGTGAGCGTAGTCGTGGCTAGTGGCAGCATTTGTCATACCGCCCTGATTTTCGATTAGATAGTCAAAAGCTCCAGGGGGTAGTGAATCAGTACCTTTAAAGATCATGTGTTCTAAAAAGTGCGCCATGCCAAACCAATTTTCAGGTTCTTGGCTAGCGCCTGCTCTTACCCAAACATCTGCTACAACTACAGGTGTGGCGGGGAGGTGTTGATGAATGATTGTTAGACCACTATCTAACTTGAAAACAGCAGCTGGAGATACTGGAGCAGTCAGCAATTGTAACAAACAGTTTAAGCTCAATTTAAGATAGTTTTAAATTTATCTATGGTAGCGCTCCTTAGTTGCACAAATTGCATAATTCGATACAAATTTCTAGAGCGTGGTAGCTAGCAAAAAATCAAAACTCCCCTTGTTTAGTAAGCAAAGGGAGTTAAATAATACTTGAGTTCACCGCAACGCCGTCTTACCTCAGTTTTGGACCTGGAAGAACCAGGTGGGCATCAGCAAGTTTTGCTTAAAGTTTCCGGGTACAAGCCCGGTCTACTGCTGCTAAAACTTTTTGATTCCCTTATTGGAAAAGACATAGATCAAAAACATTATTGGCAGTCACCAACGCCGCAGTCGAACTTCCCTATTTTGACACTTTCAATCCTAAAATGGCAATAAAATTTTTGGTCTGATTTAGCGTGATCATTCCAGATTCCCGTACCAAAGGGATTCTATTTTTTGGGCGATTACCATTGCCTGATGTGGATTTTGAGAATCCAGCAAAACTGTAACATGACCCAACTTTCGCCCTGGACGAGATTCACTTTTGCCGTACCAATGAACGTGCAAGCTTTTAAGGGCAAGCCAGCTTTGCTGGCATCGCGCAATCTCACTTATTTGCTGTCGCTTGACTATATAGTCATTTTGTGCATACTCATAGCCAAGTAAATTAACCATAACTGCCCCCCCAGAAACCAGTGCTGAATTGCCTAAAGGTAAATCGCAAACGGCGCGTAAGTGCTGCTCAAACTGAGACGTTTCACAAGCATCTAGGCTGAAATGTCCAGAGTTATGAGTGCGGGGGGCAATTTCATTTACTAACACTTTGTCATCTGATGTCAGAAATAGCTCAATGCCAAATATCCCGACTGCTTGAAGGCTATTGAGGAGAGTGTGAGCGATCGCCTCTACCTCTGTTACCACACTTGGGCTGATATCAGCCGGCGCAAAAACACGCCGACAAACTTGTTCTTCTTGCTGAGTTTCTACAACTGGGTAGGTAACAATCTCGCCAGCAGGAGAACGAGCAGCAATTACAGCTAGTTCCCGTTCAAACGGGACGAATTCTTCTAATAAAAACAGCGATTTACTGTCCTGCTGGTTGAAATGAGGTGCTAGCTTCTGCTGCAAAGCTTCAATATCTTGAACAATAAAAGTACCCTGCCCGTCATAACCGTGACGACGAGCTTTTAGCACCAAGGGAAAATCTAACTGCGCTTGCAGGAGTAAATCAAGAATTACCTGCCGATTAAATTCGCAATCTAAGGCAACAAACTTAGGAACAGGTAAATTTAATTGTTTCAAGTAGCAGCGCTGATCGTATTTATCTAAAAGTGGAGCTAATACCTGTAGCCCTGGACGAAAACAGACACCTTGCTGGGCTAAAGGTGTTAAAGCGGCTAAATTAACAAACTCATTTTCAAAAGTAATGACATCGCAGCGCGTAGCTAGCTTTGCTGTAGCCGCAGCATCATCAATGGGAGCGAAGATAGCTTCAGAGGCTAACGCCACAGCAGGATCATTAGGGCTAGGTGTTTGCACTACCAATTTAATCCCCAACTTCTGGGCTGCACCCGCCAGCATCCAGGCAAGTTGCCCGCCACCAATTACACCAACTGACTTCATCGACATCCCAAAGAATAACGAGTATCAACACCAGTCTTCGGATTTACACCACTAGCTTTTGCACAAAGTTCTTTAATCTGCGCTCTGTCTAGGATGGCATCACTAAAATCCGCACTGGTAATATTTACATTGTCAAAAACAGCACGGAGTAACAGCGCTTGAGTTAAAACAGCATCACTTAAGTCCGAGCCAGTCAAGTTTACTTGATCAACTAGGGCATTGCTTAAATCTGCTCCGTGTAGATTTACCTGCGTCATCACAGAAGCACTAAAAACAGCGCCGCGTAAGTCAGCATTAGCAAAGTTAGCTAAATCCATATTGGCATTGGAAAACTCAGCTGCTCTTAAAGTTTGACCAGAAAAGTCCCGTCCTTTTAACTCTGCATTGCTAAATGACAATGGCGGTGCATAATCTGCTGCTTGTGCTGGTGTCGTGCTAAATAAAATGAATACGAGAAATAATGCCGTTAGTTGCCGCCAAAACATATTAAGTAGCTAATAAAGTGTCAGAATCTAATTTAGTTGAAATTCTGCTTACAAGCTTACCGCATCTACGATTGTGGTTAATGAGGTGAAAAAAGTCTTACTATGCCGAATTTTTTGTTAACTTGGCTGGTTACAGCAATTTCCCTGATGCTTACAGCTTATATTGTGCCTAACTTTACTGTTAGTAGTTTTGGTGCGGCGGTTATAGCGGCAATAGTTTTAGGGCTAGTTAATGCCATAGTCAAGCCGATTTTGGTACTTTTGACGCTGCCACTAACGATAGTAACTTTGGGACTTTTTCTATTTGTGATTAATGCGCTGACAATTTGGCTAGCAGGAGCATTGACTCCCGGTTTTGATGTTGACGGATTTGTCCCAGCTTTGTTAGGTTCAATTGTTTTAACGGTGGTAGCAAGTGTAACTAACTTTGTGGTTGATCGCATTTGAAAGGCTAGAGGTAGTAAATAGTTACGAGTTCTTAGTGTGTGAGTCTTAAGAGGCTGTTTGTATAATAATCGCCTTAGTAATAGACAGCACTTTACTTTGCGGTTGAATAATATAGTTAGTCCTTAGTCTCTTGATAAGGGCAGTGGTTTTATAGTTACCTGTTGGCGCTTAGTATCAAGTTAAAGGCTCTTAGTGAGATGGTACTTGCAATAGCGAGAAACATCCACAATAGAAGCATCCCAACCTGTCTAAACATCTATTATGAGAACGCAACAGCAAAAAATCAAGATTATTGATTTCAGCCGAGAAAAAGCATCAGATTTTTTGCTGCCTCAGCCTGCTTTCCTGAAAAGTTCAGGATGGGACAAGATGCACTTTGAAGTCCATCAACAGCCAAAATTTGACACACCCGAACATCAAGCGACATGGCACGTAATTGCTCATTGTCCGCCTTTCTACTGCTCAGGAGAACGATCAGGAGAACGATGGTTGGATGGAAAGCTGAAAAGAGAAGCGCGGAATGAGGGAGACATTGCGATTATCCCTGCTGGTATTGCCCAGCGCTGTAATTGGCATATTTCAGCTCAGTTTACGATTATGGCAATTGAGCCAGCGCTGCTCCAACAAGTCGGTCAAGATTTGGTTGATCCTGACCACATTGAACTCATCCCTCACTTTATGACTGAGCAAGATGTGCTGATCCAGGGTATTGTGTCTGCTTTGAGAGAGGAGTTAGAAACTGGCAAAATCGGGGGTCATTTGCTAATTGATAGTCTTAAAATGACATTAGCAATTCACCTGTTGCGGAAATATTGCACCACGCAACCCAAACTCTCTAGCTATGCCGATGGATTATCTCAAGCAAAGCTACAACAGGTGACGGAATATATCAATGCACATCTCCATCAAAACATAAAGCTGATTGAGCTAGCAGCGATCGCTCAGATGAGTCCTTATCACTTTTTGCGTTTATTTAAGCAAAGTATGAGAGTAACGCCCCATCAGTACATCTTGCAGCATCGGCTTGAGAAAGCAAAGTGTCTATTGCAATATAGCGAACTGAGCATCGCAGAAGTTGCTGTTAGAGTAGGTTTTTGCGATCAAAGTCACTTAACTCGATATTTCAAGCGCATTTTTGGCGTTACACCGAAACTCCTACAAGCGCGATACTTCGGTAAGCTTCGCTAACGCAATAATTTACTAAAAATTTCGCAACTTTTTTCTAGAGTCCTGAGTAGCAAACTTTCTAAGCTGTTAACAACAGGTTCTACTAGAGAAAAATGATGCAGATTGAACAGACAGTAATTATTTTCATGCTTAACGGGCAGATACCCGCTAACTTGCCTAGCAATGTGAGCTTCCCTCTCTGGGGTTTAGCAATCTTCATCATCTGGACGATTACTGTGGTTGCCCTGCTGCTTACAGTCAGGATTCGACATCTATCTGCTGGTGGCTTGGTAAAAGATTTCGGAACACCAAACGAAGAAAGCTTGCTGTGGCGATTATTTCGCGTACACTCGAACTTGACAGAGAACCTTCCCTTATATATGGGAGTTGTGTTTCTCCTCACAGTTCAGCGCGCATCTGGAACAACAATAGATGTGCTAGTTGTGGTTTACATCGTATTTCGGCTTGTGCATTCAGTAATTCACATCGCTGGTATCGATCCAAAGTTTCGGCTCTTAAGCTTAGTGATTCAATTAGCCTGCTTGCTCGCCTTGACTGTTTTGGCACTCTTTTAGTTGAGGAAAAGGAACTATCAGTCACTATGCCGCCTAATCCGTCGCCTATCTATATGTAGAAGTTTATGAACCGAGGATCGTACTGTAGTCATTGTTGTTTTACTTGATATTAGGTTGCATTACCTCTGTTCTAGTTCAGTCGCTGCAATCAGCTTTAACTATTCCAACTCCAGTGCTGGAATCTCCAAGTCGGTAGGAGATATTGCTCAGACAATTAATTTTGGACGGCACTTTCAAGAGCTAGGGGTTGAAGGCTCTATTATGCCAAATGCTGAGGCGCTCGATTAGAATGCTAATTCACTATCTCAAGTTCTACTAATATGTACGAGTCCCTTACTGATATCCTCTTTCAGCAATGCCAAAATTCCTACTTCCCTACTCCTCCTCAGTTTCTTTGCCAAAGCCTAAATAACCGCGTGGTGTAATCATCCAATCACCATGAGTGCGAGTGCTTTGGTTGCCAATTAAAACTGTAGTCAACATATCTATAGGAATATCAAGTAATTTATCTAGTGTCGTGAGTGTGATTTGCTCATCTTCGCGGTATGCAGAACGTACTACTGCCACTGGTGTATTGGAGTTGCGGTATTTTAAAAAGATTGCTATGGCAGAAGCAAGCTGCTGGATACGGGTTTGCGATCGCGGATTATACAAAGCCGTAACAAAATCAGCTTCAGCTGCGGCAATTAAACGTTTTTCAATTACTTCCCAAGGTGTCAGCAAATCGCTTAAACTAATCGCACAAAAATCGTGCATTAGCGGTGTACCCACCCGCGCGGCGGCGGCTTGTAAAGCGGTAATCCCAGGAAACATCTGGACTTCCGGAGTTTTACCATCCCAGCCGTGAGCTTGTAATTCTTCCATTACCAACCCCGCCATACCATAAATTCCCGAGTCACCAGAAGATACAACGGCTACTGTTAATCCCCATTGAGCAAGTTCAATAGCACGTTGAGCGCGTTGGCGTTCTTGGGTAATTGGTAGCGCTTCCACAATCTGCATCGGTTGCAGCAAAGGAGCGATTAAATCGATATACAGTGAGTAGCCAATGACAGCATCAGCACTCGATACAGCAACTTGAGCAGCTGGTGTCATTTGGTTCAATTGTCCTGGTCCTGTACCAACTAGTAACAATCTACCTGTACGCCCAGTGTACTCTTGTTGAGCTTGGGCGATCGCTACTGTTACTGCTCCTGGTTGTCCTTCAGCGCGAAAAATTTGTTTAGGAACTATCAGGGGGTTGGGGGTTGGGGTTACTGCTGCGGCTAAAGCAGCAGCTTCAGCAACGCTGGGGGTTCCTACTTCTGCTGCAACCACTGCTGAGGGGTTGGGTACATCAATTAAACGGAGGACATCAGAGCTAAAGGTGCGTAAAGGCAAGTTGCGCTCTTGGCAAAGTTGCAGTAAGCCGACTTCATCAGCTTTAAGATCGATAGTGGTAATTCCAGCGATCGCACTTTCTGCTAATTGATGATCTCGACATACCTGTTCAATTGCTGTTTCTATTAATTGCCGCGATGTTCCCCGTTCACAACCAATTCCCACCCACAATACTCGCGGATGCCAGTGTACTTGGGGAGGCGTAGACGCTAGCGCTACACTGTGTGAAAGCGAAGCGGCTCGAAGAGCGAGGCGATCGAGAGGCGAGAGGCTAGGAGTAATATAGATTCTGGCTTTGGGCGTAAGAGATGAGGAGCTAGGCTTGGAAATCCAGAACTCAGAAGATTCTTCCCCTGATCCCTGATCCCTGATCCCTAATCCCTGTTGCCACAGGGTAGAACCTGCTGATTGAATTACTTGTACTGGTTGATTACGGGCTACTGCCGCACTTACTGCTGTCCAGTCTCCTTGTCCTTTACTCCAGCCAAACGGAACGCCTAGTAGATCAACTGCTACTATTCCTAACCCAGATGCAGCGCCTGTTAAAACTGGTGTTGCATTAATTAATTGAGCAATTAACCCAGCAAGTTGATCAGCACCGCCTTGATGACCACTACATAAACTAATAACAAATTTACCTCTTTCATCTATTACAACAACAGCCGGATCAGTTGATTTATGCTGCAATAAAGGAGTAATTAGCCTTACCACTGCTCCAGTTGCTAAACAAAATACAAAAGCATTGTGTTTGTCCCATAATGCAGCTAGATGGTTTTTGAGGGAACCAGGGTAAATTTGTGCTTCGGCAACTCCTGTTAAAGACTCTGGTAGCCAAATTGTACCAATCTCAGCAAGCAATTGGAGTTTTTTAGCGGCGGTAGGAGTAGTAGCGATCGCTACTAGCGGTTGAAAATCTGCAAACAACAAATGATTCAAAACAAATTATGTAATCAGGGTAGTTTAAGCTAAGACCTTGTAGCAATAATCATAAAAAATTATTACTAGGAACAAACATTATATCCGGCGCTAGTTTTATATTTTTCTGCTGGTGCTGGCGGTAAACCTAATTTTCGCCGGAAAATCACATCGTATTCTGCTTCTTGCCAATTTTTAGCACTTTTAACTTGACTTGGAGTTAAACCTTCTGCGCCTACTAAGTATGCACCTTTTAAATCTGCACCTTTTAAATTTGCCTTGCTCAATTTCGCTGATACTAAGCAGGCTGCCTTCAAGTTAGCAAAGCTTAAGTTAGCACTAATAAGATTATCAAAACTTAAGTTCCTACTACTCAAATCAGCACCTTTTAAATTAGTACCAGGAGCAATTAAGTAAGCTTTTTGCTTAGTAGGTTTGAAACTTGATGGAAACTGAGTTTTATTGTTGTATATAGCCTTTTCTAAATTGACACTTTCAAGCTTGGCATTGCTTAAATCAGCATTACGTAAATTAGCATTGCTTAGGTTTGTATCTCTAAGATTTGCCCCAGTGAAGTTAGCATTTTCCAATTCAGCATACATGAGGAAGGTATTATCCAAAATAGCATTACTCAAGTCTGCATTCCTCAACTTAGATCCATATAAGTAAGCCCGACTTAAGTTAGCTCTTATTAGTTTTGCCCATCTTAGATTAGTAACACCAAGGCTAATACCACGCTCTCTAGCATCCGATAGAGCAAAAAAGTTGACATTCTCTAGGTTGGCATTTTCCAAGTTTGCATTCTCTAAGTTAGCACCACTTATGTTGGCACTGTGCAAAGTTGCCTTACTCAAGTTAGTAAAAGTTAGGTCAGTGTTACTTAAGTTCGCAGATAGCAAGAAAGCTCTACTTAAGTTAGCTAAACTTAGATCCGCATTACTGAAATTAGCATGAGGTAATGTGGCATTACTCAAATTAATTCCAGACAGAAATGCTTGTTGAGCGTTAATTCCTGCTAAATTAACTTGATCTTGGTTTAAATTCTCCAGAGCTGCAATTTTTCCATTATTTACTTTCTGTCCCTGATGAGAATTAAAGATTTCCCAAGCTTCATAATGCGCTCTTTCTCTTTGAATTACTACTAATTCTCTAATACGCTGGGAAATTTCGATGATAAAGACAAATACACCTACAAAAATAAAAACTTTGAACAAAACCTCAAAGAAAGAGTTACTTTTCATTTTGCTTAGGAAACAATTAAGCCGAAGAACAAAAAAGCCTGACAATTCAGTCAGGCATAAAATTTTTAACTCTTCTTGGCAATCTACGCGCTGCTGTATGAGTTAGAAATCAGCCAATCTAAGTTGTGGTTTTTCAATTCCAAGTGGTGCGGCAGAAAGCTTTTCTTCTACAGCACCTACTACTGCTGGTTGCAGTATTTCTGTACGAGCGATGGAACTGTTAGCTAAGGTAAACAATGGATTTGAGAGAATTCCAGCTAAGGAAGTAGCGATTAGTGATAGCACTAAAGTCACTTGCAAAGGGCGCATTCCCGGCAAATTCCAACTTACTTCGGGGTAATTTTTCACTGCATCCGACGCTTCTTGTGGTTCTTTGACTACCATCATTCTGACTACTCGGATGTAGTAGTAGATTGAGATTACAGTGGTAACTAGCCCCAGCAATACTAAGCCGTAAAGCCCTGCTTGCCAACCAGCCCAAAATAAGTAGATTTTGCCAAAAAACCCAGCTAGAGGTGGAATACCACCTAAAGAAAGTAGGCAGATACTCAGGCATAGTGTCAAGAGTGGATCTTTCTGATACAAACCAGAGTATTCACTAATTTGATCAGTTCCTGTGCGTAGAGAGAACAAAATCACGCAGCTAAAACCGCCTAAGTTCATGAATAGGTAGACTAAGAGGTAAAACACCATACTGGAATACCCGGCATCGGTTCCAGCAATTAACCCAATCATGATGAATCCGGCTTGAGCGATTGAAGAATAAGCCAGCATTCGTTTCATGGTTGTTTGTGCCAAGGCGACGACGTTACCCAAAATCATACTGAGAACGGCGAGGGCAGAGAAGACAAACCGCCATTCTTCTGTGATTAAGGGAAAAGCTGTTGTCATTAACCTAATTGCTAAGGCAAAGCCAGCTGCTTTTGAACCAACAGATAAAAAGGCAATAACTGGGGTAGGAGAGCCTTCGTAAACGTCAGGTGTCCACTGGTGGAATGGTGCGGCAGAAATTTTAAAGGCGACACCAGCAATCACGAATACTAGAGAAATGACAAGCCCTAGAGATTGTCCGCTAGCCGCATTCGCAATTCCAGATGCGATCGCACTTAGCTCTGTTTGTCCTCCTGACAAGCCGTACAACAAAGAAACTCCATACAGGAAAATAGCGGTACTAGAAGCGCCAATCAGCAGGTATTTTAGTGCTGCTTCATTCGAGCGCGGATCGCGCTTAGTATAGCCTGTGAGCAGGTATGAGGAGATACTGAGAGTTTCTAGGGAGATGAAAATCATCACTAATTCCGAAGCGCCGGATAAAAACATTCCCCCCAGGGTTGCAGTCAGCAGAATTGTCATAAATTCCGCTAAAGCTGTACCTGACTGCTCAATGTAGCGAATCGACATTAAAATCGTTACGGCAGCAGACAAAGCGATGATGCCGCGAAATACGATACTTAAACCGTCACTATTAAAAGCGCCAAAAAACGAAATTGGGTTTGTGTCATCCCATTGAAAATAGAGAGTGGCGATCGCCGTAAATAAGCCAGCGATCGCCAGATACGGCAGCCAGCGCGACGCACTACGCCCCAAAATTAAGTCACTGACTAAAACAACCAAAAGGGTAGTAATTACAATTCCTTCTGGCAAGATCGTCCCAGCATTCAGTTGGGCTGCTAGATTTGCAAAATCCATACTTTGTATAGGTTGCGCTTATTAGAGACAGAGTAATGTTAATTGTATTGTCTCTCAAATAGCTCAGATTGCTCAGTTTTTTTGGCTAATAGTTGATTAATGGACACTGATTAACTGCGTTTTATCTCTAAAATTCATAGTGCTGCTAGCTAAATGCAAATACGGCAAAACTACCTGAAGGAACTACTGCAACTATCAATACCTTGAAACAGCAGTTATTAGATATTGTTGACGATGCCACAGCAGCAGAATTCGCTTTATTTGAACTTTATGGTGAGACAGAACGGACTATGCGTTATTTAAATGAGCTTACAAGTGTAGCAGAACGCTCTACATCCTGGTTCTCTCGTCTATCTAATTTGCACCGCATTGCCTCAGCCCAGCCTAGTGTGCCTTCTGATATGCTGGAGTTGCTAATCCAATCACTCACACGCATTCAAGCTGAAGTTCCAGCTTTGGAGCGTAGTGTTCAAGAAGTTAAGATTGAATGGAATCTGCTAGGAATGACCAACCGCGTATGCCTGAACTAGAACTAGATAAACGACTTCTTGCCAATATGCGCCAAAATCGCTTGCGAGTGGAAGAAGCGATGCTAGAACTAGAGGAAATTACTGCCAAGCTAGAAAATGATATTCGTCAACAACGTTTAGCGCGGGTTAGGCGATCGCTAGATGCTTACAAAGAAAAAGCACCTAATTTTGAGCAGCAGTAATATTAATAAAACATAGTAATCGCACTATTAAATAATAAAAATACTAATAATTAAAGGTAGTAAGCTAGCGATTACTTAAGGAAACAGATTATTTAAAGATACAGTTACATCAGGGAAAGCAACTATTGATATTGTTGCATCTTGATTCAAAATAATTTCTTGTTGGTACGTTTCTCCTACAGGTTCACGAAAAATATTAACTATTCGTTCCTCAACGTCTAAAATCCAATACTCAGGAATGTTCGCTTTGGCGTAGGTGGGTAATTTGATAGTGCGATCGCTCCTTAATGTTGTTTTTGCCACTTCAACCAACAGAAATATTTCATCTGGTGCGGGGTGATGGTCAAAATATTTTCGGGAGTCAATACGAACTACGGCAATATCCGGCTCTGGTTCTGAGTTAGGAGGTAGAGTAATCGGTAACTGAACCCGAATTGTAGCTCTAAGCGATAGTAAATCTCTGAGATAATCGGATGCACATTGCGTAGTAGCAGCATGGGGAGGACGTTGGGGGCTCATTTGGATAATTTGTCCTGCAAGCAGTTCGACTTTTTCATCACTTGTTAAAATACCCGTTTCTATCAGGCGGTGGTATTCGTCTACATTCCACAAGCGTACTGGTGTTGAAGTCATTGAAATAACCCCTTGGCTTTCCTTTATTATTAGCAAAAAATCAAGTTTGTACAGAAAATTATTCTGGCTTAATTCCCCAATTCACCCAACTAATTGCCTCCCTAGCTGAGTTAATATCAGGTACGCAAAGCATAAATGTATGCTGTACTTAGACAAGGTATTGTTAACTAAGGTGGTATTACCAATTGGTTTCTCAGTTGAAACTTCAGTAACTTTCAAGACTAAACTAAATTAACAAAATATAAACCTTAATAGGGGTTACTACAAAAAAATATTTCTGGTTCTTTGAAGCCAAACGCCCTATAAGCAGCTTTTACAGTTGCAGATGCCTTTTGATAATCAATTGGTTCAGTTGAAAGTGCGTTGGCGAAGCCCGCCGTAGGCTTTACTCTCCACTTTTCTCGATAAAATAGAATTAAAGCCTCTTGCTCAGGCGTAAGTTTTTCAGTAATCTTAGTCGCCGACATATCTCCACTTAAAAGGCTCGTATTCTCGTTTAATCCGTACTATCCAACTACGTTGAGGAATGGAAATTGCTTTATGCTCCTCGTGCGTAAGCAAAGCCGTTAAAAGTACACTTGGACAAATGCCGTCTTTCTCGTACAATTCTGCCTGTCCTTCACTTATGCGGTGTTTGTGTCCAGTTACTTCGCCTTTAGCAACAGTTAAGTGAGGTACTTTTTGTCCCTTCACTTGCTGCACAGGTAGTAAAATTACGTCGCCTTGTCGAATGGGTTGCACAAGTCCTCCCAAGAATCGCTTAATTTGAAACGTTGTGTTAATTTTGGCACAAGATTCAAAAATCCCTAGAAGCGCTACTGTGTTGGGTTAGTGCAGAATTTTGCCTCATACTGTAGCCATCAGTATCAGATATAAGTTAAAGATTGAGATAACTTGATTATTGAGGAAGTACCTGTCCGCGTTTGGAGATATGAAGCGCTCAACGCTAATACCTCTACGAAACAGATCCTCTTGACATTTGGTTAAAACTCTTTACATTTAAAGTCTTAGCCTAGCTGCTATTTTGCCCTATTCCCATGTCAACCCTGGTCATCGTCGAATCTCCTACCAAAGCCCGTACCATTCGTAATTACTTGCCATCTGGCTACCGCGTGGAAGCGTCTATGGGTCATGTGCGCGATCTTCCCCAATCCGCCAGTGATATTCCTCCCGCCGTTAAAGGGGAAAAATGGGCGCAGTTGGGGGTAAATGTAGATGCTGACTTTGAGCCACTGTACATTGTTCCTAAAGACAAAAAGAAAGTTGTCACTCAGCTTAAAGAAGCGCTGAAAGCCGCCGACGAACTGGTGTTAGCAACTGACGAAGACCGCGAAGGCGAAAGTATCAGTTGGCATTTATTACAGCTACTCAAGCCGAAAGTGCCGATCAAGCGGATGGTGTTTCACGAAATCACCCAAGACGCGATCAAAAAAGCTCTAAAAAACTGCCGTACCATAGATGAGCAGGTGGTACGCGCTCAAGAAACTAGAAGAATTTTAGACAGGCTTGTGGGTTACACTCTGTCTCCCTTGCTGTGGAAGAAAATTGCTTGGGGATTATCTGCTGGACGGGTGCAGTCGGTAGCAGTGCGGCTTTTGGTAAATAGGGAACGCGATCGCCGCGCTTTTCGTGAAGGTAGCTACTGGGATCTTAAAGCCCTACTAGAACAAGCAAAAACTCCTTTTGCCGCCCAGTTAGTTACCCTAGCAGGCACTAAACTAGCTACTGGTAGTGATTTTGACCCAGCCACAGGTTCAATCATCGCCGGACGCAATGTAGTATTGCTAACTGAAGCTGAAGCTAGAATTCTTCAAGAACGCCTAACTGGTAAAACCTGGAAAGTTACAAATTTAGAAGAACGCCCAGTCACTCGCAAACCCGCACCACCATTTACTACCTCTACGCTGCAACAAGAGTCGAACCGGAAACTAAAACTTTCTGCCCGTGACACAATGCGGACTGCTCAGAGTTTGTACGAGCAGGGGTATATCACATATATGCGGACGGACTCGGTGCATTTATCTGATCAAGCGATCGCCGCCGCCCGCTCTTGTGTTGAGAAGATGTACGGCAAAGAATATCTCAGCCCTAAGCCCCGTCAGTACACCACCAAAAGCAAAGGCGCACAAGAAGCACACGAAGCAATTCGCCCCGCAGGTAATACTTTCCGCACACCCAAGGAAACGGGCTTGAGTGGTCGAGAATTTGCTGTTTATGACCTAATCTGGAAGCGTACCGTTGCTTGTCAAATGGCAGATGCTAGACAAACTCAAATTACAGCCCAACTGCAAGTCGAAGACGCGGGATTTCGCTCTAGTGGTAAGCGCATTGACTTCCCAGGGTATTTACGCGCCTATGTCGAGGGTTCAGACGATCCAGATGCGGCTTTGGAAGATCAAGAAGTAATTTTGCCGCCAATTAAAGTAGGCGATCGCCCGTTATGTAATAAATTAGAAGCGATCGGTCACGAAACCCAACCACCAGCCCGCTATACTGAAGCATCCCTTGTCAAAACTTTAGAAAGTGAAGGCATTGGACGACCCAGCACTTATGCCAGTATCATCGGTACGATCATCGATCGGGGATACGCCCAGCTCGTTAATAATGCCCTTGTTCCCACCTTTACTGCCTTTGCTGTTACAGCTCTACTGGAACAACACTTCCCCGACTTGGTAAACACCAGCTTTACCTCGCGCATGGAGCAAACCTTAGATGATATTGCTACTGGTGAAGCCAAATGGCTGCCATACCTGCGGCAATTTTATTCCGGAGACACCGGATTAGAAACTTTAGTCAAAGAACGGGAAAATCAAATTGATGGTACTAAAGCTCGGACTGTTGAACTAGAAGACTTAAACGCCAAAGTCCGGATTGGTAAATATGGTCCCTACATAGAAGCTGAAAATGGTGACGGCGTTGTTACTGCTTCAATTCCCAAAGAATTAACTCCGGCTGACTTAGATCCAGAGCAGGTGGAAGTGCTGCTGCGCCAAAAAACCGTAGGTCCTGATCAATTAGGTCGTCATCCAGAAACAGGGGAAGTTATTTATGTAAAGATTGGCACGTATGGACCTTATGTTCAACTAGGTGAAAAGTCGGAGGAAAATCCTAAACCGAAGATGACTTCTTTACCCAAGGGAGTAACGCCGGAAAATGTGACTTTAGACATGGCTGTTGGGCTTTTGGCTCTACCCCGCACACTAGGTGTTCATCCAGTTACTGGTGGTAAGATTCAAGCTAGTCTAGGACGGTTTGGTCCTTATGTAGTTCACGACCAAGGTAAAGAAGGTAAAGACTATCGATCGCTCAAAGCTAGTGATGATGTATTGACAATATCACTTCAACGGGCATTAGAACTCCTAGCTGAACCGAAAAAGGGACGCAGAACCAGCAGCACCAAATCAAAGCCACCTTTACGAGAATTGGGCGCTCACCCCAATGATGGCGAACCAGTGAATATTTACGATGGTCCGTATGGTTCATACATCAAGCACGGCAAAGTTAATGTCGGTTTACCAGAAGGTCAATCGGTAGAAGATTTGACTTTGTCTACAGCACTGGAATTGTTAGCAACTAAGGCATCTAGTGGAACTCGTAAATCGACTACTGCTAGTGCTAAGAGTAAATCAACTACAAAATCTACAACGACTGCTAAGAAAAAAACTACAACTCGTAGTAGTTCTAAAACTAAGACTACTGCAACGCAGAAATCTCGCTAGATTTGAAATTGTTAGTTAAATTTTTGAGTTTCTAGTGAATTTTAACGAATATTAGAGGTGCGATAGTTGTAAAGCGTTAGCGATCGCCCAAGGCAAAGTTGCCGCTTAGGTTGTATAGTCGTAGAGCATACCGCCTGCGGCATTGCAATTAAAAACTCTTTCGCGCATTGATGCAGTTACTCTAGTTCTACCCCCAACTGACCTAGCCGTTCTGCTAATCTCTCCGCGCGTTGACGTTCTTGTTCTGCACGCTGGTGTTCTTGTTCGGCGCGTTGACGTTCTTGTTCGGCGCGTTCTTCCGACCACAGCAGCAGCTCGCTTTGGGAATTCCACCACCGCAACCAATATCCAGCTCTACCCTCATGAGTTCCCTGCCATACTCCCAAAAATAAATCTAATCCAGAAACTAAATAACGTCCCGCCGCATCCGGTGTTTGGATTCGGTATCGCCCAGACTCTAGATTATAAACTTCCAAGCGTCCTGTATCTGGTCGAAAGATAACGTAGCAAGGTACTTGAATAACTTGCTCATAAAAGAACCACTTGCCCACTCCCTCGGTAAACTCAACTGAGTATTCTTCTCCATAAGTTGCAGAGAGAAATTCCATTACTACCTGAGGAATTGCCCCTTCAGTGTTGGGTGTGTAGCTACGACGAATTTGAGGCGACTGCCAAGGTTGTATAGGTCGTACATACATCCAATCTGGAGCTTTGCAGATAATTCGTCCTTGGATTGCTGCACACAAAGCAAAGTTAGAAACAACAAGAGCGTCTTGAAGCAAGTTAGGAAACGCCGTTAGGGGTTGGCGTAAAGCAGCTGCTAATAAAGGTTGATCTGTATTTTCCACTGGGTCATCGGGCAGGGGGAAATCATCAGGCAGTTTAGGCCAGGTAATGCTTAACTGTATGGCATGAGTTGGTGTGATAGCAGGCACAAACAACCTCTATTTATAGTAAAAGGATACGGGAACAATTTTTGCCTTTTTTATTTCATTATCTACTGATATCCAAGTATGCGTAATTGCGAGTTTTACAGAAGCCGCCGTTTATGTATCTACACACTTTGGTATATTTATTAATTCGCCTTAATACTATCAAATATTCACCTAATTAAAAGCAGCAATTAAAATTAATCACTGAGATTCAAGCAGACTAGCTTAATAACATCTGCTACTTAAAAATAAAGTAATTTAAGAGTGACAAAATTTGAAGTAATTATTAAAAACTCCAATTTAAAAGGAACTTAATTGCTTAGTTTAACATCTAAATAGATATTCAATAATATTTGTTGATTAGGTTTACAAATAACCTGTTTCACTTAAACTTATTCATCTCTAAATGTCTAGGATCCTCTTCAGATGAACAGGAAAATTTTTTCTCGTAATTCAATCTTAGTTGCTCTTTTTAGTAGCACTCTTTTGGGAATTGTGATTAGCCCTGCTATGGCACAAGACCAATTTTATCCAACTATTCAGATCGCCCAGAAAAACCGTGAATCGAACCAGCCTAACATGGAGAAGGCGCTTTCTTCCTTGGAATCAGCTAATGATTCCTTAGAGAAAGCTACCCCTGATAAGGGAGGACACCGTGTACAAGCGATCGCTCTTGTTAAGCAGGCGATCATAGAAACTGAACGTGGAATTGAGTTCGATTTAACCCACTCAGGTGAAGCACGGAGAAGGCGAGATGTAGCAGGGCGGCGCATCCAGTCTGTAGCCCAAAATGCTGATTATCAGCCAAATATGCAACGGGCGCTGTCTTCCTTAGTTAATGCTCAAAAGTCGTTAGAAAGAGCCACTCCTGATAAAGGAGGACATCGGACGAAAGCGATCGATCTTGTTAAGCGGGCAATTAAAGAAACGCAACTAGGAATTCAGTACGATAGGACTCATAAGAACGACAACCAAAATGTAAATCAGTCGAATATGCGCCAAGCTATTTCTTCTTTGCAAGAAGCTCAAAAATATCTAGAAAGAGCTACCCGTGATAAAGGAGGACACCGTGTAAAAGCGCTAGAGCTTATTCAACAGGCAATTAGAGAAACCCAATTGGGAATTGAGTTTGATCGCACCCACGGCAATGACTAAGATAGTAATCAGCTTAGTACGTAATCTGAGAAGATAGCTGAGATTAACAAGTAGTCCCAAATAATTTCTTTAAAATACCCTGCGCTCCCCCTTCTTACCTAGAGAACTGGGGAGTTTATTGTTGTAAAATAAAGTAACTATACTAGTAATCTGATATTTTTCACCTGCCAAAAAGTAAATTATAGGTGAACAAATAAAATTACATAAATTCACAAAAAATTACAGATATAGTTTTAAAAACTGTCGTGAACTGTTCCAGTTCTGCCCGTTCTTCCGCAGTGAGGCTAACGATATATTTTTTTACCATTGCAACGATGAGAACTCAGTTGCTCATCATCCTATCTCACTTCTCATTTATTGATTGACGTAGCACTAGCTACACTTAGAATTCTGAATAATAGTTGTCTTGAATTTGAGCAGTAATCATATTCTGAAAATAAAGTAGATTTGAACGATGTCTACGGCGGACTTTGCCTACGCGCTTGGTAACATTAGTCTAGAAGAGCGTCAGAAGACTGCAAATCAATCTATGGTTTCTACAATCCAGGCTAAAGAGCTTACTCTGCATGATGTCAAAGAAAAGTTTGGACTTAAACAAGCTGAGGATGAGCAGTTTTTTCCGGAATGGTTAGATAATTTGCCAGAAATCACTGATTTAGAAAAGTCCTCGCTCGATCAGGTAAAGGCTAACTATCTCTACCTTGATCAATATCCCATGCCTGAAAACCTTGTGAAAATGGTGGTGCTATCTCCCCTGCTTGCTCTAGCAGGTTTTTACCATCCTCCCTTTCGCGTTACAACAGAACCACCTGTGCGAATTGCTGCTGAGGACGAGGGAGAAATTATTCAAGGACGCATTGATATACTGGTTCTCCAAAAGCAACTCTGGGTACTAGTCATTGAGTCTAAACAGGCGGGATTTTCGCTGAAACTGGGGATACCGCAAGCACTGGCTTACATGATGGCTAATCCTAATCCTGAGAAGCCTACTTTTGGCTTAGTCACAAATGGCAGCAACTTTATTTTTATTAAACTTACGAAGCAAGACACACTACAATATGCTTTGTCAGATGAATTCACACTTAGGCGCGGCAATGACTTATACAGCGTCTTGAGAATATTGAAGCGACTTAGTGCATTGTTGCGTTTAAACTAGCTAGCATGGATAATCCTCGCCAGCTGGCTTTTGTTGCTCTTAGAGATGTTCATAAGGGAGCTTATGCTGATGTTGCCTTAGATCGAGTGCTGCGGAAAAACCAGTTGAGCAATCTTGATCGCCGCTTATTGACAGAATTAGTTTATGGCAGCGTCCGACGGATGCGATCGCTCGATGCCATTATTGACCAATTAGCTAAAAAGAAAGCTCACCAACAACCGCCAGATCTCCGCACACTTCTCCACTTAGGCTTATACCAGCTACGCTACTTAAATCACATTCCCGCCTCTGCTGCTGTTAATTCCACAGTTGGGTTAGCTAAAGAAAATCGGTTTTCCGGACTAAGTGGGTTTGTTAATGGTTTGTTACGCCAGTATATTCGCCTAGCGGCAGGCGAGAGGAGATCCCCCCTTCTCCCCCCTTACCTCTTATCCCCAGAGGGGACCCCGAGTTCCCCAAAGGGGACCCCAACCCCCCCCTTAAGAAGGGGGGAGGCGAGAGACGAGGGGGAGGAGTCACAGTTATTTTATGCTGTCAATGATCCGCTACAACTGCCAGAAAATCCAGTTGCACGTTTGGGTATTCTGCACAGTTATCCTGACTGGATTATTGAAGTTTGGTTAGAACAGTTGAGTTTAGCAGAAACAGAACAACTGTGTATGTGGTTGAATCAACCACCAGCAATTGATTTACGAATTAATACTCTTCGGACTTCAATTGAAATGGTTGCAGCAGCAATGCAATCAGCAGGTGTATCTGTAAGTTCTGTTCCACCTCTACCCCAAGCTTTGAGATTAACTGGAAGTATCGGTTCAATTCAAAATTTACCTGGATTTAATGAAGGTTGGTGGACAGTACAAGATAGTAGCGCTCAACTAGTAAGTTATTTACTCGCTCCGCAGCCAGGTGAAACCGTAATTGATGCTTGTGCTGCACCAGGGGGAAAGACAACGCACATTGCTGAATTAATGCAAGATCAAGGCACAGTTTTAGCTTGCGATCGCACTGCTTCTCGACTTAGAAAACTCAAAGAAAACGCCACGCGGTTGCAACTGCAATGCATTCAAACTTGCGTCGGGGATAGCCGCATATCTGATTTTAAATCAGCCGATCGCTTATTACTAGATGTCCCCTGCTCTGGCTTGGGAACCTTACACCGCCATGCCGACGCTCGTTGGCGGCAGACACCTGAATCTGTGCAAGAACTTACTATTCTTCAGTCAGAACTTCTATCACAAACATCTAAATTTGTCAAAGTTGGTGGTATTCTGGTGTATGCCACTTGCACACTAAATCCCTTAGAAAATGAAGGCGTAATTCAACTTTTTCTCAATTGTCATCCTAACTGGCAAATTGAACCCCCAGTTGCCAATTCACCTGCTTTTGCTTTTACAACATCAGAAGGCTTTGTTAAGGTATTGCCGCATCGACATTCAATGGATGGTTTTTTCATGGTGCGCTTAAGAAAAGAAAGTGATTGAGTTTGTAATTGTTAATTAAAGGACACAGCAACAGTGAAAAACGCTAGCGTCAAAAACTTAGTTAAAATTTTGATTGCCGCCGCTTGGATTGATGGCAAAATCCAGCCAGAAGAAAGGCAGTATTTGCAACAATTAGCAAAAGAAAAAGGTATAGCTACCGATCCAGAAATTCAACCATTACTAGGCGAATTAAGGTCTGTGCAGCTAACAGAGTGCTATGAGTGGGTAAGAGAGTATTTAGGCGATCGCCCTAGTCCTGAAGATTGCCAAAATCTGATTGAAGCTGTTAGCGGTTTAATTTACCGTGATGGAGAAGTGGCGATCGAAGAAGCAAAACTCTTAGCTAAATTAGATTCTCTAAATCCAGCCAATGGTACACCTCAATCTGGTTACAGTAGTGTACTTAAAAAAATTCAAAGCCTCTATCGTCATTGGATTGAAAGTCATAGTTAGTTTAGCCGTAGTTAAGACAAAATTAGAGCGTATCTGCGTGGATTAGAATCTACCTGCCAAGTCAATCCATTAAGAAATTTTACAGAAATTAGCGCATTTCCGGAAAAGAAAAAAGCAGCTTTGAGTATTAGTTTGTAGGGTACAATCTCAAATTTCTATGCAGACACAGCTTAGTTATTGATTCAGTCCTTACACAACATAACTTCCTAGAGAAACATCTTGAAGGTTGCAATATGACCTACAAACCTAAATACTTTAGAGGATGGGAAAACTTTGAATTTCAAACTAACAGTAAAAATTACGATTCCCATATAGCCTGGTGGCTAGCTCAATGTTCTCAACTTTCCTATGAAAACAAAATTACAGTTGCTACAGAACTTCAAGCTGCCAACTTTAATCATGTAATCTTTTTCGATACTAATGGAACTCAAGCTTTTCTTGCCAAACATCCAGGTGTAAAAGGAAAAGGTAAGTTTGCAGTTCTGGCATTTCGTGGCACAGAACAAGACTCGATTGACATCTTAACTGATATCAACTTTGTAAGGCGATTATTTCCTAATGAGAATCTTCTAGAAAAACCAGATCAAGAGGCAGAAGCAAAACAAAAAAAGCAGAAAAAAGTTGAAAAACTATATGCTCATGGTGGTTTCTTACAAGGTATTCAAAACGTATGGGGTTCTGCTTTACGCCAGGAAATACAACATCTCTATCCTGAAGCAGTTTGGCAAGGTACTCCTGGAATTAGTGAGGCACTTTGTGAGCTAGAACCAGGAGTTTCCCTCTACTTCACAGGTCATAGTTTAGGTGGTGCATTAGCAACGCTAGCCGCTTATAAAGCAATAGCTTATCAAGCGAGTGTAGAAGTAACTGCACTTTACACATTCGGGTCACCTAGAACTGTTCAACGTCCTCTTGCTGAAGCAATTAATAAAGAGTTATCAGGAAAACTATATCGGGTAGTTAACTCTACTGATGTCATACCACGCCTTCCCCCCAGAATTCCGGTTTTGCTCAATTTCCATCATATTAATACGCTAATTTACTTCACCCAAGATCACGAGCAGCGCAAATTATCAAAATTCAATATTCTGCTTACTGATATTGGTATTCTGGCGTTTGCTTTACTAGAGGTAGTGGTTTGTTTATTGACTTTTAAGAAGTACACCCCTAGAACTATAAAGAAACACACGATTGCCGAATACATAGAAGACATAGAAAAGGAAGTCAAATTAGGTGTTCCAAAATTAGAACTAGTAACAAAATAACTTAATTAAGAGTGCCTGTAGACCCGTGCAGTGGAGCTAAAATTTTTAATAGAAATGCAATGCATAACTGCACTAGGTTATTAGTGATATTACAAGCACAACTAGTTTAGGAACTTTTTGTAAGTTAATTGTTAAGAAATGTTGCGAACAATTATCCGCTTCCGGAAAGTAAAGGCGTTACTTTGAGTAATAGTTAGGAGAGCAAAATTTCAATGCAATCTATATACATGACATAGAAAACTATTTCTCTGAACTTGACTTGAATTGCCGAACAATGACAATACTTCATTAATTAGAAGTAATAAATTGCATAAAACATCAAAAATAGCAACAATTATAAATTAAAAAATTAATATATTTAGCAATTAAAGAAACAAACTATAGTTTAGGTTCTCAATTCTTTTTAATTAATACAAAATTGATATAAATCAATCATGATTTTGAAAGCCAACAATTTTCTGCTCAACATACTATTTACATAGTTACCACTTCCATTAGTTTAGAAAAATGCCGCCTTACATATTCAGTAATTAATTGCTCTAGGCTACACTAAATCGAAATTATTTCTAGAGAATAACTAGCAGTTTAAAAACACATAATAGAGTATGAAAACACTACAGACTATAAACTTTTTCCAGTTTTAAGGGAATTTATATGATTCAGGCTGACAGAAATTGAATATCCGGTTGTTAGTAGCAATCTTTAATTGAAGTAAAAACTTACAAAGGATGATTATGAACGACACAAATTCTTCACAACAAAATCAGACTTCAGCAGGTGCGTACCAGTACAATTACACCTACATTGAACCGATCGCAATGGTAGATACGCTTCCTGAGAGCGAAAACTTTTCTGATGCGTGGAAGAAGTTAGCAGCAAAACAAGCATTCAAGTTAGCAATTAATACTTTGGTTGTTAACTTAGGTAATCAAAGCGATCGCGCTCTACAGGGAAATGCAGATGATGTGCGAGAGTTACTGCGCCAAGTATTACTTCAAACCCTACAAGAAAAAGGTAAATCATTCAAACCTAGACTTGCCCGTGCTTTAATCAATTTGTTACCTCAGATGCAATTATCGGCAGCGCAGCCGACCACACAAGCGGAAGTTAAAGTTTCAAAAAGTGTTGAACAGGTTGCAACAACGTTGTTAGAGAAACCCTCACAGGACTTGTTATTCCCTAAAGCGGTTGTAGTCTCAAATATTGAAAAGACTGAAACTAGCTTACAACAACCGTTACCAGACTTACTGTCTCCTGTAGCAGTTGACTCAAAAAGAATTGAGACTGCCATCGAACAGCTATTACAAGCACCCTCCACCACAGATCAAGATGCCTTCTTAAAAAAAATTGATCTAGCTTCACCACCACCGTCGCAAGACGAACCAGCCACCGCCGCCGAAGTTGCCGTCTCTAGAAAGATTGATACAGCTTTACAACAAGTGTTACAGGGCATACCGTCGAATGAAGCAGAAGTTGGCAAATTTGTGACATCCAGCCTGCTCAAAGTTTTGGGGGAAGACTTCCTCAGAACCTTCGCCAAAAATTTGTATAAAGGACTGAAAAATAGAGCGCCCAAGGGTCGTGCTAGCAGCCTAGAAGACTACCGTCAGCTGTTTAAATCAATTCAGCCGCCAGAGATTGCCAACACTTTTCAAACCGACGAATCTTTTGCATATATGCGGGTAGCAGGTGCTAACCCAGTGATGATTGTCCGCATGACGGCTCCTGACGTGCGCTTTCCTGTCACCGAGGAACAGTATCAATCCGTGATCGGAGCGGATTCTTTGCAGACGGCGATCGCCCAAGGACGAGTTTACCTAGCAGACTATGCGATTTTGGACGGAGCCTTGAACGGAACCTTCGGAGCCGAACCCGAGGTACAGAAATATTCCTATGCTCCTTTGGCGATGTTTGCTGTGCCAGCGCCAGATGCTCCAAATCGCCTGTTACGTCCTGTAGCAATTCAATGTGGGCAGTCGCCTACTGACTATCCTGTGATTACACCGTCTACAGGATCTGAGGCTTGGCTGATGGCAAAAACAATCGTGCAGATAGCCGATGCTAATTTCCATGAAGCAGTAACTCACCTGGCGCGTACCCACTTATTAATCGAGCCATTCGTTATTGCTACTAATCGCCAACTGGCTGAGACTCATCCCCTATTCAAATTGCTGAAGCCTCACTTCCAGGGAACTCTAGCGATTAATTATGCAGCTCATGAATTTCTCATAGCTCCCAGAGGCGGCGTGAATGAGCTTTTGTCATCAACAATCGAGAATTCCCGCATTTTGGCAGTCAAAGGATTGCAGACTCGCGGATTTAATGCAGATATGCTACCTCAGCGTTTGCAAGATCGGGGAGTAGACGATGACTCTAAATTGCCAGTGTATCCCTACCGCGATGATGGGTTACTGATCTGGGAAGTTATTCACGATTGGGTTGAGGCTTATTTGAGTTTGTACTACAACTCTGACAATGATGTGCAAGGAGATACTGCGTTGCAGGATTGGGCGCAAGAATTGGTAGCATTTGATGGCGGTCGCTTGCACGATTTCGGTGACAGAGATGGTAAAATCTCGACGCTTGCATATCTAGTGAATGCCGTGACGATGGTTATTTTTACTAGTAGCGCTCAACACGCTGCTGTTAACTTCCCGCAAAACGGTATTATGAGCTTTGCTCCCGCAATGCCAACGGCGGGGTACGAAACAGCTAAAACAGTTGGGGTAGGAACAAGCAAACAAGATTGGCTGAATTTACTACCGCCGCTTGACCAAGCCCAACAGCAGCTCAATTTGTTGTACCTCCTGGGTTCTGTGCATTTCACCAAGCTGGGTAACTACGAAGACGATCATTTTAGCGACTCAAAGGTAGCTGCACCGCTCCAGATGTTCCAAAAGCGCTTGCAAGAAATTGAAGAAATTATTGAGCGTCGCAACTTAGAGCGTCCTACTTACGATTACCTCAAACCGACAAATATTCCCCAGAGCATCAATATCTAATTGCCTTGAAGGCGATGTCAGGCGCTTCGCGCACTGACAAGCGACGTTTGGGGAAAGAACCTTCTTTCCCCAAAGCTCGCGCCGCCAGTCGCCTAAAGGCGCTGGCATCGCCCCCCGGCTAGGGAACCAAGAAATCAAATTTTCTCTTGGAGATATAAGTCAATGTTAAATTTAGATAGTGTCTTTTCATCGTTCATGGAGCCTGCACTTAACGAGTTTCAGGCTTGGGCTTTAGAGAACCCGGATGAGAGCCTTAGTAAATCACTCCTGCCAATCATCAGTTTTGTTGAAGGCATGATTGCCAACGATCCGACATACTTAGATGCCAAACGGCTTGCCTTTGGAACCAACTTCTGCTGCGCTGGGCAAGTAGTAATCTCAGATTTTCCCACAATTGAAACCGCGCTCACCTCACCACAGGCACGTACATGGCGACTCGGCACTTCTGTCTTGGACGGAAATCATGCACCCAACCAAGACGTTGGTGGGAGAAATGTGTTTCTGCTGTCTCTCTCAGACGAAGAAGCTGGCGGCAGCAGCGACCACGCAGCATTCAGAAACTGTATGCAGAAATATATTCTCAACGATGCGACAACGCAACGTCAGCGCGATACAACTGCTAAACAGCTGCTCGATCAGTTGGCAGCAGATTATCTGGCAATGCCGCATGGTGTCGGGGGAGAATTCTTCACCAATGACAGGCGGGGTTTGATGAGATTTATCGTGCGCTACCTGCACTATGTACTCTTTGGGTTGAACCCCAACGACGAGGAGTCGATGAACCTGTTAACAGAGCTGCACTACACACGCATGAGTCCGGCGCACTACTTTGCTGGAAGTGGCTTATTGCAGCATCTGAACCTGATGGGACACGGGGAACTGCCCAATCTGATTGAGCAAGCAGCAACTATCTATGAGAATTCACCAGTCCTGGGTAACTTCGAGGAGAATAACCCCGAAGACAACAACATGACGCGGCGGGAACTGGCAAAGCTGATGACAGCGATAATGGGCATTGCGGGATTGCAAGGTCCACTGCACCTCGCTAACACTGCAATGGGCTTTCGTCCTCTGCCCGCCTACAAAGAACAACAAACAGCGAATATTGACCTAACTGATTATTGGGACAAGCTGGATTTAGATAATCGGGAGTCTGTGCGGCTATACCTGCTTGAATGTGCGCGGCTTTGGGCTCCTGTTAGTGCTACGCATCGGGTAGCAACTGAGCCTTTTACAGTAACAGTAGCAGGTAAAGAACGAACTTTTCCCGCAGGTACTAAGATTTTGATCCCGATGATTTTGGGACTGCTGGATGAGAACTTCTGGGGTTCCACAGTTTATGAATTTAATGCCGAGCGAGAGAACCTCTGCCCGTACCACATGGGCTTTCACTCTGTTGGCGATCGCCATGCAGGACGCATTTGCCCTGGTAAGGATGTTGCTCTAGATATGCTCATAGACGTTATCAGCACGGTGGGTAAGGTGCGCCGCTCCTCTCAACCCGCAGCAATGGGAAGAGGACAAGGAGACAAGGAGATGGGGGACAAGGGGAAAACCCATAAATAAATTTTCAGCCACGTATTACACCAACAGAGACAGATGCTGACAAATTAGAGGCTATTTATGGAAACTAAAACTAGTCAAGTTGCAGTTGAAATTAGAGAATTGACAGCAAACGGCATGACATTCCGGTGTCGAGTCTGTGGGCTGGAAAATACGGGAGAGCCTGTTATATTGCTTCATGGCTTTCCAGAAACGTCCCATATGTGGGAGGGCGTTCTGATTTCTCTGGCATCCCAAGGATATAGATGTTTAGCTCCCGATCAGCGTGGCTATAGTCCAGGTGCAAGACCTAAAGATATAGCAGATTATGACATCAAGGAAATTGCCTCAGATACGATCGCACTTGCAGATGCTGTAGGATTTCAAAAATTCCACCTAGTAGGACACGACTGGGGAGCTGGCTGCGGCTGGACTGTTGTGCAACTCTATAGCGATCGCCTAAATAGCTGGTCTGCTTTATCCATACCTCATATGGCGGCATTTGATACTGCCAAAAAAACAGATCCAGAGCAAAAAAAGCTCAGTTGGTACATGGATGCATTCCAGATACCGATAATTCCGGAAGTGGTTTTTGGTTTTGCAGTTGCCAGAAACCCCTCCTCACTTTGGAAACTCTCTATTGCTCAAGAAGTGGCAGACTACTTAACTGTTTTTCGGAAATTTGCCGGTCGCAAAGCGGCAATTAATTGGTACAGAGCTAATAAGAATCTCTCCATCCCGTATGGTGATGTCTTCCTACCAACTTTATTTATTTGGGGAAATCAAGACATTGCGATCGCTCGTGCTGGCGTGGAGATGACAAAACAATTCATGCAGGGGGAGTATTCTTTAATTGAACTTGATGCCGGACACGCGCTAGTGCAGGAGCAATTTGAGCGGGTAAACCAAGAAATTCTCAACCACATCCAACGACATCCGATAATTGAGAAGAATACAGAACTCAGAATCCAGAATTCAGAATTACCCCACAATTAAAGGGGACTGGGTACTGGGTATTGGGTCGAGTGGAAGGCGCGGACGGTATCGAACGCCCGCAAAACTCGCATCGGAATTGAAGTCAATGCTTTACCGGAGGAAACCTCCGGTAAAGCATTGCGTTGACTTTGAGGACGGGGTTTTATTGATCGCCCTATTCCTGGGATCTTGTACTCTAATTCTGAGTTCTTTTTTGGTTAATTTCTACTTGGTATATCTCGCTTCATGAATTGGATCTCCTGCTTTACGGCTTCTAGTTCTTGTTGAGTGCATTCAAGTTGAGCGTGAGTGCTATCTAATGCTGCTTCTGTTTCCTTAAGCGTCTGAGAAAGTTTTGCTAACTCTCAATTTGCATTGATTAGTTTCTCCTCAAGCTGCTGATTGCCAGTGATATCAATAAAAGTTAGATTTACAGCAATTAAATTCCGGTTTTGCTTGAAAGTAGGTGCGATCGCAATGTCGAAATACTTCGTGTTTGTCTCAGTTGCCCAGGCAATATTTCTCAACATGACTGGGTGCCGATTGCAGTAGACCTGTCGAAGTAAGGAGGAGGGGTTAAGGAGCCGTCCAGGTTCAAGTTCTTGGAGTGGGCGACCCTGAGCCTCAAGCGTTAACCCAAATAGAATATTTGCTTGTTGATTTGCTATCAGTAAGCAACCCTTGGAGTCTATGGCTAGCTGGGCAAAGGGACTTGCCTCAAACGCAGTTTGCCAGATGTGGATTTCAGTTTTCGGTGAGTCAATGACTTGCTTGTTACTTGACTTTGGGTTGATTCGTAAGTGATCTTCGAGAGCGAGCTCTAGTCCTTTGGCATAAACTCGGTGATTCATGTTGACTGGTGTGAAGATCGCTCTGCGGTTGCTTAACATCTCTGATTTACCTAGCAACAGAAAGCCGTTACGCTTGAGCGCGAAATGAAAGCGAACTAAAATCGCTTTTTGGGCTTCTACACTAAAGTAAATGAGCACATTGCGGCAGGTTAGGAGATCAATTTTGGACATTGGCGCATCTTCAGCCAAGTTATGATAACCGAAGACAATTTTGGTGCGAAGTTTGCGGTGAAAGACGTAGCCCTGCTCGGTTTTCTCAAAGTATTTCTCCAGCCAATCGACAGGAATACCAACGACTTCTGAAGTGCTATAGGTGGCAAGACGTGCTTGCTCGACTGCGGCTTCATCTACATCCGTAGCGAAGAGCTGAACTCGCTGCAAATACTCATTTATCCCCAGTGCTTCAGCAAGTAAGATTACCAGACTATACACTTCTTGCCCAGAGGCACACCCGGCACTCCAAACTCGAATGATTTCATCAGGCTGTTTGCTGGCGATAATTTTGGGGATGATGTCGCTAGCCAAGTAGTTCCAAGCGTCGCGATCGCGAAAGAAGCTAGTGACATTGATCAAAACGTCGTCTAAAAGGGCAAGCCACTCGTCGGTATGGCTTTGCAAATACTGTAAGTAGTCCTGATAGCTATTAATGTTGATGCTCTGCATTCGATGAGCGAACCGCCGCCGCAAGGTAGAGCGCTTATAGCTAGTCAAGTCATAACCCTGGTGGTGCTTGAGGTAGCCTAATAACGCTTCAAATTCTTGCTCGGCTTGCGGCAGATTCATGACAGTTTTGAATTTTGATTTTTGAGTTGGGAGCTATAGGTTCTCGCCAGTTGTTTTGACAATAGAAGTTAGAATACGGATAAGTTCAAAAACATGATTTAGTTGTTGACTTACATCGACATTTACTATTTGGGATGCTTGCAGTAGCCTTAACCAATATTGAGTTTCTCTAGCTTCTTTTGAGGCTATAGACATTTTTGCTAAAAAGTCTTTTCTACTTTGTCCTGCACTAGCTTCTTCTATATTCGCACCTATGCTAGTTCCACTTCGTAGTAATTGTTGAGAAATGACATATTCTCTTTCTTCTTGAAGTTTACGGTAAAGTTGGATAATTTCTAAGGCAAACTCAAAGCTTTTCTTTTGAATAATACTTTCAGTCATATATTGAATTTCAACTCTACCTTTAAAACTCAAAACTCAAAACTCGTTTAAAATCGGTAGTTTGACGGTAAAGGTTGCACCTTGCCCAACTCCAGAACTTGCAGCATGGAGTGTACCATTGTGTAGTTGAACTAGGTGAAGGGCGATCGCCAGTCCTAGCCCCAATCCCTTCACTGAATCTGCCTCTACGGCTTGACGGAAGCGATCAAAGACATGGGGAAGAAAATCCTCAGAGATCCCAATACCAGTGTCTATAACCTTAATTTGGGCATAGGAGGCTTCAGGCTTGTCACCTTTAATCATTGACAGTTCAACCGTGACGCTACCTGACTCTGGGGTGAATTTAATTCCATTCGTCAGCAGATTGCAGATAATTTGTTGCAAGCGATCGCGATCACCCAAAATCGTAATTTCAGAGGCTTCTGGAGCCGATGAGTGCTGCCATTCTAGGTGAATGTCTTTGGCGATCGCCGCAGTCTTGACTGCGGCGATCGCGTTCTCGATTACCGATTTTAGTTGCACAGGCTCCAACCTCAAGCGCAGTTTACCTGCCTCTATGCGGGAAATATCCAGCAAGTCCTGAATTAGCTTGGCTTGCAGCATGGCATTACGCTCGATCGTCTCTAGCGACTTCATCAACATCGATTGGCTGGGTGGATTCACACGCAACAACCGCGTCCAACCGAGAATGGCAACCAGGGGAGTATTCAGTTCATGGGAAACAATTGACAGCAGTTCATCTTTTCTACGATTGAGCGTTCTTTCTTGAGCAAGTGCCTCAGAGCGTAGTTGTGCCATCTGGAGATGAGCCTTCACACGCGACACCAGTTCAAAAGCAGAAAAGGGCTTGATCAAGTAGTCGTCCGCCCCCGCTTCCAACCCTTCGATGATCGCTTCTTCTCCAGCACGAGCAGAGAGTAGGATAATCGGAACCTCTCTAGTGCGCGGGTCAGCCCGCAATGCTTTAAGCAACCCAAAACCGTCTAGCCTTGGCATCATCACATCACTTAGTACCAGATCTGGCACTCGTGCTTGAGCCGCCGCCAAAGCCGCTACTCCATCCGCAACCGCTTCCACCTCAATGTGTTCGCTGAGGATACGAGCCAGGTAATCGCGCATATCGGCATTGTCATCGACTAAAAGCACACGCGCAGTTTGAGAGTTTTGAGTTTTGAATTTTGAATTTTGAGTTAAAGAGTTTTCTTCTAACTCAGAACTCAAAACTGAGAACTCAACACTCCCGCCTTCGGTGGGAAGCCATCGCTCTGCCTCTTCGACATAGGAGGCAGCACTGATTGCAGTGGATGCCAGAGTGCGGCTGGGTTGGTGATCTCCCAGGAGATCGCTGGGCAGGTGTTCTGTCCCGAACGGAAGGGCGATCGTAAAGCAAGTTCCCTCTCCCACTGTGCTGCTCACGTTAATCGTGCCACCATGCAGTTGAACCAGTTCATGCACCAGGGCAAGACCGATTCCTGATCCTTCATGAGTTCGTGCTTGGGTTCCTCGGACTTGATAGAACCGCTCAAACAGATGGGGTAGGTGTTCGGGGGCAATTCCAGTGCCAGTGTCTTGGATCTGGAAAATGACTCGATTGCCATCGGTGGGATGCAATCTGACCGTAATTTCGCCTTCCAGGGTGAACTTAAAAGCGTTCGAGAGCAGATTGAGGACAATTTTTTCCCACATCTCCCGGTCTACGTAGACGGGTTCTGGCAAGCGTGGACAATCGACAATCAATCGTAACCCTGCCCGTTCGATCGCCGAACGAAATACACTCGCCAATTCAGTTGTAAACATTGCCAAATCGGTCGCTTCATAGACGGCTTCCATGCGTCCGGCTTCGATGCGGGAGAAGTCGAGCAGCGTATTGACCAGTTTGAGGAGTCGATTCGTGTTTCGATGCGCCAGTTCCAGTCGTTCCCGTTGTGGGGGGGCGAGGGGATGGGTGCGATCGCTCAATACTTCTTGCAGGGGAGCCAGCAGCAGCGTTAACGGTGTGCGGAATTCGTGAGAGACGTTGCTGAAGAAAGTTGTTTTGGCGCGATCGAGTTCTGCGAGGGATTCGGCGCGTTGGCGTTCTTCTTCGCGGGCGGCTTGTTCTTGAATCCGCTGAATTTCTGAGTCGCGCAAGGCAACTTCGGCACGGGCGCGTTCGACCGCTGCCCAGGTGCGTTCTGCCGTTTCTTCAACCAGCAAGATTTCATCCTGCGTCCAATTGCGGGCGTTGGTCATGAGTGCTGAGAGACCCGCCACAAACCGACCTCCCTTGACGAGCGGCACGGCAACAAACGCATTGATCTGGAGGATTGCGCTATACGATGCCTGTGCGGTCGATCCCATACGGTCATCCGATGAAATGTCGGTAGTGACTGCTGTTCGACCAGCCCGATACTCTCCCATCAACCACGGGCTGAAAGACGCGGTCGGATACCGACCAGTAAACGGTGGCAGACCCGGAGAGTGTTCCCGTTCGACGACGTAGTGTTCCTCCTGTACGTCGAAGTAAAGCACCCGATCCGCTCCGAGATGCTCACCCAGCAGTCGGGTAGCTACCTCTTGAATTTCAAGCAGGTCAGAGAGGGGTCGCAGCGCATCCGACAACTTCACTCGAAACGCATCGAGTTCGGCAGCACGGCGCAATTGTGCTTCTGTTTGCTTGCGATCGGTGATGTCGTTAAACACAACGGCAATTTGGCGACTGCCCTCACCACCGACCCGCGAAAAGTAAATGTCTATCCAGCGGTTTAAGCCTTCAGCATAGTCTTCAAGGCGGGTGGCAACGCCAGTCTGAACTACTCGGTTGATCGCTTCCAGCCAGAAGGATTCAATGATGAGATTGAGTTCGACTGCCGTTTTGCCCACCACATTTTCCAATCCGCTCAATTGCTCGAACGCCGGATTAACTTCCAGATACCGCACGTCAACGAGTCTTTCGTTCTCGTCATACATCACTTCGCACAGCGCATAGCCTTCGTCAATGGAAGTGAACAGCGATCGATATTTTTCTTCCGATTGGCGCAGGGCGGCTTCAGCGTAGGTGCGTTCGATCGCTGCCCAGATGCGATCGGCGGTTTCGCGCACGAGTTCAATTTCCGTTTCCGACCACTGGCGCGGCTCGGATTCGGTCACGCAGAGTGCACCCACCAACACTCCCGCTTTAACGAGCGGTATCGTGATATGCGAGGCAATTCTGACAACCACCATCGCAGCGCGTTCAGCTTCGGGAATAATCTCCGCATTGTCCGCATCTGTAACGATGATGGTTTCGCCCCGTCGCAGGTGCGGCACAATCCAGCCGTAATCCGCTAACCGAAAAGTGCCAGCAAGCGTTGGCGAGTCGCCACGCAAATAGTCTTGATTGACGCGGGCGTAACTCTCCACCTCGTTAACTTCGACGTAGTAAGCGCGGTCAACGCCCAAATGCTCGCCCAAAAGTCGGCACGCTTCTGCCTGCATTTGAATTGGGTCGGTGAGCGATCGCAGCGCATCCGACAACTTCACCCGGAACGCATCCAGTTCGGCAGCACGGCGCAATTGGGCTTCTGCCTGCCGCTGCTCAATTAAGTCGGCAGCCTGTCGTGCTAGCACATCAAGCAGACCTAACTCCCGTTCTGATGGCTGATGAGGTGCGCGCCAATGACTAGAAATCATGCCGACAACCTGACCACTGCGTGAGATCAGCGGGGTGGTCTGCACGGATCTAATTCCTGAAAGGCGAAATGCATCAAGATCCCTGCTACCGGTCAAAAACTCCCAGGTTTCCACATCGGGGATAATCGCCCGTTCACCCGTCTTCAACGCCATACCGCAGGTCGTATCTGAATCAACCCGCACCCACTCCCAAAATGCTGCCGATGCTGGGTCAAATCCTTTCCAGGCTAGTAATTGTAGTTGATTGCTGTCAGGATGCAGCATTTGCATACTCCCCATCTCTGAGCGCATGATGGCGATCGCCGCATCCAAAATCTGCTCATACAGGGTATTAATATTCTCCTCCTGAAGCAACTGGCTGCTAATGAACTGTAACTGCTTCGCATCTGCCAGTTCTAACGCCAGTCTTGCCTCACTCTCGCGCAGGGCAGCTTCCGCTTGTCGTTGCTTAATCAGGTCAGCCGCTTGGCGGGCGAGTAAATCGAGAAAGCGCAGTTCGCGATCGCTCGGTCGATGGTGGTTGCGCCAATGAGTGGAAACCATGCCGATTGGTTTACCGGAACGGGCAATCAACGGTGTGGACTGGGCGGAGAGATAGCCTGTCTCGATGTGCATTCGCCAAGAACCGTCGGGGTCTTCGCTCTCTGGCAGATCAAAATCAATGAAAGTGCGATCGCCTGTTACTAATGCCATGCCGCAGGGAGTGTTTGAATCCGCGTTGACGCGATAGAAATGATCGATCATGTCGCGCTCAAAACCCTGAGTTGCCAGCAGCAGCAAATCTTGCGTCGCTTCATCTAGAATTTGTACCGTTCCGGCATCTGCCCTTGTGAGGGCGATCACCGTTGCCACAATCTCTTGATACAGCGTTTGAATGTCACCTTCAATCACCAGCCTCGCGCTCAGTTCGTGCAGCAGTTGTGTATCTTTCAAATCTGCGGCGATGATTGCTTCGGCTTGCTTACGATCGCTAATGTCATAAGAGACAGCCAGCACCGCATAAATTTCGCCATTTACAGACCGCAGCGGCGTTCCCCGCGAGATGTATGAGCGATCATGGGCATTGTGTTCACGCTCAAACGGCTCACCTGCCAAACCTTGCCGATACAACCGCTCGTAAGTCGGCACTAATTCGGGCGGTATCACCTCGGAAACCGTCTTTCCGACCAGATCTTCAGGTTGGAATCCCGCGATCGATAACGCTTCTCCTTCAGCCAGCACATAGCGCAAATCGCGGTCAACGACAAACGCTGCCCCACCCGGCAGATTCTCAATCATTACCCGCAAGCGTTCTTCTGATTCGCGCAAGGCTGCTTCTGCCTGGTCGCGTTCGACTCCATCGCGCTTCACTTCGGTAATGTCTTGGGTGACACCGTAAAACATTCCTTCGTCTCGATCGCCTGTCGGAACGAACTCGGCGGAGGAAGCAATCCAGTGAACGCTGCCGTCGCGCCAAACAACGCGGTATTCAATTTGCAGTTTTGAGTGGTTTTGGATGACTTGGGCAAATGCTGAACGAGCGCGATCGCGGTCTTCAAGGTGAATATTCGCCCCAGCTTGAGCAAAGGTGTGAACTTCGTGCGGCTCGTGTCCATGCATTTGTTGAGCGCGATCATCTGCCCAAAATTCATCCGTGCCGACGCGGTACGTCCAGGTTCCCAAATTCGCGCTATGCAAAGACAATTCCAGCCGTTTTTGTGCCTCCCCTAATTGTGCTTCTGTCTGCTTGTGTCCTACAATTTCTGCCTCTAGAACCGCGTTGACAGCTAGCAATTCTCCCGTTTGTCGCTGGTTCAGCATCAGAGCAGTAGCGGTAAAGTCTGCCAAACTCGTCATCAGCCGCACATCTTCGGTGTCGAAGTGCCGATTCTGATCGTGCGACATGATCCAAATCGCGCCGATCGCCTGGTCATCGGCAATTAAAGGTAAAAGTAAAGCTTCAACAATCGGAATTTTCGCGGCTTGAAGATATGTGAAATAACGTTCAGGATGGGAAAAAAGCTGCGGTGTGCCGCGCTCGGCTCCACTAGGTGGTATACCATCAAGGCAAACTCCACAAGGGCTAAAGTCACGGGGAATTGTGCCATCATGTCTGAATCTGCCAGCTAATTCACTCCACCGAAAGACTTCTTCTTGGTCGCTCGTTTCTAGCAAACTCACGCCTGCGGTTCCTGCTTGACATAGCTCCAGCGCAATTTCTACCAGGGTTTGCAGCAGGGTTTTTGAATCACCCGCCATCTGTCGTGCCAGCGATCGCATTGCCTGATTTTCTGCTTGCAAGTTGGTAGGACGGGGCGATCGCCGCGATAGCTCCTTGGTAATTACAACGTCATCTAGCTTCACCGTCTTTGATCGAGGTCGCTGCATTGTCCTTACTGCTCCACTGGGGCATTATTGTTCAACTCGGCAGAAGCTACTAACGGCAGCAGTACAGTAAACGTTGCGCCACGTCCTTGCCCGTCACTTGCTACCTCGATTGTACCTCCGTGTAATTCAACTAGGTGACGGGCGATCGCTCCTCCAATGCCCACGCCTCCGGGTGAATGACGGCTGGGTACTTCAGCTTGACTAAAGCGATCAAAGACATAGGGAAGAAAATCAGGACTAATGCCAATGCCAGTATCAGTAATGGTGATTTGAGCATCAGAACCGAAATGTTCTAACTGAATGCTGACCTGTCCTCCTGATGAAGTAAATTTGATGGCATTGTCCAGCAAGTTGACAATAATTTGTTCAAGGCGGTCTGGGTCTGCCAAAACAGTAACCTGTGTAGTGTTTAATATCGTCTCAACTAGTTGAATCGACTTTGCCTCAGCCGTTTTACGCTGGGTTGTAACGATTTTTTGTACTAGAGGAACCAGATCAATAAGTTGAAACTTTAAGCGTAACTTTTCAGAGAGAATGCTAGAAACATCCAGTAAATCTTTCACCAGTTTTGCTTCAATCTTGGCATTACGCTCAATCGAGCGCAATGCCATAGCCGTTGTAGCTGGGTTAAAGGATTTGGTTTGTAATAAGCGTGACCAACCGAGAATTGCCACCAACGGAGCTTGCAGTTCATGGGTTACGGTCATGAGAAACTCATTCTTGAAGCGGTTCGCGGATTGCTCTTGGCGTAGTCGCACCATTTGTAACTGTGTATTAATACGTGCTATGAGTTCGCGGGCAGAGAAGGGCTTGATTAGGTAGTCGTCCGCCCCCGCTTCCAGTCCTTCGATTGTTGCTTCTTCTCCCGCTCGTGCCGATAGCAGAATAATTGGAATGCCATTTGTATTGGGGTTTGAGCGCAGTGCGTGCAGTAATTGGAAACCATCCATTTTTGGCATCATGACATCGCTCAACACTAAATCGGGTGGATACTCCTGGATCATAGCTAGAGCGATCGCGCCGTTTTCAGCCGTTTCAACCTGCCAGTAAGCGCCTAACAGCCGTTTCAGGTAGTCGCGCATATCGGCGTTGTCATCGACTAGGAGGATGTGAGAGTTTTGAGCTTGCTCAACGCAGCGCTTTTCGGTGCCTCCTCCGAAGCCAGTCGTGTGCGTATTTTCCCCCCGTTGAGCGAACTGGCGTGCTGACCGTTGAGTTTTGAATTTTGAATTTTGAGTTAAAGAGTTTTCTTCTAACTTAGAACTCAAAACTGAAACCTCGGCACTTTCAGCAGGTAGCGATCGCTCTGCTTCTTCTAGGTAGGAAGCTGCTCCTATCACCGTTGAGGTTATTCGAGGTACACCGATTCGTTCAGAGGGGAGATGAGCAGATCCGGTTGGCAGCGATACCCTAAAGCAACTGCCTTTTCCCTCTACACTGCTGGCTTGAATTGTGCCACCATGCAGTTTCACCAACTCCTGCAAAGCGCGATAAGCCAATCCCCGAGCCTTCAAAGATACGCCCCTGTGTGCCTTTTACCCGGTAAAATCGCTCAAACAAACGCGGGATTTCTCCAGCTGGAATGCCAATACCCGTGTCTTGTACCGCTAGCTCAACCTGAGCACCGATAAGATGCAGGCGAACGGTAATCTCACCCGTAAAGGTGAACTTGAAAGCATTCGAGAGCAGATTAAGGACAATCTTTTCCCACATCTCCCGGTCTATGTAGATGGGTTCTGGTAGAGGCGGACAATCGACCACCAGACGCAGACCTGCCCGCTCGATCGCCGAACGAAACACCGACGCTAGCTCTGCTGTCAAGGTTGCCAGATCAGTGAGTTCGTAAACGGCAGAGATGCGATCGCTCTCGATGCGCGAAAAATCCAGCAGCGTGTTGACCAGCTTGAGCAACCGCAATCCATTTCGCTGCATCACTTCAATGCGCTGCCGCTGATCGGGTGGAAGCGGATTATCTTGATCTGCTAGGGCATCTTCGGCAGGACTCAACATCAAGGTGAGCGGTGTGCGAAATTCATGGCTGACGTTGCTGAAGAAGGCGGTTTTGGCGCGATCGAGTTCTGCGAGAGCTTCGGCGCGTTGGCGTTCTTGCTCATAGCTTCGGGCTGTGGCGATCGAACTTTCCACCTGCTGGGCAACCAGTTCCAGAAATGAGCGGTATTCGGCATTGAACTCCAGTCGCGGACTGATTCCTGCTACCAGCAGACATTCCACCTGTTCTTTGTTGCCCGAAATCGGGAGGATGAAGGCAGAATGGGGGCTTTCTTTCCAGGGTTCGACGGGGAGCGATCCAAAGCGATCGACTACATCGGTAATCAGCAAGGGTTCACGGCTCTGGAGAACATCCGCCAGCGACCAGCCAGTCGCTCGTTCGGTCAAAGCGATCGCGCTTGGCGCAGCGGCACTGTCTGCGCTTAACCCACTGGAAGCAACCAGTTCTGCCCAGTTGCCTTGCTCGTTGACCTGATAGAACAAAGCAAAGGGAATATCGTAAGGATTGAGCGCATCGGCAGCAGCAAGACAGGCGGAAGTGCGCGTTTTTGCTCCGCTTCCGGCTGTGGCTAGCTCTCGCAGCATCGTCAAGCGACGTTGACCAATCACTTGCTGAGTCGTCTCAGTCGTGGTTGCAAGGACTCCACTGATCTTGCCCGTCTCATCCCGAATGGGGCTATAGCAGTTAGTAAAATAGGTTTCTTCCAGGTAGCCAAAGCGCAAAAGAGGATTGAGCTGATCTTCCACAAAAACGGCTACACCCGTAGTCCTGACGCTCTCACACAGGGGTTTAAGCTGGTTATCCCAAACTTCTGACCACGTCTCGCGCACGGGTTGTCCCAGCGCCTTGGGGTGATATGCCCCATAAATAGCAATCATGGCATCGTTGTAAAGCTGGATGTCGTCCTCTCCCCAGAGAATGGTGTGGGCAAAGCGAGACGCGAGCATGGTGTTAACGATGGTAAGCAGGCTCTGCGACCAGTTTTCGATCGAACCTAATGGGGTGTTTGACCAGTTGTGCGATCGCATCAACTCACCCATCTCACCCCCACCTGCAAAAATTGTTTCAGACAAGGTATTTCGGGGTTCAGAGGTCATTGTCATACCTGGCTCTCCTCAACAAAAATGCCGATTATCAGTTATCAGTAACTCTTTACTTACGACTATCGATTTATGACTTCTGCCTTTATCACTAATCACTTTTGCTAGCTAGAAGCGCGTCCAGCCAATTGAGCCACCATTTCAATCAACTCAGTGGGTTGAGCCAGTTTGTGCAGATGCGACTCAAATCCAGCTGCGACTGCTTTTTCTCGATCCTCTTCTAGATAGGAGGTGAGCGCGGCTGCCGGAATATGCCATCCACGGCGAGCTTCCAATTCCCGTACCTTACGAATCAAGCTATACCCATCCTGATGCGGCATCCGAATGTCGCTAACCAAAACAATGTCGCTAACCAAAACATCGGGATGGAATCGTTCCAGCGCCTCTAATGCTGCTGCTGCGGTTCCTACTGCCGTTACGCGAATGCCATGCGATTCCAAAACAGCCGTGATAAATTACCGCGCATCAGCTTCGTCATCGACCACCAGAACCTGTAAGCCGTCAAGTCTTTGTGGTAATGAAAGTGCGGGAGTAGTTGTTTCAGCTTGGGCATTCTGTTGGTTCAACTGGGCTGGTTGAGCATGGCTGTACTCACTCATGTCATGCACGCCGATCCGCAATGCCTGAATGAAACCGGAGTCATCGCGGATGATCGCCACTTTCAACTTAGCCGCAAACGTCTCACCGTCTCTTGGACATAAATTCATCTCCCAATGCTGCACGTCATTGACAGAGGAAAGTTGGTTTAGAAGCGTACGAAAGATTTGGCGATCGCTCTGGGCGATAAAAACAGCGAGTGGTTTACCAGCCAAGTAGCTTTGGGGAATCTTCAGCAGTCGGGCGATCGCTGAGTTAGCTTCCAAGATTAATCCATTGGCATCGGTGACTAAATAAGCGTCTGGGGAGAACTGGAACAAATCGTAATAATACCGACGCTCTATGATTGCTCGTTGATTTTGCTGGATCAGCTCTTCCTCAACGACGGCTGCTGCCTCCAAACTCGTCTGCATCTCTTCATAGCTCAGTTGCAGATTTCCAAAGGCGGTGGTCATCTCCTCGATAACTTTAGCAACTTGTTTTTGGAGCAGGGGAGGTAACTGCATCATGTAAATTTGCAGAATCACCATCTGCTGATAAATGATTTGAATATGTTGTCCAAACTGCTCGTCGCTCATGGATTATATTAGTGTTCCTGCCTACTTGCTGAATTCATGACTAATACATCCCAGAATCACTTCAGAGTAGCAGCAGTACAAAAGAACTTCAGCTTTAGATAAAAGTTTCTACTTCCAGTTTAGTAAAGTATTTGCAGCAGCATCAAACTAAAATCTCAAATATTTGCAGCATCTTAGCTGGTAAAGGCAAACTATAGCGATCCTATTTGATTTATGAAAAGTATTTTTTTAACGAACCGCCAAGGACGCTAAGAGCGCTAAGGAAAAAAAGAGAGAATTTCATGAGTCATTTAGGACTGCTATATTAGCCGGAAAAATAAAAATAATTTATGCTGTATAATTACGCACAATTTAATCTGAAGATAGAGTCTTCTTAATGTTCCTGTGAGATTTTGAGGAATTGAAAAGTATTTAAGACAGCTCCTCTTACAGGTATCTAATGCTGAGATTATTTAAGCGAACAAAGGCTTATTTAGATATAGAAAATTGCATTTCATCTTCTTTAAGTAGGCGATCGCTAACTACTGCTGCATTTTAAACAGCGAAATCAGTATTTAACTTAATTCACCAGTTTTAGCCCATTTACTAGTAACTTTAATGGCAGATTTATTTTTCTCAGAGTATATCGAGGGTAGCAGTAACAATAAGGCACTCGAAATCTATAACAATACTGGAACTACAATCGATTTAGCAGCCGCAGGCTATGTTGTGCAGACATATTTCAATGGCAGCACTACTCCTGGGTTAACAATTCCTTTAACTGGCACAGTAGCAAACGGCGATGTCTTTGTCCTTGTCCAAAGTAGTGCTAATGCAGCGATTCTCGCTCAAGCTGATCAGATAAATGGTGCAGGATGGTTTAATGGGGACGATGCGATCGCCTTACGTAGAGGTGGGGCAAGTGGCACAATTGTTGATGTCATCGGTCAAGTTGGCTTCGATCCAGGTACAGAATGGGGTAGCGGACTAACAAGTACAGCAGATAATACGCTGCGACGCAAGAGTAGCGTAACGGCTGGTGACACTAACCCTAGTGATGCATTCGAGCCAAGCACTGAATGGAATGGATTTGCTAATGATACTTTTGATAATTTGGGAACCCACACAACAACTGGTGGTTCAAGTGCTGGTGTAACAATTACCCAATCGAGTGCTAGCACAGATGTCAACGAGGCAGGAGAAACAAGCGACACTTACACGATCGCTCTTAATACAACACCAACTGGAACTGTAGATATTGCGATCACGGCAGATGAAGAAACTCAAATTAGCGCTGATGGCACTAACTTCTTTAACTCGCTGGCGCTGACTCTCAACAATACTAATCCGCAAACAATCACGGTGAGAGCAGTTAACGACCTAGATGTCGAAGGTTCACCGCATTCAGGCATAATCAGCCACACGATCACTAGTAGCAGTGACTCGGCTTACTCCAACACGCTTACACCAATTTCTAATGTCAGCGTTAACATTACAGACAACGAAGTTTCACTCACACCGATCTACACAATTCAGGGAAGTGGCGCTGCTAGTACCTTAGTTGGTAATGGTGTCGCTACCGAGGGTATAGTTGTCGGCGATTTCCAAGGCAGCAGTAATTTAAACGGCTTCTACATCCAAGACATCACAGGAGATAATAATTCCTCAACCTCCGATGGCATCTTTGTATTTGCGCCTAACAGTCTCAATGTCAATATTGGCGATGCAGTACAGCTAACGGGAACTGTTTCCGAATTTGGCAACCAGACTCAAATTGGTAATATCAGTGATTTAAGCGTTATCGGTTCTGGAGTAGTTACCCCCACTGCCATTAACTTACCCGTAGCATCGATAGGCAACCTGGAAAGCTTCGAGGGAATGCTGGTTAACTTTCCAGAAACCCTCACCGTTACCGAGAACTTTAATTTAGCGCGGTTTGGTGAAGTGTCGCTTGCAGCTAATGGGCGGTTATTTAATCCTACTAACTTCATTGATCCTACAGATATTCCTGCTGCTGAAACCCAAAACGATGAGAATAACGTTGCTGCTGTAAGCGATCAGCAAAACTTCAACGATCGCAGTCAAATTTTGGTCGACGATGGGAGAAGTAGTCAAAACCCGACGACAATTCCTTTCCTGCGGGAAGGTAACACACTCAGAGTTGGCGACACAACTACAGACCTTACTGGCGTTCTTGGTTACGGCTTTGGTAGCTACCGCGTTCAACCAACAATTGATCCTAATTTTGCAGCAACAAACCCCCGCACAGCCACACCAGAAGATGTAGGTGGTAACGTCAAAGTTGCCAGCTTCAACGTGCTGAACTACTTCAACGGCGATCGCATGGGTGGCGGATTTCCCACCTCTCGTGGCGCAAGTTCTTTGGCGGAATTCGAGCGCCAAAGTGCCAAAATAGTCAGTGCGATCGCGGCGATTGATGCCGATGTAGTTGGCTTGATTGAGATGGAGAACGATGGCGATGGTGCTAATTCGGCGATCGCTGATTTAGTAGATCGTCTTAACGACTTTGTGGGTGCAGATACTTACGATTACATCCGCGATCCCGCATCAGGAGTTGGAACTGATGAAATTAAAGTCGCTTTTATCTACAAACCAGATAGCGTCACACCTGTTGGTCAAGCGATCAGCGACACTGACGCAATCTACAGCCGTTTACCAGTAGCGCAGACATTCGTTCTTAACTCCAACGGTGAGACATTTACCCCCGTAGTAAATCACTTTAAATCAAAAGGCGGAACGGGTGCAGGCTTAGATGCAGATCAAGGCGATGGACAAGGTGCTTTTAATGCCCAGCGTGTCCAACAAGCAGAAGCATTAGTCGGTTTTGTCAACGACCTGAAAACTTCAGCGAGTGACAGCGATGTCCTAGTCATTGGTGACTTAAATGCCTATGGCGAGGAAGATCCAATTGATGTGCTACGTGCAGGTGGACTAGTAGATCAACTGGCTCGATTTGTCAGTGATCCTTATTCTTTCGTCTTTGATGGACAATCTGGACGTTTGGATCATGCCCTTGCTTCCTCTAGCCTAAATTCTCAAGTTACAGATGTTACCGAGTGGCATATCAACGCTGATGAACCCAGAATTTTAGATTACAACCTTGAATTTAAAGGCACAGGTCAGTCCCCAGACCTTTATACACCAACGCCCTACCGCTCATCTGATCACGACCCTGTTATTGTGGGCATGAATCTGTCTAGCCCCATCACAGTAACCAACGGCGGTAATGGTAACGATACCCTCAACGGTGCATCTGGCAGAGATCAAATTAATGGCGGCAACGGTAATGACAGTCTTAGTGGTGGTAACGGCAACGATACCCTGAATGGTGGTAACGGCAACGATATCCTGCTAGGACAAGTGAGCAACGATAGTCTGATTGGCGGCAATGGTGATGACGTGCTACAGGGAGGTTTAGGTAATGACACCCTACTTGGTGGTAGGGGAGTTGACCGCTTTATGATCGTCAGGAGCGATCGCACTGACATCATTAGTGACTTTACGAGTCAAGACCTAATTTGTTTACCAGAAGGTCTGAGCTTTGGGCAACTGAGCATTACTCAAGGTACTGGAAGCAATGCAAATAATACCTCGATTGCTGTCCAGAGTAGCAGTGAAATTCTCGCAATTTTAACTGGAGTACAAGCTAGCACTATTACCTCTGCTGATTTCATGCCTTGCTAGCACCTTAATTGAACTAGGGAATATCAAAGTATTTCCTAGTTTTAGTTCTAGCAGTTATTTAAATAGCAGTCATGGGAAATTTAAGGACTCGCTGGAGAAATTTTAATACTCAACGATGAGATTCAAAGGCTGAATGATGAGACTTAAATACTCGCTGATCAGGTTCCAACACTCAACAATGAGACTCAAATACTCAGCGATGAGGTTCAAACACTCAGCGATGAGGTTTTAACACTCAATGACGAGGTTCAAAGACTGGATGACGAAGCTCAAATACTCGAGCTATGAGGTTTCAACACTCAACAATGAGACTCAAATACTCAGCGAAGAAGTTTAAAGGCTTGCTGACGAGGTTCCAACACTCAACGATGAGACTCAAATACTCAACTATGAGACTCAAACACTCATTGATGAATTACTGAGGTAGACATTGCCCACCCTACAACTTAATATCCCCCTTCTACTACAAAACTTAAGGAAGCTTTTATGGCGAGTATTCAAGAATCTATCCGCTTTGCAACATTTAACGCTTCACTGAATCGTGATAGCGAAGGGCAACTAATTCAAGATTTATTAAATCAAGACAATAACCAAGCACAGAACGTTGCTGAGATTATCCAAAGAAGTAATCCAGATGTCGTCCTCATTAACGAGTTCGACTACGATGCCAAAGGTACAGCTGCACAACTTTTTCAAGATAACTATCTCTCTGTCAGCCAAAACGGTGCTGCACCTGTTGACTACTCCTATCGCTACTTTGCTGCTTCTAATACAGGAATTGCCTCCGGCTTTGACTTGGATAATAACGGCACTGCGGTAACAAATCCTGATGCGCCTGGATATGGCAACGATGCCTATGGATTCGGCAACTTTCCTGGTCAATTTGGCATGGTGCTGTATTCCAAGTATGAGATTGATACTGAGAACATTCGGACTTTTCAAAATTTTCTCTGGCAGGATATGCCAGGTGCGTTACTACCTGATGATCTAAGTACAGCCGCAGCCAACGATTGGTACTCGCCAGCAGAACTTAGTGCCTTTCGCCTTTCTTCCAAGAGTCACTGGGATGTACCAATTAATGTTAATGGCAATATTATCCATGCCTTAGTCAGTCACCCAACACCGCCTGTATTTGACGGTGAGGAAGACCGCAACGGTAAGCGCAACCACGATGAAATTCGCTTTTGGTCAGATTACATAACTCCCGCCAAAGGCAACTACATCTACGATGACAATGGGAAAGTTGGCGGACTTACCCCTGGAGCCAGCTTTGTAATTATGGGGGATCAGAATGCTGATCCGTTTGATGGTGATAGTACAAATAATGCTATTAATCAATTACTAAATAATGAGCTGATTAATACTAGCGTCACACCTACAAGCACTGGCGGAATTCAACAAGCTGATTTGCAAGGTGGAGTAAATGAAACTCATCAAGGTAATCCAGCATTTGATACCGCCGACTTTGCCGAACCGCCTGGTAACTTGCGTGTAGATTACGTTTTGCCTTCAAAAGATTTGGGAATTATTAACGCTACTGTATTTTGGTCACGTACTGACGATCCACAGTTTAATTTAGTTGGCACGTTTAACCCCAACCTTCCGGGCGGCTTTCCTAGCTCTGATCATCGCTTAGTTTGGGCTGATGTTGTAGCTGCTCCTACACCCCAAAAGACAGTAACTAATATAGATTTTTTGGGACAAGCTACTTTTCCTACGGGTTCTGTAACAGTTGAGGGAACCCAAGTAGGAGGGCTATCAGGAATTACTTATGATCCTGCTAAAGATGTTTATTACAGTATTTCCGACGATCGCAGCCAAATTAATCCGGCGCGGTTCTACACGCTCGATATTGATCTGAGTAAGGGTCAACTGTCAAACCAAAGTGTTACTTTCAGCGATGTAACAACGCTATTGAATGCTAACGGTCAACCCTTTGCACCTACAAGCCTCGATCCCGAAGGAATTAGATTAAGTAGCGATCGCACTGTTTTTATTTCTTCTGAAGGAGATACGGAAGCTAGACCCCAAGTAAATCCATTCGTTAATCAATTCTCCCTTACAGGAGAACAACTGCGGGAATTACCAGTTCCCAATAAGTTTTTACCGACGACAGATGGAGAGCGCGGTATCCGCAATAATTTAGCTTTTGAAAGTTTGGCAATTACCCCTGATCAAAAATTCTTATATACAGCCACAGAAAATGCCTTGGCGCAAGATGGCGCGATCGCTACTCCGGCAAATGGTAGTCCCTCGCGGATCTTGAAATACAACTTAGCTACAGGTAAACCAGAAGCAGAATTTTTGTATGAAACTGATCCAGTTGCTGCTGCGCCAATTCCGGCTGATGAATTTAGTACCAATGGTTTAGTCGAATTACTCGCTCTAGATAATAGTGGTACTTTACTTGCTTTAGAGCGCTCTTTTGCTGTTGGTGTGGGCAATAACATCAAGCTGTATGAAGTCCGCCTCCAAGGAGCAACTGATATCAGTAGCTTTAACAGCGTTGATGGACTTGAAGTTGAGGCAGTGGCGCAGAAAAAACTGCTGCTGGACTTCGCTCAATTAGGAGTGCCATTAGACAATATTGAGGGCATTACTTTAGGAGAGACATTACCAGATGGACGGCAATCTTTAGTAGTTGTTAGTGACAACAATTTCAGTCCGACTCAAGTTACCCAAGTTCTGGCTTTTGCAGTTGACACCAAAACTATTCCTGAAGTCTCGCCAACAGTAGAAACTCCTCCGGTAATTGACCTAGATGATCCTCCAAAAAATCAGCAACCAGGCGATGCAGACGATCCAGCTATCTACGTTCATCCTACTGATGCGGCAAAAAGCTTGGTAATTGGGACGCTGAAGGACGGCAGCTTATCAGTATACGACCTAAATGGTAAGGTGACACAGACAATTTCGCCTGGTGAACCTGGTGACGTGCGCTATAACAACGTCGATCTAGTTTATGGTTTCAAGCTGGATGGGCAAAGCGTTGATTTGGCGATTACTTCTGACCGCGAAAATGACACGCTGGCTATTTTTAAAGTTGACCCAACAACCCGCAAACTTACCAATGTTACTGATGACAAAATTGCAGCCTCGATTTTTGGCGTAGATGATGGCGAACAGACGGCTTACGGTTTAGCGACTTATACAAGTCCCGTTTCTAGTAAATCCTATGTCTTTGTTAGCCAGCGAGAAGGTAATAAAGTTGCTCAATTAGAGCTAGTGGATGATGGTGGGGAAGTTAGTGCTAAACTCGTGCGATCGCTAAGTGTCCCAATTGGGGTTGGCGGTGAACTAGAAGATGCTCAAATCGAGGGAATGGTTGTAGATCGCGAACTTGGTTATCTCTACGTAGGTCAGGAAAAAGCAGGTATCTTCAAGTTTGGGGCTGAACTGGATGGTGGAGATACAGGCAAGCTGATTGAGGCAGTTAAGCCTGATGGCAGCAATTTAGCAGCTGATGTAGAAGGACTAACAATTTATTACGCTGCTGATGGTAAAGGCTACCTACTTGCCTCTAGTCAAGGAGATAGCACTTATGCAGCCTTTACGCGCGAAGGCAATAACGATTACTTGGGTAATTTTGCGATCGGTGCATCTGGTAGCGTTGATTCTGTTGAGGAGTCTGATGGCGCTGATGTGATTAACGTGCCACTAGGATCACAGTTTCCCTTTGGATTATTAGTCGTCCAAGATGGCTCAAACGATCCTGCCGTTGTAGTTAATAATGACGGCGAAATCGAAAACGTCAGCAGTAACTTTAAGTTTGTACCTTGGCAGAACGTCGCCAATGCTTTCCCGAATTCCTTAGCAGTCGATACTACTAGTTTTAAACCCCGTGAGCCTTTATTCAACGTAATTGATGGTACAGATAAGACTGATAACTTAACTAGCACTTTTAGAACTGATCGCATCAACGGCTTTCAAGGCAATGACACAATTACAGGTCTACCGGGTAACGATTTACTAACAGGTGGTGGCGACAACGATACCTTTGTCGTCAATCGTGGCGATGGAATTGATACTATTACAGACTTTGGTAGTGTGGGAACAGGCAGCAGACCAACATTAGAGGCGATCGCCGAGATCGATACAATTCAATTTCAGAGTGAGGAATTGACTGCTAGGAATATGCTCCTGACTCAGAATGAAAGTAATAGTGCGATCGCCTTTGAGAATGTTGATGATTCTAAGGTCATCCTCCAAAACTTCAGTCTCGAAAACCTGGATAACCTCAATTCAACACCAAACAGAGGCAATATTCTGTTTAACGGACAGAACCAAATTCAAGACAGCTTTGATGTCTTCAACGCCGACTGGCAACACCAGCAAGTCTTCAAGCCTAACACTGTCACATTCCTAAATAATTTAGATAACAGCACTAGGGGTTTTAATGATTCCCAAGATGTGATCAATGGTCAAGGCGGTGATGATCACCTAAATGGCTTAAGTGGTGATGATCTGCTGCGGGGTGCTACTGGCAATGACACTCTTTTAGGTGGTAAAGGTAGCGATCGCCTTTTGGGTGGAGATGGTGATGATTTGTTAAATGGTGGTGATGGTAATGATACTTTGCAGGGTGAAGCGGGTCAAAACGCATTAGTTGGTGGTAATAGTAGCGATTTATTTATTTTGAATTCTAGTCAAGGTATTGACATCATTACTGACTTTAATAGGACGCAGGATTCAATTGGTTTGGCAGACAATCTAACATTTGCTCAATTAACTATTACTCAGGGTATTGATAGCAATAGTAATGACACCCTAATTAGTTTTCTTAGTGAAGTCGTTGCTATTATTAGTGGCATTCAAGCAACTACCCTCGCTAGCAACAATTTCATTTCTATTTAGGATAGTAAACGAGATCCAAAAAAGCCGATAGAATTCAAAGTTCATGTTAAGTAAAAAAGATGAACTTTTCTCATTTAGCAATTTAGTTAACGTAATTTATGTAGCAGATTTTATCTACTAGTTAAATATTAGTAATCATTAATCGTGTCCGCTTATTATTAAAGTTAGGAAAAAGGTGTATTAAGTACAATAAAACAAATAATCTATTTTCTACAACTACTTATTATTAAATACGATGAACGGCTTTTTTAGTTACTGAATTTAATTAAATCAGAGATATTAAGCAGCTATAAATGAAGAAAAATATGAAATATATAAATAATCAAAAAAATTTTTGCAAACGTTATGAATTTAAATATCAGCTATTTAAATATAATAAAATTATTCTTATATTCTTTGCGAATATAGCAGTCCTAAATGATTTGTAAAATCCTCTCTTTCTTCCTTCCTTGGCGCTTTTGGCGGCTAAACGCTGTCGCTACACTTCGTGAAGGC
>ERZ501023.31-NODE-31-length-52330-cov-6.960344_pt1 | contig 52330 bp, 48 predicted proteins | sample MGYA00248839_ERZ501023 | MGnify/ENA primary metagenome ERZ501023 (study PRJEB25958, sample SAMN03398596) | human skin metagenome | study: EMG produced TPA metagenomics assembly of the Human Skin Microbiome Metagenome (human skin metagenome) data set.
TTGGGTAGCTTATGTACGGGCTGATTACCGTGATTCAGCTACCAACGAATCGCACGCAGTATGAACTTGATGCTGCACGGCATTGAAGACCCGAAAATCGAAGCGCGGGATTCTCTTTCGGAAGATCATGCTGGAGTTACGGAGTCTTTTACTTTAGTTTTAGCGAATCCACCGTTTAAAGGCTCGGTAGAAAAATCTACTATTGCCAAGGATCTCACTAAAATTATTTCGACTACCAAAACCGAGTTATTATTCGTCGCTCTCTTACTGCGTTTATTAAAGATTGGGGGACGAGCGGCGGTGATTGTGCCGGATGGGGTGCTATTTGGTTCCTCGACGGCGCACAAGAAAATTCGGGAAATTTTGGTAGAAAACCATAAGCTAGATGGGGTAATTTCGATGCCGTCAGGGGTGTTTAAGCCCTATGCAGGTGTATCTACGGCGGTGTTGATTTTTACGAAGACGGGCGTAGGGGGAACCGATAGCGTTTGGTTTTATGACATGGATGCCGATGGTTTATCGCTGGATGATAAGCGGCAGCCTGTAGCAGAAAATGACATACCGGATTTGCTGGAACGGTGGCTCAATCGGAATATTGAGCGGGATATAGAGCGCACGGAAAAGGCGTTTTTTGTGCCGAAGGCAGAGATTGCGGCGAATGGCTATGACTTATCGATTAATCGTTACAAAGAAACTGAATATGCAGAAGTGAAGTATGAGCATCCCAAGGTAATTTTGGAGAAGTTGCGGGATTTAGAGGCTGAAATTCGGGCAGATTTGGATGAATTAGAAAGGTTATTGGGATGACGAGCAATATCTCTGAGAATGAAGAGATTTTATTTGAAGTCGAAACACCCCTTGGCTTTCGCGTTCGGACAACCGTGAGTTATTGGGAACTGATTACAACAGTTAAGCACCCAATTATGCGGAATCGGGAAGCGGATGTTCGAGAAACGCTAACTGATCCAGATGAAGTTCGGTTGAGCAAAAGCGATCTGCAAGTTTACTTGTTCTATCGTACAGATGGAGATAATCGTTGGGTCTGCGCGATCGCCAAACAGTTAAATGGTGAGGGTTTTTTGATTACAGCGTATAGAACAGGTGGAATTAAGGAGGGAACAATGTTATGGCGCAAGTAAAAGTTTTTCATGACCGCATTGGCAATACTCTAGTTGTCTGGTTTGGCATCCCCGAAGATGAGTATGAAGTTGAGGAAACAGGGAATGAGGTGGTTTTGATGAAGGATAAAAACGGCAAGGTTATTGGTTTTGAAAAACTCAACTTTATGCCAACCTCGTCAGAACCGATAAGAGTTGCTTTTGAAACATTTGCTGTATAAAAGTGATTTTGCAGAAATTGCGGGATTTAGAGGATGAGATTCGGGCAGATTTGGATGCGTTAGAGGGGTTGCTGGAGTGCTGATAATCAAACCTGAATTGTTCGATGTAGTTGAGTTACTGATTGACTTACCAGAACACAATTTACAGGCAGGTGTTCGGGGGGCAATTGTAGAGGAATATGCTAATCAGCATTATGAAATAGAATTCACCAACAGGGATGGGGAAACCTTAGTCTTGACTACACTTGCCATACATCAATTTGTTGTAGTTTGGCGGGCAACCACAAAAACTTGGGTTCCAGTTGCAGAAAAAATTGAAGCATTAGTAGCTAGTCTGTCAGAAGAAACCCGTCTAGAAGTGTTTGATTTTGCCCGATTCATTTACAGCCGCAGACAAGGATATCCTCAAAGCTGATAATGCATGACTCAAGGGAGTTTAGTTTTACCGGAGGGAAATTTGTATGGACAAATTGAAGTTTTGCTACGACAAAGTGGGCGATATTCTCTACATCGACACTTGTCCCCCTTACACGGTTCAAGAGTCTGAGGAAATTGGTGATGAAATCATTGCTCGTCTCAACCCTGATTCTGGAGCCATCGAAAATTTAGAAATCCTCTTTTTCTCGAAGCGGTTGGACTCAAGCACAATGCTAGAACTGCCGATTAATGCAGCACTTAAGTTAGCAGGGTAGGAAGTTTAATATGGAAATATTGCAAAAGTGGCGATCGCTAGAGAATGAAATTCGGGCAGATTTGTATGCATTAGAGGAGTTGGTGGAATGAACTGGAAGCGCGTTCCTATCGGGTCTGTGTCTAAAGTTGTAACAAAAGGAACTACTCCTACATCCATCGGTTTCAACTTTGCTAACGAAGGCATACCATTTCTGCGGGTAAATAATATTCAAAATGGCAAGCTTATTATCAATGATATTCTTTTCATCGATTCAAAAACGGATGAAGCACTTGCACGCTCACGAATCCAGCCTAAAGATGTACTTATTTCCATAGCTGGCACAATTGGGCGAACTGCTGTCGTTCCGCCTGGTACTCCAGCCATGAACTGCAATCAAGCAGTTGCGATAATACGATTTCTAGAGGATGTTGATCCCTACTATGTTAATTATTGGCTTAATACAGACGACGCTGTACAACAGATTACAGGCGTAAAGGTCACAGCAACTATCTCTAATCTGAGTCTTGGGTGTATTAAGGAACTTAAAATCCCCCTCCCTCCCCTGGAAGAGCAACGTCGCATTGCTGCCATTCTCGATAAGGCTGATGCTGTTCGTCGGAAGCGTCAGAGTGCGATCGCTCTCACAGAAGAACTATTGCGATCGGCTTTTCTGGAGATGTTCGGCGATCCTGTTACAAATCCGAAGGGGTGGGAGATAGTTGAACTTGGAGAGATGCTTTCCATTGTCTCAGGGCAAGTAGATCCCCAACAGTCTCCATACATAGATATGCCACACATCGGCGGTGAAAATATACAAGCGAATACTGGACGCATCAGTGGAGTTCAAACACCTAGAGAAATTGGATTGCAAAGTGGAAAGTATTTATTTGAGACAACTGATGTACTCTATTCCAAGATTCGACCCTACCTAAACAAAGTTGTTATTCCAGGTTTCATCGGTGTTTGTAGCGCAGATATCTACCCTCTTCGAGTAAATGCATCTAAACTCAACCCGCAATATCTTGTTTACCTACTGCGTTCTAATACTTTTTTGGAATACGCTGAAAAGCACTCAGCTCGAACAAACATTCCAAAAATCAATCGTCCTGCACTCCTCAAATTCTCTTCACCGTATCCACCATTAAATTTGCAGAAAAAGTTTTCAGAAATATACGACAAGGTGCATAGTACAAAAAACCAGATTAATTATGCCGTTGAGGATGGAAACAACCTCTTTAACTCCCTTCTCCAAAGAGCATTTCGAGGAGAACTCTGAGTTAAGAATATCGACGAATTGAGTGAGGAACCCAGAACTTGATAAATTCCTCAAGGCAAGACAACGCTGTGATAAGCGTGGCGATCGCTGACCTTCACCAGAAACTTTATATCAATTTCTGTTAAGATGAATTTCTGCTAGTACATCCCGGTCTGTTGCTAGCACATTGGACTTGCTTGTTCGAGCCATCCAACTGAACTACAGATTTCTTGCTCTTAGACTGGTCTCAGGTATTTAATCCTGGGTAGGGGGCATACTAGGAGCAATTACATTAATGACATTTCGCCACCTCGGTCTTTCGAGCGACTTACTTCGTGCTGTCGCCGATCAAAGCTACACTGATCCAACCCCCATTCAACAGCAAGCAATTCCCGCCATTTTGCAAGGGCAAGATGTTTTCGCTAGCGCTCAAACGGGAACAGGTAAAACGGCTGGTTTTACACTGCCTCTACTGCAACGCCTCAGCGCTGCTCATCCTGATAAAGAACAGCGCACCCCCCGCGCCCTCATCCTCACCCCCACCCGCGAACTAGCAGCCCAAGTTAGCGATAGCGTCAAAACCTATGGTAAATACCTGTCCCTGCGCTCCGCAGTAATTTATGGTGGCATCGCGATTGGACCGCAAATTCAAACCCTGCGCCGAGGCGTTGATATTTTAATCGCTACTCCGGGGCGTTTAATCGACCATTTGGAGCAGAAGACCCTCGATCTTTCGCAAATAGAAATCCTCGTGCTGGATGAATGCGATCGGATGTTAGATATGGGCTTTATCCATGACATTCGCAGAATTCTGACGAAGTTGCCTTCATCTCGGCAAACGCTGATGTTTTCTGCTACCTTCTCTAAAACAATTCAGCAGCTTGCTAACACTTTGCTAAAGTCTCCTACCTTAATTCAAGTTGCCCCCCGCAATACCGCCTCTGAGCAAGTAAAACAGGTTGTTCATCTTGTTGATCGCGATCGCAAGCGAGAACTGCTTGCTTACATGATTAGTTTCCACAACTGGAAACAAGTCCTAGTCTTCACTCGCACAAAACACGGTGCTAGTCGTCTAGCAGAGCAGCTTGCTAAAGACGGACTAAGAACAGCCGCGATTCATGGCAACAAAAGCCAAGCAGCCCGCATGAAAGCTCTAAACGATTTTAAGCAGGGCAAGGTGCGGGTATTAGTCGCCACTGACGTAGCATCACGGGGACTAGATATCGATCACCTCCCTCATGTAGTAAACTTTGAACTGCCCAATGTCCCAGAAGACTACGTGCATCGCATTGGTCGTACAGGTCGCGCTGGCAAGGAAGGACGGGCAGTTTCCCTAGTCTGCAAAGATGAATATCCACTTTTAAAAGACATTGAACAATTGCTCAATCAGAGCCTTGCCAAAGACGTAATTCTAGGATACGAGCCAAGTCTAGCAGAGTCTGAGGCACAACCAAAGCCTAAACGCTCCAAGCAACGTCGCAGTAACTGGGCAAAGCCCCAAACGCCAGCTAAACCTACTCGCAGCAAAAAACCCACTTTAGTAGATCGCGCTCAAAAAAAATCCCGCACTGCTTAAGCACCTATGGCTACTACTTAGATTAGTCATGACTTACGCAAAAACTCTCTGAAGCTCTTATTCCTTGGTGTACTTGGTGTCCTTTGCGGTTCGTTCTTCCGTTAGTGGTGCGTAAGTCCTATTAGTTTAAAAAGTGAATCCCTACAAACCTCGCTCAAATACCAGGCACAATATATGTAAAGCAAGCTCAAGTAGATGCTATGACTCCTAAACAAGCTCTTCTTAACGCGATCGCGCAACTGCCGGAGCAGCAACTTATCGAGGTGTTGTACATACTGCAACACCTTTCTCTTACTCAGGAAGCAACACTGTCCACCGAACCCAATCAAATCATCGATCCCCTTGCAGAATTCATCGGCGCAGTGGCTCACGGTTCCCTTGCTACCGACTTAGACGAGCAACTCTATGGCAGTTAGACTGTTTGTTGATACTTGGGGCTGGCTTACTCTCCATGACAAAAGTGAACGTTATCACCAACAAGCTACTCACACTTATCCGCAAGCGATCGCCATCAATTCACACTTGAGATTTTCCCCATGATCGCTTCCCCGCAACAGCCCTATCTCACCCCCGACCGATACCTCCAGATAGAGGATGTCAGCAACATCAAGCATGAATATATTGATGGACAAGTCTATGCTATGGCAGGCGCAAGCGACTCCGACGTCACTATTGCCCTCAACCTTGCATCTGACTTACGCACCCACCTCCGAGGCTCAGGTTGCCGCGTCTACATCTCTGATATGAAAGCGCGAATCGAATCACTCAATCGGTTCTACTACCCTGATGTTATGGTTACTTGCGACCCAAACGACCAGGAAACCCTCACATATAAGCGCTTTCCTACTCTGATCGTTGAAGTCTTATCTGACTCTACAGAAGCCTTTGATCGGGGTGATAAATTTGTTGATTACCAGGAAATAGAGAGCCTACGCGAGTACGTTTTAATTAGTACCAAGCGGCAGCGAGTTGAGTGCTTTCGCCGCAATGAGCAAGGGCTATGGGTGTTGCAGTCCTATAGACCGGAACAAACATTATTTAAGCTTGACAGTATTAATTTTGAGGGAAAACTTGAAGCACTTTATGAGAATGTGACGTTAGGATAGCTTGATGGGAATACTAAATTAAGAGTCTTTTGGTATACGCCCCCGATGGCATCAAACTTTGACTTCCTCCGCACCCACTACCCCCAACTCTTTGAACACGCCACCCACGCCGAGAGCTTAGTCTATACAGCCCCTCGCGCCAGTTGCTTCTATACCCGCTTCACCCTAGAGCAAGCTGTTCACTGGCTCTACGCCAACGATCCTTATCTTCATCCCCCCGACGACAACAACCTCGCCGCCCTGATTCACGAGCAAACCTTTCAAGACAACCTAAAGCCGGGACTCTTCCCCAAAATTCGCGCCATCCACAAGATGGGGAACATTGCCGTTCACGATTCCAGCAGTATTACAGAAAAAGATGCCCTCCACCTTGTCCAAGAACTTTTTCACTTTCTTTACTGGCTCTACCGCTCCTACGCCCCCGATGGCAAAAACATCCCCTCACTTAACTTTGAGCGTCACCTCCTCCCCCACAGTAACGCATCTGCAAGCCTTGACCTCTCCTTACCCCAACTCCAACTAGAAACCCAGCTTTCCCAGGCTTCGGAGATGCGCCAGATTGCCGAAGAACGGCAAAAGCAAACTGAGCAGCAACTGAAAACCCTTAAACTAGAAATCGCCGCCCTCAAGCAGCAGAATGAAGCTGTCCCCGACACTCACGACTACAACGAAGCCGACACCCGCCGCTACCTAATTGATGTACTTCTCAAAGAAGCGGGTTGGAACATTGAACAAGCTGGATGGACAGAGTACGAAGTTCAGGGGATGCCCAATGAGACAGGTATGGGTTATGTGGACTACGTACTTTGGGGCAGTGATGGTAAACCGCTTGCCCTCGTTGAAGCCAAACGCACAACTATTAGCCCCACCCAAGGCAAACACCAAGCGAAATTATATGCCGATTGTTTGGAGCAACGCTTTGGTCAGCGTCCGCTCATCTTCTACAGCAACGGCTACGACACTTGGATCTGGGACGACCTCAACTATCCACCCCGCCAGATTCAGGGCTTCCTCAAAAAAGACGAACTAGAGCGCCTGATCTTCCGCCGCAGCCACCGTAAAAGGCTTCACCTTGTTCAAGTGAACCCTAGCATCGTGGAGCGCAGTTATCAAACCGAAGCTATTCGCCGGATTACTGAAACTTTTGACGAAAAGAAAGGACGTAAAGCCTTGCTGGTGATGGCAACTGGAACCGGAAAGACTCGCACGGCGATCGCTTTAGTTGATTTATTAATGAAAGCAAATTGGGTGAAGCGCGTCCTGTTGCTAGCAGACCGTAATGCCCTGCTGACGCAAGCCTTTCGCGCCTTTAAGACTTATCTGCCTACTGTCACCCCGATCAATCTCACGCAAGATAAAGCAGTTGAGAGTGCCAATGTTGTCCTCTCCACCTATCAGACGATGCTTAACTGCATTAATCGCAACAACGATCGCACCGATGAAACTAAGCGGTTCTTTAGTCCAGGGCATTTTGATTTAGTTATTGTTGATGAGGCGCACCGTTCAATCTATAAAAAATATCGCGCTCTGTTTGAATATTTTGACTCTCTTTTAGTCGGTTTAACTGCTACTCCGCGAACTGAAGTCCATCGAGATACCTACCGCATCTTTGACTTAGAGCCAGGAGTGCCGTCTTTTGCCTACGAACTTGACGATGCGGTTTTAGATGGCTACCTTGTCCCCTCACGGGGGGTGGATGTTCCCTTCAAGTTTTTGCGTACAGGAGTTAGGTATGCTGACCTCTCCCCTGAAGAGCAGGAAGAATATGAAGAAAAGTTCAGAGACGAAGACACCGGAGTTATCCCTGATCAAGTGAATGCCACAGCTTTGAATCAGTGGCTTTTTAATATCAGCACTGTAGACCAGGCGCTAGAGTTGTTGATGCAACGAGGGCTAAAAGTAGACGGGGGCGATCGCCTCGGTAAAACTATCATCTTCGCCCGTAACCACAACCATGCTCAGTTCATTGTGCAGCGCTTCGATGTTAACTATCCCCACTACAAAGGCAAATTCGCGCAAGTTATCGACAGTCATGATCCTTACGCCCAGAATCTACTAGATGAATTCTCAGAAGCCAACAAACAGCCGATTATTGCTGTCTCGGTAGATATGCTGGATACTGGCGTTGATGTCCCCCAAGTAGTCAACTTAGTTTTCTTCAAACCCGTCTTTTCACAAGTCAAGTTCAACCAGATGATCGGACGAGGTACTCGCCTTTGCCCAGACCTTTTTGGCGTAGGCGCTCATAAGCAAGAGTTTTTAGTGTTTGACCTCTGCGGTAACTTTGATTACTTCAACCAGCAAATTCCGGAAGCAAGTCTTAAACTCCCGGAAACTCTGACAACCCGCCTCGTCAAAACTCGGATGAAGTTAACCCAATTGCTGCAAGGAGAAATTAACGCTCCACAAGCTGAACTGCGAAATACTCTTTTAGACGACCTGCATCAGCACGTAGCGACAATGGAACGCTCAAACTTCCTGGTTCGTCGCCACCTGCAAACAGTAGAAGAATTCTCTAATCGGGAGCGGTGGGAGCAACTTAATGAAGACGATGTAGAGGCGATCGCGGAATTTCTAGCACCACTTCCCAATGGGTTGCCGGATGAAAATCGGCTTGCCAAAGAATTTGATCTCCTCTGCCTTAAACTCCAGCTCTCAATTCTCAAGCGAACCAACGATTTTGTTGGGCTGCGCGACCAAGTGCGAGATATCTTAAGCCAACTTGAGGAGAAAAAAGACATTCCGATGGTTAGAGATCAACTCTCGCTGATTTCTGAAGTTCAGGCAGAAGATTGGTGGACGGATGTAACGCCCTGGATGATTGACTATGTACGCAGTCAGTTACGAGACTTGATTAAGTTTGTTGATCGTCAAGCGCAGGCAATCGTTTATACCGACTTTGAGGATGAACTTGGAGAAGTGCAAGAGGTTGATGTACCTGCTCATAATACGGGCTTCAGTCCTTACCAATATCGCAAAAAGGTCGAAGCCTACATTCGCAACCATGAAGACCATATTGCGATCGCTAAACTTAAGCGCAATGCTCCCCTAACTGAAGTTGATTTGAAGTCTTTAGAAGAAATGCTTTTTGGCGCGTCCGAACTTGAGAGCCGCGAGTGCTTTGAGGCAGTCTTTGGGAAAGATTTGAGTCTCAAGCTTTTTATCCGTAGACTTGTCGGGTTAGACCGCAATGCTGCAAAACAAGCGTTTGCCCAGTATTTAGAGGGCGGCAACTTTAGCGCTAATCAAATCCGCTTTGTAGAAACTATTATTGACTACCTAACCCAAAACGGGGTAATGGATCCAGGCTTGCTTTATGAGCCGCCCTTCACGGATCTGCACCATCAGGGTTTAGATGGCGTATTTGAGGACGACGATGCAGATCAAATTGTGGCACTTTTACACTCCTTCAATGAAACTGTGGGGGTATTTGGGGCAGCGTGATCACTATATCTACGATAAAGATATAAGCTTAGAGCCAGTAATGCCAAGTTTATTTATCTTCCAATCTCAGTAGACCTATTGCGTGCATAGGAAGCGAGTAGCTACAAGTAAGGTCAAGGAGGCACAAGCATGAGCTACGAGCAACTAAAACACCTTAAACCTAGTGATTTCAAACGCCGATGCGGAGTTCTTAATTTGATATGTTGATCAAGCATTTTCAGATGCTGGCAAGGTACAACAAACTCGCCAATCGTAAGCTGTATGAATGCGCCCAGCTTAGTGATGTAGAACGGAAACGTACTAGGTCAGCTTTTTTCAAAAGTATTCACGCAACGCTGAACCACATTATGGTGGGCGATTCCATTTGGTTAAACCGCTTTGAGGGCAAACAAATTCCATCAACTAAGCTTGAGGCAATTCTCTATGAGGACTTTGACGAACTGCAAAAAGCGCGTGTAGCAGAAGATGAGCGAATTGAAACTTTTGCAGCTAATTTAACTGAAGAGTTTTTAGATAGCACGATTGGATATGTAAATAATGCCGGAAAAACTTGTGCCGATCCTACTGATTTGCTAGTCGCCCATTTTTTTAATCACCAAACCCATCACCGGGGACAAATTCACGACATGATCACGCAAACTGAAATTGCTCCCCCATCTTTGGATATGCATCGCATTATTCGACCATAATTTCACAGGAGTTCTCATGAATCCAGACCGATATGAACGAGGTTGGAAAAAGCTGAAGGAGATTCATGGCGAAGCGGGTGAGCAAGTAATTGAAAGCTTAAAAGATATTGCTCCTGACTTGGGACGTTACATCATTCAATTTGCATTTGGAGACATTTATTCGCGTTCTGGATTAGATTTGAAATCAAGAGAAATTGCTACTATTGCAGCACTTACGGCGCTGGGTAATGCCCAACCTCAACTTAAGGTTCACATTGACGCTGCTTTGAATGTCGGCTGTACGCGCGAAGAAGTTGTGGAAGTAATTATCCAAATGGCTGTTTATGCAGGATTTCCGGCAGCACTCAACGGCGTATCAGTAGCTAAAGCAGTATTTACAGAGCGAGATCAACAAGGAATAAAGCAATGAAACTACGCCAACTAGGACAAGGATTAACTGTTTCCGAACTAGGACTTGGATGCATGGGGATGTCTGAGTTCTACGGTACAGGTGACGAAGTAGAATCGATCGCGACGATTGATCGCGCCTTGGAACTCGGAGTTACCCTACTCGATACTGCGGATATGTATGGTTCTGGTGCAAATGAACAACTTGTTGGTAAGGCGATTAAAAATAAGCGCGATCGCGTTGTCTTAGCAACAAAATTCGGTATCCTGCGCGGTGAAGATAGCAGCTTTCGTGGTGTTAATGGCAGTCCGGAATATGTCCAGCAAGCGTGTAATGCTTCGCTACAAAAGCTAGGAATTGACTATATTGATTTGTACTACCTGCACCGAGTTGATCCTAATGTGCCAATTGAGGAAACTGTCGGTGCAATGGCAGAGCTAGTACACCAAGGTAAAGTCCGCTATTTAGGACTTTCGGAAGCATCGGCGGCGACAATTGAACGTGCTGCAACTGTACATCCAATCAGTGCTTTGCAGTCAGAATACTCTCTTTGGAGCCGCGATCCTGAAGATCAGATTTTACCTACTATCCGTAAGTTGGGTATTGGTTTTGTCGCCTATAGTCCCCTTGGTAGAGGTTTTCTCTCAGGCAATATCACTACTCCAGATGATTTTGCTGCTGATGACTACAGAAGGAATGCACCAAGATTTCAAGGCGATAACTTTAATAAAAATCTTCAACTAGTTGAGCGCGTAAAGGAAATTGCCGCTCAAAAGGGTGTCACACCAGGACAATTAGCTCTTGCTTGGTTATTAGCACAAGGAGAAGATATTGTACCTATCCCGGGAACTAAGCGCCGGAAATATCTGGAGGAAAATGTTGCAGCAGTAGAGATTACCTTAACAGAGGCAGAAATCAAGCGGATAGATGAAGTAGCACCCAAAAATATTGCTGCTGGCGATCGCTATGCAGATATGAGTACGGTGAATCGTTAAAGTTTTAGATACAGGCAGGAAGCATTTTTTACAAAGAAGGAGTCAGAATAACTGAGGTGCGGCTAGCAGATGACTGTCGGTTTAAAGCCTCGCTGCAAGTGGCGTGATCAAATAATTAATACACTGCTGAAAGCTATTTTTATAGGTTCTACTATCTCCTGTCATTTGGAATTCAGGGGTAACTCAACTGTAAAACAAGTTTCACCAGAGGCACTTTCAACTGAAACGCTGCCTCCTAAATGCTCTGATAGCTTCTTTACTAGTGCTAGTCCTAAGCCAATTCCGTCCTGCTTCCAAGGATCAATGCTAGGAACGCGATAGAATGGATCAAAAATTCGGGGTAATTCCGCCGCCGGAATTTCTACACCAGAATTAATTACTTGCAGTTGAATTACTCCTGATTGCATCAACGCTCTGAAAGTAATGCGTTCTCCTGATGGCGTGTATTTATAGGCATTTTTCAACAATTCTTGCAAAAGTCGCTCTAGACTGTAAAGGTCAGACACTATAGACGGTAGCGCCGCAGCTAAATCAAGCTCAAGCGTTTGGTGGCGATCGCGCATTTGTGCTTGCCAAGGTTCTACAGCTTGGGGTAACCAAGATGCTAATTCTATAGTTTCTAGTACCAAAGGCTGCACAGAGGCATTAAGGCGCTGGAGATCCAGTAAATCGTTAATTAAGCTTATTTCTCGTTCGCATTCATCCTGCAAAACTTGAAAGTAACGCGCGATTTTGCTACGTTGTGCTGTTGGCTTCGCCATTTCTGAAAACAACGGTAGCTGCTGATTCAGAGCGATCGCCAACATCTGCATAGCCACTTTTATGTTGCTTAAAGGTGTCCGCAGTTCGTGAGAAACTGTGCTTAAAAATTCATCCTTAAGACGATTCAGGTTTGCCACCTCAACTTGCACTGTAGCTGCTTGTTGATTTTGGCTTAAGGCAATCTCCTGTTTTTGAGCGCTTAGATCACGCGCGATCGCATATATCAGTTGTTTGTCTATTATTGACTTTAACCTCCACCATAGCCACTTGTACGAGCCGTCTTTACAAAGGTAACGATTCTCAAAGTCAATTGTGTCTGTACCCGTAGTTAATCGTTCTAGTTCCACCAATGTAGCAGCGCGATCTTCCGGATGCACAAACTGCATAAATGGTTGTGCTAGTAGTTCTTGAGGACTAAAGCCAAGAATATTCTCCCATGCTGGATTCAAGTGCTTAAAATAGCCATCAAAACCAGCAATACACATTAGATCCACTGAAAGTGTAAAGAAGTGTTCCCATTCTTCAATCATCTACTTTCTGATACCCATAGGTAACTAATCAGCATTACTACTTCTGAATAAAGTAGGGGTGGTACTACTTAGCTTGATTATTTGTAGTTTAATATTTAATACAACAAAGCCTAGCCTCATACTTTTAATTTTCAAAACTAATGAGAGCAATTGACAAATTTTTATATATATTTAAAGCTACTAAACTCAACTAATTAATATCTATTTAATTCATCTAAATATTATTATCTAAACCTCAGTAGTTAAAATAATGTTGTTTGTTATATTAACACTTTTTTGATTTCACACAAGTAGATTGCGTAACGAAAAAAACATAACTTTACTTTGTGGTATATTTTATTTATTAGCTGATTCAAGATTATTCTTTTGGTTCTAAACAACTTTTTTATTAAAAGTAATCTACAAATTTAGTATTAAATAATATACTAATACTCTACATATTAGCAATGAGGTTTATTTTTATACATGATTTGCCGATAACTATTTTACTTTTGCTTAAAAAGTTTTAATTCACATACCTTAGTTATAGTTTAGATAAACTATAGTTTATTTTTTATAAACAATTATTTTTTATTAGGTTTAAATCTAGAGTTTTAAAATGTTAAATAGAGTATTAAATATTAAAGAAGCTCTCTTGTCTAATAACCAAAACCTAAAAACTTGCTTGTTAATTATTACCTTATTCGCTGTTTTGATAGCACTAGAATATTCGACTCCGCCAGAATACGTTTTTGGTTACCTGTACACAGCACCAATTTTATTGGCTAGTTTACGCTTGCATCGACCTATAACGCTGCCAATAACTTTAGTGGCGGTAGCTTTAACACTCTTAAATTTATTTATTCCTGTAACGAAGGAAGTTGACTTTGCGGACATTACTAATAGATTGATTGCTGGAGCAGCATTAATCACAACCGGATTACTAGGTAACATCAACCGACAACGCTATCAAAGAATCATTGCTCATCAAGAAGCAGAGTTGAAATTCCAAGAGCAGTTAGTTCATATCCGAGAAGATTTTATTTATACTTTGACTCGTGATCTAAAAGCACCACTTTTAGGGGCAATTGAAGCTATTGAATCTCTGCTACAAAATAGATTCGGTGACATTGTGCCAGCGCAAAGACAAGTGTTGGAAGTGATGTCTCGAAGTCACATTAACACCGTAAGACTAGTGCAAACAATGCTAGATGTCTATCACAATGATACACAGGGATTGAAATTACGCTTGGCTCCTATTAACTTATCTAATTTAGTCCAAGAAGTAATTACTACACTCACGCAGCTAGCAAACAGCCGCAATGTCCAAGTTAACTTTGATCAAGACAATCAATCTGTTCCGGCTTATGGTGATGCAGCGCAACTAGAAAAGGTCTTAACAACTCTCCTGACTAATGCAATTAACTATGCTAGCCGTGATGGGGAAGTTAAAATTTTGCTGTCAGCAGAGCCTACACGCTACACTATCAAAGTTCTCGACGATGGTCGCGCAATTCCTCAAGAAGAATTGCCCTATGTATTTGAACGTTTTTATCAAGGAGAAGGCGATCGCCAAGGTATGGCATTAGGCTTATATCTCTACCTCAGTCGCCAAATTATTACCGCTCACAAAGGCAAAATCTGGGCAGAGAATTCTCCACACGGAGTCTTATTTGGCTTTAGCATACCTATTTCAGCCTGATTAAATTTAGCTTCCTACCACTATGACTGCTTCGCTTCGCATCCTGTTAGTTGAAAATGATGAATTATTTCGTTTAGGCTTACGCACCAAGCTGGAACAACAACCAGACATAGAAGTGGTAGGAGAAGCCACCGATGGTGAAATGGCTGTGTGGCTAGCAAACCATTCTCAGCCAGACGTGGTGATCCTAGACGTGAACGTACCAGGAATTGGCGGCGTAGAAGCTTGTCGCCAAATTAAGCAGCAGCACCACAAATTGCCAATTCTAGTTTTAACTTCTTTATTTCAAAAATCGTTAATTGCTCGGTTAATTGAAGCGGGTGTTCAGGGATTTTGTCTTAAAGGAGTAAAAGTAAAAGTTTTGTTACTGGCAGTGCGTTCCTTAGCAGCAGGAGCTTCCTGGTGGGATCAAGTAGGAACGACACAAATTCGAGAAGTTTTTCAAAACTATCGCTCTCATGTAACTACAACTGAAACCGGATCTACATCTGAAACTGCTCAATCTCAGTTAACTGAAGCTAAAGCTACATCTGAACCTTTAACTAAACGCGAACAAGAAGTTCTGGCTCTGCTGGCATTAGGAAAAACAAATCAGGAGATTGCAGAAATTCTGTTTATTACTCCTGGTACAGTTAGGGTTCACGTACATGGAATTCTCAAAAAGCTGGAGGTACGCGATCGCACTCAGGCTGCCTTAGTAGCAATTCAAAGACAATTAGTTGATGTAACTTTATTACCAGAAGATTGAGACTCCGGCTGAACACTGCAAATTTGTTTTTATATACACACTAACTTTTCGGAAAAAATCTGCTGCGGGTTGCGATCATTAAGAGCATTGATGCAATTTATCTAATCGCTGCCTTGAGACTTTGGCAGAACTGAGTGATCGCCCTTAATCCTGCTTCTGGTGTATCATCTGCCAAACGCTTTACAAAAGCACTACCGACAATTACCGCATCAGCTCCCCATGCCTTTACTTGTTGGGCGTGTTCTGGCTCGGAAATCCCAAAGCCAACCCCAATTGGTTTATCAGTTAATTGCCGGATTTGTTGCAGTAAATCTTGTACCCGCGTCTCTATCCCTGATCGCATTCCAGTTACACCAGTTACACTCACCAGATAAATAAATCCTTGAGATTGACGCGCGATCGCGGCAATGCGTTCAGCAGAACTCGTAGGAGCTACTAATAAAGTCACATCAATCCCCACCTCTGCTGCTGGTTTTAGTAAGCTTGCTGTTTCTTCTAAAGGCAAATCAGGCACAACTAAACCTGCCACTCCCGCAGCTTTTATTTGTTTTAAGAATGATTCTATACCGCGATGCAAAATCGGGTTGTAGTAAGTAAATAGAATAATAGGCGATCGCAGTGTCGGACTTACACTCTGCACCATCTCCAACACCTGTTCTAATCTTGTGCCTCTAGCAAGCGCCCTTGTTGCTGCTGCTTGAATTACTGGTCCATCTGCTAGCGGATCAGAGTAGGGAACGCCTAGTTCAATAATATCTGCACCAGCTGCATCTAAAACCCGTAAAGCCTCAGCCGTTGTTTCCAAGTCAGGATCGCCAGCAGTGATAAATGGAATTAAGGCACAATTACGGCTGACACCTTTGGCGGCGTAGCCATCACGCAGAGACGCAAAGCAATCAGAAATTGAGGTCATTATCAAACAGAGGCTCAGAGAAAGACTATAGATCCATGCATTGTAGATGGGAACTTGCTTTCTGCAAAAGCCCAAATCCAAAATTTACTAGCCTAAACGCGATCGTTCTTCCTCAACTTCTGCTTGCAGCTTTGCCAACTCTTCAGGGCTGAGTTCCTCTAACCTTTTCTGCAAGTAGGCTTTCTCATATTCTTCACGCTGCTGATGATATGTCATTTTCTGACTCGCCGCTCGGTAGGCGTAAGTAGCAACCCAGCCAAGCAAGCCACCAACCAACAAAACCTGGCTCCAAATACCAGATGTTAGGCTATCTAAGCCAGCTAACTGCAATATTATATAAGCCAGCCCACCAGCAGCAAAAACGCCTAGACCAATGCCAATCGCGTCAATTTTTCGCATCAGAGCTATTGCCTAACTATTTACTTTAACTCTCAACCTGTCGCCGCGTCGGTCGGAAATTTACGAACGGGCTAAGTACCAACAACCCCGGAAATAAAAAGAACACCAGGAAATACATAAATGTCCGCTCAATAGAGCTAGCTACATACCAGCGCTGCTTGAGGTAAAACAGTGTCACCAAGGGAACTACTAACAAGTAAGAGCCAGCCAAGATCAGATACAGTAGCGCTACAACCATAGTTTTTTAGAAGTAGAAAATTTATTGCTGCTATTGAACCTTAAGGTACATCTGCCCTTACACAAAGACATCCGCCACCTGTGAAGTTATTGTACCGCTTCTAGCTAAAATCAAAGCGCTACCGCGTGAGTTATCAGTCCTCTGTCACGGGTTACTAGTTAAACCCCCACTTGAGCTTAGTTATCAACATCACACATACTCTAATGACTAATGACTAATGACTAAAATTTTAGTTGCGTAAAGTAACCAACTTAATGTTGAATAGACAGAGGTAGTTTTGTAGAGCAGTTGAATCTACACTCAACCTCATAAGGGGGCGTGGCGGAATGGTAGACGCTACGGACTTAGACAACTGAGCCTTGATCGAGAAATCTGTCAAGTGACCGCTCTCAAACTCAGGGAAACCTAAATCTGGTTACAGACAAGGCAATCCTGAGCCAAGCCGAGAATTCGGAAGGTGCAGAGACTCGACGGGAGCTACCCTAACGTAATTACAGGCAAGATGCTTGTGCCATAGACGAGGGTAAAGGGAGAGTCCAATTCTCAAAGCCATTTGGTTTTAACTCCAAGGCAGTAGCGAAAGCTGCGAGAGAATGAAAATCCGTTGACAGTAAAATGTCGTGAGGGTTCAAGTCCCTCTGCCCCCATACCAAAAAACGTGATATACTTAATTACAACCCCTTGCTAGAAGGGGTTTCATTTTGAAATAGTTAATTTATTGCTATAAGTGGAGACGTAATGGAGACGCAACGACAAATAGGTAAAAAAAGCTACGAGGGAAGTATTACTATTCAAAAAATGGACGGTGGATGGTTACGGTTAAGCTTTAGCCGTAAGCTATCGCAACAGTTTTGGAATAAGGTTAGATTCTCTTTCCGTCCTGGTCTTCCAGATACACCAGAGAATTACTCGCTGCTAGAGACTAAGTGCCACATCATGCACTTGGATATTCTTTCGGGTCAATTCGATCCAAGCTTTAATAAATATGGGTTGGGAAGTAAGAAAACTTGTTTAACTGTTGTTACACCTATCAGGCAATCTTCTATTCTGGAGCTTTACGATCAGTATTGTGATTACCGATCCGGATCAGTTGAGCAAACAACTTTAGATATTGAATTTAAAGGAACTTTCCGTAGAGCTATTGAAGAAGCGATCGCGGTTGTAGGCGAAGATCCTCTCAGTATTCGTAACCATCTGGTTAAAAGTCGCGGCTCAAAGTTGGTCAAAGAGTGTTTAAGACATCTTAGTAAAGCTTGTCAGCTAGCAGTTAAACATAAGAAACTACCTGATAATCCTTTTGAGGGTATGGCAGAACAAATTAACATCCCAAAAGGGAAAAAAAAGACTCAATCTAACTTTGATAATGAAGAAGGAGATGATGATACTAGAGCTTTTACAGTTGATGAAATGAATGCCATTATTCAATCTTTTGAATCTTCTAAACGTAGAAATCATTTTACTCCAATTATTAAATTCTTATTTTGGTCTGGTTGTCGCACTGGTGAAGCAGTAGGTTTAAAGTGGAGGGACATTAAATGGGATAGAGAGTTAATTACAATCCGTCGCACATTCAACCCAAAATTAAAAATATTTAAACCAACAAAAACCAATACAATTAGATTTCTTCCCATGCCTAAAGATGGTTTACTATGGAATCTTTTAAAAGCTTTACCTGAGAGAAATGCGGATGATGTCGTGTTTACTTCTAAGTTGGGAAATATTACCGACGCTAACAAATTACATGAGGTCTGGAGGGGGAAAAACAATATACATGACAGACATCCTGGTGTAGTTCCAACACTAATAAAACAAGGAAAAGTCAAGGAATATTTGAGGCTATACGCAACACGCCATACATTTATTTCTCATCAAGTCAATATCTGTAAAGTCCCAATCTCTACGGTGGCTCAATGGGTAGGTAATAGTGCATTAGTTAGCAATAATGCTTATCTTAATAGAGATGCCTTAAGTGTTCCTGGTAATCCTAATTTAATTCTTCAGAAAGTGCCTATCAATAACTTACCTAGTCAGTTAATTGATGTTCTAGCAAACTTAAGCTCTAATCAAATAAACCAGCTTAAAGCACTGCTATCTGATAATTGATTACATGAAGTCAGTAGCAGCTATGCAATCTCAACTAAAATAGGAAATCTGCAATCACGATCCACACAGGAAAAAGCCATCATTGAGTGAATGATACCTTTTTAACTAACAGCAAGTGCTAATTTATCAAGCTTGCGTTGCCAAAAGCGATGCACTCGCCATTTGACTATGGTTTTATATAGTTTTGGATACAGCAGTCAAGGTTAAGCAAATAATATTCACACAAGGCTAAAGAATCTATAGTTCTATAAGTGCGATCGCGCTTCCAAGTACAACTTCTCTAAGTCAGCCTAATAACTGAAATCAACTTATTTGTTCCGTAGAAATACTGGGTTACTGAGCTTAATACCTAATATTACTAGCGATCGCCTACTATATTTTCATTAAAGCTTCACACAAAAGACTCGCTTAAGTCTCGAATCTTTATATTAGAAGGAATACTATACAGAGATATACGCAAAAAGGATATGGCTTCTTAATTAGGAGGGGCTTTTAATTTATGGTTAACTCGACACAGTTATTAAACAATCAACCATCTAAAACCTTTGGCTTGTCAAGCCAACCAATCCGCAGTATTGAGCAAGCGCAAGAAAGTATTTATCGCTTTTTATTAGATATTGTTAAGCAATGGTCAGCAGAAGCTGTTTTGCAGGAATTTAGTAGCTTATTTATTCAGGAAAAAAATTCAGATTCAGATCCAGTTCAAGCAATAAACGAACTCGTTGCTTGGAATAATGAAGAAGAATTCCAGTCTACAGTTAAGCGGTGCTGCTATATAGTAATTAATAATTGGAAAGCAAATAAAAAAGAAAGATATATTCAGCAATTAATTGAGATATTAGCTAATTCAAACAATCAATCTTCATCTGGCGATCGCCTTAAAAGTTGGCTGCAAAATTTTGTCAACAGCAAAGATTACCAAGAACTTCAAGCATTTGCTGCTAAATGTCAAGGTCAAGTTCATTGGAGCAACAGCTATACTGCTAATTTAGCAGTTCCTCACGCTCATACTCGCACCAAACCAGTAGAACAGCGACAAACTGCTCAGGAGCGAGCAAAACCACTACAATACCGCTCCAAGTTTGACATGGCAGTGTATATGGCTCGTTCTCAATCGGGGAACGTTGATAAAGCTAAAAATCCTACCCAGCTAGGAGATGAAATTCTGCGTTTAATTAAAATAATTGTTGCTAAACGCGAACCAGCAAGTTATGCAAATATTGCTAATACCTTTATTAAACAAAATAAAACTACAAATTATCAGGAATTCAAACAAAGACTACAAAAATACCTACTCTATTCCACAGAAAATAGAGAAGTTGTTGACACTTCAAAGCTAGACATATCTCAGAAATTAGCAGCACTAAATTACAATTGTAACGGACATACATTAACTGATGCGTTACTACACAGGACTTGTAACCGTTTAATTGAGTATCTAACAACTGAAAATCATCGTACTCCTTCACCATTATTTCTTTCATTAATATCTCAAGGCAATCATATGACTTTAGTCATTGTATTGCTCAAAATCGTTCTCATCTGTAAAGCATCTCGTAGTCATTTACAAACTTGTATCACTGAATTAAATCGCTACTACGAAAATGCTCCAGCAGCAGAATTTAAGTCAGCAAATAACTTTGTAGAAATTTATAAAGTGATGTTTGCTATCTATGTCGATAATAAATCAGTGAAACTTAATTAGCTAGATAATGCCAATATTTAAATAGTAAAAGCCTATAGAGGGTTCGCACGTTTCCGCTAGGCTAGAGCTATAAAAATCTCACCTGACGAGTACAAGAAGTAACTCAATTGCTTTTAGTTGGTGGTGTTCGCTGTTCATCTAGCCAAGCGAGTCCAGCACCACTAGCCTCAGCTATAATGCTGACCATGCGGTATAGAGCGATCGCACTGATAATTAAACCTCCGGAAAAGCTGCCTTGTAAAAGGGCGATCGCCGTAGCTTCAAAAACACCCAAACCGCCAGGCGCGCCCGGAGTAACTAAACCTAGCAACCAGGCGAAACTAAAAGCACTTAGTATTAGAGGAATTTGCTGTAAGTCCAGAGGTTTAAAAGCTAGCAGTGTTAACAAAAAACCAGCACCACGTAATCCGATAAAACCTAACTCTCCTAATAATGGCTTGAAAGGATAACGTCTAAGCTGCAAAGCTTGACTATCATCTGAACTAGAGTTAGTTCCTTTTGACTTTAATCTGCGTAAAACATTAATTACTCTGTTTAAAAACTGCGGATGAATTCCGACTAGTACACAAGCTAAACCCAGTATCGGTAATCCTTGTAGCTTGACGAAGTTGTTTGATGCTATAGGCTGGATATTAATTAACGCCATAACTAAAGCTGCAGCAGCCATTAGTAGCGGCTCTAGTACCACACTTAGCGTTGCTGCATTAGTAGGAACGCCAGCAGTTTTAGCTGCCAAAATTCGCCCGTAGAAATGCCAAACATTACCTGGTAAATACTTGCCGATATTAGTTTTTAAGTAAATTTGGATGAACTGGGAATTGGGTACAGGTTGATTTAGTTCCTGCAAAATCCACGTCCACACCCAGCCAGACAAGATATGCGCGCTTAGGGTTACACCTAAAGCGATCGCTAAAGTTGCCCATCCCACCGGAGCAATTTCAATCGCTACTACTTCCTGCCAATGATCTTTAAGGGCTTTTAGCAAAAAAAACAGCGTCCCGCCTAAAATCAGCCAACGGCAGAAAAACTTGAGGTATGACCTTTGCTTTAATAATTTATAAATTTCCTGCCTCCTTGCACTGCCTTAATTCAATTATCAAGAAATATGACAAAAAGTTCCGCAATTGTCTTCACAATTATTTTTATAAATTGCTGCTTTAAATGATAGAGTCACGTATTTTTTAAACTTAATCAACTTTGACTACTAACGTGCAGATGTGGAGCGATGTTGAATCTCTCTAGAGTTAGAGAACATGAAGGTGGAAGCGATAGTACGAATGTGACCTTTGCTAGAGGCAGCGATCGCACATTCCTTCGTATTATCGGCGATTGGTGGTTAAATATTAGCTAAAGCCAACAATAACGCCAAATAGCTCTTCCGCTAATCAAACAGTTAAGCGTAAAACATTACGACATCGGAAGAGAAGTAGTTAAACCAAATAATTGCCTTGCTTGAACTTAAAAGGAGGACTTTGTGAATAGGTTAATGGCTTTCTTTAAAAAACTACGACTGCGCCAGATTGTAACCGTCTTTTTGGCAGGAATGTTGCTCATTGTTAACACAGCTTGTAATAGTGGAAATGCCCAAGGCGCACGTCCAGACAATCCTTCTGTTCAGGCTGGCGGTGCAAATAACCCCTACAAGTCTGGTGGAGATGGCTATACAGACTTAAAAACATCTACAGATTCTAAGGTAAACAACCTCACTAAATCTGGAAAACAAGCTAGCTTACCTCTAAACTCGCTAATTGCTACAGATTTAACTCGAAATAAAGAATCTGAAATCCTTTACCCAGGTGCTGAAGAACCAGCAGGACGAGCACAAAAAGAAGCTCAACTGCCAATAAAAACTGTTGAAGACTTCGCTAAACCTGAACCCGGTGGTTTAAACCAGCGCAACGCCAGCCTGGGTGAAAGAGCTGGAAATCGCCTGGAAACAGTTAAGGGCGCGTTTCAAGAGGCGACAGAATTCATAAAAGAGAAGTCAGACGAAGCAGGTCAAAGACCTGAATTTCAAAGCAATCCTGCTTTACATAAATAGAAATTGTTTAATGCCCCAATCCCTTTAAGCTACCATTCAAAAGACTTGTTGTAGTTAGATGAATGGTATCTTCCAAAATTGAATTCAAAATTGGTGGGGTACTACTTAATTCATGTTTAAATCAACCAAAAAATAGCATGGAGTATTGCTATGAACAAAGTCATTGCTGTGTTTAAGAAAGTCCGCCTGCGTCAAATCTTAACAACTTTTCTAGCAGGAGTTTTGTTGTTTGTTAGTACAGCTTGTAACAACGGCGGAACTAACACCGGAACAGGAAGTACAAGACAAGAAGTTCCTGCGGGGTTGCAATCTGAAACTGGAGTCCAAGCAAAGAATCCTAGACCAGAAGTTCCGGGAGGTACTGCAACTTCTCCCGACCGTAATCTGAAAAATCGCTTTGAAAAAGGCACGATGAATGAGTTTAGTGATGTAGATCCCAGAACTAAACAAGCAGGAGCTGCGGCAGATAAAGCCTCAAGGCTCATAGAAAATGCTGAACGAAACGTGATTGACCAAACAAGCAACGTTGGGGAAAACACCAAACGTATCCTTGATAAGAAGGGCGAAAATGTTGAAGAGGTGGGCAGAAACCTCCAACGCAGCGCTGAAGACACTAAGTATAAAGCTCAGGACACTGCTGATAATTTAGGAAGAGCAGCAAAGCAGGGCGTTGAAAATGTTAAAGATAGCACCGTAAACGCTACTAAAGATGCAACTAGGGGCATTAACCGCGCTGCTAGTGATGTCAAGGAAAATACACGCGGTGCAGCTAACGACTTGAGTAGAAGCACTAACCGAGCTGCTAGTGATGTTAAGGAAAATTCACGCGGTTTGTTTAGCGGTTTAAACAGAAGTGCTGACCGCACAGCTGACGATGCTCAAAGAACAGTTGAAGATACTGGCAATTTTGTCCAAAATAAACTCAATCAAGCTGCTAGAGGTACACAACGTAGCATAGACAAGGCAGCACAAAATACTTTGAACAAAGCTGGTAATGCCATTGAAGATACACTTGATTAATTTGCTTGATTTAAGCTAATACAAGTAAAACAGGTCAGGAAGTTTAAGCGTAACAACTGGAAACTTACCTGACTTTTTTGTTTAGCTTTGGTGGCTTGATCAACTCTCAGAGAAATTGTTTTGTGTGTACCACTGATGGATTGCTAGGCGATGAACTTCTCGCCAAGGAATATTGTGTTGTTTCGCTAAGTAAGCACAGTCTTCATACTCTGGCTGCACGTTAGTGATCTTACGCTCTGCTTCTCCCATCCAAGCAATCTTAACGCGCACAACACCGTATTCAGTTGTAATTTGTTGAATTTCACGCTCCAAAATGGCGCGTTGCTGGGTAAAGCGCCGAATTCCTAATGTAGTAGTTTCTTGAAATAAAACGGCTTCACAACTGCTTAACTGTTGAGGATGGCAGATAACAGTAATTAAAATACCTGGGCGAGATTTTTTCATCCCTATAGGCTGCGTAAAAACATCGACTGCACCAGCAGTAAATAATGCTTCAAACACATAACCGATCGCCTGCGGACTCAAATCATCAATTTGGGTTTCGAGTACCGCTATAGTTTCTAAATCAGGGCGTTCAATGTAAGATTCAGATTTTTCCCTCTCGCTACCTTTACCAAGCCAAAGTCGTAAAATATTTGGAATTGGCAAATCTCGCGAACCCGCCCCTAGTCCTACACGCTGGAGAGTCATTGCTGGAGGAGAACCAAAATGAGTAGCAAGAGTAGTAGCGATCGCCGCTCCCGTTGGGGTTACAAGTTCCCGTTCAATGCCATTGCTATAAATAGGAGTCTCGCGCATTTCCCACAATTTCAGCACTGCTGGTACTGGTACAGATAAAATGCCATGTGCTGCCTTAATTGTGCCGCCGCCAGTCGGTAGCGCCGAACAATAAAGTTGATCAATTCCTAACCAATCTAAACCTAAGCAAGTACCGATAATATCAACAATCGCATCTACAGCGCCTACTTCATGAAAATGAACCTGCTCTGGCGAAATGCCATGTACTGCCCCTTCTGCTGCCGCTAATTGGCGAAATACCGCTAAACTCCAAGCTTCTGCCCTTGACGGCAAATTAGCTGCTGTAATTAATTGCTCAATTTCTGGTAAATGACGTTCATGATGGTGTACATCGTGGTGATCATCAGCTGATAAGTCCACATAAACTTTAGTTGCTCGTTGCCCGTTACGATGCACTGATTCTGTTCTTAACTGGTACTCTTGCTCAATACCCAGCCCTTTAAGCTTTGCCATCAGGTAGTCTAAAGGAACACCTGCATCAGCTAAAGCTCCCAGGCACATATCTCCAGCAATACCAGTCGGACAGTCTAGATACGCTAGTTTCATAAGTAGGCAAAATCTAAGAGGCAATACTTCAAGCTGCTAATATTCACTAAACATCCGTTATGGCGACAATTTACACTGTTCATCCGCATAATCCCCAAGCCCGCACAATAGAACAAATTAGAGACGCGCTTCGGAATGGCGCAGTGATGTTATATCCTACCGATACAGTTTATGCGATCGGTTGTGATTTGAACTCAAAATCTGCAGTTGAACGAGTACGCCAGATTAAGCAGCTATCGAATGATAAGCCACTAACGTTTTTATGTCCCTCGCTGTCTAATGTAGCGACTTATGCCATAGTCAGTGATGCCGCTTATCGGATTATGAAGCACTTAGTTCCAGGTACATATACATTTCTGCTCCCAGCAACGAAATTAGTACCGCGATTAGTCCAGAACCCAAAGCGCAAAACTACCGGAATTCGTGTTCCAAATCATCCTGTATGCTTGGCTTTATTGAATGCTTTGGAGAATCCGATTATTTCTACTTCCGCGCACCTTAGCCAAGATGAGAATGGACAGGCATCTTTAGAATTAGAAAGCAATATTTCTCAAGCTGAATTGTTTGACAGTTTAGATAAGTTAGTAGATGTAATTGTCGATAATGGTGAGAAACCAGGATATCAAGTTTCTACTATTTTGGACTTGACAAAAGAAGAACCTATTATTACTCGTAAAGGTCTAGGGTGGGAAGAAGCAGCGACTTGGATTTAAGTAAAAATTAACTGTAATAGGTAATAAGTTAGAAAAATATTCTTTCACTTTAAAAATAGCTAAAAGGTAAGAAAAAAAGAGATATAAGAGAGATAGGACGCTAGTAACCGCAAAGCAACGTAAAATATCAAGAGGAGCTATCAATTATTAATTGGCTCAGTATTAATAATTAAACTTTTTTCTGCTCACTCAGTATTACGCAGCGCGTCGATATTTCTCTCCATCAATAGGTGTTGTCAATATCCCAATCCCACCACTTGAGTTCCAGCAATTGGGCAATTTCGGCGTTGCTAAAGCGCTGTTTAATTTCAAGAGCAGGATTACCACCGACAATCGTATAAGGCGGAACATCTTTGACTACAACAGATTTTGCAGCAACAACTGCACCATCACTGATTTTTATTCCTGGCATAATAACAGCTTCGTAACCAATCCAGACATCATTACCAATAACAATGTCACCTCTACTAGGCAAGTTCATTAGTTTGTCCATTGCCTTCTCCCACCCGTGTCCAAAAATTGGAAATGGATAAGTAGAAATGCCATCCAGTTTATGATTAGCACCATTCATGATGAATTTGACTTTAGTTGCGATCGCACAGAACTTACCAATAATTAGGCGATCGCTTCCATAGTTATATAGTACGTTCCTCTCAAAGCTCTCAGGATCAACGGGTTCGTCGTAGTAGGAATAGTCACCAACAATAATGTTAGGTGACTTAATCAAGTTTTTGATAAAACAAACTCGGTGATGTTCCGCTATTGGATAGGGATCGTTAGGGTTAGGTCCGTATTCTTCTGTCATATAGCAATCCTAAATGACTCATGAAATTCTCTCTTTTTTTCCTTAGCGCTCTTTGCGTCCTTGGCGGTTCGTTAAAAAATAATTTTCACAACTCAAATAGGATCGCTATAAGCGTAGTTACCATTAGATAAAAGCTATAGCTTTATTAGCCTCCCTACCGCCCTAAACTCGGTTTTCATATTCAGTTAGTAGTTACCTGCATCAAAGATTTACCCCGATTTCACACTTTTTGCTTGCAGAGAAATAGAGCAATTTAATTGCGATGCCATCGAGTACCATCCGGGCTATCAATTAAGGTAATGCCTTGTTCTTGGAGTTGATTGCGAATGCGATCGCCTTCGGCAAAATTCTTAGCTTTACGGGCATCACTGCGCTGCTGAATTAAAGACTCAATTACATCATCACTTATCCCAGTTATTACGCTTGTTTCTTCTACCGCTTCTAAGCCTAAAACCTGCGCCAAACTCACTAAAGTGCGCCACTGCTTTTCTAGCTGTTGCGGAGAAGTTTCCGTTTTGCCTTGATGCACGAGAATATTACCTTCACGGCGTAATTCTTTTGCTAGTTCAAACAGAACGGTTAAGCCACCAGGAAAATTAAAATCATCATCTACCTCTATTTGAAAGCGTTGGACTGCATCAGTATCTAGGCTGTCGTCCGTTGTAAAACCCAATTGGGAGCCGTATTCATGACCAAAAAGTAGACCTTCCTTAAGTGTGTGCCAACCGTTAGTGGCAGAAGCGATCGCTTCCTCAGTAAAATCAATCGGTTTACGGTATTGCGCTTGCAGCACAAACAGCCGCACTGCCATTGGGTCAACTCCTCGATCCAGCAGATCCCGAATTGTAATAAAGTTGCCCAACGATTTAGACATCTTCTCACCATCAACAGTCACCATGCCATTGTGTAACCAGTAATTAGCTAACGGTTTACCAGTAACAGCTTCACTTTGAGCAATTTCATTTTCATGATGCGGAAAAATTAAATCAGCACCTCCAGCGTGGATATCAATTGTCTCACCCAGGCGATCGCGCACCATTGCGGAACACTCAATATGCCACCCAGGTCGTCCCTCACCCCAAGGCGAGAAGAATGCTGGTTCCCCTGGCTTTGCTGCTTTCCATAAAGCAAAATCAAACGGGTCTTTCTTCTTTGACTCTGAATCCTCTGTTACATTAACCCTGCCACTCGCCCCGGCTTGCAAATCTTCTAACTTGCGCCCCGAAAGCTTGCCATACTCTCCGAATTGCCGTACTGCATAGTAGACATCGCCATCAGAAGGATAAGCATAACCTTTGTGTTCCAAATCATGAATTAGCCGCTTAATTCCGTCTAGAGTATGAGTTGCACGGGGATACTCATCTGCCTCTTTAATATTCAGCCGCGCCATGTCTTCAAAATACGCTTGAATATAGCGTTCAGCTACATCTTGCATTGATGACTTTTCTTGTCGCGCACGGGTTAAAATTTTGTCGTCGATATCAGTAAAATTCTGGACATACTTCACGTCATATCCCCGCCACTGTAGATAGCGGCGCACCACATCCCAAACAATACACGCCCGTGCATGACCCAGGTGGCAGTAATCGTACACAGTCACGCCGCAATAATACATCCGTACCTTTTTAGGTTCTAGGGGTTCAAAAATTTCTTTCCGGCGAGTCAGAGTGTTATAAAGCGTTAAGGACATTGTTCTCGTAAACAGGAGTATAGGGTTTGGGGTACGAAGCTAATATAGATTGAGGAATTAGCGCTCGCCTCTTAAGAATGCTACTTATGCAGCGCACGTTTTGTTATCTTACCCATTAGTGAAATTAGCAGATAGGCAATAATAGGGGAGAGCAGCTGGAATAGCTCTCAACATTCCTCAAAAGAGTGTTAGCCCTGTAACTGCGCTTATGCAGTCAACGCAGGCACTAGATTTAAAATCCGGTGTACCGTTGACTCTATACTGCTATTTTCTTGGAAAGTTGCTCCTCTTGGGGAGACACGCCAGTTTCCTCAACGGGGGGAACCCCCGCACGGAACTGGCTCCCCAAGACCGCACTTTCCGCTTTTTGACGTTTTGACAGCGATTTACCATGCAATCATCAGTGACTCCCGACCAATCTCAAGTAATGGATGCCCCGAAACATGGCTTACCAGTCACTATTATTACGGGTTTTCTTGGTAGCGGTAAAACAACTTTACTTAACCACATCCTTACTAATCAAGAAGGTGTAAAAACAGCTGTTTTAGTTAATGAATTCGGCGAAATTGGCATTGACAACGAGCTAATTGTTACCACTGGCGAAGACATGGTGGAGCTCAATAACGGTTGTATTTGCTGCACCATTAATAATGATTTAGTAGAAGCGGTTTATAAAGTCTTAGAACGCCAAGAAAAACTAGATTATCTGGTAGTGGAAACAACTGGTCTTGCCGATCCCCTACCTGTAGCTTTAACGTTTTTAGGTACTGAGTTACGAGACTTAACTCGCCTTGACTCAATTATCACCGTAGTAGACGCAGCAAACTACAGCGTAGACTTATTTAACTCTCAAGCGGCACATAGCCAAATTCAATACGGTGACATTATTCTGCTGAATAAAGCGGATTTAGTTGATGAAGCTGATTTAGATTTATTGGAAGTTAAGATTCGGGAAATTAAAGAAGGAGCAAGAATTCTTCGGACTACGCGATCGCAAGTAGCAATTCCCTTAATTCTCAGTGTCGGTCTATTTGAGTCTGATAAATATTTTGACCAACCCTCAGACCATGCTCACGAGCATCACCACCACGATCACGAGCATCACGACCATCATGACCATCATGACCACAATCATCACTCCCATCACTTAGAAAATGACGGCTTCACCTCGTTATCTTTTGAAAGTGACAAGCCTTTGTCAATTAGAAAGTTTCAGTATTTTTTAGATAACCAATTGCCTCCTAGTATCTTCCGAGCAAAAGGAATTATGTGGTTTGATGAAAGTCCCAGACGGCATATTTTTCATCTTTGCGGTAAGCGCTTTAGTATCGACGATGAAGACTGGAAAGGTGAACCGAAAAATCAGCTAGTGCTAATCGGACAGGATTTAGACCATGAAATTCTACGCACTCAGCTACAAGACTGCGTTTGTATTCCTTCTACTCGTGGCAAAGGATTTGGTAAATAGCTTTCAGCACGTCAGCACTCAGCCGTTAGCTTTTTGACGGCTGAGTTCCTTTAGTTTAAGCAAACATAGACTTTTTCTAATAGCAAACCTAAAAGCTGATAGCTAATAGCTGATGGCTGATTATTATGCGCGTCATTATCCAACGAGTTAAATCTTCTCAAGTTGCCGTTGATGGTCAAATTATCGGCAAAATTGGACGCGGGTTGAATTTACTTGTAGGTATCGCCAGCACTGACACCGAAGCCCAAGTTGATTGGATGGCTGGTAAATGTCTGCAATTGCGATTATTTCCAGAAGCTGAAAGTAGCGACAATCAAGATCGCTGGCAAAAATCTGTGCAAGAAATTGGGGGTGAACTGCTGGTAATTAGCCAATTCACTCTTTACGGCGACTGTCGTAAAGGTCGCCGTCCCTCATTCGATTTTTCAGCTGCCCCAGAACAAGCTCTAAACTTGTATAACTCCTTTGTTGCCAAATTGCGACAAAGTGGCTTGCGGGTAGAGACAGGGCAATTTGGGGCGATGATGCAAGTCTCAATTGAAAATGACGGTCCTGTAACCTTGGTGCTAGAGCGAGATGCTAGTTAATCTACAGTTCATAGCTCAACCAATTAGTAGCAGCTGTACAGGTATGTTCTAAATGATGAGAAAATATTAAATCACCGATCATAAAAGGCTAGTCGCACTTACTATGGCTCAAATTCAGTTTTCCAGAGGTATCGACGAAGAAGTTGTCCCAGATGTACGCCTGACGCGGGCGCGGGATGGTAGCAACGGCACTGCGACGTTTTATTTCCAAAATCCCAAGGCTTTGAGTAGCGGCAATGCTGACGAAATCACTGGAATGTACATGATTGATGAAGAAGGGGAATTAGTAACCCGCGAAGTTAAGGGTAAATTCGTCAACGGTAAGCCGGAAGCATTAGAAGTGCTTTATTTAATGAGATCGGCAGGTGAGTGGGAGCGCTTCATGCGCTTTATGGAAAGGTATGCCGAAGATCATGGTTTAGGACTCAACAAGTCTTAGAAGATAAAGCTGTCAGCTATTAGCTATCAGCTTTCAGTAAGAAAGAAAACCTGATATTGGGGTAGGTAAAAAGAATCTCCAAAAAGCAAGTAGGTGGCATTCTTTTAAGCTGATTGCTGACCGCTACTACTTAAAATCTTGATCCAACTAGTTACTTTTTATAAGTTTTAATCTCTAATTGGATGGCGCAACCTCACCCTGATATAACTAAGATTACTGTAAATTGTGCTGTGATTACAGTTAGTGATACTCGCTCTTTTGAAAGCGATCACAGTGGCAGTTTAATTAAACAATTACTCCTCGATGCCAGTCATGTTGTGGGGGCGTACACAATTATTAAAGATGAACCAAGAGAAATTCAAGCACAAATGGCAGTGCTGGGTAAGGAATTGGATCTAGATGCTGTAATTTTTAATGGTGGTACTGGGATTGCGCCTAGAGATACTACTTATGATGCAATTGAGAATTTACTAGAAAAAACCTTGCCAGGATTTGGGGAGTTATTTCGCTGGCTGAGTTATCAAGAAATTGGTTCAAGGGCGATCGCTTCTAGGGCGATCGCTGGTGTTTATCAAAGTAAATTAATCTTCTCTCTACCTGGTTCAACCAATGCAGTCAAGCTGGGTATGCAACAGCTAATCTTGCCAGAACTAACTCACTTAGTAAGCCAGCTACGTAAAACCTGAGTTGCGATCGCTGAGTTTTAAGTAACTGTAAAGTGAGCATTGTTCCTAGACTGTCTAACTTACATCAAAGCTTTTCTTTGAATTAAATAGTGACTCTTAACTTAGTTTGCACCCATTAGACATCTGCTCAAGCAACTATCTCTAAAAGTGTATTTAAGATTTTAAAAGAAGATATAAAAATATTAATTTTTGTCCTAATACCTAATATTAGATACAGAAATCTGGATATATTCTATGTCAGTATAATATACAGAAGACTTACAAATAATTTAAGTTACCTAGAGTTTAAGCGGTAATCGTACAAAAAATTGCGATAAGGTTGAAAAAATTCACCTAAATAGATAGCAATTATGAACAAAAAGTCGCCAATTAGAGAAATTTTCGTTTTTCAAGGGTACTATAAAGAGTCATACTGCCAGATTAACTTATATAACCTTCCTACCCCAGTGGTAATTATTTCGGAGTTAAAAGCTAATCAAGGAACATCAGCAACTAACTGTATTGAAACTGTGGTTTCAGGCATCACTCAAAAACACAGGTTAGATCCACAAAACATAATCTTCATCCATCATTGCCCAGAAGGTCAGGGAATTTTTTTTGGTAGAGAAGATTTTCACAGAGTTCCTGTACAGTGGAATGGCGAAGCTTTTGAGATGACGACTTCAGGAAAATGGCAAGAGTTAACTCGTAGTGAAGTTGAACAATTGATTAATAGCTCTTTTGAAAATTAATCTTTTGTTCATGTAGCTATTGATTTTAACGTAACTTTTAGCGTAAGTGCTACTCGAATACCTATCTTGCAGGCGGGCAAGAAAAACTTGAACAATAAGAGACTAGATAATTAGCGCAAATGTATCAAAATAGACGCTTACATCGGATGATTGAAACACCCTGATACCTAGTTACACTTTAAAGTTACCTGTTAAAATCCAGTGTCAAGTAGCTGCAAGGTTATGTGTAGAGCAATGCTTTGAGCGATCACAATCACCTTTATATAATTGGCTGTTCAATTATTACTGTTTATGCAGTCACTGAGTTAGAGGGCTAATTATTATGTACAGATACAAATGCGAATATTGTGAAGGAACTGTTCAACCCCGTATTGTCAAGCGTGAGGCATTCAAGCACAAAGATGGATTCGTTATTCTTGAAGATGTCACGATTGGTGTTTGCGATAATTGTGGCAATCGATACTACTCAGCCGATATTCTCCATGCTGTTCATGCTATTGCAACCGGAGCAAAAGTCCCTGAAAGAACAGAACAGATTCCAGTAGCTCATATAAAGTCTGCATAGTCAAACCAGTATAACAATCGCTTTGCAGAGGTTATTTGCTGCAACTCAATTGTGCCTTTAGGTAGCTGTAAATTATCAGTCAGGACACGACAAGTTTATCTGTTAGCGTCCAGTGTCAAGTAGCTGCAAGGTTATGTGTAGAACCGATCGCGCTCACCATTCCCTACTGCCTTACCGTATCTACCAAACGCTATTTAAATCTAAAATAAATCCAGGTAGCACATTTTCTCCAGAGAGTTGTTGCGGTTCTTTCAACACTTCTACTAATTGATTTATCCGGTAAACTTCAACAGTGCGATTATCTCGATCAATTAACCAACCCAACCCCACACCACTATTGAGATACTCCTGCATTTTGGCTTGAGTCTTCTCCAAGTTATCAGTTGGGGAAAGGAGTTCTAGCACAAAGTCTGGTGCAATGGGCGGAAACTTGCGTTGTTGTTCACGACTAAGCTTTTGCCATCGTTCTAAAGCAACCCAAGCAACATCTGGAGAGCGATCGCCACCTTTGGGAAGTTTAAAGCAGGTTGAAGAATCGAAAACCTTACCAAGTTGAGCTTGACGATTCCAAATCACAAAATCAGCATTAATTTCTGAATTGTAACTGCCTGTTTCTCCTCCCGTTGGCGGCATAACAATCAGTTCCCCAGTTGCGCTGCGCTCAAACTTTACATCAGGGTTGACACGACACAGTTGATAAAACTGTTCGTCGGTTATATGAATTACTGGCTCCAGACTGATAGTAAACGCAGTCATAAGCAGATTTTTCCGGCGATGATGTTCTCTTAGTATATCGAGTGTAACCTCGTGAAATAGGCGTAAGTCTCTGTTATGGTCGCTACTTAACCACTGCACCAAGTAGCTAGTTTAGACCTCGAATGAGGTACAAAATTCATTCGCTGGTGAGCCAAGCTGTTAAACCGCGTTTGCCAAGCCGCTAATTTTCAACGCAGCAAAAAACATAACAGAACCAGCATGGCGTTAATTGTGTAAAACACAGCAACTACTTGTAATTCTGACCAACCAGAAAGTTCGAGATGATGATGTAATGGAGCCATTTTGAATAAGCGCTTGCCTACACCGTCTGGGTTTTTAGTTGCTTTGTAGTAGCTTACTTGCGCCATTACCGAAAGAGTTTCTACGAAAAAGATGCCACTGAGAATAAATAGCGCCCAAAGAGTATTAGTTAATAAAGCTACACCTGCTAAAGCTCCTCCTAGTGCCAAAGAACCTGTATCACCCATGAAAACACGCGCGGGGTTGCGGTTATGCATTAAAAAGCCTAAGCAACTGCCACTCATACAAGCACAAAAAATCATTAACTGTGGTGAAGTAGGAGCAACTAAAGTAGCTAATCCTAAAAAGGCGATCGCTCCTGTTCCTGCTGCCAAACCATCAACCCCATCGGTTAAGTTAGTAGCGTTACTTTCGGCGACAAGTACAAACACAGCTAAAAGCCAAAATAGTAGTCCTAATGGCAGCATAAAACCAAAAGGTAAAGTAATCGTTGTAATAGTGCCTGATTTAGCCCAAGCTAGCCACAAACAAAACAGCGCGCCAAAACCAATCTGCAAAGCAAGTTTCATGCGGGGTGAAATCCCCTTATTTGACTTATGACGCAAAATTTGCCAGTCGTCCAGCCAGCCGATCGCCGCATAGCCTAATGTAAGCGTACACACGGCAATAGTAGGCGCAGCAAAGCCGGATAATATCAAAGCAACTGCTACAGCCACAGGTACAAAAAACACCCCGCCCATCGTCGGAGTGCCTGCTTTTTTTAAATGACTTTGAGGACCATCTTCACGGATAACTTGCCCAGTTTTGAGCCTTTGCAGGAGCGGTACTATCCAGTAGCCTAATCCTGATGTTACTAAAGCACTCACTAATAGCGGCAGTGTCAGCGATGTTGCTTGCCAGAGTAGCTTATTTGTCCAATCAAAAAGTAGTGCTGCTAGACTAAGGACGACGCTGAGGATTACCAGCAGACTGATTCCAGACAGATTAAATGGTTCAGAGGATGATTTAGCTTCCACGTCTGTTGTTCACACCACATACTCACAAGACAAAAAGCACTGTAGCTTATGCGAGGTGTTTATGCAAAATTAATCAGCAGCAAGCACAGTTCCAGCAATTAGCTTCTTGAGATTGCTTTTTAGCTCATACGCTGCCTTTAATATCAACTGAGGCATGATAATTAACTATCCGTCAGGTCAATTACTCCTCTAGCTCCAAAGCATCATCGTCATCATCGATATCGTCGTAAGTGATATCATCAACATCAATCAAGCCAGAGATTTCTTCTTCTTGTGAATCCAGCGAATCAGTTTCTTGAGTATCACGCGCTATTAAACGTCCGCTTGATTCTAACCAGTCCAACATAGAAGACTCGTGCCTTGAGGGAATCACAGCAGCTGGTCGATTGCGGGGTTCTTCACGTAAGGGGGAGTTAGGCATATAAAAATTTAGCTGTAATCACCAAATTGAGTTTATCACTTCTGCTCTTAATTGGAGTGCAAGTGTATTAACCGAAGGTCATCGCAAGGCTCCGCCAATTCATCGGCGGAGTACCGATGACTTCACCAAATGTCAAGATAGCTGTCAAAAATAATTATTGAGCTATTAGCACGACATCCAACAAGTAATAAATAAGAGCAAATAAGAGGCAGTAATTAGGGTTAAGAGGCGATGATCGGCAAAACAGCATTAATAGAAGCGATCGCACCCACAAATCGTGGTCTAATGGCAAGTGAGCAAGATAAGCAAGCTATTTTGATCGCGATCGCTCAACTAGAAGACCGTAATCCCAATCCGCGTCCCTTTGAGGCTGGGGGGCTGCTGAACGGTAACTGGAAACTACTCTACACCACCAGTAAAGGGCTTTTGAACATTGACCAGCTACCATTGCTCAAACTCGGTCAAATATACCAATATATCGCTGTTAATACAAAAAGCGTCTACAACATTGCTGAAATCTACGGTCTACCTTATCTGGAAGGATTAGTTAGTGTCGCTGCTTCTTTTGAGCCAGTTTCAGAACGCCGAGTTCAAGTTAAATTTGAGCGCTCTATTTTAGGTCTGCAACGCTTAATTAATTATCAATCTCCAACAGATTTTATCCACCAAATTGAGGCAGGCAAAAAATTTACGGCGATTGATTTTAGTATTAACAGCCGCGATCAACAAGGCTGGTTAGATATTACTTATCTTGATGAAGATTTACGCATTGGGCGCGGGAATGAAGGTAGCGTATTTGTGCTGACTAAAGTGTAATTGCACCTAGGTAATCACTAAATTATTCCTGATATTGAGCTAATAAAAACTTTCGGGATTTCGCCAAGATAATTATAAATTCATGCAGTTAAAGGTGAAAAACCTAACCATGTAAAATTTTGAAAATTTGCAATTTTAAGCTATCTGCAATCATCCTAAATTTAAAAATTAATTTTTTAGTCGGTTCATTATGTTTACATTAATCTCAGCATATCTATAAAAAGGCTTTTGAAAAGTTTATTATACCTCTTGCATGAGTGGTTTATTAGTAATATTAGTAAGCGCGAATCTCAATAGATTCTAATTTTTCAAAAGCCGCTCCACATCTACGCTTAACTGCGTTTCGTACCCTATGGGAAGGCTGCCCCTACAGAATAACATTCATAATTTTTTTTAAATTTTGCAAAAATTTCATTGACTTAGAAAAAGTTGCAATACGAGAACATACTACTGATGAAAAGTTTTGTCCTCAGTATTAACACTGGCATCTACTCCAGCCTGTTAAGCCAAATTCCGTAGATACACCATACATCATCTGGTTAGTCTAGTCTTAAGCTTTTGGTGAAGAATTTGGAGTATCAAGTTGTCGGTAAAAGAATCTCAAGTTGCAGAGATAGCAAGTGAAAGATAGCAGCATATTGAACTAACTTAAAAGCAAATTCCGTCCAGAGAGCAGCCTTTTACCAAAGTGTAAGCCCAATGGAAAAAGGACGGAATAATCCTTTATCAATGCCCCTGAAGCTAATTGATTAAGATGCTGCGTAGCCGATACATTTTCGATTCATCCATTTTCTAGAACATTACCAGGCTTGCCACGTACCATCCATGCGACATACTGTAGCTGAATCTCAGACAAACGTTACTCTTGTTTTTATTGACTCTAGAGTCAAAGATTACCAAATCTTATCTCAAGGTGTAACTTCTAATAGCGAAATTATTGTTCTTAAACCTACAGAAGATGCTGTTGGGCAGATTACTAGCGCTTTGCAAGTACGTAATAATATCGCCGCCATTCACATCGTCTCTCACGGCTCTCCTGGCTGCCTTTACCTCGGTGATACCCAATTTAGCCTTGAAACTTTAGAGCGTTATGCCAGGGATCTGCAAACTTGGTCAACTACTCTTGCGTCTTCTGATCGCTGTAACGCTCCGTCAATTGTGCTTTATGGCTGTAACGTTGCTGCTGAAGATCAGGGTGTTCAATTTGTAGAACGCCTCAGTCAGATCACCGGAGTTGCTGTTGCCGCATCCACCACGCTTACAGGTAATGCAGCTTTAGGCGGTAACTGGAATTTTGAGATGACTACCGGAGCGATCGCCTCAGCCTCGGTATTTCAGAGATCAGTGCTGGCGGCTTACCCCCATGTTCTAGCTCCTGCTTTCAGCAACATCCTGTATGGAGTAAGTAGTTCTACCCCTGGTACTGATCTACGATCGCTTGATCTAAGTACCGGAACATCTACTTCAGTGGGTACTTTGGCGTTTAGCAGCGCCGCGATCGCTAGAGACTCCAACACAGGTCGCATCTACTACATTGAAAATACTGCCAACAATAGTCGTGTTGCTTATTTCGATCCGCTCACTGGCACTAATACTGTACTGCCGCAAACGACTGGGATCTCAACAAGCTCCAACTTTGCCAGGCTTTCCCAAGCGACATCGGGAGTCATCTATGCAATGGAAGGCTCTACTACGAACCTGTACACCCTTGATCAGAATACAGGTGTAGCAACATCTATTGGCAGTGTATCTGGACTACCTACGGGTGGTGGTGATATGGCATTTGACCCACTAAATCCCGACCGTCTACTTATATACGTCACAGGTACTAGCCAAACACTTTTCTCGGTTAACGTTAATCCTACCAGTTCTGACTTCTTACAAGCAACCTCAATTGGTAGAACAGGACTAGCAGGTCCTTCCCTAGCATTTGGGCAGGATGGTCAACTTTACCTTGGTGCACAATCCAACCTCTACCGACTTGATCAAACTACAGCAGCTCCTACACTAATCGGTTCTACTAGTGTTGCATTCAACGACTTTGCTAGCTTACCCGTCCCAACTGCCTCAGCAGACTTGCAAATTACTGCAACTGATGGACTTAATACAGTTGCTCCCAACAGTCCAATCACTTACACCGTTACAGTTACTAACTCCAGTACCAGTGACCTCCAAGGAATAGGGGTTTCTGACATTGTTCCCTCAGCTATTAGCGGCGTTACCTGGAGTGCTACATTTGTTAACGGCACAGGAAGTTTTCCCACAACAGGCGATCAGTCTGGCTCAGGGAACACAATTAATGCCAGAGTCAATCTTAACGCTGGCGCAAGTGTTACTTACACGATTACCGGCACAGTATCTGCTTCTACAACTGATGGCACCGTCCTCAGTAATACTGCTACTGCCACTCTGCCAAATGGTATTAATGATCCAAATTCAGCAAACAATAGTGTCACAGATACAACAACAGTTGACGGTCCTCCTACAGTTACTGTCAATTCTTTAATCACTAACGACACTAGACCAGAGCTGACAGGTACAGTTAATGACCCCACAGCTACAGTTGTAGTCAATGTGGGTGGCACTGATTACACTGCTACCAACAACGGTGATGGCACTTGGATTTTACCAAACGATGCGATCGCCACTGCTCTTGCTGACGGTACTTATGAGGTGCTAGCGACGGCAACTGACCCAGGTGCTAACGCCGCAACTGATAATACTACCAATGAATTAACCATTGATACAGTAGCGCCAACAGTAGGTATCAATTCTTTAATCACGAATGACTCTCGCCCAGCGCTATCAGGTACAGTTAATGACCCCACAGCCACAGTGATTGTGAATGTGGCTGGCACTAATTACACCGCCACTAACAATCAAAATGGCACTTGGACTTTAGCAGATGATGCGATCGCCACCGCCCTAGTTGACGGTACTTACGAAGTGGTAGCCACGGCAACTGATCCAGCTAACAACACCGCTAGTGATGCTACTACCAATGAATTGACCATTGATACAGTAGCGCCGACAGTTAGTGTTACTTCTTTAAGCACCAACGACTCTACACCAGCGCTGTCAGGTACAGTTAATGACCCCACAGCCACTGTGATCGTGAATGTCGCTGGCACTGATTACACTGCCACTAATAATGGTAACGGTAGTTGGATTTTAGCAAACGATGCGATCGCCACAGCTCTTGCTGACGGTACTTATGAAGTAGTAGCCACGGCAACTGACTTAGCTGGTAATGCCGCAACTGATGCTAATACTAATGAATTGACTGTTGATACAGCAGTGCCGATAGTTGGCATTGACCCACTCAATACCAATGACTCATCGCCGACCTTGACGGGTACAGTTAATGAGCCGACAGCTACTGTAATCGTGAATGTCAATGGCACTGATTACACCGCTACCAATAATGGCAACGGCACTTGGACTTTAGCAAACGACGCGATCGCGCCACCTTTAGCTGATGACACCTACAGTATTGTCGCCACTGCCACAGATCCAGCTGGCAACGTCGGAATTGATACCACTACCAATGAACTAACCGTTGATACAGCACCTCCGATTGTTGGTATTACCCAGCTCAATACCAATGATTCATCGCCAACTTTGACGGGTACAGTTAATGATCCCAACGCTAATGTGGTATTAACTGTGAACGGCACTAATTACAATGCCACCAATAATGGTGATGGCACTTGGACTTTAGCAGATGATGCGATCGCGCCACCTTTAGCTGATGGCACTTATGATGTGACTGTAACTGCTACAGACACAGTAGGCAACATTGGGACTGACACCACCACCAATGAACTAGATATAGACACCACGCCTTCTGCGGTTACTGTCGATTCGCTCATCACTAACGACTCCCGACCAGCGTTGACAGGTACAGTTAATGACCCAGCAACTACAATAGTAGTGAATGTCAACGGCACAAATTACAATGCCACCAATAACGGTAATGGCACTTGGACTTTAGCAGATGATGCGATCGCTACCGCCCTAGCTGACGGTACTTATGATGTAGTAGCGACGGCAACTGACCCAGTTGGCAACACTAGAACTGATGATAGTACCAATGAGCTAACGATTGATACTGTCCTGCCCGTAGTTACTGTCGATGCTTTAAATACTAGCGACTCCCAACCGCCTCTAACAGGTACAGTTAATGATCCAACAGCTACGGTGGTAGTAAATGTCAGTGGTACTGATTACACCGCGATCAACAACAGTGATGGCACTTGGACTTTAGCAAACGATGCGATCGACACACCTCTAGCTGACGGTACTTATGATGTGGTAGCGACGGCAACCGATCTAGCTGGCAACGAGGGGACTGATGGCACTAACAATGAATTAATCGTTGATACAGCAGCGCCAACGGTCACTATTAACTCCCTGATTACCAACGACACCCAACCAGCCTTAACAGGTACAGTTAATGAGCCGACAGCCACTGTAATCGTGAATGTCAACGACACTGATTACACCGCCACTAACAACGGTGATGGTACTTGGACTTTAGCCGATGATGCGATCGCCACACCTCTAGCTGATGGCACTTACAATATTGTCGCTACGGCAACTGACCCAGCTGGCAACGTTGCCATCGATACTACTACCAGTGAATTGACTATCGATACTGTCCTACCCACAGTTGCTGTCAATTCTTTAAATACTAATGACTCCCGACCAGCTTTAACAGGTACAGTTAATGACCCGACTGCCAATGTAGTAGTGAATGTAAGCGGCACTGACTACACCGCCACTAACAATCAAGATGGCACTTGGACTTTAGCTGATGATGCGATCGCTACACCCCTAGCTGATGGTACTTACGATGTTGCTGTAACTGCCACCGATCCAGCTTCTAATGCTGCCAACGACACTACCACCAATGAATTATTCATTGATACAGGACTGCCCACAGTTACTATTAACCCGCTAGATACTAACGATGCGTCGCCACCTTTGGCAGGCACAGTTGATGACCCAACGGCTACAGTGCAAGTGACTGTTAATGGCAGCAATTACAACGCCACCAATAACGGCAATGGCACCTGGACGCTAGCGGATAACACGATCGCACCCGAGCTGCCAGATGGCACTTATGAGGTAGTAGTCACTGCCACTGACGCGGTAGGAAACGTTGGCACCGACACTAGCACCAATGAACTGATCATCGACAGAGCTCCTTCTGTAGTCGGGGTTAACCCACTCACTACCAGAGATTCCCGACCAGCCTTGACGGGTACAATTGATGACCCGACGGCTAATGTAGTAGTGAGTATCAACGGCAGCAATTACAATGCCACTAACAACGCTGATGGTACCTGGACTTTAGCAGATGATGCGATCGCACCGGACTTGCCTGATGGTACTTATGAGGTAGTAGTCACTGCTACTGACGCAGCCGGAAATGTCGGTACTGATACCAGTACAAATGAACTAATCATTGATTTAGCACCTCCGATAGTCGGCATTAACCCACTAATTACCAATAACCCGTCGCCCGCCTTAACAGGCACAGTTAGTGATCCAGAAGCCACTGTGGTAGTAACTGTTAACGACAGCGACTACACCGCCACTAACAACGGTGATGGTACTTGGACTCTAGCAGATAACACGATCACACCAGCCCTAGCTGATGGCTCTTATGATGTGGTAGTTACTAGCACCGACCCGCTAGGAAATGTCGGGACTGACAGCAGCACAAATGAACTAACAATTGACACAACACCTCCGACAGTCAGCATTAACCCACTGACTACCGATGATCCATCGCCACTTTTAACGGGTACAGTTGATGATTCAGGTGCCACTGTGGTAGTTACTGTTAACGGCACCGACTACACTGCGATCACTAATGAGGATGGCACTTGGACTCTAGCAGATAACACAATTACCCCAGACCTGGCTAGTGGCACCTATGATGTGGTAGTTACTGCTACCGACTCGTTGGGAAATGCTAGCACTGACAATACCAGCGATGAACTGACTATTAACGCTACTGGTAACGCTACTGGTCAAAGTCTGAGCGTTACTCCTAATGATTACTTTGTGATCCAAAGCAACGCTCCTACAGCTACGGTCAAATTCACTAACGTGGAGAGCAATGCTGGCTTTGTCAATGAAATGGGAGTGTTTACTGTAGACGATGAGCAAGGTACGATCAACGGTATTGCCCCTGGTGAAGCTGGCTATTTAGGAGCTGCCTTGGAGCGAGGGAAAGTAATCTTGTCAGCGCTGGCAAATAATGAGTTTTCTAATTTACTTTCTCCGCGCGACTTAATCTTGGAGACTGGCAAATCCTTAGCATTTTACCTCGTCCAAAACGATACCACAGATAATGTACTGGCAAGTTTGGCAGCTGGCGGAACTGTACCAAATGTATTTTTTGCCTCACCCAGTGTCAATGCCGATAACTTTGACCATTTACAAATTCGAGACTTAGGTAACAATGCTTTTGAAATTGCCCAGGAAGATAGTTTTGGGGGAGCAGATTCTGACTTCAACGACCTCCTAGTGCGGTTTGAACTCAGCGATGATCCCCCTAGTCTGGGAACTAATTTACAAGGTAGTCCGCAACGGGAACTGATTGATTTAACCGACCAGCAAGGACAAACGGTGCAAGCTTCCCTTAACATAGATAGCAGTGCTGAATTTGATAATTTAGTCGGTTTTTATCGATTGGCTAATGAAGATGGCACAGTCATCGATCCTTTAACTGGTCAAGCGATCGCTCCTGGATCACCTGGTTATGCTCAAGCTGCTTTAGCAAACAGCGTAGTGCAGTATGACCAGAACAATACTGAGTCATTTGTACTAGAGGGGGGAGCAGTTTATGCTCCTTACATACTGGCTAATGGCGATACCAATGCCGCCTACTTCCCTTACTTAGGATCAAATGCTGATGGTTTCGATCACCTGCGACTTCTAGGGAATAATGTCTTTGGTTTTGAGGATAAACCTAGTGGCGGCGACCGAGATTATAACGATATGGTCTTGCAAGTTAATCTTTCTGTGGTTGATGGAGTAACAGGAGTATGAAAAGTAGAGTTGTAAGGGTGTTGGAGCAATAAAACGTTTTAGCCAGGTTTATAACCAAGTCTGGCTTCCCTAACTTCTAGAGCCTTAAAGCAATTAGCCATGCTCAGAATGACCCCTATTCATGCTATTTGGGATCATTCTGAGTTTTTTGATAACACCGACCTAATGTAAAGTTAAAATGCGATCGCGCTTCTGCACTAGCTCTCATTCTCCAGAGTCAAGCTCAACGAAAGTCTGATCTACATAGCACTACAGCCACTCTTCTCCAGGCTCAAAGGATTGCACAATCGGATGCCTAGTGGCGTGAAAATGCTTAGTTGCGTGTTTAATTTTTAGAGGAGTCGCAGCCAACATGACCGCAGATCAGGCATCGCAGATGTACAAGAGCGATCGCCCATTGCGAGAACATTCTTCACAACCATTAGCGCTGGGTGTAACATCTTGAATTTGACTCGGATGTGTACAGCTACTTATAAAATTCTCCCTCAATAGTTATTAGTCACTGGTCATTAGTTCTTGGATACTTTGTTCCTACTATTACTGGTCAGTTGGACGAATTAAAATTTCGTTGACATTAACACGCGGCGGCTGGGTAACGGCATAAATAATTGCGGCGGCTATATCTTCACTTTCTAGAGGTGTTAATGACTTTACCCATGCTTGGATTCTTTCTTTGGCGGCTGGGTTAGTGATATGTTCAGTTAATTCTGTCGCTACTGCACCTGGTTCAATAATTGTGACGCGGATTTTGTCTTTATGAACTTCTTGACGCAGGGCTTCTGAGAATCCACCTACACCCCATTTTGTAGCGTTGTAAACAGCAGAACCCGCCTGCGCTACACGCCCAGCGACTGAAGAAATATTCACAATATGCCCCTCTCCTTGCGCTTTCATAATCGGCAAAGCAGCGTGAGTAGCATACATTAAGCCGAGGACGTTGGTGTTCACCATCCGCCGCCAGTCTTCAGTATCTGCACCTTCAATTGGACCATTTAGCATCACACCTGCATTATTAACGAGGATATCTACTCGTCCAAATTGCTCTTTGGCTTTCTGCACCATCTCGTGCGCTTGAGTGTCATCGACTACGTCAGCAACAATTGGTAGCGCTTGTCCACCAGACTCGGAAATGCGTTGTACTAGATTGGATAGGCGCTCAGCGCGTCGTGCTACTAAAGCAACTTTTGCTCCTTCTGCTGCTAGTGCCAGTGCTGTCGCCTCACCAATACCTGATGAAGCCCCAGTAACAATTGCGACTTTACCATCTAATTTACTTGACATATTTCACTCCTTGTGTATATAGGAATTAATCGGTAGATGAACGCGAAAGCGCGTGTCACCTGGCTTGGACTCAAAATGGATGTCGCCTTTGTGCCTTTTAACAACAATCCGGTAGGCAATTTCTAAACCTAACCCAGTTCCTTTACCCACACCTTTTGTAGTAAAGAACGGTTCAAAAATGCGGGACTGGAGTGCTGGCGGAATCCCCGATCCATTGTCGGCGATTTCTACAAGGATGCAGTTATTATCTCTTGAGGTGCGTATCCAAATTTGACCTTTGCCATCCAAAGCATCGATCGCATTGTCAATTAAATTTGTCCACACTTGATTTAATTCACTACCATAAGCGCTAATTCGCGGCAAACTGCGATCGTACTCACGGGTAACGACTACTCCCTGCTTAAGTCTATGACCAAGAATAATTAGGGTATTCTCAATTCCTTCATGCACATCTACCTCTTGCAGAGGCGCTTGATCCATGTAGGTGTAGGCTTTAACTGATTTGACTAACTGGGAGATGCGGGTGGTACTTTGCTCAATCGCGTCTATTAATCCAGATACGGCAAGTGTAGCTTCTAGCCAAGCGATCGCCAAGGCAAGCGAATCAGCAGTAAAGTTGTCTGCAAGCGTATCTAGCTTTTGGGTGTCTAGTCCAGCATTAACTAATGTGGGGGCAAGTTTCCAGCCATCGGTAACGTTGTGTTCCTCTAACCATTCTGTAACTTGATCTTCTTGATCGCTTTGGGTAAGTGGATCTAGAGGTGGAGTGGCAAGGGTAGCGAGCTCTTGACGTTGAAGATCAGCAAGAAAATTTAGTTGCTCTGGAGACAAGGAATTGATCTGCAAAGCTAGAACTTGCAAGTTTTGGAAATTCTCGTGTAATGAAATTGCTGCGCGTCGTCCTGCTGCTGCTGGATTATTTAACTCATGTGCTAAACCAGCTGACATTTTACCAAGCGCTGCTAGTTTTTCCTGCTGGCGTAGTTGTGCCTCAACGTCTTTTGTGCGTCCTGCCATAGCTGAAAGAATTACATCAGCAAGCGGCGAACAATGGGCGATGATTTGCTTAAAAGTATCGACATCAAGCCGTAAGACACGAGAAGGGGTGACTGCATGAGCGCTAGCAATCGAGCCTGAACCAGTCAGCATCGAAAGTTCACCCATAAAATCACCACGATGATGAACAGTTAATAATCTAGACTCGCCACCGACTTCCTTGGTAATCTGAATTTCGCCTGCTAGAACAACGTAAAAGTTGTATTCCGAGTCGCCTTCAGAAAATAGCACATCACCTGTGTGCAGTTGAATTTCAGTACCATGCTGCATCATTTCCGCCAATGCCTCATCTGGCAACTTGGGAAACAGAGCCACTTGGTTAGGATCGTGCAGCATTACAACACCTCGCTTTTAATGGAGATCAACAAACTAAACGCAACTTCAACTGCTGCTAAATTGTCATTGAATGGTGGCTCGTTTCCAGCCTCTTTGCATCTAACTAGCAACGCTCATCTCTATTTCTTCTGGTAATTTATTAGCAACAGCAATCGGTAGCCGCACCTGAAACTTTGTATCTCCTGGCTGTGATGTAAAGCTCATATCGCCATTATGCTTGCTAACAACAATCCGGTAAGTCATGTCTAAACCTAAGCCAGTTCCTTCTCCCACGCCTTTAGTAGTGAAAAACGGCTCAAAGATGCGCGATTGAATTTCTGGGGGGATACCTGAACCATTATCAGTAATTTGCACTAATACATGATCGTGTTCTAGCCTAGTGCAAATCCAAATTTTGCCTTGTCCATTCATTGCCGCGATCGCATTATCAATCAAATTCGTCCACACTTGATTAAGCTCACTGCCATAAGCATTAATTCGCGGCAGCTGGCGATCATAGTCGCGGATTACGGTTACACCCTTTTTCAGCTTGTTAGCCAGAATAATTAGGGTATTTTCTAGTCCTTCATGCACATCTATCTCTTGCACGGGAGCTTGATCCATGTAGGAGTAATCCTTAATTGCTTTTACCAGATTGGAAATCCGCCCGACTCCGTGTTCAACTTCGTGCAATAATCCGTTACCTGTAAGCGTTGCCGTCAGCCAAGCAAGTACGTCACTTAGTAAATTAGCAGGTACGCGATCGGCAACATTATCTAGCCATTGCGTATCCAATCCTGCCGCAACTAGGGTAGGCGCAAGCTTCCAACCATCAGTAATATCGCGATCTTCCAGCCAGTCTGTAACTTCATCCTCGCGATCGCTTTGCGTTAAGGGATCGAGCCGTGACGCTGTTCTAGCTCGCTTTGTCGCGTCGCGCTGCAAGTCGTCAAGAAATTCTAATTGGCTGCTTGTTAGCTGCTGCTGGTTTAGCTTCAGCGCTAAAGACGGCAACTCTTGAAAAATCTCTTCCAAGTTTCTCGCACCCCGACTAACTGCGGCGGCGGGGTTATTCAGTTCGTGGGCAAGTCCAGCAGCTAAAGTACCAAGTGCAGCCAGCTTTTCACGTTGTTGTAGCATTGACTGTAAATTTTGGACGCGCTCTGCCATCGTGCGGAAAATCGCCGTTGTAATGCAAGCACAGCTAGCAATCAATTCCCAAAAAGCATCTTTTCGTAATTCAAAAATATGGCAAGCAGTTACAGCGCGTCCAGCTGCCCAGAAGTATTCATCACCCATCAAAACTGGGATTTCACCATATAGCGTTTTCGATCCGTATGTAGCTAATACAAGTTCTTGATCGCCAACTTTCTGGAAAACCCGCACCTCACCTTCCAGCATCACAAAAACACAATCAGCAGGAGCGCCTTCTGCGCGATGCAGTTCCCCAGGCTCTAGGCATACTTCTTTACCTTGCTCAGATAGCCACTGCAAGCGTGTATCTGGTAATTGGGCGAACAGTGGCACTTGGCGTAAAGCTTCTATAAGAATCATGACAACACCTTATTAGTTATGTGTCGGCTGTTTAAGAGCAAAACTAGTGGGAGCAAAGCGTATTAAGCAACTGTTGATAATTGCAAGACTTCACTGGAATTATAGGGATTGCCCTTGAATACTTCTTATCTTGCACTATTACCACAACCGTTGAATGAAGTAAGCATCAAAAGTAGAATTAGCACTTAAGATCGGTATTTGCTCTACCATTGATTGGGCAATTAATAGCCGATCAAATGGATCGCGATGATGTAAAGGTAGAGTTGTAACAACATCAATATGGTCTAAGTTGATGTTTAGTAAATTGATGTCATTAAAATTAAGTTGCTGCTGTATAAACACCTTAAACGGTAAACCAAAACTCAGCTTGCCTGTGTTATGCTTAATCGCCATTTCCCAAATACTAGCTGTACTAAGCAGAATTTCGTTATCGCTATCATCAACTAGCGTCCGTACTGTAACACTGAGTCTCTGAATATCTGTTACATACCAAATAAAAATATGGGTATCTAGCAGCAACTTCATCACATATAGTCCTTAAAGTCTTCTAGAGGCTCATCAAAGTCATCAGATATTGTGACTAAGCCTTTAGCACTTCCAGGCTGACGACGGCGTTTAACTGACGATACCGGGGTTAATTTGACAACAGGCTGATCGTCTTTTGTAATCACGATTTCTTCGCCCCTAATTGCTGCCTCAATCAAGTCGGGCAGATGTTTAGATGCTTCAGCGAGAGTTATTTGTTGCATAGTTGTAACCTCTATGTTTCAATGATATTGCTCTAAATCCGGCAACGCCTGCTGATGGCGATCGCTCTCCTCACAAGCGATCGCAGACATTACAAATCACAGCACTTTACTGAGATATTGATGCACAAACTGAACGCAAATTGAACCTTCGCCGACACCAGAAGCAACCCGCTTTACTGAGTTATGACGCACATCACCTACAGCAAAAATCCCTGGAACATTCGTTTCCAATAAATAAGGATCGCGCTCTAATGTCCATCCCTGCGGGCGGTGTCCTTCGTGCTTTAGATCCTGCCCTGTGAGAATAAAGCCGCGCTCGTCTCGCTCTACTACGCCATCTAACCAATCGGTACGCGGTTGCGCCCCAATAAAGATAAATAGCGAAGTAGCAGGCACAGTTTGCGTTTCCCCGGTAACAGCATTAGCGATCGCAATTGCTTCTAAGCTAGTTTCACCTTTTGCCTCAATGACGCTGGAATGTACCTGTACTTCAATATTGGGCGTTTCCGCAATCTGCTCAATTAGGTACTGGGACATACTTTTAGCCAAAGAGTCGCCGCGAACCAACATTGTTACCTTGCGGGCATACTTAGAAAAGTACATCGCCGCTTGTCCAGCTGAGTTTGCGCCACCAATAATATAAACATCTTCACCTTGACAAGATAGGGCTTCAGTTTGAGCTGCACCGTAGTAAACGCCTGCTCCAGTCAAGCGTTCAAGTCCAGGCACATTCAGCCGTCGCCACGATACACCAAGCCCCAGAATCAACGCATGACAACTAATTTCGCCGCCATCCCCTAATGTGACAAATCGATACGGATCTTCTACGCGAATTCCTGTTACTTCTTGAGGTGTGAGAATTTCCACACCAAAGCGTCTTGCTTGAGTTACAGCCCGACGCGCTAAATCGCCGCCGCTTAAACCCACTGGAAAGCCTAAATAATTCTCAATTCGGGAGCTTGTTCCAGCTTGTCCGCCTGGGGCTTCACGTTCAATCATTACTGTTTTTAGCCCTTCTGATGCGCCGTAAACAGCAGCAGCTAAACCTGCGGGACCACCACCGACAATAATTAAGTCGTAAAACGGCTTACCAGCTTGGGTTTGTAGTCCAATTTTTTCCGCAATTTGGGTGTTAGTTGGCTTCAAAAGACTTGAACCATCACCAAAAATTACCAGTGGTAGAGAAAGATGGTCACAATTGGCGTATTCTGCTAGTTTTTGTGCTTCTTCTGATAACTCAATATCTAGCCATTGGTAAGGCACTTGATTTCGTGCTAAAAAGTCTTTAGCTTGATGGGAAGCAGGTGACCAACGGTTGCCAATTACCCTGATGCCTTCAAATGGCGGATGAAAAGTTGCTAGCCAGTCGTCAAGTAAATCGTTCAACACCGGGTATAAGCGCTCCTGGGGTGGGTCCCAAGGCTTCATTAAGTAGTAATCAATGCTGGTGGAATTAATAGCGCGGATCGCTGCATCAGTGTCTGCATACGCCGTTAGGAGAGCGCGTTTTGCCTCGGGAAACATGGGTAATGCTTGTTCGAGGAATTCTACGCCGGACATTTGCGGCATTCGCTGATCTACCAAAAACATTGCTACTGTTTGGTTTCGCAGTTTTATTTGTTCTAGGGCTTCCAGTGCTACTGCTCCTGATTCGGCACGTAACACGCGAAAGCGATCGCCATATTCTTGCCGCACATCGCGCGCTACGGCTTGCAAAACTTCGGGATCATCGTCAACCGTGAGGATTACAGGTTTAGCCATAAGTAGGGGTATTGCTTAAACTAAATACAAGGCGTAGCACAAAATAATTGTCTATGATTGCTGATTCAACTTCTAGCTATATCTCTCCAGAAAATTATCTCCAAGGAGAACAAGATAGTCTTATTAAGCACGAGTACAGACAAGGACAAATTTACGCAATGGCAGGGGCAAGTAATGCTCATGTGCTGATTGCTGGTAATCTGTTCGCATTACTAAGAAATCACTTGCGTGGGAGTGGTTGTCTTACTTATATATCAGACACAAAAGCTCACATTGAGTCAATTAACACCTATTATTACCCTGATGTAATCGTAAGTTGTGATCAACGCGATCGAGGATTTGACAATTTCCTGCGTTATCCTAGCCTGATTGTGGAGGTACTATCTGCCACGACTGAAGCCTTTGATCGCGGGGACAAGTTTGCTGATTACCGCCAAATTACCTCGCTTCAGGAATATGTATTAGTTAGTCAAACGCGGATGAGGGTAGAATGTTTTCGCCGCAACGCTGAGAATCAATGGGTACTTTACTCTTACGGAGAAGCGGACGAAATTCATCTAGCAAGTGTAGATTTTCGCTCTTTGGTTGCAGACTTGTATGAAGATGTATCTTTTGCATCTCAATCTTAGCGTGAATCTGAACGGGTAAACTCACTAAGGCGATCGCAGGTATATTAGAAGTCGAATTGATTACTCCTTGCAGTTGTTGGATTAGTTGCACTCGCACTTAAATTATGCTGGCAGGTGCGAAGGTCGCTTTGCGTTTGCGTAGCATGGTCGTTTGCATAGCATGGTCGAAGAGCATAGAGCATACCGCCGAAGGCATCGCATTCAATTTTCTTGGCTGTATTATGGCTTGGCTATTATTGCCCTAGATTAGGCAAGCTTTTAGCAACTAAAAAGCGTAAAAATAGCAACATAACTTTAATTATTGCAGAAACCTAATTATTTCAATGACTTACTACGTAATCTATGACGGCAATTGCAATCTCTGTTCTTCCTTAGTGCAACTGTTGGAGACTTTAGACAAAGGACAACTGTTTCAGTATGCACCCATGCAAGACGAGCAAATCCTTCAGCGTTGGGGAATTACCCCCCAAGATTGTGAGATGGGAATGATTTTAATTGACGCAAATGCTCCTGATCAACGCTGGCAAGGCAGTGCGGCGGCTGAGGAGATCGGGCGATTATTGCCGCTAGGTGATGTGTTTATTACAGCGTACCGCTCGTTACCAGGATTGAAATGGATGGGCGATCGCGTTTATGAACAAGTCCGCGACAACCGTTACACTTTGTTTGGTAAACGTTCTAGTGTCTACCAAACAGCCTACTCAATTGATTGTAACTGCCCAAATTAAGCGGGGAAATTAAATATTCTCCTGTCTCCTGTCTCCTCTAACTATTAAACAATTCCAGAATCTGTCTACAAAACTGTTTTAACTTTTCGCTTGCCTCTGGTTCTGGTGCGGTTGCTCCTTCACAGCGCCAGTCTTCTACAGTTGAGAGTCGCCACTGTTTGCCACGATGATCGAAACCAGCCGCTTCAACACCAATGCAAGAGCGGAAATTATTTAAGGGATCTTGGTAAAATCGGATCTCAATTAAAATACTGCGGCTTTGGAAGAACTTACTTCTACCAGGAAAGTGAAAGCCGATATCAATGGAATCGGGATCAACTAACTCCCTTGTCTCGGGATCATTGCGCCAAGGCTTCAAGTCGGATCTAATATCTGGGAACTCAGATTTAAATAAATTGACGACTGTGGCAATCTTACTGGCGAGTTCAGGATTTGTTGCTTGTTCAGCTGCGTTCACGCAAAACACTCCTAGTATAGTGCAGCTAAGGGCAGGGATGTAACGATAACTGCCAGAAAGCTTACTGTGTTAGTGCTTCAGCTTATCAAGACATTATAGCTTTTGCAACAGAAAGTGGGAATTAGCAGTGCAGTACCTAAGCAGGAGTAAGGCTTCATCTTGAAATACTACACACTTGTCTGAGGCTAAGTGTTGAAGTACGTGCAAGATATCAGCCTAAAATTAGTGTTTTAGCCGACTTCCTTAGTTAAACAATAACGAGTAATTAATTGGTGATGCGATCTAAAATGACACTGGTAATTAGCAGAAGAAACAAATTCAGATTATGGCGCGTTATCGAGCAGTTTTGTCATTGATGCTAGTAATTGTGGCAACTTTTATTGTTAGTTGTAGCAGTCCTAGCGCAGTAAAGTTACCCGAAACTTATACAGTGTCTCAGATCGATGTAATTCAGCGATCAGTTCCGGAAATTCTTGGTTTGCGCGATCGCATGACTAATGAACTCCAAAAACTGATTAAAAGACGTGACTGGATAGGCGTGAGTAACTTTATTCACGGTCCTCTAGGAGAATTACGCTTAGAAATGATTAACATCAGTCGTAGCCTCCTGCCTAAAGATCAAGACAAGGCACGTCAGTTAACGCGGGATTTGTTTGACAATCTAGTCAAAATTGATCAAGCCGCTAAAGAAAGTCAGCCTCAAAAAGCTACACTCAACTACCAAGAAGCGTTAGCAGATATTGATGCCTTCTTGCAGCTGATTCCTAGACCAAACACTAGACCTCCTGCATGAATAGTAAAGTAGTGTGACAGTTAGGCAGAGCAGAGTTGC